>Ga0078972_1000105_pt1 | contig 327935 bp, 246 predicted proteins | sample YelNatPaOPGAMG01_FD_67568 | JGI IMG/M metagenome (GOLD analysis project Ga0078972, IMG submission 67568) | Hot spring thermophilic microbial communities from Obsidian Pool, Yellowstone National Park, USA - OP-RAMG-01 (SPADES assembly) (version 2) | ecosystem: Environmental > Aquatic > Thermal...
GCCGCAGCCGCTCCTGCCGCGCAATCGTGCCCAGAATGGCGATGATGGCGTCCTTGAACACCCCGCACGAATCCAGGTACGGCTCCGTGTAGCTGCGGAAGGCCACCCCGTAACGGCTGAGCTGATTCAGGTAGTCCAGCGTCCCCAACGCGCCCTCCCGCGTCAGCCGGTCCAGCGCCCAGAACACCACCACGTCGAAGCGCCGCTGCGTCGCGTCCCGCAGCATCGCCTGCAGCTCGGCGCGAGCCGCCGTGCCGCCCGACTCGCACTCGCGGTACTCGCGCACGATCAACCAGCCTTGGGCGACGCAGAAGCGGCGCAGCTCGATGAGCTGGTTATCAACCTCTTGCCCCTTGTCGCGGGTCGACACGCGGGCATAGAGCGCCGCACGCAGCGCAGCGTCAGGCTTTACGAAGACCTCCTTCGGGAAAGCCGTCCGCCAGGGGCGACGCCGCATGGCTGCCACTCGGGAGTTCCCAGCGCCTGCCGCAGCAGGAACAGCGGCAACAGGATGCGGAGCCACCTCATCCCGCCTCCTCCCTTCGACAGGACCAGGCAGAATGGCGCTCCCAGCCCGCCTGCCCCGGACTGGCACATCGCAACCTTTGCGCTGGGCTCCTGAGCTGCCTGCTCGGACTCAGCCCTGCCTACCTCAGCCCGCTGGATACAGCCGATGGCGATCGCGCCGACGGCCGCCCTCGGCAGGACGGACTCTGTCGCGTCCCGGCAGCGAGTCCGGATTGCTGCGGCCGGTTGTACATCGAACGTCTCCGCCGACATATACCCCTTCCAATTATACGGATAATCGCATTATTTCAGACAGGTTTTTCGTGCCGTTTGCCCACTGCCGTCGCGCTATTGATATTCACGTTTTGCTCTAAATACTCACAGATAATCATACATAACTGAGATTACATACTGCTACTCCTGCATCCTCACACTGCATCCTATTGCCTGCCGATGCGGCGTGCCGTGCGTCTCGGCGACACTCCGGTGTCCGCTCAGGCGACTCATTCGCGGTGTATATAGGAAGCAATCCGTGCAAAACGATATCTAAAAACGTCCTGAAAAGCGTCTATCTATTGCAATTTGGTCCGTTTTTCCGTATAGTCGAAGTGATGGAAAAACAAAATTCCCTGTTCTATTCCACTGGCGAGGCTGCCCAGCTCCTCCAAACCAGCCAGGACACCATCCGCCGCCTCTGCGACTCCGGTGCCATCCGCGCCGAACTGACCCCCGGCGGCCAGTGGCGCCTCCCCCAGTCCGAAGTCACCCGCCTGAAGAAAGAGGGACTGCCACCCCTGCCACGGCCATTGCCCGGCGCCGCTACAGGCCGGTCGGCGCGCACCACTGCCGGGCCGGCGCTGCCCTCCTTCGCCTCGCCGGAAACCGTGGCTACTTACGACGAGACTGTTCGCCTCAAAGCCGAAATCGAGGCGCTCAGACTCAAGCAGCAAAAAGAGGAGACTCTCGATTGGTTTCGCCAACGCGAGCGGGAGGAGCGGGCTCGCCGCGAGGAGCTTGAAAGACAACGGCGCTTGCAAGAGGAAGAGGCTGAGCGGCAACGGCGCCATCAAATCTGGTTTGACCGCTGGCAGAAGTATGCGCTCGGCCGCATCCCCTTCAGCGCACGGCGGCAAGTGGAGTCCAATGTCTACACGGCCGTCGCTGAGGTGCTTGGCTGGAAGACACGCACAGACGTGGCCTCGATTTGGCGTTCTCGCGCCGCACACCGCTGAACTCTGTCCTAACTTTTGGCGTTGGAATCCTGCTTCCATCACGCAAGTCCAAGCCGGAGCGGCATGGTAACCACCGTAACTGTGTGCCTCGCGCATAGCGGTCGTCGGTCGGCCGCAATAGCAAGGAGGTGGATTGTGCCGGCTTCAATAGCCCAGATGGGAGTTACTGATGGGGGCGGCGGTGGAAACTGTCTCCCTCGCAGTCTCCCTTCGAGGAATCAGCGGGACTCGTAAACTAAAGAAAATAAATGGAGCTGGCGGAGGGATTTGAACCCCCGACCGTCTGATTACAAATCAGATGCTCTACCGACTGAGCTACGCCAGCTTATGAGGGCTGGAGCGGGAGACGGGAATCGAACCCGCGACCAACAGCTTGGAAGGCTGTGACTCTACCACTGAGTTACTCCCGCCCTCCACTTTGTATTGTAAAGGGCGATTCGGGAACGGGTCAAACAGAAAACCTAAGCCGGAAGGGAGCCCGCTGAAAATGGGCCCCCTTTTTGACCACTCCTAGCGTTGGATGCGCGCTGAACCGCCCTTTGCGAAAGCTCGCACGTGCTCCACGGTAGCCATGGTCGTGTCCCCCGGGAAGGTGGTGAGCAACGCACCATGCGCCCATCCCAGCTTCACTGCTTCCTCAGGCTCCTCGCCCGTGAGCAAACCGTAGAAGAAACCTGAAGCGAAACCGTCGCCGCCGCCTACCCGGTCGTAAACCGGAAGCTCCGCCGTCGGAGCGGTGTACGTCTTGCCATCGATCCATGCCACCGCGCTCCAACTGTGATGATTGGTCGAATGGACTTCACGCAGGGTGGTGGCTACCACCTTGATCTGCGGGAAGCGTTTGATCACATCGCCGATCATTCCGAAGAATACGCTCGGATCCAGCTTCGATTTCTTTGTGACCTCCGGTCCAGGGATGCCCAATCCGAGTTGCAGGTCTTCTTCATTGCCCACCAGCACGTCGACGTTTTGCACAATCCGCTGCATGATGGACGGAGCCTGATCCGCACCGCCAAATACGCTCCACAACTTCGCCCGGTAGTTCAAATCAAAGGAGACGATCGCGCCCGCAGCTTTAGCCGCTTGCATGGCCTCGATGATCACCTCGCTGGTCGTAGGGGAAAGCGCGGCAAAAATTCCACCCGAGTGGAACCAGCGGACGCCTTCGGCGAAAATGGCCTTCCAGTCGAAATCGCCAGGCTTGAGCTGCGCAGCGGCTTCGTTGGACCGGTTGTAGAACACTACCGGAGGGCGAACGCCAAAACCGCGGTCGCTGTACACGGTGGCCATGTTGGGCCCTGTGACGCCGTTATGCTTGAAATACTTGTAAAAAGGTCGGACGCCCATGGCCCTCACCCGTTCGGCGATCAGGTCGCCTATCGGGTAGTCCACCATGGCAGTGGCGATGCCCGTTTTCATGCGAAAACAGTCCGCCAGGTTGGCCGCGACGTTAAACTCGCCGCCACTCACATGGATCTGGCACTCAGTGGCTTTACGGAAGGGGACAATCCCCGGATCTAAACGGTGAACCAGCGCGCCAAGAGACAGAAAGTCCAACGCGCCGTCCTGCCGGATATTCATGCCGTACTTCATTCTTAATCTCCCTGTATGGATGGCGTTCCCGTGATCTGGAAGCTCCGGAACGGACCTAGATTGCCGCCTTCTGGATAACCCTCATGCTTGGCGGCTAGCAAGGTTCTGAACTCTCCGATTGCTCGCGAGGTCCGATTGGAGGGTTCCCGCCTTACTATAGCAAATCCCTGCCCCTACGTGCTCGCTCGGCTTTTTTGACGCTCCCGGTCACATGGTTCGCTCGTGCGGTGAAGATGAACACCACACAGCTACTCGGAGACGCCGCGCCCCGGTAGGGAACGCGTATTCCTGAATGAAAAATGGCAACCAGGTGGCTTTGACATCCATCTGGTTGCCATCCGATACGGTTATGCTAGGCCGCTAGGCGGCGCCCATTTTGTTTACCAGCGGGGTTCACGACGCCGGCCGAAGCCACCGCCTCGGTTCCCGCTACGACCGCCGCCGAAACCGCTGCGCTGTTCGCGCGGGCGGGCTTCGTTGACGTTCAAAGCGCGGCCGTTCACCTCACGGCCATTCATCGAGCGGATTGCCTGCGCAGCTTCTCCGCTGTTCGTCATCTCGACAAACGCGAAGCCGCGCGGCTGCCCGGTATCCCGGTCGCGAACGATACTCACACGTTCCACGGCGCCGTACGCAGAGAACGCGGCCTCGAGCTCCTGTTCGGTAGTCTGGTAGGAAAGGTTTCCTACGAAAATATTCGTCATCTCAAATCTCCTGAAGCTGCCTTAAGCAGCGGTTTTCACTGGCGAGCTAGTCTTGGCCGGTCAACTGAATAGGCGGGCGAACTTAACACGCAAACGTCCCTCTCTACAAGCGGACTACTTATACGATACCACAGAACCGCCCCCGGTTCGCAATTCGTTCCGAAAAAGAAAATACCCGCACGCTTTGCTACCTTAAAAGACATGACCCGCAGGTTGATTTCGTGGCTGCTGCTTGCGCTCCCCGCCTTTTCGGCCGAGCGCGAGTTTTTCTTTATCCAGCTCTCGGATCCGCAGTTCGGTATGTACTCCGGAAATCGGGGTTTCGAGCAAGAAACCGCAAACCTCGAATTTGCTGTGGCTACGGTAAACCGCCTGAAACCCGCTTTCGTGATTGTAACCGGGGACTTGGTCAATTCCCCGGGTAACCTTGAGCAGATCGCAGAGTATCAGCGCATCATGAAAAAAGTCGATCCTGCCATACCTGTCTACAACCTGCCGGGCAACCACGATGTGGGGCTCAATCCCACCCCTGGCGCCCTCCAGGAGTATAGAAAACATTTTGGACGCGACTATTACAGCTTCCGCCAAGGGCCCATCTATGGCATTGTGTTGAATTCCTGCCTAATCTTCGCACCGGAAAAGGCTGAAGGCGAATACGAGGCGCAAATGCAATGGCTCCGAGCTGAACTTGAAAAGGCCAAATCCTCAGGCGCTTCCCAGATCCTGGTTTTCCAGCATCACCCCTACTTCCTAAAGGACGTACATGAAAAGGACGCCTACGAGAACATCCCGTTATCGCGCCGGCTGGCGTATCTTGACCTTTTGCGGGCTGCCGGCGTCCGGTACGTTTTCACTGGGCATTATCACCAGAATGCGCTGGCGAAGCACCAGGACATGGAAATCGTGGTCACCGGACCCGTGGGCAAGCCACTTCGCGGCGCGCGGTCCGGGCTGCGAATCGTTAAAGTAACACCTGAAGGTCTAGAACACAAGTATTACGAATTTGGCGACCTGCCAGTAAAGCCCTAGATCTGTTGGAAGACCATCCAAGGAGCGCCCTGGCTTCCTAACGCGGATGCGCCTCAGGAGCTCAGCTCCGGAAAGCCGGCATCAGTGCCTGAAATGGCGCACACCGGTGAACACCATGGCCAGCCCGAGGCGGTTTGCGGCGTCAATCACTTCCTGATCGCGGACGGACCCGCCGGGTTGAATCACCGCCGTGACGCCATGCCGTGCGGCTTCCTCCACGCCGTCGGGAAAGGGAAAGAAAGCGTCTGACGCCAGTACAGTTCCCTCCAAGGGCAACACGGCTTTCATCGCCCCCACCTTTACCGAATCGACACGGCTCATCTGTCCGGCGCCCACGCTCACGCTTTGACCAGCGCGCGCATACACGATTGCATTCGATTTCACATGCTTACACACCTTCCAACCAAACTCGAGCGCCGCCCACTCAGTGTCTGAAGGTTGCCGCTCGGTCACAACGCGGCATGCAGCGCGGGTCAGTTCATGCCGGTCGGCAGTCTGAAGTAAATATCCGCCGCTGATGGACTTCAGCACCAGCTCGTCCTCACTGGGATCCGTGATCTTAAGCAGACGCAAATTCTTTTTCGCCGCCAAAACGGCCAGAGCCGCGGGGGTATAGTCTGGCGCGGCGATCGCCTCAATGAACGTTTTCGAAATCTCCCGGGCGGTTTCCTCGTCCACCGATCGGTTGAAGGCTAGCACGCCACCGAAAGCGGACACGGGGTCGGCCTCAAACGCTTTCCGGTAACTCTCCGCCAGGGTTGCTTGCTCGGCGCACCCGCACGGGTTGGTGTGCTTGATAATAGCGGCTGCCGGCTGCGTAAACTCACACACCAGGCTCCAGGCGGCATCCAGGTCGACAAGGTTGTTATAAGAGAGCTCTTTGCCTTGGAGTTGGGTGGCGCCGGCAATGCCCCTCTGTCCGGTGGCGTACAGAGCAGCGGATTGATGAGGGTTCTCGCCATAGCGTAAAGAAAGGGTCAAAGGCGCCCTGACGTCCAGAATCTTGGGCAGCACGGGTTGTTCGTCAATGAAACGGTCGCCATCGACGCGGATGTGGGATAAGCGGGCGCTAATGGCGCGGTCGTATTGGGCAGTGAGATGGAAGGCTTTTACCGCGAGCCCCCAGTGCGTAGCTAGCGACAGCGAACCGTTCGAGCTGCGTAGCTCCTCGAGCAGACGGGGATAATCTTCTGGCGCAACCACGACGGCGACGTCCTGATAGTTTTTTGCAGCAGCGCGGATCATCGTAGGTCCGCCTATATCGATATTTTCAATCAGCTCCTCAATCCGGACTCCTGCGCGCGCCGCCACTCGCTCGAAAGCGTAGAGATTCACCACCACCATATCGATGAGCGGAATGCCATGCTCGGTCAGCGAGCTCATATGCGCCGGATTGGAGCGCACGCCCAGGATGCCCCCCGCCACTCGCGGATGGATGGTCTTCAGGCGTCCATCCAGCATTTCGGGAAAGCCTGTCACTTCGGACACATCCTTCAGAACAACGCCGCCTTCCCGGAGAACCTTAGCGGTGCCGCCGGTGGATAAGATCTCTATGCCGAGTTCCTGGAGACCTCGCGCGAACTCCAAAACTCCGGTTTTATCGGTCACGCTGATTAACGCCCTTTGTATTTTGGCCATAAATTTCAGATTGTCACATCCCGGCGGCAGTCTACAATGGTTTCGTGACTTATCCGATCACTTTGATTCCTGGGGACGGCATCGGTCCGGAAGTAGCTGAGGCGACGGTGCAGGCGCTGGAGGCGACAGGAGTAAAGTTCGCCTGGGAGCGGGTCGAGTTGAACGCGAAGATTCTCGAACAGTCCGGCTTCGAACTCCCGCAAGCTCTGCTGGATTCGCTGGAACGAACTCATGTAGGACTGAAGGGTCCCGTCACTACCCCTATTGCCGGTGGGTTTCAGAGCATCAACGTAGCTCTGCGCAAGAAGCTGGACCTTTTCGCCAATGTCCGCCCGGTACGAACGCTGCCCGGGCTCCGCACGCGTTATCAGGATCTACCTATCGACATGGTGATCTTCCGGGAGAACACAGAAGATCTTTACGCAGGGCTGGAACACGAGGTGGTCACGGATGTGGTGACGAGCTTAAAGGTGATCACCCGCCGGGCTTCGATCCGCATCGCGCGATTCGCATTCCAATACGCCCAAAAAACAGGGAGGAAACGCATCACCGCCGTACATAAGGCGAACATTATGAAGCTGGGCGACGGGCTATTTCTGCGGTGTGCGCGAGAGATCGCCCGGCGCTATCCGGACATCGAATACAAGGAACTGATCGTGGACAATGCGGCCATGCAGCTCGTTATGCGCCCGGAGCAGTTTGACGTCCTGTTGATGCCAAACTTGTACGGCGACATCATCTCCGACTTGGCGGCAGGCTTAGTTGGGGGGCTTGGCATTGTCCCGGGCGCCAATCTGGGCGACCGAGACGCCATCTTCGAAGCCGTGCATGGGTCCGCGCCGGACATCGCAGGCAAGGGCATCGCGAACCCGACTGCGCTGATGCAGTCAGGAGTCATGATGCTGACCCACTTGGGCGAGCTAGAGGCGGCGCAAAGGCTCCAACAGGCGATTCTCGACGTTTACCGGGAAGGAAGGAACCTCACTCCGGATGTGGGGGGCGCCGCGACAACCGGTGAGTTTACAGCGGCGGTTATCGCGAAAATGAAATAAGGCGGGACGCTTCCCTTCGCGCGTCCCGCCGAGAGGAAGGAAACTAAAGGCCCTTCTTAGCGAGGAATTCCACTAAGTCGACAATACGGCAGGAATAGCCCCACTCATTGTCATACCAGGAGACCACCTTCAGCAGGTTCCCTCCCAGCACTTTAGTCAACTGGGCGTCTACGATGGAGCTGTTCGAATTATGCATCATGTCCGTGCTCACCACTGGATCTTCCGTGTATGCGAGGATGCCCTTCAGGGGGCCCTCAGCAGCGGCTTTGAGCGCGGCGTTCACTTCTTCGGCGGTCGCCGGCTTTTTGAGCTCGCACACGAGGTCCACCACCGAAACGTTGGGAGTGGGAACGCGCATGGCATAGCCGTCCAGCTTGCCCTTTAACTCGGGAAGCACCAGACCGATCGCTTTTGCCGCGCCGGTAGAAGTGGGAATCATGTTGATGGCTGCGGCGCGTGCGCGTCGCAAGTCGCGGTGCGGGAAGTCCAGCACATTCTGGTCGTTTGTATAGCTGTGGATGGTAGTCATCGAGCCCTTTTCAATCCCGAAGGACTCATGGATGACTTTGGCCAGAGGCGCCAAGCAGTTGGTCGTGCAGGAAGCATTGGAAATCACAGTGTGCTTGGCAGGGTCGTACATGTGCTCGTTGACGCCAAGCACGATCGTAATGTCCTCGTTCTTCGCCGGTGCGGAGATAATGACCTTCTTCACGGGACCGCGCAAGTGTTTGGCCGCATCGTCCCGGTTGGTGAAGCGCCCGGTAGACTCAATCACAATCTGCGCGCCCACGCCGGCCCAATCGATCTCGGCCGGATCTTTGATCGCGAAGATCTTGATTTTCTTTCCGTTGACTACGATTCCATCGGCCTCGGCTTTTACATCCGCGTTGAGGGGGCCAAGGATCGAATCATATTTGAGAAGGTGCGCCAGCGTCTTGGTGTCCGTCAGGTCGTTGGCGGCTACAAATTCCACATTCGGATTATTCAGGCCGGCGCGAACGACGTTCCGTCCGATGCGCCCAAACCCATTAATACCAACCTTAATTGCCATTTTCGGAGTATCTCCTCTTGTTGAGTTGTCGGGGTGGACTCGCTTCCAATTCTAACAGAGGCTTGCCGCGGGATTCAATTCGGAGTGGATGATCTCAAATTCGGCGCCCCGTTATACTGAAAGTTCATGGTTCGTCTCCGTTTTGCCCCTTCTCCCACAGGTTACCTGCACATCGGGAGCGCGAGAACGTATATCTTTAACTGGCTCTTTGCCCGGCGCATGGGTGGCGCGATGATTTTGCGCATCGACGACACCGATCTCGAGCGCAACACACAGGAGTCGCTGGATTCCATTTTTGAGGGTCTCAACTGGCTTGGCTTGGGATGGGATGAATTCTACCGGCAGTCTGAGCGTTTGGACCTGCATCGGAAAATGGCCGAGGAAATTTTCCGGCGGGGCATGGCCTACCGTGATTTCACGCCTGCGGCGCCCAGCTCCGAAGAAGGACCGCAGGCGGCGGCCGGCTGGCTGTGCAATCCGGCCATGCGAGAAATGAGCGCGGCCGAAAGCGACCGGCGCGCGGCGGCAGGAGAACCGTTCGTGCTGCGTTTTCGCGTGCCGCGAGGCGCCGGACGCGTGATACGTTTTCGAGATCTCGTCTACGGTGAGCAGGCGAAGGCGGCCGATGATATCGAAGACTTTGCGCTGCTGCGCAGCAACGGCATGCCGACCTACCACATGGCCTCCTGCGCCGACGACGCCGACTTGCGAATCACCCATATCGTCCGAGGTCAGGATCACCTTACCAACACTTTCAAACACATCCTCATCTTTGAGGCTTTGGGCGCGGCTATTCCCGAATTCGCCCATCTGCCGCTGTTGATTGCCCCGGACGGGTCGAAGCTTTCCAAGCGCAAACATGGCCCGGTGGTTAGCGTCACCACGTACCGTGACGCAGGATTCCTTGCTCATGCTTACATCAACTTCTTGTGTCTGCTGGGCTGGTCGCCTAAAGACAACCGGGAAGTGATGACGCGCCAAGAACTGATCGAAGCCTTTTCTTTCGACGGCGTGAACCGCAGCAACGCTGTGGTGAACTTCACCGAAGACGACCCCATCGATCCCAAAGCGCTGTGGCTCAACGGGGCGCACCTGCGCGCTTTGCCGGTTGAGGAGCTGGCGCGCGAGCTCGCTCCGTTTGTCAAAGCAGCGGGATACGACGTGCCCTTTGAGAAGCTCCTCGCCATAACCCCGTTAATCCAGGAGCGCATACGGACCCTCAAGGACGTGACGCAAGTCGGGAATTTCTTCTTTGTGGATGAGCTGCCTCCTTATGAGGCCTCAGCGCTGACGCCGCAAAAAGGCGACGCCGCCATGGCGCTCCGAGTTCTACGCCGCGCCCATGAGGTCCTGAGCGCAACGGACTTCACGCACGACGCGCTGGAGCAGGCTCTCCGGGCGGCAGCCAAGGATCTGGGAATTAAAGCCGGGCAGATGTTCCAGCCTATCCGCGTGGCGGTTTGCGGGCGAAAGGAAGCGCCACCCCTGTTTCAAACTTTGGCTGTGTTAGGTCGCCAAACGTGCCTCCGGCGCATCGAACAGGCAATCCGAAAGTTACAATAGGGTTTCCGGACACGTCCTATGCTCCCGGGCGATCCCGGAGACAGAAAGAGAAAGAACGCCAGTATGTCGAACGGTGAATCCCAAGAGACCTCCAACGTCAAAGCGGGAGCCGCATCCTCCCGCCCTTCAAACTTCATTCGTGACATCATCATCCGCGACTTGGAAACCAACCGTTTCGGCGGACGCGTTCACACGCGCTTCCCGCCGGAGCCGAACGGGTACCTGCACATCGGGCACGCCAAATCCATCTGCCTGAATTTCGGGTTGGCGGAAGAATTCGGCGGCAAGTGCAACTTGCGGTTCGACGACACCAACCCGTGCAAAGAGGAGACCGAATACGTCGAATCCATCATCGAGGACGTCCACTGGCTCGGGTTCGATTGGGAAGACCGGCTGTATTACGCGTCGGACTACTTTGACCAGCTTTACGAGTGGGCCGTGCAACTCATCAAAGCCGGCAAAGCCTATGTCTGCGATTTAAGCCCGGAACAGATTCGAGAGTACCGCGGAACGTTGACCGAACCCGGCAAGGAGAGCCCTTACCGCAACCGTTCCATAGAGGAGAACCTCGACTTGTTCGAGCGTATGCGGAAAGGCGAATTCCCTGACGGTTCCCGAACGCTTCGCGCGAAAATCGACATGGCGTCGCCGAACCTGAACCTACGGGACCCGGTGATGTACCGGATCCTGCACGCCGAGCATCACCGCACTGGCAACCAGTGGTGCATCTATCCGATGTACGATTTCGCCCATGGACAGTGCGATTCGATTGAACGCATTACGCACTCCATTTGCACGCTCGAGTTTGAGGATCACCGCCCGCTATACGACTGGTTCTTGGACCAGCTCGGCATATTCCACCCGCAGCAGATCGAGTTTGACCGGCTGAATCTGACGTACACCGTGCTGAGCAAGCGCAAGCTTCTCACGCTCGTCCAAGAAGGTCATGTGCGCGGCTGGGATGATCCGCGCATGCCCACGCTTTCCGGAATGCGCCGCCGCGGGTATACTCCGGAGGCGATTCGCAACTTTTGCAGCCGCATAGGCGTTTCCAAAACCAACGGCTTCATCGAATTCTCGCTGCTCGAGCACGCGGTTCGAGAAGATTTAAACCGCCGTGCCCGCCGCGTGATGGCGGTGCTGCGCCCGCTGAAGCTGGTGATCGATAACTACCCCGAAGGGCAGGTGGAAGACCTGGAGGCGGTCAACAACCCCGAAGATCCGAGCATGGGGACGCGTAAAGTGCCATTCTCGCGCGTGCTGTACATCGAGCGAGACGATTTCCGCGAGGTCCCACCGAAGCAATATTACCGGCTCTCGCCCGGGCGCGAAGTCCGGCTGCGGTACGCCTATTTTGTGACTTGCACCGGTGTAGTGAAAGATCCCGTCACCGGAGAGGTTCTAGAAGTCCATTGCACGTACGACCCGGCAACACGCGGCGGCAATGCTCCCGACGGACGCAAAGTGAAATCCACGATTCACTGGGTATCGGCGGCTCACGCCATCTCCGCCGAGGTAAGGCTGTACGATAAGCTGTTCCTGCGCTGGGATCCCAATGACGTTGAAGAAGGCAAGAATTTCACGGATTACCTGAATCCCAACTCGTTGGAGGTGATTCATGACGCCAAGCTCGAACCCTCCTTAGCCTCGGTAAAAGCCGGCGACCGGTTCCAGTTCGAACGCCTGGGCTATTTCTGCGTTGACCCGGACTCCTCCCCCGGCCAACTGGTGTTTAACCGCACGGTGCAGTTGCGGGACACGTGGGCCAAGATTGAACAATCCCTCAAAGCCGGCGGAGAGCATTCCTGATGCGACCCTGTGGCAGCGTGAGAAGGATCCGTTTATGAACATCCTGGGAATTGGCGGTCTGTTGAAAGATACCGCCTGCGCTCTTTTGAAAGACGGCGCTCTGGTCGCGGCCGTGGAACAAGCGAAAGTAGCCCGGCATGAAAGCGGGAGGCACCTGCCGGACGAGACGATCTCCATCTGCTTGCGGCTGGCCGGCTTGGAGGCGTCGCAGGTGGACTGCGTGGCCGTGGTGCGCCCGCTGGCGCACGACGCCGAGCGTTCCTTGCACCTGCACCTTCGAGCCCGGTTCCCCAACGCCCGCATCGTTTTGGCGGAACACCACGCCGCTCATGCCGCATCGGCATACTACACATCCCCGTTTGACCAAGCCACGGTGCTGACGCTCGACCGCATGGGCGATTTCCGCTGCGGCGCCCTTTGGAAAGCCTCGGGAACGCGTTTGGAGTTAGAGCGCGAATTGTTCTATCCGGACTCGCTGGGTGATCTCTACAGCCGGGTAACGAGTCTGGTCGGCTTCAAACCGAACGCGGATGAACACAAATTGCAGTGGCTGTCCGCCTCCGGGGATGAACGTTTCGTTCCTTTATTCGAAGAAATGCTAGGCGCCGCGAGCGACGACTGGCCGCGTTTGGACCGGACCTACTTTCACGGCGAGCGCATCCGGCACGGCGGTTTCAGTGCGCGTTTTTACCATGCCCTCGGACTGGAAGACGGCGTGGAGATCCCCGAGACTTTGAAACCGGCTATCGCCGCCGGAGTGCAACGCGCCATTGAAAAAACAGTGCTGCGGATGGCAGGTAAAGGTGAAAACCTTTGTTTGGGAGGGGGACTGGCGTTAAACGCTCTGCTCGTCGCCGCGATTGAGAATTCCGGCGCGTGGCGGAACGTTTATGTGCAACCCGCCGCCGGCAATGCCGGCACAGCCATAGGCGCGGTTTATCACGCTTGGCACAATGTTTATCACGAAACCGGCCGCGGAACGATTGGCAACCTTTGTCTCGGTCCCGCCTATGACGCCGAGGAGATCAAAACCGTTCTGGAAAACTGCAAACTCCGATTCCGCTATCTGTTAACCACCGAAGAGGTGATTCAAGCCGCAGTGCAGCAGCTTTCTGAAAACAAGATTCTGGCTTGGATGCACGGCGCCACCGAGTTCGGGCCGCGCGCTCTTGGCAACCGCAGCATTTTGGCGTCTCCTCTGGATCCCTATTCCAGCGAGAATCTCAACATCTACATCAAGCACCGCGAGCCCTTCCGCAAGTTTGCCGCCTCGGTGCCGGCAGAGCTGGCTTCCGAATACTTCACCGTGGGTCCCAATGCCCGTTACATAGCCACGGTGGGACGCGTCCTTCCGGCTCACCGCCAAACGTTCGAATCCGTGATCCTCGGTCCGGATATGGTGCGCGTGCATCTTGTTTACAAGCAGGACAACCCGCTATTCTGGCGCTTGTTGCACGCCGCCGGAGAACGCACCGGCTTGCCCGTGCTCTATAACACGTCCTTCAATCTGTTCGGCGACCCTCTGGTGTGCTCTCCGCGTGACGCCGTGCGCAGCTTCTATTCATCAGGGATTGACGCGATGTTCGTCGGACACTTCCTGCTGGAGAAGTGACCGCCGCGCAGGGCGTTTCCGAGCATAGACGGCCAGATACCGCAACCAGCGCCGCTCTTCGCCTGGAGCGTCAAATTCGTCCAGCCAGTACCGGCGGAATTCAGCTCGAAGGGCGCTTTCCCGTTGGTCCAGCCAGGAGTGGAATTCCGGTTCGGAGGGCGTCAGGGCGCGCGCGGTAGCGCAGTCGTTGATCTCCCCGAGCGCCGTCTGGGCGCCGCGGAGTTTCTTTAAGAGCTTCTCCAGACCCGGACCATAGACTGGGCGAAACAGCTCAAGAGAATACCGCACCCGCTTCCCGCGTAAGCGGAACTGATGCAGCGTGTCCGGGTCTTCGTGCGCCAACACCTCGCGCCCGGCGGCATAAAAGCGCGCCAGCAGCTTGGGAAGCCGCGCGCGCGCGTTGACTTCCACGCCGGCTGTTTCGTCCCATTTCATTTTGCAGGCAACTCCAAAGCGGCGCGCCAGCGCACAGACTCGTTCTCAGTCATCCAGCGCTGGAGCTCGGAAACCAGGATCCGCACAGCCAGATCGCGATCCGCCTGCATCTGTTCGCGCACTCTGTCCAACCCGGCTGCGGCCAGCAAGTCCATCGTGACATCGCGGTTCCGGACCTCCCCCGCAAGGTCCATGATGTGACGCAACCGTTTCCGCACCTGTTTGGCTTGCCGTTTCGGCACAAAAGGTGCAAACACGCGTAAACTTTGGCTAAAGCGGCGTATGGTTACCCGAAGATCGTGTACAGCGTCAGGGCTGCGTTCGCGCATGGTGCGCATCACCTCTTCGGCGAGGCGGTCCAACAGCGCCGCAATTTGTTCGAGCGCGAACTTGCGCATTCCTCTTTTCCAGTCTAGCGTCGCATGCGCCGCTGCGCTATGCATTCCCGGCCGGAAAAAGGCGCAAGCTGGGGGTTGCGTTCCCGGTTGTCAGACAAGGCGAAGGAAACGGTCAAGCCCCGATTTCTGAAAGCGTGGTCAGGCTGCCTCCAGAAGCCGTCAGCTCTGCGAAAAACTCTTCCGCCCTCGATTCGTCCAAAGCTTGCACTGCGTCCCGGACCACCAGCACCGGCTTGCCTGTCTTCAGTAAGCCCAACGCGGCGTATCGAACGCAGATCTCAGTGACAACGCCGTAAACCACAAAACGTTCGGGGCGGAGAATTTCGAGCAAGCTGAGGATATGAGTGTTTGCAAATGCGTCTACGGTGGTTTTCTCAAGCAGGTATTGAGGAGCTTCCGCTCCGGTGAAACCCCTTGGCTTCGCAGGAACGACGATGCGGCCCGGAATACAGGTGGCTTCCGGTTTCCGCTGGCCGAACGCGCCTTGAACACAATGCGCCGGCCATTGTTGGAATTCAGGATCGTTTTCCGCGTGCGCATCCATCGTGGAAACCACGGGAATTCCATGGCGGAAGGCGTGCTGGTTTAATCGCGCCACCGCCGTCACCACACGTTCCGCACCTGGAACATATAAAGCCCCTGCGGGAAACACGAAGTCCCTTTGCGTGTCGACGTCGAAAAAAACAGTTTTCATCTCTGGGTTTCAGTATAGGACGCCGCGGGTGAAAAAAAGGTGGAGCGCTTGACGCTCCACCCCGCTGCGTGCGCTGAAAGCGCTCTAAAAATCAATGCGCAGGTTGAACTGAATCACGCGGCTCAAGCCGCGCTGCGTGTTCACCGTTCCGAAATCCGCACGAGTCGGATCCGTAACCGGTCCAGCGAAGTTCGTGTGGTTGGTGGCGTTTAGCAGGTCGACATCGAAACTCGTTCGTAGTTGCTCAGTGATGCGGAACACGCGTTTGATCTTGACGTCCCAGTTGCGGATGCCGTCTTCGCGCAAGCTATCCAAACGGGTGGGGAATACGCGCACGTGGTATGAGCCGGGCTGCGCCGCAGTGCGCCCCTCGAACCCCACAAAACCTTGTGGGACAAGGCCCGTTCCGGTATAGCGGATCGATCCGTCAAACCACCGATGAATGTCGTTTTTGTGCAGGTCGTCGTGTTTGAACAGATCCCCGATTTTACTGAGATCTCCATAGAAGAAGCCATTGCTCCAACTCGTGGGCGGACCGCCTTGGTACTGGTAAACCCAACTTAGCTGCCAGCCGCCTACTATGTGCTGAAGCGGGCTGGCAGTCACCCACTTGCGACCTTTCCCGAAGGGCAGTTCCCAAATGGCGGTCCACACCGTGCGGTTGGGCCGTATGGCGTCCTGGGGCCGGAAGGAAGGCTTCGGGTCGAACTCGTTCGCGTAAAAGTCCGATTCGCTGCCCGTCGACCAGGTGTACATCACAGCGCTCTGAAAGCTCTTGGAGAAACGCCGTTCCAACCGGAGCTGGATATCGTGGTAGATGTTGATGCCGCGCGAATCTCCAAAGTCGACTCCCGGACGCAAACCACTTAACCCGTTCATATTGGGGAAAGCACGCAACAATTGGTGTTTGCGGATGGTGGTGCCTGTGAAGAACCCCAAGGTGCTTAGGTAGTTGTACAGCTTCGGATCAGAGGTCTTTAGGCTCGACAAGTTGTTGATATTGAACGGATTAGGAAGACTTCGGTTCATGTCGTCATCCACGGCTTGGACCCGTGTGAGCCCATAAGCCCAGTACTGGGCAGGCAAGTAGCTGACGGTCTGGGTAACCGGGATCCGCGAATAGGCTCCATTGTACGCGGCCTCGAAAACCATGTTTGACGTGACCTCACGTTGTATGCCGATCCGTCCCCGTTGCTGCCAAGCCGGACGGTAGTTGCGTGGCACGAAAGTCCAACCGCGCCCTTGCCGGATGATGGGACCGAGGCTGCTGCCGTAAGGTGCATCGAACCGTGACCCATCCGCTCGCACAGGGAACGGATCCACCATGGGATTCCGCGTAGCCGAGAGGTTGGCCGCAGCGCCCAAACCACAACAGAAAGACAAGCCGCGGTCCGTGGTGATCACGGTTGAGGTCGGCTGGTTAAAGCCGTCCTGGCTGGGCCGGTCGTTGTTCGAATTGTAGGTGTCATAATACCAGCCGTAGCCGGAACGAATCACGGTTTTCGGAGTGATCTGATAAACAACCCCGATCCTCGGCATAAACAGATGGTTGCCGTCCGTGAAGGTCTTATTCGGCTGGCCCAGGTAATACATGCCGCCGCGCACCTTAAACTGCGCAGCCGGAAGCTCGGACAACGGGCTCTTGGCGTAAGCCGCCTCCGCCAAATCGGCGAACGGCGGTTTGTAATCAAAGTCGAATCCGCCTGCAATGCCGCGGTTGTACCGCTCCGTGATGCCGCCCTGGCGCTCATACCGCAACCCGAACTGAAACTGGAGCTTGCGCGTCACTCGCCAATCGTCTTGAAAGTAGATGCCGCGGTAGCGCGTGCTCCAATACGCCGTATCGTTGGAGTCGATGGATATGGTGGAAGGCAGGCCCATCATGAACGCCGCCCAGCCCAAACCGAGATCGGACGCGGTGGTGGTGTTATCGGCTTGCCGCATGTAAGAGTTATTGAAGGTGAACGTCCCCGAGGAATATCCCGGACCGGCCGTAGTGGTCCAATAGCGACGCTCCTGCCAGCCATAACGGAAGGAGTGGGAACCCCGGACGGTGGTCCATTGGATCCGAAATTCTCCCGTACTGCCGCGGATCGTAATGGCCGGATAAGAGTCGCCAACGGTTTCCACCCCGTTGATGACCATGCGAGGTAGCGTGTGCCACCCACCCGCCTTGGCATCCAGGTAGGACGGCAGGCCGACGTCGCTGGGCTTGTAAGCCGTCTGCGCCGGCCGGTCATTGCCTTCATTGAAGCGGTTGTAACTGAGGCCGATGTCCATGGTGGTAGTGTTCGATAGCGTCCAAATATAGCTGCCGCCGGCGCCCTTATTGATCCGCACCAGCCCATTCCGCATCAAGCCGCGCTTGGTTTCATACATCCAGTCGTACTCATCCGCCAAGCGGTGGTTCCAGTACCAGCGGGCGAACAACCGCTGGCGATCATTGACGTTGTAATCCCAGCGGTTGACAAGGGAATTGAATCGCTCATCCTTGGGCATATTGACGGCGTAATAATTGTTAATGCCCTCCGGGGAGACCAAGCCCGGAACGTCGTTGGGCTTCGGATACAACGGCTCGTAAAACTTGTAAACCGGATTCAACACGGGAACGCCCTTGTTGCCCGGAAACGGAGTGCGAACTACGCGCCCGCCTTCTTCACGAGCGGACCGGGGGTCGTAAATCGTATATTTGACCGCGTCGATGGCCAACAAGTCGGAAAAATCGCCTTGCCGCCACGCCATCTTAGGCACAGTACGGTTAATCGAGCTAGTTGTTTCCGCCTTCTTCTGGTAAACGCCATTGTATTGAACATAAAAGAAGAACTTGTCGCGACCGTTGTAAACCTTAGGAACGCGGAAGGGCCCGCCGAGGTCGAACCCAAAATCGTTCGAGCGCCCGGGAGCTTGCTTGGGATCGCTCGACTTTTTCTTGCCTTCGCGGACATCGCGTTCCCACAGCAGGCGCGTGAAGTGCGGCGTGGCGTTCCAGCGCTGCTGCCAATGCTGGTCGAACAGGGAGCCGTGATACTTGTTGGTGCCCGCTTTGCTCAGCACGTTCACTACAGCGCCGGATGTATAACCGTAGGACGCGTCAATCACCAGGGTTTCCAGCTTGAATTCCTCCACCGCTTGAGAGGAAGGCACGAAGCCCACCCGGCGCCCCGTGCCCGTCACGGACATGCCGTCAATGGTGTACTCGTTCGAGCCGACTCCCCCTGCCGTGTTGAACGAAGAGGTGCCGGCATTATCAAAAGGACGGCGGTATTCGGGCTGCCCCGTCCAATGCATGCCGGGCGCCAACGTAGCCATGGCGAACGGGTTCATGTCTGAAAACGGCAGGTCCTGAATCTGCCGGCTGTCAATCACCCGCCCGCCGGACGCCGTGGTGGTGTCCAATAGCGGAGCCTGCGCGACCACCTCGACAGTCTCCGCGATCTGGCCCACTTGAAGCTGCAAAGTCAGGTTTAAGCGCCCCGCCACTTGCAAGACCAGACCGGACTGCACGGTGCGCTTGAAGCCCGGCGCCTCCGCGGCCACGGAATAAGAGCCGGGATTCAGCAACGTGATTTCGAAATAGCCGGTGTCGTTCGTGACCGTCCGGCTGGAAGTGTTGGTTTCCGTATTCGTTATGGTGACGGACGCATTGGGGATAACCGCACCCTGCGGATCCACCACGTGTCCGGCGATAGTGCCGCGTGACTCCTGCCCGAAGCACAGAGCGGCGAAAAACAAAGCGCACGCCAAGCGCATGCTCCAATGATTCATAAACGTTCTCCCTATGCCAGTCAAACAGGCTAATTCCCCGGGATTCGAGCTAACCTCTATGACCGACCCCTACATTCCGGCCTGCCCGAATCCTGAGACATTTTATGGCGGCTGTCGTCGCGTGTCAAGCCGAATTTTCTATGGGTTTCAGCGCTGACAAACCGTCTGGAGGAGCGCGTATTGCGCCGCCGTGTACGTCACCGGATACGGGTCCTCCATTGCGAAGAGGCTTAGACACGCCTTGGGAAGCTCACAAAGGCAGCGCCGAGCGTGTTCGCGAGCGGCGCGTACGTCCGGCAAGGGCTCCACCAGTTTCCCACTACGCAGCACCGGCTTCAGCAGCGGCTTGCCGCCAGGGCCGGGCGATTCGGAAGCGCAGGCGATTTCGTCGTGGCGAGCATACCGGAACACCTGCTTGGCGCCAGGCATGGTGTGCTTGTCAGGACTGAGTTTCGCGGTGTAACGCTTCTGCCCGTCCGACTCCAGCTCCACCAGCTTGTAAACGCCTCCCAGCGTCGGTGCGTCCGCTGAGGTGGCGAGTTCCGTGCCGACTCCGAAGGCATCAATGGGTGCGCCGGCCGCGACGAGCTCCAGAATCTTAAACTCGTTCAAATCCCCAGTGGTCATAATGCGCGCGTCTTTCAAGCCGGCTGAGTCCAAGATTCTCCGCACCGCGCGGGAAAGCTCCAGCAGGTTCCCGCTGTCCAAACGCACGCCCCATAGCGGCTTTCCAAGCGTAGCCGCCAAGCGTGCTCCTTCCAGGGTGTCATAGGTGTCGATCAGGAAGACGGTGGACTCCCCTAACAGCTTCTGCAACTCGCGAAACGCCTGCTGCTCAGTGGGAAAGGCCTGAACCCAGGAATGCGCGGCGGTGCCAAAAACTGGAATTCCGAACCGATATCCCGCCTCTACGTTACTCGTTCCAGCGCAGCCGCCGATGTAAGAAGCCCGGGCAGCCAGGATGCCGGCTTCCGGTCCGTGAGCCCGGCGTGTCCCAAACTCCACAACCGTTCGTCCGCCCGAAGCCTCCACGAGCCGCGCGGCTTTCGTGGCGATCATGGTCTGGAAGTTGATCACCGAGAGCAAATACGTCTCGGGGATTTGCGCCTCCACGAGCGGAGCGCGGACGCGTAACACGGGCTCGCCGCCGAAGATGGGCGTGCCTTCGGGCACGGCGTCCACATCACCGTGGAAGCGCAAGCGAGCTAGATAATCGAAAAACCCGGGCGGACTTTTTGTGAATTGCGGCAAGCTGCGGAGATAGTCAATCTCCTCGGACGTGTACGACAAATCCAGCAGGTATTCCACCGCCTGCGCCAGTCCCGCCGCAATGAGAAAGTTGCGCGAGGGCGGCAAGCGCCGAACGAAAAGCTCGAACGTTGCGATCTCGTCGAGTTTCCCCGCCTGAAAATACCCGGCGGACATAGTGAGCTGGTACAGGTCCGTCTTCAGACCGTTCATGAATCCCATGGTACGCGGAACTAACTGTGAAACCGCAACTCCTGCGTGGTTCTTTTCCGATGGCTGCGGCCATTAGACTGATGATGGAGTGAGTGTGAAACGATTCGATGTGGTGATCGCCGGCGCAGGAGCAGCGGGCTTAATGTGCGCCCTGGAAGCTGGGAAGCGCGGTCGTAGCGTCGTGGCGCTGGACCACTGCCGCGAACCCGGCCGCAAGATACTGATTTCCGGCGGGGGACGGTGCAACTTCACCAATCGGGAGTGCCGCCCCGATCACTATGTATCCGCCAACCCGCACTTTGTGAAGTCCGCGCTGGCCCGTTACACCCCGCGCGATTTCATCGCTCTCGTTGAGAAACATGGAATCCCACACCACGAAAAGAAAGACGGCCAGCTATTCTGCGACCGATCCGCCCGCGATATTTTGAACATGCTATTGGAGGAGTGCGCATGCGCCGGGGTGCGGATCCTCTGCGGTTGTCGCATCCAAAGCGTGCGCCGGACGGACGGTTTTGAAATTCTTACCTCGGCCGGCGTGCTGCGCGCGCAGTCTTTTGTTGTGGCGACCGGGGGACTGTCGATTCCCAAAGCCGGCGCCACGGGCTTCGGCTACAGGATCGCGCAGCAATTCGGCCACGCGGTAATTCCATGCCGCCCGGCGCTCGCGCCGTTGCTGTTTTCCGAGGCTGACCGGCGCCGTTTCGGAGACCTTGCCGGCGTTGGGTTCGACGTATCTGTATCTTGCGGGAAACACCGCTTTCAGGACAAGATGCTATTCACCCACCGGGGGCTTTCCGGACCGGCCATCCTGCAAATCTCTTTGCACTGGGAACCGGGCGCGCCCATTACGATCGACCTTCTTCCTGGCGCCGATTTGGCAAGTGAACTGCTTAAGCGGAAGGGCGCCGGCGACCGCACAACCCTGAAGAATGTCATCGCCGAAAAGCTGCCTGCCCGGTTTGCACAACGCTGGTTCCAGCTCCAGGGCGGGGGCTCCTGTCCCCTAGCAGCGGCAGCTCATAGCGATCTGGAACGGCTGGCGACCGCGCTCCATCACTGGGTGATTCATCCCGCCGGCGCCGAGGGATACGCCAAAGCGGAAGTCACGCGCGGCGGCGTAGACACGCGCGGTCTTTCGTCGCAAACCATGGAATCGCGGCATATCCCGGGACTCTATTTCATCGGGGAAGTACTGGACGTCACCGGACAACTTGGCGGGTTTAACCTGCAATGGGCCTGGGCCTCAGGCTATGCCGCCGGGCAAGCGGCATGATCAAACTCCGGGCACGCGCCGCACCTTAACGCCCGCCTCGGCAAACAGCACCTCCACCAAGCCGAAATGCTCGTTGTAATACTCGCTCGAGTATTGCTTCATACGTTCGTCTGAGACGGCTACCTCGGCGATGCCTGCTTGCACGATGGCGCGCGCGCAGTCCATGCAAGGCATGATCTCCACATAAATCGTGCATCCTTCTAGCGGCGTTCCGCAGCGTGCGGCGTTGCAGATGGCGTTTCGCTCGGCATGCTCGATCCATAGATACTTGGCCGGGCGCGCCAACCGCTCCGGCACATCATCACGGATTCCCCTTGGAAAACTGTTGTAACCTGTGCTCCGAATCTCGTGCGCAGGCCCTACAATCACACACCCGACTTGCGTATTCGGGTCTTTGCTTCGTGTGGCCACCATGCGGCAGATGCTAAGGTAATACTGGTCCCAACTGGGGATCTCTCTCATTCTCGACTTCCCTTGTGGACAGCGTAGCGCACCACGGCGCCTCAGCGGAGGGTCTCTCGGAGAAACGCTTCCATCTCTTGCAGCGTTTCGGGAAGCCAGCGAGGGTTCGCCCAGAACGTGTGCGGCCCGCCCTCAGCGGTAAACAGGCGCACGGACACTCCTGCGGCGCGGAGCTTGTCGGCCATGGCGCTTGCTTGGCTGTACGGCACGGTTTGATCCGCCGTTCCATGCAAGATCAGATGCGGCGGCGCTCCGGGATGAACCCGGAAGAGCGGAGACGCCTCCCGGCACTTTTCCGGGAGATCGCGGCAGGCGCCGCCCAGAAACTTCTGAATCATCTCGCTTCGATGATCCATAGTGGTCAAGTCCAATACGGGATTCAGCGCCACGACAGCTTTGACCCTTTCCCGCTCAGCGGCGGTCAGGCCTAACAGTGAAGCGAGGTGGCCGCCCGCCGAAGAACCTGCCGCCGCCAGACGCGCCGGGTCGATCTTGTATCGCGCGGCGTTCGCTCGCAACCACCGGACCGCCTCCTTGCAATCTTCGAGCGCGGCCGGGTAAGGAGCCTGACCGGAAAGGCGGTAGCTGATCGCCATTCCTGCGAATCCGTGTTCCGCCAGGTAAGCAGCCGGCTTCCGCAACTGTGTCCGGTCGCCGCTAGCCCACCCGCCTCCATGGATGAAGACGACGGCGGGAAAGGGACCGGAGCCCTTCGGAACGTAAAGGTCAGCGCGCAGTTCCACCTCACCTTTTTGGGCAAACAGCACCGAAGGATAATACTGAAAATCTCCCGATGGCGGGGCGTGGTTCGGTTGCCGTCCCAAAAAGCTGTTGTTTTCGAAGACGACATTCGTCGCGCCGCCCCAGACGTAACTGCCTTCGCCTTCGATCACTACCACGTTCCGCCGGAAGATCACGCCGTCGGCATAACCTGGCTCTTTCCCGAAAATGTCAAACTCGACAATCCTGGGTTTCAGTCCTTTACTCACATAAACCGCGTTATCCTCGATCACGGTGTTCGTCACCGTCCCGTCAAACGCGAATACCCGCTCCAGTTCATCGCGGCTGAGATTGTTCCGGACAATCGTGCCGTCATTGTATCCGCGCGGCGGTTTCGAGGCTGGATTATTGCAGAAGTCAACTAACCCGCCCCCGTTGGCGTGGCTGGCGTTGAACTGAATGACCGTGCCTTCCGAGTTGTAATCGCTGTCGAACGCCGCGCCTTCGATGCGGTCGAAGCGCGTCTCCGCCACGTCGTTATATTGAATCAACGCATTCTTGCATCCGAACACGTAAACGGCGTTTCCATGTAAGCGGGAGGAGGATTTGCGCACCACATTCCGCTCGATCAAGGGCGCTAGCGAGGCTCGCACCCCTAAGGCGTTCTTCCCGGTGTCCGTGATGGCGTTACCGCGGATGACGACGCGCGTGAACCGCAACTGCTCCCACTGAGGATCGCGGGGGTGAGGCGAGAAATCCGACCAAGTGTAAATGCCGGTGTTATCCACGTGTTCCACCGTACAGTTTTCGATGAGCACGTCATCAAAACGCGAAGGCTTTTCTTTGCCCCGAACCTCGATGGCGATTCCCCCCGTGGTCTTGGACACGGTATCCGCGCCGAGCTTGCCTTTTACGTGGTGAACATGGAGGCCCACAAGATGAATGTGACAAAGCGCGCGCCCGGTGTTCTCCGCTCGCACCAGCACGCCTCGCCGCAATCCTTCCACGGGCGCATCGTTGGTGAATTCCAGGTTGCGAACTTCCCAATACTCCTGATTGTGTAACAAAAGCGCCGATTCGGCGCCGTCCCCGTCCATGATCGGCGCCGCGCCCTCTCCATAGCGGTTGAGCACGATCGGTTTCCCCTCGGTCCCGGAGCCCTTCGGGTGAAGCGTTCCCTTCCAGCGTCCTCCGGAACGAAAAAGAATCCGGTCGCCCGGATGAAATAGCGTGGCGTTCACTTTGTCAAGCGAACGCCAGGCGCGGGAAGGGGAATTGCCGGGATTCCCGTCGTCGCCCGCGCTCGCATCCACGTAATAATCCGCCGCCATTGCCAAAAGCGGCGCTGCCAGACAGACGCAAAGCGCTCTCATGGCTAAAAATCCAGCCGGAGGCTGGCTTGGATCTGCCGGTTTCCGGACACCGTGGTGACCTGCCCGAAGTTAGGGTTGTTAACGTTGGTGACAATGCCTCCCAGCCTGTGCCGGTTGAAAGCGTCCAGCAACTCGGCGCGCAACCGCAACCGAACTTTCTCGGATAGCTTGCCGCTCTTCTGTATGCACAGATCCTCGGAGATCGTCCCGAACCCGCGCACCTGCGAGTACCGCGGAGCGGACGTCCCCAGCGTCAGCGGAGCCGGTTGCGAGAACAGGGCCTTGTTCAGGTAAGTGTTGTTGGGCGAGCTAACGGTTGAAAGTTCGAATTTGCCTTTATCGAAACCAGCGGCTTTCATCTCTCCCGGAGCGATGTTAGCGCGGTTCAAGGCCCCGTTCCACCCGCCGGAAAGCGGGGTGGAAGCGCTGAAACCGAGCGGCTGTCCCGAACCGTAATTCATGATCCCCGAGACGGCCCACCCGCCGGCTACCGCATTGAGCGCTCTTCCCGCTCCGCCGAGCAGCGGCTTGCCCCGCCCGACGGGCAGTTCGTAATTGAAAAACGCTTTCACAAAGTGGGGCGTGTCGTAGCTGGCCACCGCTTTTTCAAGCTTCAGGTTGTAATAGTCAAGAGGCCCGCTATTGTCGCCAATCAGGGAGCTGTCGACATTAGCCATGGTTTTCGACCACACGTAGTTCGCATATACCGAAAGCCCCTTCCCATACTGCCGGTTTACAGTCACTTGCAGCGAATGGTACGTGGAAAATCCCAGCGGTGTGCCGTACACATTAACGGTTTGGTTTCCCGTGACCTGCGGGTAGGGCCGTAGCGCGGAAGCCACCGAGCCGGAAAAGCCCGGATACGGGTAAGGGATGCCGGCTGCCGCCGCATCTGCTGCATTGCGAATGGTAGTGTTGAGCTTCGCTCCATAAGTTTCCAGCACGGAGGGAGGAAGCTGATTGATGCGCGCCAGTTCGCCTGCTTTCAGACGCGTCCCCTTGTTGCCGAGGTAGGCGATATCCAGGACAACCTTCGCCGGCAGTTGGCGCTGGAGGTTCAAGTTCCACTGTTGCACGTAGGGCGTCAGGCCATAGTTGGGATCCACCATTCCTGGACGGTTGCTATTGCCCCAGGAGAGGTCGTAGCCGGCGGGCGTGTAACGGTCGGTGGGGAAGCCATCGTCCCAATTGAAAATACCCGCCCATGCGTCGGCGGCGCGCGATCCTAGAGAGTATGTCCCGCCCCAAGCGGTGGAGGTCGCCTTTCCTAACGGCGTCGGGTTGTAGCCATTGAATGAATCGGCTTCGTATAGGATTCCATAGGCGCCGCGGAGAGTCCACTTCTCGAAAGGACGCCATGCAAAGCCGACGCGCGGTCCGAAGTCCCGCCAGTTCTTGCGGCCGAAATAACGCTTACCCGTGCAGAGCTGGCAGTGACCCGCAAAATCGTAAGCGCCGGGCAGGCCGCTTTGGGGATCGATTTTCGCAGGGTTCCAGCTTGAGTACCGATCGGCCACTTCGAATACAGGCGGCTGGAATTCCCAGCGTAAGCCGAGGTTCAGGGTAAGGCGGCCCGAAACCTTAAAGTCATCTTGCACGAACAAGGCGTAATAATGACGCCGTCCACCCATGGGCACTGGATCGGAAAGCGACGCGCTGTCGACGATGCCTAGCAGGTAGCTGGCGAAGGCGTAACCAGTCTGATTGCCCGAGAACGCGGCGTTCGGAATAGCCGTGGCGCGCGCAGCGAAATTGAACTGTGCGCCATTGCTTTTATTCGACAGGTTCTGGTGGTTCCGGCGCATGTCGCCGCCCACCTTGAGAAAGTGCCGGCCTTTAGTGAAGCTGATCGTGTCCAGCACTCCCCAGCTCACATCTGCCCGGAACGAATACGTCGTAAAACCTGGCGTTTCCAGGCTCACGAAGGGACCGCCTCCCCAGTTCACAACCGGATAGCCGATCGTGCTCAGATTTGCTATGCCCAGCTCCTTGGCCCCGTCCGTATCCGCGTAAATGATTTTTTGAGGATTGCCGCGCCGGTTGTAAGAGAGGGTGAAGTGATTGAGCAAGCGGGGAGTGATCGTCCAGTCCTCAGCCAGCCGGGCTCCGCCTCCCGTGTCGTTGCGGGTGCGCGCCTTCGCCAGCGGCCCGCCGTAGCGATCGGTCGGGTCCCACATGCCGCCCGAATCGAGAATCAAGCGTGGCGAGAAGTGGTAGTACCAAGATCCGGAAAGCTTATGGTAGCTGCTGATCACTTGGTCCACTTTTACCGAATAGAGGTGGTGGTCCCACTCCGGCGCGCCCGATTTCGGAAACGCCGCATTATTGACCAGGGGGATCTCCCCGGTGGCGTCTCGCACCGTGGGAAGGTAATGCGCTTTGGCGATGGCGTTAAGGTTGCGCGCCACCCTGCTAAAGCGACTCACAGGAATACGGTTTCCGGGGAACATATCTCCGACCCAGTTTGTAGTGCCCGGAACCTGGCGGAAAGTGGCGGGATCGTAAATAGCTCCCCGAACCACTTGCCGGTTCAGCGCGTCCCGAAACGTCGTCACGGGCCCGAGAAGACGGCTGAAATCCCCTTCGTAAAAGTCCGGAATCGGGACGGTGCGGCTAGGAGAGCCAAGGCCATAGGAACGCTCCTTATAGCGCTCATATGCGAAATAGAAGAACGTCCGGTTGCGCCCGTCATACAGCTTGGGGATGTAGACCGGTCCCCCGAAGCTTCCGGCCCAGTTTTGTTTCCGGTCCTGAGGCCGCTTGGCGCCGCGGTAATTGTCGGCAAATGAATTGGCGTTGAGCGCTTCGTTACGGAGGGCCAAATACCCGCTGCCATGAATCTGGTTGCCACCGGACTTCAGCACCAAATTGAAAATGCCGCCTTGCGTCCGCCCAAATTCCGCCGACATGCCGGCGGTCTGCACCTTCACTTCCTCCAACGCCTCCGGAGAAATCATGCCTGCGTTGACGTCTCCGCTTTGATTTACCGTGATGGAGGCGCCGTCCACCAGCATCTCTTTCGAAAAGCCGGTGGATCCGTTGATATGGCTTGTGTAGGATGTGCCGCCCACCCCCGGGCTCACTGCAAAAGCGAAACTCTCAGGGCGGCGTCCGCTCGAGAAGTCCAGCGGCAGGTCGATCAACGAGCGGTTGTCGAGCACTGTCCCGACTTCCGGGGAATCCGTCTGAAGCCGCGGGATTTCCGCCGTGACTTCTACAGCTTCCGTCACCGCCCCGATTTCGAGCTTTACATCCACGCGGACCACTTGAGCGGCGCTCAGATGGATGCCGCTGCGCACGAGACGCTTGAATCCCGGAGCGTCGAACGTCACCTGATACTCTCCTACCGGAAGGTTGGGTTGAGTATACTGCCCGGTGTCGCTTGCCACTGCCTCGTACACGGCGCCCGTGGCGACGCTGCGAACCGTAACTTTGACGCGGGGTACAGCCGCGCCGCTCGGGTCTGACACTACGCCCGTGATGACGCCACGGTCCAACTGCGCAAATGCGCCAAACATCACCAGCAGAAAAATCGCAAGACGCCTTAAATTCCGCATGCCATAACTCCTCCGCCAATTATATCTGGGGAGTCGAGGAGATTTGGGTGCAACTTTGCAAGATTCTCCAACTCCCTTATTCATGCGGGTTCCAGCATGATCAACCTGGAGACCGAGCCCCGAGGGGCGCCGGAGCGCCCGATCCGCGGCCGTTCCAAAAAAGTACTAGAACCACAACCGGTTCATCCTGGTACCCGCAGTCTATTGGCTCCCAGGCGTGCACGGGGCAATCATGAGGCGATGAGGGTTTGTGTCCGCATTCGCATGTCCGGCAAGCGCGCAGCGCCAGCCGCACAAGCGCGGCGCGCCTTTATCTTCCAACACCGCAGCTTCCGGTCACTGCCGGTAACGCGGCAGCGCATGGCCGCTGCGGGCCTATTGGCTTGTCTATTCACGCTGACGCTTATGCGGCTGGCGCCGAAGGTTATCGTTTTCCATGAAAACCTCTGCGGCTGGTTTCTGGACGCCTTTCAGATTCCCATCGCCGGCTGGACATCCGTACAGGTGTCGGGAGTCGGGTTGCCGGCGAAGGCGCCAGAGATTCCGATCCCGCCCTTCCATGCTGTTTCAGGCGGCCCGCGCCTTTTCCTTATTTTGGCGGTGGTGGCGCTGATGCTCTTAGCGCGGCGGTTTGGGCTGACGCGGAACTTCGCCGGGTTTCTGGTCATTCTGCTATGCGCCTCTGCTTTCGTGTGCGCCGCCGATCCGGGATTTATGATTTCTAGCGCAGCACTTACCCGAGTCTGGCTGCAAATCGAAACCCTGACATGGCTGCTGCTGCCGTGGCTTGGCGCGCTCATTTTCGTCATGCTGCAACCTGACCTCCGCTGGGGCGCCTTGTGGATGCTCGCGGTGCAGATCTATGCGGCGCCGTTTTCCGCCTTCCGGCTGGCGTTTATCCTAGCTGCGATGCACCATACCGGAATGCTGTTTTTTCCAGCGCTCTGGTTTGCTTTGGGGTTGCTGGGCACCCTGATCTATGTGCTGTTTTTCTACTCGGTTTCGGTCTACGTCTCAACCGGACGTCTATGGGGAGCACGCGGCGAATGGCGGCAGTGATCGTCATTGCGAAGCTCGTCGTCGCCGCCAGCGTCGCGGTTTTGCTGGCTTATGCGGTACGGCACTATGTCTTGGTCATAGCGCGGGCATCGTTGCGCCGCCCACGGGACACCATGGATTTGGTTGGTTTCCACATGCCTTTCATAAGCGTGCTGGTTCCCATGCACAACGAAGAACTGGTGGCGCCGGACATTTTGCAAGCGCTTGTGGAAGCGGATTACGATCCGGAGCGCCTCGAGATCCTGCCCATCAATGACCGCTCGACGGACCGCACCGGCGCCATCCTGCAAGAATTTGCCGCTCGTTATCCGTGTATCAGACCCATACACCGGCACGAGGGAAGAGGAGGCAAACCGGCCGCCCTGGCCGAAGCTACGGCAGTGGCTCGCGGCGAGGTGTTGCTGCTCTTCGATGCGGACTACGTGCCTGGAAAGTCGGCATTGAAAATGCTGGCCGCTCCGTTTGTGGACGCACAAGTGGGGGCGGTCATGGGGCGTGTCGTTCCCCACAACACGGGCGACAGCGTGCTCGCTACTTTGCTTTCCCTGGAACGCGCCGCCGGCTATCAGGGCGAGCAGCAAAGCCGCTTCAACCTCGGTCTGATCGCACAGTTCGGCGGTACGGTTGGCGGCGTGCGGGCCTCCGCGTTGCGCGCCGTAGGGGGTTGGGACGCAGCTTCTCTTACCGAGGACACGGACCTCACTTGCAAGCTCGCACTCGCGGGCTGGCGCATTGCCTATGTAAATCGCGCGGAATGTTACGAAGAAGTTCCACCCTCATGGAGCGTCCGGCGGCGGCAGCTCATGCGGTGGGTGACCGGACACACGGGCTGTTTACACCGCTATTGGCGGCGCGTCATGCGCAGCGAGTTTTTGACGTTCGGACAGAAAGCCGACGCGCTCTTCATGCTAGCGTGCTACCATACTGCTCCCGTAATGGTAGCGGGCTGGGTGGCGTCATTGGTGCTTCTGTTTACGGCGCGCGGCGAGTCTTACCTGGCGCTCCCATTGCTCACCGCGTTCCTCGGGTATGAGCTCTTTGCCAATCAAGCCACATTTGTGGAGTTGGGAGTGACAGCCATGCTGGACGGCGGGCGCAACCGGGCTTTGCTCCTGCCTTTCCATCTGCTGAATTTTTTCGCGAGTACGGTCGCCATTTGTGAGGCGCTGCTGCGCTACTACGTGCGTGTGATCCGGTTCGAAGATGACGAGCGCTGGGACAAAACCCGTCGCTACCGGCAAAGCAACGGTGGGTTTCACTCCCTGGGATCGAGAACGTCATGATCGCTTTCCTTGCTTTCTGTACGCTTGCGGCAGCGGTGTGGTACTTGCATTTCGCACTTGCTCATCGCGCCTGGCGCAGGCTCGCTGCGCACACCGCGAACGAAATCGACCTCCAGTATCTTCGCATCGAGGATTACTTTGGGCGCTCCTTCCGCGCGAAGCTCGGGGAGTGGCTTCGCCTCCCGGAAGCGCCGGATTCCACACCCCAGCTCCGCGCGATCGACAAAGGAAGCGAGCGCATTCTCGCACTCGGTAGTTCCGCTTGCCCGCCGCAGCGGCTTTCCGAGCATATTCTCGTGGTTCAAGGGGACTTCCGGGCGGGCTCTGGCTGTTACTTCACGCGGGAAATTTACGTAGCGGGAAATTGTGAGATTGGCAGCGACGCCCGCCTACAAGCCATTGCCGTGGATGGTTCTCTGCGCTTGGGAAGCGGCGTGGTGGTGCGTCGCTGGGTGGATGCAAGCGGCGCAGTGCACGTGGGACGCGACTCGCGGATCGATTCCCGGCTGACTTCGCGCACCAGCATTACCCTTGCCCCCGGCGCCCGCGTCCTTTCGGCCTACGCTCCCGAGGTGTCCACAGAAGGACGAACGGAAGATCCTATAATCGGTTTTTCGCGTCCCGCCGTGGCGCTGGAAATTCCTCCGCAGATCCAGCCCCGGAAACTGCCCAGCGTCGAAGGGTTTCATCCCCGGCTGCTACGACAGATCAGTGCGGATACCTGGGTGTATCGCGGGGATTTGCGGCTGTCCATCCCACTACACCTCCGCGCTAAGCTGATCGTGCATGGCGACTGTGTTTTGGCGCGCGGCAGCTACCTCGAGGACGATCTCAAAGCTATCGGCTCGATGGTTGTAGGCGCCGGTTCACGGTGCCAGGGCGCAGTGGCGTCAGATCAGGATGTGGTTCTGGAAGAAGGCGTTCTTTTCGAGTATCTGATCTACGCGAATCGGCAGATCATCTTACGGCAAGGCGTGCGCGGCTATGGGGAGCGGCCGGTAGCCGCGTCGGCGGGACAGTACTTGTGGGCGGAGCCCAACGTAGTCGTTCGTGGGAAGCTCGCTGCCGGGCTGCATGTGATCGCCGTTCCGCAGGGGCTGCGACTGGAGGATCTAGGTACTGGAACTGGGGCGGGTTGACGGGAGCCCCGGCATGGTGTTTCCTGTAGGGGGAGGAGGTTTTATGCGGTCGGCTGCGGGCTGGCTTTTGGCTTTGCTGATCTCGCCAGCCGCTTGTGCGACTCCGCTCGATTTTTCGGATTTCTCAGCGCCATGGTTGTTCCGGCTTAGCGGCTCGGCGACCTATGTAGACCCGCACACGCTTCGCCTCACACCCGCAGCCGAGAGCCAAAGCGGCGGGGTGTGGCTGGCTGACAAAATAGACCTGTCGCTGGGGCTTGATGTCGTATTTCGATTTAGAATCAGCAACTTGGGTGGATGGCCTGTGGATTGGTCGACGCCCCCAAGCCCAGGCGCCGACGGCTTGGCGTTCGTAGTGCAAAACTACCAACCAGCGCCCGTAGGCACGCCCAATTCCGGGATTGGATACATGGGCATCCCGTCCAGTATCTCCGTGGAGTTCGACACTTGGCGTAACAAGCCGGAGACCAGCGCTCAAGCCCTTCTGTATTGCGATGAAGGTCAACCCGCGCCGCAAGGCTTGGAAGTGTATTGCGAGCCCGATGCCAACCATATCAGCGTGCATTCGTTAGGAGAGCATCCAAACCGCCCCGAGCACCGTCCGGTCGAGGTGGAAACCGGGGTTTATCAAAACCCCGACCTTGGCACAGTGACCACCGGCATCCCTATGGAAGACGGGCAAATTCACATGGCTCGCATTACATACGGATCCGATGTGCTGGCGGTCTACCTGGACGATCTCACCACGCCGAAGCTGTCTGTGTTTGTGAGCGTCCCAGCGCTGATCGGCGCACCAGATAACGAAGCGTGGATCGGCGTGGTCGCGGCCACAGGAGGAGCCTGGGCTTTCCATGACCTTGTGCAAGCTGAGGTGATCCCCATCCCCGAAGCTTCCACCGCGGTTGCGGTAGCTCTCGGTTTGTGTCTGCTTGCGCTTCGTCGCGAGCGCTGACACCCGACCGGGTGCAAAGAGGCGCCAGACGTGCGATCATAATTATTAGCAGATATAATAGTAGTGTTATTTCATACTTTCATATCCGTAAGCATTTCATTGGAGGTCCTCATACATGGCCGACCGGCTAGTAGAAGTCACCGAACTCATCCTGCGCGACGGCCACCAAAGCCTCATGGCTACCCGCATGTCCACAGAGGAAATGATTCCTGCTTGTGAAGACCTGGACAATGCCGGCTATTGGTCCATTGAGTGCTGGGGCGGCGCAACCTATGACGCTTGCATCCGCTTTCTGAATGAAGATCCATGGGAACGGCTCCGCACGTTCCGGAAGCTGATGCCAAAGTCCCGCCTGCAAATGTTGCTGCGCGGGCAAAACCTTTTGGGCTACCGTCACTATGAAGACGGTGTCGTGGAGCGATTTGTAGAGAAGGCCGCGGAGAACGGAATCGACGTTTTCCGGGTATTCGACGCGCTAAACGACATACGGAATCTTCGCACCGCCTTGAAGGCGGTCCGCAAAACCGGCAAGCACGCACAGGGCACGATCTGTTACACCATCAGCCCGGAGCACACGGTGCGTGATTTTGTAGAGATGGCCGAGCAACTTGTGGACATGGGCTGCGACTCCGTCTGCATCAAAGACATGGCAGGGCTTTTGAAGCCGCAACCTGCTTACAACTTGGTAAAGGGGATCAAAGAAGCCTGCGGGGATGAGACTCTAGTGCACGTCCATACCCACGCCACCACCGGCGTAACTCTGGTCAGCTTGATGTACGCCATCGAAGCGGGTTGTGACATCGTAGACACGTCCATTAGCAGCCTGAGCCTCGGTCCGGGGCACAATCCCACGGAGGCGTTGGTCGAAATGCTCGAAGGCACCGGCTTCAAGACGCGTCTCGACATGAGCCGCATCTTGAAGGTAAAGGAGCACTTTGACAAGGTTCGCCCTCGCTACGCGAAGTATCTCACTCAGTTTACGGGCGTAGAAAGCCAGATTTTCCAAAGCCAGATTCCAGGTGGAATGATCTCCAATATGGAGAGCCAGCTCAAACAGCAGGGTGCGGGCGACAAGGTCCGGGAAGTCCTGGAAGAGGTGCCGCGCGTGCGCAAAGACGCTGGATATCCGCCGCTGGTCACCCCCTCGAGCCAGATTGTAGGGACACAGGCGGTTTTCAACGTATTAATGGGCCGCTACAAGGTTATCACCGGTGAATTCGCCGACCTGATGCTGGGGTATTATGGGGCCACCAACGGCGTAAAGAATGCCGAGGTGGTCCAGAAATGCGCCGCTCACGCCAAGAAGGATCCGATATCGTGCCGCCCGGCGGACCTGCTGAAGCCCGAGTGGGACCAGCTTCGTGCTGACGCTCTGGCGCTCAAGGGGTGCAACGGCTCGGACGAGGACGTTTTGACATACGCCCTATTCCCGCAGGTGGCTCCCAAGTTCTTCGCCACCCGGCACGAGGGTCCGCGGAACGTAGGCCAGGATCCCACGCCGGAAAAGTCCGCTGCGGAAAATGCGAAAGCGGCGAAACCTACGACCAGCAACCTCACCGAACCTGTCTCTTACATTGTTACGGTAGCCGGCAAGTCCCACAACGTCACGGTGGCGCCGGCGGGATAGTCAACTCAGTTGTCCGGTTTCCGCTTCCGGACGCCGGGATATTTATCTAAACCAATGATGGACCGCGAAACAGGTGGCCCATCGATTTGAGGCTTCATATGGCACTTGAAGATAAGTTATTGGAACTCAAAGAGAAACGCGCCCGCTTACAGGAAGGCGGGGGCAAGGAAAAGTTGGAAAAGCAGCGCGCCAGCGGCAAACTGACTGCACGGGAACGGTTGGAAAAGCTGGTGGACCCCGGGTCCTTTCAAGAGGTGGGATTGTTCGCTCAGCACCGTTGTACGCATTTCGGCATGGCGGGCAAGGAATTGCCCGCCGATGGCGTGGTGACCGGATCGGCTCTTGTGGACGGGCGCTTGGTGCATCTGGCCAGCCAGGATTTCACCGTGAGCGGAGGATCGGTTGGAGAAGCACACGCCGATAAGGTGGTCGAGATGATGCAGTTGTCTCTGAAAACGGGGTCGCCATTCATCATGATCAACGATTCGGGCGGCGCCCGCGTCCAAGAGGGCATCGATAGCTTGGCCGGCTATGGCCGTGTTTTCTATCACAACGTGCTTCTTTCCGGCGCGGTCCCTCAGATTTCGCTGATTTGCGGACCGTGCGCCGGAGGCGCCGCTTATAGTCCCGCTCTCACGGACTTCATTATTCAGACCAAAGCGGCGCAGATGTTCATCACTGGCCCCAGCGTCATCAAACAGGTGACGGGGGAGGTGGTCACGCCGGAGCAACTAGGCGGCCCTGCGGCGCAGATGAGCTACTCCGGGGTGGTTCACTTCGTAGCGGAAAACGATGAGGACGCCATCTTCATTTGTAAGCGTTTGCTGAGCTTTCTACCCTCGAACAACCTAGAGGATGCACCACGGATTCCTTTTGACCAGCCTCTGGACTACGACGCGGACATGAACGCATTGGTGCCCGATGACCCCAAAGCTGCCTACGACATGCGGCAGGTAATCGTCCGGGTGCTCGACTACGGCGACTTTTTGGAGATTCAGCCCACGTTTGCTCAGAACATCATCATTGGCTTTGGGCGGGTTGTGGGGCGCACCGTGGGGGTGATCGCCAACCAGCCGTCGGTGATGGCGGGAGCGCTGGACATTAACGCCTCTGACAAAGCGTCGCGCTTCATTCGCTTTTGCAACGCATTCAACATTCCGCTCCTAACCTTCGTGGACGTGCCCGGCTTCATGCCTGGCGTCCAGCAAGAGTACGGTGGAATCATCCGTCACGGCGCCAAGATGCTGTTCGCCTACTCGGCGGCGACGGTGCCCAAAATCACGGTCATTGTACGCAAAGCTTACGGCGGGGCGTACTTGGCCATGTGTTCCAAAGACCTGGGCGCCGACCGCACGTTCGCTTTTCCCACCGCCGAAGTGGCAGTGATGGGAGCCGAAGGCGCAGCCGAAATCGTCTTTCGCCAGGAGATCGCTCAAGCCGCGGATAAGGCAGCCAAGCGCAAAGAGTTGATCGAGCTGTACCGGAAAACGTTTGCTACGCCGTATGTAGCGGGCGCGCGCCGGTTAGTGGATGACATTATCGAACCTGCCGAGACGCGCAAGTGCGTAGCCATGGCGCTCGAAAACCTACACACCAAGCGGGAACTGCGGCCGGCGAAAAAGCACGGTCTCATTCCACTTTAAGAAAAGGGGAAGGGAGGATACGCCATTGGGTCCCCTGTTGCTTCTGCCGCTGTCTATCGCCGCCGGCTATCTGGCGGGCGCCCTTACGGCGCGGCGTCTGGTGCGTCGCGAAATGGAACAGATTCGGTCATGGATGCCCCATGCCCAGGGCTCCGCGCCATCGCCTGCAAACACGAGCGCAGAGCCGGTTCCGGTTACGCCGTCCGCCCCGACGAACCCGGCGGCCTCTGAGGAGGTATCGCCTGAGGTTCTGACCATCATTTCTGCCGCCGTCGCAGCCTTCCTCGGCAAGAAGGCGCGCATACGCAGCGCGCGATGGATACGCCCAACCACGCCGACCAGCGTTTGGGCGCAACAAGGCCGCGTGTTTGTGCAGGCTTCTCACAACCTGCCGCTCCGCGTGCGTTAGTTCTCAGAACGGATTCATAAGAAGGAGTGTGCTTTGAAACTCATCATTACTATTGACGGGAAAGCTTACGAAGTGGATGTGGAAGTGGCGGAGGACGACCGCTCTCCCTCCCTGGGCCCAGTGCCGTACTACCCCGCTTCTCCGGCGGTAGTCCCTTCGACGCCTTCTCCGGCGCCCTTGCCGGCGCCGGGCGCACCTGCGCCTCCCGGCAACGTAGACGAGAGTAAAGTTTGCCGGAGTCCCATTGCCGGCGTGGTTGTGCGGGTGAATGCGCAAGTGGGCCAGCAAATCCAGGTCAATGACACCATCCTTGTCCTGGAGGCGATGAAGATGGAGACCAACATCACTGCGCCGGTTAGCGGAAAGATTAAGGCCATCAACGCACAGCCCGGCGATGCCGTTCAAGCCGGTCAAGTGCTGGTGGAGTTCGAGTAGGACAGGAGGATTCCTTATATGGGTGAAGATCTCAAAGACGTACCTGGCTTCCAATTCATAGACCACCTTGGCATCGCCGTCCGTCAAGGCGAGCTAGAGGCCCAGGTTCAAGCGTATAAGTTGCTGGGCTTCAAGGAAATTCATCGTGAAGAAGTGCTCGGCGCGGATCAAGTCCGGGAGGTGTTGCTCCAAATCGGCGACGGGCCGAATCTGGTCCAGCTTTTGGAGCCGCTCAGCGAGGCATCCCCGGTGCAAAAGCTGATCGAACGGAACGGCGGCCGCGGAGGATTCGCCCACGTAGCCTATCGCGTGCGCAACGCCCAAGCGGCTTTCGATTACATGCAGAAGGCCGGCTTCAAGCTGATTGATAAGGCGCCGCGAAAGGGTTCTCGCGGAACCACCATTTTCTTTGTCCACCCCAAGTCGCGCGACGACTCTTCATTCGGCATGCTCATCGAAGTCGTCGAAGATACGGGCGCCCACTAAGGAGGTCTCATGAGCGAAACGCAACTACGCCTATTCGCCGAGTTCCCACCCATCACGACCGCCGAGTGGGAGGCAGCTATACAACGGGATCTAAAGGGCGCTGACTACGCCAAGAAACTCCTCTGGCGCACGGATGAGGGAATCACAGTCAAGCCTTACTATCGTTCTGAAGATTGCAAGGGCCTCGATCATCTCGATACGGCGCCCGGGGAGTTTCCTTACACTCGCGGAACGAAAGCTTCCGCCGGATGGAGAATTCGGGAGGAGATCCTCGAAACAGACCCTGTCGCCGCCAATGCGGCGGCGCGCGCGGCGCTCACAAAAGGCGCAGAGGAAGTTAGCTTCATTCTCACTCCCAACTCGGATCTGCCGACCCTAGTCAAAGGTCTCGAAGGCGTTCCGGTCCATTTCCGCGCAACGGGAGAGGGCGTTGCAATTCTGAAGGGTCTGGCTGACTTTCTCCGGAACAAACCCCTAGCAGGTTCGTTAGACTGTCCGCTCGAAAGCGACATCCAGGCAGCCGCCTCCGCCGCCCGGCAGATCCTGCGCTCGGCTCCGGATTTCCGCCCCCTTGCCGTGCGGTGTTACGAGTTTGCCGAACGGGGAGCGACCACGGTTCAGGAGCTGGGGTTTGGACTGGCGCGCGCAGTGGACATGGTGGCGGCCCTAACCAGCGCGGGATGGACGGCGGCGGAGGCAGGACGGGCGTTGTTTTTTTCGTTTGCCACCGGTTCGAACTATTTCTTCGAACTGGCCAAGCTCCGCGCCGCACGACCCTGCTGGGCGCAGATTATGACCGCGTTCGGGGTAGAGGATCCGGCAGCGCAGAAAATGGTAGCCCACTGCCGCACGGCGCGCTGGAACAAGACCATCTATGACCCTTACGTCAACCTGTTACGGGCGACAACCGAAGCCATGTCTGCCGCCCTCGGCGGAGCGGACTCGATTACGGTGGGCGCATTTGACGAAGTTTTCCGAGCGCCCGGCGATTTCTCCCGCCGCCTGGCTCGCAACACCCAGATCATTTTGAAGAAAGAAGCATACATGGACCGCGTGGCCGATCCAGCCGGCGGATCGTATTACGTTGAAGTTCTCACCGGATCTATCGCCCGGGAGGCCTGGAGGCTGTTCCAAGAAGTCGAGACGCGCGGCGGTTTCCAAAACGCTCGGGAATGGGCGCTGGCCGAAGTCGATAAGGCGCGAGCTGCCAAAGAGGCGGCTATTGCAACCCGGCGGCGATCCATCGTGGGCGTCAATCAGTATCCCAATCTCCACGAACGGATGCTCGGCGAGATTCAAATCGAGCCGCCCCCCGGCGCCCCCAAACGCGGCGCCGAGGTTTTCGAAGCGATACGCCTTCGCACGGAACGGCATGCCGCATCGGGAGGCAAAACGCCTAAGTTTCTCCTGGCGGAGATGGGTGACCTCAAAATGCGAAAGGCGCGCTCGAGTTTTGTGGCCAACTTTCTCGGCTGCGCGGGTTTCGAGGTGGTGACGCAATTCTTCGACGACGTAGAAGCAGCGGCCAAAGGGGCGCGGGAGTGCACGGCGGACGCTGTAGTGCTCTGCTCCTCGGATGAGGAGTATCCCTCGCTCGCTGCTCCGCTGATACAGCGGCTGGGCGGCGTGCCGGTAATCGTCGCCGGTTATCCCAAAGACGCCGTGAATCAGTTGCAGGCGGATGGCGTGGCGGATTTCATACACATTCGCTCGAACGCGGCGGAAACGCTCTCCGCCTGGCAGAAAAGATTGGGGGTGAAAGGATAAAGCCATGCGACCGGATTTTTCAAAAATCGAATACAAACCTTCAGCGGCAGGCACGCCAGCACAGCCCAAAGGCGGGGAGTGGCTTTCTCCGGAGCACATCGCTGTGGCGCCCTATTACACGCGCGAAGCCCTGGAAGGCCTCGAACATCTTGAGTACGCCGCCGGTCTGCCGCCTTATCTGCGCGGTCCCTACTCCACGATGTACGCCATGCAACCGTGGACCATCCGGCAGTATGCAGGTTTTTCGACCGCCGAAGAGTCCAATGCGTTCTATCGGCGCAACCTGGCCGCGGGACAGAAAGGTCTTTCAGTAGCCTTCGATCTGGCTACCCACCGCGGCTACGACTCGGACCACGAGCGTGTGGTGGGCGACGTAGGCAAGGCCGGCGTGGCCATTGACAGCGTCCTGGACATGAAAATTCTGTTTGACCAGATCCCGCTGGACCAAATGTCGGTGTCGATGACCATGAATGGCGCAGTGCTGCCCATCATGGCTTTTTACATCGTCGCGGCGGAAGAACAGGGCGTTCCGCCGCATAAGTTAACCGGCACCATTCAGAACGACATTTTGAAAGAGTTCATGGTCCGGAACACGTACATTTACCCGCCCGAAGCGTCGATGCGCATTATCGGCGACATCTTCCGCTATTGCGCGGAGAAGATGCCGAAGTTCAATTGCATCAGCGTCTCGGGTTATCACATGCAGGAAGCCGGCGCGACGGCGGATCTGGAACTGGCTTACACGCTGGCGGACGGTCTGGAATACTTGCGCTGCGGCATGAAGGCGGGGCTCAATATCGATGATTTCGCTCCCCGGATTTCATTTTTCTGGGACATCGGAATGAACCACTTCATGGAAATCGCGAAGATGCGCGCCGGCCGGCTGCTGTGGGCGAAGATCGTCAAGCAATTCCAGCCCCAAAACCCGAAATCGATGGCGTTGCGCACGCACTCCCAAACTTCGGGCTGGAGCCTGACTGCGCAAGACCCGTTTAACAACGTCATCCGCACTTGCATCGAGGCTCTGGCGGCGGCGATGGGCCATACGCAATCTCTGCACACGAACGCGCTGGACGAGGCGCTTGCGTTGCCCACCGATTTTTCCGCGCGCATCGCCCGCAATACGCAAATTTACTTGCAAGAAGAGATCGGCATTACCCACGTCGTCGACCCTTGGGGCGGCTCGTATTACGTGGAGCGCCTCACTCACGAACTTGCGCATCGCGCCTGGCGGCTGATCGAGGAAGTGGAAGAACTAGGCGGCATGGCTAAGGCGATCGAGACGGGATTGCCCAAGATGCGCATCGAAGAAGCCGCCGCAAGAAAACAGGCGCGCATTGATTCCGGCAAAGACATTATTGTCGGCGTGAATGCTTATCCGCTTGATGAAGAACCGCCCATTGATGTTCTTGAAGTTGACAACACGGCGGTTCGGAATGCGCAGATCGCCCGGCTGAAGCAGCTCAAAGAGTCACGCAACCCTGCTGAAGTAGAAGCCGCTTTGGAGGCTCTGAGCCGCTGTGCGGCTACGGGCGAAGGCAACCTGCTCGCGCTGGCCGTCGAAGCAGCCCGTAAACGGGCTACGCTTGGGGAAATCTCCTTCGCTCTCGAAAAGGTTTGGGGGCGGTACCAGGCGGCGATCCGTTCGGTTAGCGGGGTCTACTCTTCGGAAAGCGGCGAAGATCAGAACTTTCGCAAGGCGCGGGAGATGGCGGACCAGTTTGCGCGGCAGGAAGGACGCCGGCCCCGTATCCTGATCGCCAAAATGGGGCAGGACGGACACGACCGGGGCGCCAAAGTCGTCGCGACGGCGTTCGCCGATTTGGGTTTCGACGTCGACATTGGGCCGCTATTCCAAACTCCGAAAGAAGTGGCGCGGCACGCCGTCGAGAACGATGTCCATGTGGTAGGCATCTCCTCGCTGGCGGCGGGCCACAAAACGTTGGTGCCCCAGTTGATCGAGGAACTCAAGAAATTGGGACGGGACGACATCCTGGTGACGGTCGGAGGCGTCATCCCGCCACAAGACTACGACTTCCTGTTCGAGGCCGGAGTGGCGGGCGTCTTCGGTCCCGGAACTGTGATTTCCATTTGCGCTCAGGAGATTCTCAAAATCCTGAACGCGGCTCCGGTGGGGGAAAGCGCGTAACTTGTCCGAACTGCCGCTCGACATGGATGGATCGGCTCTCAGCGTTCAGAAAGGCGTGAGAGCCCCAGCGGGATTGCGCCCGGAAGCAGCGAAGACACGCATTCGCAGGCGGCGCCGGTCGCTTGCCGAGTATGTGGAGGGTGTCCTGCGTGGAGATCGCACCATTCTCGCGCAAGCCATTACCTTGATCGAAAGCTTGCGAGAAGATGACGTTGAACTCGCGCAGGACATCCTCGAGCACTGTCTGCCCCATAGCGGAAACTCCATACGCGTCGGCGTGACGGGCGTTCCCGGAGCGGGAAAGAGCACGCTCATCGACGCGCTGGGCTCGTATTTGATCCGAGAGCGCGGCGAGAGGGTTGCCGTGCTTGCCATCGATCCCACCAGCGAGCTTTCCGGCGGCTCGATACTCGGCGATAAAACCCGCATGGAGCGTTTAGCCGCCGAGGAAAATGCTTTCGTCCGTCCCTCTCCATCGGGCGGATCGCTAGGCGGAGTGGCGCGGCGCACACGCGAAACCATGCTCTTGTGCGAAGCCGCCGGTTACCGCAACATCATCGTCGAAACCGTTGGCGTAGGCCAGTCGGAAACCGCCGTGCGCTCGATGGTCGATTTCTTCCTGCTGCTCATGATTGCGGGAGCAGGCGATGAATTGCAAGGCATCAAGCGCGGAATTATGGAAATGGCGAATTTGATCGCCATCAATAAAGCCGACGGTGACAACCGGCTGCGAGCGCAGGCCGCCCGGCGCGAATTCGAGAGCGCCTTGCATCTGTTTCCCGCAAGCCCCTCGGGCTGGATGCCGCGCGTCATCACCTGCTCGGCGAAAACCGGAGAGGGGATTGCCGAGATGTGGAACGCCGTATGGGAGCATCACGCCTGGTTGAAGCGCAACGGCCATTTTGAAAGCTTGCGCCGCGAGCAAGCCAAAAAATGGATGTATGAGGTCATAGACCAAGGGCTTAAGCAGGAGTTTCGCAACCATCCGCGCATCCGGCAAGCCCTGCCCGCCATGGAGAGCGAGGTCGCAAGCGGACGCGTCAGCTCGTTCCGTGCGGCGGAGCGCTTATTGAAACTATATCGGGAGACTAAGTCATGATCCTTTCTTACCCACAACTGAGTCCAGCGGAAGCCGCCGAGATGATTCAACACGGCCAGACGGTCGGCTTCAGCGGATTTACTCCGGCTGGAGCTCCGAAAGCCATCCCTTTGGCCCTCGCCGCCAAAGCCAAGCAGGAGCATGCCGCCGGGCGCGAGTTCCAAATTGGAGTGTTAACCGGCGCCTCGACCGGCCGTTCGCTCGACGGTGCGCTTGCCGAGGCGGAAGCGATCAGCTTCCGGACGCCTTACCAGTCTGACCCCAACTTGCGCAAACGCATCAACGCCGGAGAAACCCGCTTTTTCGACATGCACCTTTCCATGATGCCGCAAGCCGTTCGCTACGGGTTTCTAGGGCCGGTGCACTGGGCCGTGGTGGAGGCCTCGGACATTACGGCGGGGGGCGGAATCGTGTTGACCTCCTCGGTAGGCGCAGCGCCCACCTTCTGCCAGAAGGCGGAGAAGATTCTCATCGAGCTCAACCGGAAGCATCCGCCCACGCTGCTCGGCATGCACGACATTTATGAGCCGGCGAATCCGCCGAACCGCAGGGAAATCCCGATCTACCGCCCGTCAGATCGCATCGGGTCGCCCGTGATTCAAGTCGATCCGGCTAAGATCGCGGGCGTGGTGGAAACGGAATTGGATGACGAAACCGCTTCTTTCGATCCGCCGGACCCGGTCACCGACCGCATTGGGATGCAGGTGGCGGAACTCCTTGCAGCCGAGATGTACGCGGGGCGCGTGCCCCGGGAGTTCCTACCCATCCAGTCCGGGGTGGGCAACATTGCGAATGCGGTTTTAGGCGCACTCGGCAACCATCCAGACATTCCTGCCTTTGAAATGTATACAGAGGTTCTTCAGGATTCAGTGGTGAAGCTGCTTCAACGCGAGCGCGTAAAGTTTGCCAGCACATGCTCGCTCACGGTTAGCCCTCAGGCGCTGCAACTCGTCTACGGCAACCTGGACTGGTTTTTCCGCAAGCGGCTCTTGCTGCGACCGCAAGAAATTACCAATCATCCCGAGGTCGTGCGGCGTTTAGGCATTATCTCCATCAACACCGCCATTGAGGTGGACATCTTCGGCAACGTAAACTCCACCCACGTTATGGGGCGGCAAATGATGAACGGAATTGGGGGTTCGGGCGATTTCACGCGCAACGCGTATCTTTCCATTTTTACTTGCCCATCTACCGCCAAAGGGGGAAAGATCTCAACCATTGTCCCGCTGGTGAGCCACATGGATCACAGCGAGCACTCCGTGCAAATCGTCGCTACTGAATATGGGGTCGCAGATTTACGCGGGCGCGCCCCGTATGAGCGCGCTCAGTTAATTATCGGTAACTGCGCACATCCGGACTTTCGTGAACAGCTGTACGGATACTTAAAATTGGTTGAGGGCGGCCACACTCCCCATACGCTGTCAGCAGCCTTTAAGATGCACATCCAATACCTAGAGACGGGAGACATGCGCGGCGTCAGTTGGAAATGACGGCTACGCTGGCGGGACATAAAATTGCGGCTGCAACCTTTCGGGGTTGCAGCCGCTGATTTGGTGCGGAGAGGGGGACTTGAACCCCCACGGGATTGCTCCCGCTAGCACCTCAAGCTAGTGCGTCTGCCAATTCCGCCATCTCCGCGTAATTCGAACCTATTTCTTTTGCGCAGGCGCCTGGGCAGGAGCAGGCGCCGGAACGGTTTTCACCCCTAGTTGCGGCATCGGCACCGGCGGCGGCGTTTGTGGCTGCACAGGTTGCGTCTGCACCGGAACCGGTTTCCCCGGTTTCGCCCGCTCCAACACGGTTGACCCCGCACCAGAGGTACGGCTCGCTAAAATCGCCAAGCTAAGCGAAGTGATCATAAACAGCGCAGCAGCTACCGTGGTCGCCTTCGACAACAAAGTCGCGGAACCGCGGGGACCAAAGGCCGTCTGCGAGCCCATACCGCCGAATGCGCCCGCCAGATCCGCCGCCTTGCCGCTTTGCAGCAACACAACGATGATCAGAAAAATACACACGAGAACGTGAACGATCGTAAGAAAGATGACCATAGGAGCCTGCCGGCGACGGGCGGCTAATGCGCAGCGCCGCATCTCCAGTATAAGAAACCCTTCCTACGCCGGTCAACCGCGGCCGCTTGGCGCACACAATGCGCTTGCATGCTCCTCCCGTGTTGCGCTAGAGTAGAGGCTTAATTTTTCACGGTGATGGGGCCTCACCGTTAACCGTCCCGCCTCTGCGGGAACGATAGCTCCTACTGAAGGCAGATGGCTCTGCTACTGCTAGGATTTCATCCATCAAGCGAGGGAAGTATTCTGTGCGCACCGTTATGCTGAAGCTGGTAGGTTTTATGGGCGCAGTGGTTGCCGGGGCGCTCGCGCAGTCACCCACAGGGCCGCTCACTTTGCAGGATTGCATCCGGCTGGCTGAGTCAGCGCCCTCCTCAGTCACAGTGGCGCGTCAAGAGCGGGAAATCGTGGCGCGCGACGTCAATCAAGCCCGGGCGGAACTTCTTCCGCAGTCGCGGCTGCTGAACGGCATCATTTATAACAGCCCCTTACTATACAACCGGGAGGCGTTCAGCTTTCTTCCGTTAAATGGCATACGCGAATACTCCTCGCTGCTGACGGTCAACCAAGAACTTGACACGTCGGGCCGCCTGAGAGCCGGCCTAGCGAAGGCACGGGCCGCTCAGGATGCTGCCGCCACGAGCGTAGCCCTGGCGCAACGCGACTTAAAGCGGGCGGTAACTGCGGCGTATTACCGGGCGGCGCTTGCGCGGCGCATGGCGCAAACCGTGGAGGAAGCGCTGGCGGAAAGCCGGGCGTTCGAGAAGCGCACGCGGTTGCTGTTCGAGTCCGGCGAGGCGGCGCAAGCGGATGTGGTGAAGGCGTCGGCGCAGGTGGCGGTGTTCGAGCAGGCGCTCAACGTCGCACGGCTGGAAGCCACGCTGGCAAGCCAGGAGCTAGCCTCATTCTGGACCCGGGAGGTTGCTTCTCCCCTGTCGCTGGCGGATCCGTTCGAGCAGCCCCTTCCTCCGCCGGAAGCCGCAGGCCCGTCGCCAGGGCCGTTTTTGAAACGCCTGGAATTTAACTTATTGGAAGCACAACGCCGCGGAGCGCAGGCAGATCTGCGACGCGCCCGTTCCGGCTTATTGCCGCAACTCGGCCTCACATTTCAATATGGGATCGATTCGACGGCCGTGCGCATCCGAGACCGCGGATATGCGGCATTCGTGAATCTCACGATTCCTTTGTTTGACTGGAACAAAGCCCGGTCCGCGATGGAGCAAGCGCGGTTGCGAACCCGGCAGATCGAGTCTGTCCGCACCATCACGGAGCGAACGTTTTCCAAAGAATACGAGAGCGCGCTGGCGCGCGTCAAACAGCTTTTTGACCAAATAGCCTCCACACGCCATCAAGTGGAACTTGCTCAGGAGGACCTGCGACTGAGCCGGATCCGTTATGAGGGCGGTGAGGGTTCGGCGCTGGATGTCGTGACTGCACAAACCCAACTCGCGCAGGCGCGCGGGAACTTCTATACGGTTGTAGCCAGTTATCTCAATGCCAAAGCTGATCTGGAGGTCGCGTCCGGACGATGAAACCCACCTATCATTTTCTTCTATCATCCATAGCCATTTTGCTAGCGGGCTGTGGTGCGCGTGAAGAGGAACCGCCAAAGCCTGTAGTTGAAGTGCAAACTGTCAAAGTTCACACGGAGGACGTCCAACTGACGGTGAGCGCTCCGGCGACCGTATTTGGGCGGCAGCAAGCCAACATCAGCGCGCGCATCACGGCGCCCATTCGGCAGCTACGGGTCCGCAAGGGAGACACCGTGAGCGCCGGCCAAGTCCTGGTGGAACTCGATAACCGCGATCTTCTGGCGCAGCAAGAAGAAGCCGCTTCTGCGGCGAAGGAAGCAGAAACCAGCTTTCAACGCCTGAAGTTGGGAACCCTTCCTGCCGACATCGAACGGGCGCGCGGGCAGGTGGCCATCGCCGAAGCAGCGCTCAACCAAGCGCAAAAGTTTTACGACCGCCGGAAGCACTTGTATGAGCAGGGCGCCATCCCACACCGGGAGCTGCTGGTCACTGAGACGGATTTGGCCCAGGCGAAAACCAATTACGAAGTCGCCCGGAAATCGCTGGACCTGCTCGAAAATCAGTCTCGCGAGAGAGACCTCTCCATCGCCAGAAGCAAAGTGGAGCAGGCGAACGCCCGGCTGGCGCAGATCCGTGCGCAGCTCGAATTTACCGAAATTCGGAGTCCGTTCTCCGGCGTCGTCACCGAGCAATACATGTTTCCGGGTGATATGGCGAAGCCGGACGCGCCCATCATTTCGGTCATGGATCTCAGCGTAGCGGTGGCGCGCGCGCAGGTTCCCGATGAAGAAGCATACCGCATCCGGACCGGCGCCGCTTGCCGTTTTATCCCTTCAGACGGAGGCGGCAAGGCTTTCGGAGGACGGGTGTCGGTGGTGAACCAAGCGGTTGATCCGGCTCGACGGACCGTCGAGGTGTGGTGTGAGATTCCTAATGCAGATGGCCGGCTGCGGGCGGGAGCTTTTGGGCAGACAGCGATTGTCACCGGAATGGCGCCTGGAAGCGTGGTGGCGCCTCTGCCTGCCGTTCAGCTCGTGGAAGGTTCGCACCGAGGTTGGGTCATGCTGGCCAGTGATAAGGGGGTTGCGGTCAAGCGGGAAGTGGAAACCGGCGAGATCTTCGATGGCAAGATACAAATCAAAGCTGGGCTCTCGGCGGGTGAGTCCGTAATCGTGCAAGGCGTTTACGGGCTTGCGGACGGCGCCCCAATCCGCCTGAAGGAGGGCAAGCAAAAGTGACCAGCCGCCTTGCCGCATTTGTCCAGGCCCATGCCCGGGCCATGGTCATTATCGTCTTTGCGTTTGCGCTGGCCGGAGCGGCTTTTATGCTCCGCCTCCCCATTGCGATCTTTCCCCAGACAGACTTTCCGAGGATCGTCATCTTGGTGGACAACGGGATAACGCCGGTGGACATACAGATGCTACGGGTGACGCGGCCCATCGAAGAGGCGATCCGGATTGTACCAGGCATTACGACCATTCGCAGCGTCACGGCGCGGGGCTCCTCGGAAATCAGCGTCTTTTTTCGCTGGGACGTGGACATTCTGAACGCGCTCCATCTGGTGCAGGGACGCATCTCGCAAATCACGCCATCCCTGCCTTCCACTTGCCGGTTTTATATCAACCGCCTGACCTTTTCCGTTTTTCCCATGATCGGGTTCAGCATCACCTCCCCCAACCGTCCGCTGACAGAGCTTTGGGAGCTAGCTTATTACAACCTTGCGCCTCGGCTTTACCGGCTTCCCGGCGTCGCCGAAACACGCATCGTTGGGGGGCGCCCGCCCGAATACCATGTGTTGGTGGATCCCCAAAAGCTCAACAGCTACGGGATGCCGCTCACCAAGGTGACGGATGCTTTGCGCAACAGCAACATCATTACCCCCTCCGGGATGTTGCAGGAGAACTACCACCTCTATTTGACCACCGTGACTGGATTGTTTCGGTCCCCGCAAGAGATCGAGAACACGGTGGTGGACGTGGTCCGCGGTACGCCGGTTCTGGTGAAGAATCTAGCGCGCGTGACGCCCGACGAGCGGCCCATTTACAACATCGTGACGGCCAACGGGCGCCCTGCCGTTCTGGTAAACGTCTTGCAGCAGCCCGACGGCAATGCGGTAAAGATTGCCGATGCGGTGAATGCGGAACTGGCGGACATCAAGCGCTCCTTGCCGCCGGATATCGAGCTGTCCACCTTCTATGATCAGTCCGTTCTGGTGCGCGAATCCATTTCCGGAGTCGTAGAAAGCATCCTCATCGGCTTGGGCCTCTCGGTTCTCGTGCTGCTCGTGTTTTTGAAAAGCTGGCGGACAACCATCGTCGCTGCCGTAGTGATTCCGATTGCCGTACTCATCGCCATTGTTTTCATGAAGTGGTTCAACATGAGCTTCAACTTGATGACTCTCGGCGGCCTGGCGGCATGTATCGGCGTGGTCATCGACGACGCGATTGTGATGGTGGAAAACATTATTGTGCATCTCTCCACTGGCCAGCCGCCGCTCGAAGCGGCGCGCAGCGCGATCACCGAACTGGCTCCCGCACTGACGGGATCGACATTAACCCCGATTGTCGTGTTTGCTCCTCTAGTGTTTCTGGGCGGCATTACTGGCGTGTTTTTCCGCGCCCTGGCCATGACGATGGTGACAGCGCTGCTAGCCTCGCTCTTCTTGGCGATTTTCTTCACTCCGGTGTTAGGGGCCGTCTTCTTCCGCCGGCCTCAAGGTCCGGCGCAAACCGATCTCGAGCAAGCGGAGCAGGCAGGCGAAGGCCGCGTATTGCGGTGGCTTACAGCGCGCTACGAAATGGCGTTGCACTGGTGCTTGCATCATCCTCGTGCGATTTTGGCCGCTTCCGCGCTGATTGCGGTCTCCATGGTGGGAATATATTACCAGCTTGGCAGCGGATTTTTGCCTGAAATGGATGAAGGCGCATTCGTGCTGGATTACCGCATGCCGCCCGGAACTTCCTTGCAAGAGACCGACCGCGTACTGCGACACATCGAGCAATTTATTAAGGAGACGCCGGAAATCGAAAGCTACTCGCGGCGTACCGGCGCCCGCTTGGCGCTGGCGATTGCCGAGCCGAACACGGGCGATTTTCTGATCAAGCTCAAGAAGAAGCGAACACGCAGCTTGGAGGATGTAACGTCGGAATTGCGGCAAAAAATCACCTCATCGGAACCAGCGATTGAGGTAGAGTTTCCGCATATCCTGGAAGACCTTATCGGCGACCTGGCATGGTCGCCCCAGCCTATCGAAATCAAAGTGCGACATGATGACGCCGCGGTCTACAAAGCTGTGGCTAAGCAGATCGAAGAGTGGCTCCCCAAGGTAAAAGGAGTAGTTGACATTGTCAACCAAACTATCGTCATCGGACCGTCGTTGAATTTTCGCGTGGATCCGGAAAAGGCGAGACTTGCCGGCTTTGGCGTGAAAGACGTCGCCGACATCCAAGCCGCCATGCTCGACGGAGAAGTGGCGACGGACATGGTTCGAGGCGAGCGCCTGGCGGGAATCCGCGTCCGCTATCCACCTGAGTACCGTTTGTCTTCGGAGAAGCTAAAGTCGCTATTGTTGACCTCCCCTACCGGTCAAACCGTCCCCATGTCCAGCATCGCCAGCATCGAAGTGGAGAAAGAGACGACGGAGATACGGCGGGAAAACTTGCGGAACATGTCTGCGGTTACAGCGCGCTTGGAGAAGCGCGATCTGGGTTCGGCGATGGAAGAAATTCAGCGGCGGCTGCCCCGGGAGATTTCGCTGCCGCCGGGAACTCACATCGAGTATGGGGGGCTCTACGAGATGCAGCGGGAATCGTTCTTAGGGCTGACGCAGGTCCTGCTGTTATCGATCCTCCTGATTTTCGTGATTCTCGTGTTTGAGTTCCGCTCCTTCTCTCATCCGCTGGCCATTCTGGCGGCTACCATCTTGTGCGGCTCCGGCGCCTTAGCCGCGCTTTGGATCACGCACACCACCTTGAACATTGCTTCGTTCATGGGCGCGATCATGGTGATTGGCATCGTTCACAAGAACGGCATTCTCATGCTTGATTCAGAGCAGTATTTTTCGGAACGCGGCTACGAGTTGCGCGAAGCCATTTTCCACGCCGGGCGGCGGAGGCTGCGGCCGATTCTCATGACCGCCCTGGCGACCATCTTCGGTATGGCTCCCCTGGCAGTGGGCGTGGGTTCCGGCGCGCAGTTGCTCCAACCGCTCGCGATTGCGGTTATCGGAGGAGTCACCGTTTCGATGGTGCTCTCGCTGTTGATCACGCCTGTTTTGTTCTTCCAGCTCCGCCGTCGCGGGTTATAGCCGGACGCAGCCGGGTTGTGATAAACTGCCTCCCCATGGAGAGGCGGGATATTCTTTTCGGGATCGTGGTTGGTTTGGTGGGCGTGGCGTGCGCCAACGCCCAGACAGGGGCCATACAAGGCGTAGTCCAAGATCAGTCCGAGGCGGCCATTGTGGGCGCGCGCGTGGTCGTGGTGAACCTCGACACCGGTTTGCGCCGCGAGACCACCACTAATGAGACCGGTTTCTATACGGCGCCATCTTTGCCTGTGGGTTGGTATAAGGTGACCGCCACGGCGCCGGGACTCGCCGCCGCTGAGGTCCCAAAGCTGAAGCTCGACGTCAACCAGACGGCGCGCATCGATTTCTCGTTGAAGCCGGGCGCCGTCACCGAGAGCATCCATGTCACTGCCGCAGCAGCTTTGCTCGATTCGGAGACATCGACTGTCGGTCAGGTGATCGAAAATAAGCGCATTGTCGAAATGCCTTTGAACGGGCGGAACTACCTGGAGCTGGCGCGCTTGGCGGCAGGCACCACCGCAGCGCGCGGTTCGCGGCCCGAAGGCGAAGGTGTGTTCTCCGCCGGCGGACAGCACGGCTACCAAGTGCAGGTAAATGTGGATGGAGTGGATAATTCGCTGACCTATTCCGGCGGCCCCATCGGCTTTGAGGCGCAAGCTGTCAAGCCGAGTGTGGATGCCGTTGGCGAGTTCCGCGTGGTGACGAACAATCTATCGGCTGAGTATGGCAACCGGATGGGCGGGCAAGTCTTCGTGAATATCAAGTCCGGCACCAACGAATTACACGGTTCGCTGTTTGAGTTCTTGCGGAATTCAAACCTGGATGGCACGAACTTCTTCGCCAATCGCGCGGGCTCCTCGAAGCCGCCCTACCGCCAGAATCAGTTCGGGGGGACGGTGGGCGGGCCCATCCGCAAAGATAGGACATTTTTCTTCGGTTCTTTCGAAGGCACGCGCACGCGGCTGGGCCAGAGTTACACGGCTACGGTGCCCGTCGAAGAGGTGCGAAATGGCGATTTCAACCGCATCCGCCCTGTCTACGATCCCGCCACGACAGTGGGAACTCCAACCAGCTTTACGCGCCAGCCGTTTCCCGGCAACGTGATCCCCAAGAACCGCTGGGATCCCCTCTTCCCCAAGCTGCTGGCGCTATATCCTTTGCCGACCGATCCCACCAAAATCGCCAATAACCATTTCTATTCCGGCAGCGAGTCCAACAACGTCAACACGTATGATGTGAAAGGGGATCACAACATCAGCAGCGCTAGCCGCGTTTCCGTGCGTTACAGCCGGCGCGACCGCGATCGTTACCAGCCAGGTCCTCTGCCGATGCCTGCGGATGGGGGATTGGCCACAACCACTGTCATCGACAGCAACTCCATTGCCGGCATCCACACGTACACCATCAACCCCACGTTAACGAATGAATTTCGGTTAGGCGTCACGGACATGGATACCCGTTTCGACATCCCTTATGACAAGCCGCTATTTGAGGAATATGGCATCAAGGGCATCCCGAAGACGAATCTCAAGTCTTCCAACGACCACGGTTTGACGCGATTCACACCGGCGGGCTACACCGAAATCGGTTCGCGCAGCTTCTGGCCCAATACGAATAACCTCCGCAGCTATCAGTTCGCCGACACCATGTTCAAGAATTGGGGGAAACACACCGTCAGGTTCGGCGGCGAGTTCCGGCGAGAAGACGTGTTCCGCAATGCCGCGCGCTTTGCGCGAGGGCAATTCAATTTTGCGCGCGAGTTTACCGCCAATCCGGCCAACCGCGGAGCCACTGGCGACGGTATGGCCGAGTTTATGCTGGGCTGGGCTTCAGGAGGAACGATTGGAAACGAAAATGGGGAGTATCTGGTAGCCAGCATGTTTGCGGCCTTCGTCCAAGACGATTGGAAACTGACGCCGAACCTCACCATCAACCTGGGCTTGCGGTATGACATCTTTTTTGCGCCGCGCTTTCCCGACGGCAAGGTTTCGACGTTCGAACTGGATTTCCAGAATCTCGGACCGAATGCCCGGCTGAAACAGATCCGGTTTGGACCCAACGAATGCCACTGTGACAATGATCTGAATAATTTTGCTCCCCGCGTAGGTTTCGCGTGGCGCGCCACGCGCGGAACAGTCGTTCGCTCCGGCGCGGGCATCATTTACGCGCGCCCGGATTCGCTGCAAATCCAGTGGGCGCGGGGGCAAAACCAAGCGCCGGACTTTGTTGAAATCGGCTTCGGCACACTAGACCGGATCACCCCGCGGCTCATCTTAAAAGATGGCTTCCCGCCCGTACAGCTGCCTGCCACAGAGGTGCCTGGTCCGAACGCGGTGGGCATTGATGCGCCGCCACGTTTCTTGCCCACTCAGTATTCTACGCAATGGTTTTTCGATGTCCAAAGGGAGTTGCCTTTCGATACCCTATTCACGCTGGGCTACAACGGCAACGGAACGCGAAAGTTGCTAGGATCGCTGAATTACAACATTCCTTATGACATTCAGCCGTCGCCAACGCCCGTGAATAACCTACGCCTTTGGCCGTTCTATAATTCCGTGAACCGTCAAGTGCCCTTTGGCAACCTGAGTTATCACGGCATGGTGGCCAAAGCCGAGAAGCGATTTTCCAAAGGGTTGACGTTTCTGGCGAGCTACACGTGGTCGCACGCTATCGACAATCTCGATGAAGTAGGCAACGGGGAAGGCACAGGGGCACTGAAAGTGTGGGACCGATCACTCGAACGCGGCAATTCTTTGACGGACATCCGTCACATGTTCGTTTTCAGCGGCACTTACGAGCTGCCGCTAGGGCGTGGAAAAACGTTTCTGAACGGCATTCCACGGGCTCTGGATCTGCTGCTGGGCGGATGGCAGTTTTCGGGCATATTCTCCCGTTCCAGCGGGCAGTCTTTCACCGTGGTGACTTCGGGGGGCATTACCAACGCGGGTGGAGCGGACCGCCCAATCCGCATTGGCAATGGAAACCTGCCAAAAGATCAGCGCTCAATCGACCGCTGGTTCGACCTGAGCGCATTCCAAGTACAGCCACGGTACACATACGGAAACTCAGGGAGGAACATCCTCTACGGTCCAAGCCACACGAATCTAGACTTCTCCCTCGCCAAGTCCTTTCGAGTAAAGGAACGTTTTCGGCTCCAGTTCCGCGCTGAGGCGTTCAATGCCTCCAATACGCCTGCTTTTGGAAACCCGAACGCCAATATCACGTCCGCCGGTGCAGGCGCCATCAGTTCGGCGGGGGATCCCCGCCGCATCCAGTTCGCTTTGAAGCTCTTGTTCTAATACAGGGCGCATTCGCCAGACGGGCTGCATCAGGCTTGTGTTCCACGGTCAGGGGCCGCATGGTCCTCTGCCGGGAGGGGCGGGCGCCTCACATCCACGCCGAGGGCTTCTTCTACGTTGCGGAACCCATCACGTTCCAACAGCGCTTCCAAGCCCGTGCAGATCTCTCGCGCGATGCCCGGACCACGGTAGATCATGCCGGTCAGCAACTGCACCAACGAAGCGCCCAGACGGATTTTACGGTACGCATCTTCAGCACAAAACACGCCGCCCGCCGCAATAAGCCGGTAGCGCCTCGGATCTATGCGCCGGTACAACGTCGCAAGCGTCCGGTTGATGAGGGCTTCGGCGGGCTTGCCAGACACGGCGCCGGGCATTGTCTTCAGTCTCTCGGGCGGCGTACGAAGCCCCGCCGGCTTTCCTGGGGGAAGATTGATGGCGAACCCGCTCACATATGAAGTGCTGCACGCCGCGTCTAGAAAGTCGTCCATGGCTTCCTCATCTGGAAACGGAGCCACCTTGAGGAATAAGGGCTTGACGATGCCCTCCCGCTCAACGGCGTTGAGGAGTCGCCTGAGTCTTCCAACTTGGCTGATGAAGCTCCGTCCATCGGGCGTATTGGGGCAGCTTAAGTTCAACACCAAATAGGAGGCTAGGCCCTGCAATGCGCGAATCGAGCGGACATAATCTCCGATGATGACGTCTTCAGGCTCGCAAACCGCCCCGAAGCCCCGGTTCGTGTTCACAATATTGATGCCGAGAGGCACGGGAGGCTCGATCCTCGCCAAGCGCTGCGCAACCGCGGCCGCGCCATCGTTGGGCAACCCGTAATTCACCACAATGCCCTCGTCCAGCGGGATCCGAAACAACCGCGGCTTCGGATTCCCAAGACTTGGGTCAGCGGAGATCGACCCAATCTCCACATGACTGAACCCCAAAGAAGCCCAAAAAGGGACAGCCCTACCATTCTTGTCAAACCCAGCCGCCAGGCCCAATGGATGGCGAAAACGCAACCCCGCTACATTCAGTTCCAGGCGGGAATAGGAGCTTGCGAAAATCCCCTGGCTCAGGCGGTCCACCACCGGGCTGCCGGAAGCCCACTCGGCGAGCCTTAACGCGCGGTCATGCACCCTCTCGGCATCTAAGCGAAACAGTAAAGGCCGCATCGCCCCGCGGTAAATGAAATCCATCACCTTCGCCATGCTCATCTACTGTTTCCTCGTTCGCCGGTGGGGCTACAGTTCTTGCATCCGCCAGTCATCGAAGGCTTCGAGACGCTCCTGACAACTCGCGCGTATGTGCTCCGTTTCTAAGCGCGCTGCTTCCTCCGGGCGGCGGTTCAACACCGCGTCTAGAATTCCCGAATGATAGGCGTAAATTTGGCGAAGCTGCGCCGAGTCGTGCCCCTGACGGTGTATGGAGAATATGCGAATCAGCAGGCGGGTGCTCGAGAGCACTTTCAGAATCCTGCGGTTCCCTGCACACCGGATCAACAGGCTATGGAAAGCTAGATCGGCCGCCATAAACCGCTGCATCTGTTCGCCGTCGAGGCGAAGCCGCCCGGAACGTTCCAGTTCTTCGCACAACCGCAGGGGCTCTTCCGCATATTCCCGCAGGCGTCCGATGTGAGACCCCACCAGTCCGTCGCGCGCAACCTTGGACACGGCATACACTTCCAGCGCTTCCCGGAGTTCGTACAAGTCCACAATATCGCTCCGGGAAAGCTGCACGACCACCGTCCCGCGAGCGGGGATCTGTTCGAGAAGTCCCTCGGCAGCGAGCTGCCCGATGGCTTCGCGCACGGGAGTGCGGCTGCTGCCGAGCTCCTTTGCCAGGCTTGACTCCGAAACAAGATCACCGGCCCTCAACTCGCCGCTCAGAATCTTGCGCTGTATGTAACGATAAGCCGCCTCCCGAATGTTACCCTCGGGACCTGCCATGGACAAATTTTAGCGCGCTCGGCCTGTCGACTGCCTGTATACAGGTGCTATAATCGCCTCATCATGAATCGCACAGCCAAACCAGTAGAAGGAGTGTGGGCGGCCCTCCTCATCCCGAGAAGGCCTAGCGGAGCACTGGACATCAAGGCGCTGGCCCGGGAGGTGGACTTCCTACGGAACCAGGGTTTAATGCGCGTGGTCTTGAACGGCGCCACAGGCGAATACATTCGCGTTTCCCGGAACGACTTTCGCCGCGCGCTCGCCGTTGTGCAGGAGTCCATCGGCGAAGACGGCGAATTCCTGTGTGGAATCGGAGCAGCGGATTTTCGTTCCTCCGTGGCTCTCGGAAGAAGGGCGCTCCAGGCGGGAGCGCGGGCTGTGTTGCTTCCCGCGCCGTATTTTTTCCCCTACTCGCAAGATGATTTGCAGTGCTACTTCCGCGCTGCCGCCCGCGAGCTGGGTGGGACCATCCTGTTGTACAATCTGCCGCGATTCACGACACCCATTGCCACAGAGACAGCGCTCGCCCTCATAGGCAGTTCGCCGTTCATTGCGGGAATCAAAGACAGCAGCGGGTCACTGGCCATATTGCGGGAGTTGACGGTGCGAAAAGGGGAACACGCCACCCGCATTGTGGGGGACGATAGCGCGCTCGAACCGGCCCTGCGGGAAGGTGTTTGTGACGGCGTGATTTCGGGGGTGGCTGGCGTGCTCCCGGAGTTGATCATGGGGCTTTGGCGCAGCGCGCCTTTGGAACAGCCAGCCTTGCGTCTCCGCGAGTTCATTTCCTGGCTGAGCCGGTTTCCAGTTCCCTGGGGCTTGAAATGGGTGGCCGAGTGGAGAGGGATTGCGGCAGCGGAATTTGCCTGGCCGCTATCTGAGGAGCGGAGGCAGGCCGCGAAGGAATTCCAAAAGTGGTTTGAAAACTGGTGGCCGGTAGTGGAGAAAGAGCTGCGGCCCGTAGAGGTGACAAGGTGATTTCGAAAACGATCTTGAAGAGTCTTCTCGGCGCATTTCTAACGGGAATACTGTGTGCTTCTACTCCAACGAAGATCGAGACTCGGGGCAGCGCCGCTTGGCCCACGAAAAACCACCAGCGGTTCCGCGTTGGCGGTGGGAAGCCCGCAGGTTACCCGGTGTGGGTGGACGTCGAACTGCCTCTTGCCTTCAATCCAGATTCGGTGCGTGTTCTGGCGGCTGGCGCGAACTCACCGGTGATTCCTTCCAAGACAGAATGGCGGATGCCTTCGGCGCGGATCAGTTGGATTTCGACCGGAGCCATGGCCTACGAGGTTTACTTCGATGTTGGAAAGAATGGTGAGACGCAGCGCCTTGCCTCGCCTTCCATGGTGGGCGTGGGCGACAGGGTTACCTACGGCCACACAGGAGTGAGAGGCAAACTGGCGGTAGGGTTATGGGGGTTCCCCGCCCCAGTGGATATGGATGGGGACGGAAATGTGGATCTGATCGTAAGCTGCACGGACCGTCCATACAACGGCGCCTACTATTTCCGCAATCTTGGGACAAACGCCCAACCCCTTTTTGACCGCGGGATCTGGTTAGGGCGCGGGCTGAAGGATATGGTAGCCGCTGATTTCAACGGCGATGGGGCGGTGGATCTGGTCACCAGCGGCGGCTACTACAGCGACGTACGTAAAAACGGGCTGTCGAAGTTCGTCAAAGTAAAACTGCCGCGGTCGTACTGGGTCGGCAGAGACGACCTATGGTACCCGGTCGACTGGGATGGGGACGGACGTATTGACCTGCTTGTCGGAGTAAGCGACTGGCGGGACTACGGCTGGGACGACGCCTTCGACGAACGGGGTCGCTGGACGCGGGGCCCCCTGCACGGCTATGTCTATTTCCACCGCAATATAGGCACTAATGAAAACCCCGTTTATGCCGAACCGGTCAAATTAGAAGCCAACGGGAAACCCATTGACCAATACGGCAGCCCGGCCCCCAATCCGGTCGATTGGTACGGAACAGGGCGGTTGGACCTCATCTGTGGCTCTTTCATCGATTCCATCACCATCTACCGGAATAACGGGCGCGGGCTGGATCGAGGAGTTCCTTTGGAAGCCGGCGGGAAGCCGATACGCATGGATCTTTGTATGATTCAACCGCGTATCATCCGGCTGCATCCGGATGGGCGCCCGTCCCTTCTCGTAGCTGAGGAGGACGGCACGGTGACCCTGTTTGAAAATCTCTCGCCGAAAGGCAAGGAACCAAGGCTGGCAACGGGCCGCTATCTGGAACAGGTGGATCCGCTGCCGAAAAGCGGCGCCCTCTCGCGTCCGGTCGCGTGTGACTGGAACGGCGATGGCAAGCTGGACATCATCGCCGGCAATTCCGCAGGCTACATCCAGTTCTTCGAGAACATCGGCACACGCGAACGTCCGGATTTCGCGGACCGGGGGTATCTGAAGGCCGCAGGCAAGGTCATACGCCGCACAGCCGGACCTAACGGCTCCGTTCAAGGGCCGGCGGAGGAGAAATGGGGCTACTCGAATCCCTGGGTAGCCGACTGGGATTTGGACGGCAGACTCGACCTGATCGTAAACGACATCTGGGGAGATGTGATCTGGTACAGAAATATAGGAACGCGAACCCAGCCGGAATTAGCGGCTGCTCAGCCCGTGGAAGTCGAGTGGACGGGAACGCCTCCTAAACCCGACTGGGTATGGTGGCAGCCAAAGCCAAAACAACTGGTTACACAGTGGCGCACTACGCCATTTGTCGCCGACTGGGACGGCGACGGATTGCCCGACCTGCTGATGCTGAACTACCAGGGTTATCTGTGCTTGTACCGCCGCGTGCGCGTCCATGGAGAGCTCAGACTTCTGCCTCCGGAGAAGATTTTTCTAGATCGAAACGGTCGTTTTCTTAACCTTGCGCTGGGCAGAGCCGGGCGCAGCGGGAGAAGAAAAATTCAGTTTGTCGACTGGGACAAAGACGGAGATCTCGACTTGATCACAGATTCCGAGGATGGCCCGGTGTGGTACGAAAACACGGGGTCGCAGCAGCGCCCGGTGCTTGAGCTCCGCGGCACGATCCTCAAACACAAAATCGCGGGACACAATCCGACCCCGAATGCAGCAGATTGGAATGGCGATGGGAAGCTCGACCTTCTGGTAGGGGCCGAAGATGGATTCTTTTACTATTTCGACCGGAACTACATTGACGCTCCGGCAGGAAAGGAGAAATGAAGTGGTGAACGTTCGCACAAGCCTCGTGGGATTTGCTCTCTGGCTCATATGTTCGGCGCTTCGCGCGCAAAACATATCCTGCTCGCTCTCTGGAACCTTACAAGACCCTGCGGGCGCCGTCATCCCCGGACAGGAAGTAGTCCTGGAAGACACGCGCACCGGCTTTGTCCGGACCACGAAGACTACAGGTGCAGGTTTCTTTTCTTTCCCGGACCTTGCTCCGTCTCGTTACAACCTCAAGATTGTGGCGCGGGGTTTTAAAGAGCACCAGTTGTCCGGGATTGATATCGCCTCGGGAGAAAACCGTACGCTTGGCGTGATTCGCTTGGAAGTAGGCGGCGTCAACGAATCGATCTCGGTGGTCGCTGATAGTAACCCAGTGATGCTAGCTTCGGGCGAAAAGGCGGCTGTCATGACCGGAGAGGAGATGAAAGAGCTGACTCTCCGTGGGCGCGACTTTTTCGAAGCGGTGGGCCTGCTCGCAGGCGTAGTGGACGTCAATACCGACCGGGACGCACCCGCGTCCAACAGCATCGACAGCATTTCCATCCTGGGTGGGCGCTTCACCCAAAAGAACATGACTATCGATGGCGTGGCCAACATCGACACCGGCTCGAACGTGTACATCCACACGATGCCCTCTATGGACGCTATTGGGGAAGTCAAAGTATTGATGTCCAACTATTCGGCCGAACACGGCCGCAACTCGGGTGGCGTCATAACAGTGGTTACGCGGGGCGGCGGTCGGGAGTTTCATGGATCGGCAAGCTGGTTCCGGCGCCACGAGAGCCTGAACGCCAATAACTTTTTTAACAACCGAAACGGGTTGCCGCGCACGCGTTACCGCTACAACATCGTCAGTTATACGCTCGGCGGACCGATTTATGTGCCCGGGCGGTTTAACAAAGACCGCAACCGACTGTTTTTCTTTTTCTCGCAAGAGTTTCAGCGGCAACTCGCGGATTATGGCAGCAAGACGGTCCGAGTTCCAACCGAACCGGAACGGCAGGGCGACTTTTCTCAGAGTTTCGATGTGAACGGAAAACTGTATCCCGTCCGGGACCCGCTGACTAATGCTCCCTTTCCCAATTACCGTGTCCCCGCCAATCGCTTCAGCCGTTCCGGACAGGGCGTGCTGAATCTTTTCCCCAAACCGAACTTCGTCGACCCGGAACCCTCGCGCCGTTATCAGTGGAACTACATCTCCGCGCTCAGCGGAGATTACCCGCGCCGCACGGAGACACTCCGCATTGATTATTCGCCGCGCCCCAATGTGCAGCTCTATACCCGTATGAACCAAACTGCGGACCAGCAGCACTCCATGTACGGGCGGATGGTGAACGGTTCAGTAAACTTCCCCCTTTCGCCGATTCTGTGGGATCAACCGGGAAAGGCGATCATGCTTCATTCTTCCGTCACGCTGTCGCCGTCGTCGTTCAATGAGTTAATCCTGGGAATCAGCCAAAGACACAGCGACTATTCGCTAGAATTTCCCGAACAGCTTTCCCGTCAAAAATTGGGCATCGACATCCCGCAATGGGGCCCGGCGCTCAACCCGTACGGAACCATTCCGTCTATGAGCTTCAGCGGCGTGCCGAACTACGCCAATCCATCGTTGCACAACGCTATTCCGGCGATCATCTTCAACCCCATCGTCAGCGCTGCGGAGAATTTCAGCCGGGTTATGGGAACACATGCCTTGAAGACAGGCTTTTATTTTGAGCGGGCGCGCACGGACCGTAGCGCCCCGGTCAATACAAGGGGCGACATCGCTTATGATCGGAACTCCGCCAATCCCTTAGATGCCGGCTACGCGTATACCAATGCGCTGCTGGGCGTCTATTCTTCGTATACGGAAGCTTCGGCTCGCCCACGTGGCAAGTATCTCTTTAACAACATCGAATGGTATTTTCAGGACAATTGGAAAGCGACTCGCCGATTGTCGCTCGACTACGGAGTGCGGTTTTATCGAAACATGCCGGTTTATGACGACCGGGATCAAATTGCTTCCTTCGTGCCTGCCGCGTATGACCCCACGAAGGCAGTGGCGCTGCTGCGGCCGGCATACAATGCGGCGAAGGTAAAAATAGCTCTGGACCCGGTTACGGGCGTGGAGTATCCGCAAGTGTTCATTGGAACGTATGCACCCGGGCGCGGAGATCCGGCCAACGGAATGGTCGTAGCTGGAAAAGGCGGTTACCCGCGTAGCATTTACACTACCCGCGGCCTGGCTGTGGCGCCGCGTTTTGGATTCGCTTGGGATCCACTGGGACACGGGCGCACCGCTGTAAGAGGAGGGGCGGGCGTTTTCTTTGACCGCACAATCGCCAATCCCACGCAAAACCTTGTGAGCAACCCTCCGATGGTCTTCCAACCTTCGGTGTACTACGGTTATGTCGACGCCCTGACCCAAACTGCCGGCGCCGCCGTCCTGGCGCCGTCTAGCGTCACAGGCTTGTTCGGCCACAAGCCCCTGCCCGTGACGTACAACTACAGTTTCGGAATCCAACAGCAAATCGGCAAGCAAGCGCTTGTGGACATTTCGTATGTGGGTTCACTCGCCCGCCATCTGCCGTACCGGCGAAACTACAATGCGGTGCCTGCGGGGGCGCGTTTCGTAGATCAGCATCCGGAGAACCGGGACCCAACGACCACTTCATCAGCGTTGCCGCCGAATTTCCTTCGACCGTACCAGGGATACGGGGACATCTATATTTATCACTTTGACGCTACCTCCAACTATCACGGATTGCTGGTCAGCTTGAATCGCCGTTTGTCGCGCGGCATTCAAGCCGCTGCGTCGTATACGTTCAGCAAGGTGCTGGGAATTGCAGCCAACGAGAGTTCTACGGTAAGCCCGTTCTGGCCGGCTCGGCAATGGAATTACGGCCCGCTGAGCTTCGATCGAAGCCATGTGTTTTCGGCCCGCTGGTCCTGGGAACTCCCTGCCCTGCGCTTGGGCGTCCTAAAGCCTCTTGAGACGGCGTGCAAGAACTGGCAACTCTTAGGCATCCTCCGCATGCAAACGGGCGCTCCCTTTACGCCGGGCATGAGTACTGTGGACAGCCAGGACATCACAGGGACGCCTTCCGAAAGCGCCCGGCCGCTGGTGATCGACCCGTCGGCGCCGCCGCAGACGCGGTTTGGGCGGCCTCCGCGCGGCTCCTTCGGCAACGCAGGAGTAGGAATTCTCCGGTTACCCGGCATCAACAACTGGGATCTTTCGCTCAGCCGCCGGATTCCACTTGGGGAGCGCAACCACTCCCTTCAACTCCGGCTCGAAACCTACAATACGTTTAACCATCCGCAGTTCTCGGCCCTTTCTACCTCGGCGCGCTTCGATACGCAGGGCCAGCAGATCGACCCACTCTTCTTGCAACCCACCGCAGCACGCAATCCTCGTATCTTGCAACTGTCGGCTGTGCTGCGGTGGTGACAGTTTAGAATGTGAGCCGTAGAGCCGCCTGGCAGCTCCGCGGACTGCCACTCGCGTTCCCGGCTCCAAGACCGGCAACCGGCGTCAAGACACCATTCGTCGCAGTGTAAGCAATGGTGTTCACACCCGTGTTATAAGCCGTATTGAAAAGATTGAATGCCTCGAACAGTAGCTTCACCGTAAACCGTTCGCGAATGGAGATCGGGCGCGCCAGACGCGCGTTCACCGTGTACTCTGGGTCTGCACGCAGGTGATTCACGGGGAGGAATGGCGCGCGCGCCCAGCCGCCTGAACCGTTCAAGGCGCCCGGAAACGCCATAGGAAGGCCGGAGAACTGCTGTCCGTTAACTACCACAACCGGAGTGGCAGGTTGCGCGGATGCTAGCGTCACAATGGATGAGATCTCCCAACCATTGACGAGGTAACGCGAAAAGGCGGAATCGTTTTTCATGGGCTTGGGTTGCCAGATCCAGTCGAGCACCGCGCGATGCCGCTGGTCAAAGGAGGAACTGCCCCGGTCAGCGCGGTGGTCCGCATTATAGGAATTCCAGGGTATCGATCCGCTCACCAACATGCCTCCCAGGTCGTCGATGGCATGAGACCAAGTGTAGGTGGCGTGAGCGCTCAAGTTTTTCCCGAAACGCTGGCGGAACTGCACCGTTAAAGCCCGGTACCAGGACGAGCCGCCATTAAGAACCTGGAAAATATGTGCGTACGAAGGATCGTTGCGCGCCGTCCAGACAGGCGTCGTAAAAGTTCCGACTTTCTGCCCATTGGCGTCGTTGATCGTATACGTCGCCGTCTTCGTAGGATCTGGGAGATTCATGTCCACCACGTCCCACAATTTGACGCCGCGAACCCCGATGTAGCTCGCCGTGATGGACGCCCCATGACCGAGTTCACGGTCAATCGCCAGAGTGGTTTGTTTCGTATAAGGGTTCCGCAATTTCGCCGAAGCGTACATGAGGTCTACTGTGCCGGAAGGAGCAGCAGAAAGCACAGCGGGAAATAGCGGCGCGCCGCTCTGAGATGGAGTGATTTCCACATGCGGCTGATAGATGCCGTTACCCAAAAACAGGGCATCCAGCAGCTCGCCCGAATGCGGGGTATGAAACATTCCAAAGCTCGCCCGCACCACGGAACGGCTGCCTAACAGGTAAGCTACGCCGATATGGGGATCGGCGTTGACATTCGGAGAGTTGACATAGCCCGTCTGATAGTAGCGTGTGTTGGCTAGCGTAGGTTGCGGTAAAAACGGCTTCGTGTATCGCAACCCGGCAATCACCTGAATCCGTTTCGTTGCTTTCCAGACATCCTGGGCGTATACGCTGAACTCGGTGGAGTGCAAGTTGCGAACCGGGTTGCCGAAGGTTTGCGTAAACAAAGAATAATTCTTGCGCGTACCACCGCTAAGATCTAACGCGAGGGAGGTAAGGGAGGAATAGAAGTACGCTCCGCTCCCACCGGCTAGGGAACCGATCCAGTCCCGCGTTCTGGTCCAGTCGAACCCCACGAGAAAGCTGTGTGCGCCGGCGTTCATCCGCAAATTGTCGACCCACTGCGTGCGCCGTTGCCGGAGAACGCCGGGATCCGCAAAAGCTTCCCCCAGTGTGGTTCCCGCAAGGGAAAGGGCCACAGCGCCGTTTGGCGACCCGCTAGAGCCGATCCGGTCGTGAAACAGCGCAAACCGCATCTCATTGCCGGCATTAGGCGCAGGTGCGCTGATCCATTCGATCTTTCCATAGTGGTTATCTTTTTTCGACGTCCCGGAACCCAGCAACCCGCCATTAGGCGCCACTTCGCCGATACGGGCTCGCAGCGGCGTGCGGGAATGATCCACATAGAAAGCGGCAGTGAGAGTGTTTCGTTCGCTCCTCCGGTAATCGAGTTTGACGACGCCTGAATCCGCATGTTCCGAACGCGACACAAGCGTGTTCATCTGGCTCTCGATGAAACGCGCAGCGGAAGCGCACTGCGCCGCCGTGGCTCTGCAATTTCCAAGCGCCACCGATTGCCCCGCCGGATCGGCGATCAGCGGATTCATGATGCGGTTCAACGTCCAACCATGGCCGTCTGCGATCTCGCCATTGGCGAAGAAAAACAGTTTGGTTTTGGGAATCGCGCCACCGATCTCAAAACCCGTTTGGTTCCATTTCCGGAAAAGATCATGGCCTAGCGCATAAGGATTTGTCGCTGTGAGGCTGTGATTGCTGAAGTACTCGTAGAAACTCCCATGCAGCATCTTGCCGCCGCTGCGCGTCACAGCGTTGATGGATCCTCCTAGGGCATGGCCAAACTCGACAGGGGATCCGCTCACGAGCACCTGCACCCCTTGCAGGGCGTCTTGCGGCAACTGTCCAGCGGGCGCTGAACGCTGCGTGAAATAGGTATTGTTCGTCAAAATCCCATCAGTGAAATATCCGTTGGAAAACGCTTGCCCGTCCATAGCTACCGTCAAAGACGGGCGGCCCCATGTGGTCGCAGGCGCCAGTAAAACCAGGTTCTGCCATTGCCGTTTTTCGACAGGCAACGTCTCCACTTGGCGACTATCGATGAGCGCCGATACGGGGTCCGGGCTCCGGCTGACGCGCACCGGTTCTGCGCGTACGCCTTCTGAAGAGCCGCCTTCCCGAGCTTCCAGCGTGACCGTGAAGCTGACGCGCTGCCCGGCAAGGGTCTCAAACTCTTTGCTATCCCACGAATGGTAGTTCTTGTGGCTGACTCGAAGCCGGTAACCGGGGCCGGGAGGCAGACCGGCGGCTTCAAACACCCCGTCCATGCTGGTCCGCATGAGGCGGCGCACTCCAATGGCCTCATTTTCCAGAACCACCTCGGCATCCGGCATGCCCTCGCCGTAGCTGTCGAGAACCACGCCGCTCACCACTCCGGAACCGGCCACCGGCTGCGCCCACAAGGAAAACGTGCACACACATGCCAATGTCGTTATCAGGATTGGTTTCATAATCGCTACCCCTAATTTGCTCTGAACATTCGCTTAGAGGTACGGCTCCCGCGAGCCGTTACAGCACGACGTGCTTATTTACATTATTTAACAAGCAGGAACCAGGAAAGGAACAGGCCGGCTTTATCCGTGGGCTAAACGCATCAACCAGCCTAGACCGAAAATCGCAAGCAAGAAGTAACCGAAACACTGAAGCCCATAGATGAGTCGCTCGCGATCCGTCTTTTTGGTCGTGATTCCCATCACGGTGGAAATCATCAAGGCGAGGACGATTGCCGCCTCTAAATGGGTGAGAGTCATTCTCATCAGTCTTTCTTCCCCACAGCGATCTCAAACGCGTCTACCATCGCGAGCACATTGAGAAGACCCGCGGCCACCAGAAACTTGGTTCCGTAATCGTATACGTGACCTGCAACGTCAGGCTGATTGTAGCCGAGCCAGACGGTAAGAAGATAAGGGAGTCCCGCGGCCACGTTCCCGATGAATCCGCCCGTATAAATGATAGTGGTCAAGATATCGCCGAACTGCGGCTGGAACAGCGTGCCGCGCATCAGCAGCCCCATGGCGTACGTCAAAATGACGCAGGAAGCAAGAATGGCGCCGCGCCCGCGCCTTCCCAGGAGCAAATGGCCGCCTCCGGGCACAATCCACGCCAGCGCAACAGGACCAATCCACTGGCGCAGCGGCGCTCGCGCCTTCGGTTCCACTATTTTCTTGTCCGCCATACGGAAGGCTCTACCGTCTAGTGTATCAAGCTCGGTTCAGCGAGGCTGGGTCGCCAGCTCCACCAGCGCCTCCAGCGTCCGCGCCTTCTGTGCAGGATCCAGAATGAGGTAGCGATGCGGTCCTCCCGGTTCTTCTCGAAATCTGGTTACGCCCCGCTCATCCACGAGTACGCGACCAGCCGGGGAAAGAGAGAAATATCGGCCGCTGGGGCGCACCGCGTACAACACCGATGTCAGATCCCAACTCGGGCGGTCATAGGGCATTTTCTTATAAGCCCGGTAGGCGTCCGCTACCGGATGAAACGGCGCCCATGCGAAACCTTGCTCCACCGCCGTCGCCGGAAACAGAAGTTGCGCGCCGATTTCCCACCCGCTAAACACAACCGGACTGGGCCACTCCTGGAATACCACCTTGGCGGAGGGGATGTCTTGCTGCACGTTATATTCAGGCTTCGCTTCCTGGAAATTGCCTGCCATGGCGCTGAGCAAACGCACCTTCCTCGCTACCAGTGGCTTTCCTCCCGGCGAAGCAATCAGCCGCGCCAGGTTGGTGCTGAAACCCACCTGTATGACCACCACCGCGCCATCGGGTTGCTCGTTGAGCACGCGTTTGAGAAGCTCAACCGAATCGGGAGTTTCGGTCCCGCTGTCGATACGGCGGGGATACAGCCAGGAGCCGTCTGCGGCTTTCCGCCGGCACGGGTCGAGCAGCATCTTGCTATCTCCGGGCGTCTTACCGTTTCGGATTGCTCCGACTGGAATGTAGGCCCGCCGGTAGAAAGTGTTCACCAGATCCACAAACGGCGCCGCCCAGCGATTATCTTTGGTCAGCGTGACCGCCACAAGCCTACACTCGTGACGCTTTTCGAGAGCGTGCAGCATCGCCAGAGCCAGCGCATCATCGACGTCGTTGCCCATGTCGGTATCGAAGATCACCCGCACGGGTTCCGCAAGGACCGGGAAAGCAGCGGCGAGTAGAATGGCAAGGAGAGGTTTAACCGGCATCGAACCGGATTTTAGCACTGAGGAGGCTTCCATGCTCCGCCGGAGTTTTTTGTTGTCGGGCGCTACGGCCGTATTGCCTGATCAGGATCGGATCCGCATCGGCTTTTTGGGCGTGGGGCATTCCCATACCGCCGCAAAGCTGTCTGTCGTACGCGGGTCATCTCAGTGGGAGCTAGTGGGAGTTTGGGATGCTTCGCCCCGGTTGCAAGCGATGATACAGAAGGCAGGCTATCCGCTTGCCGCCCGCGAAACGTTGCTGCACGACCCGACCGTCCAGGTGATCGCCGTGGGGTCCGACGTCAAATCCCATTTCACGTTGGCGTGGATGGCTTTGGAGGCGGGCAAGCACGTGCACCTTGAAAAGCCGCCTGCATGCCGTAGAGGGGAACTGGAAAAGTTGATCGACGCAGCGCGTCGGAGAAAGCTTTTGTTGCAGATGGGCTATATGTGGCGCTACCATCCGGGCGTCAACGCTGCGCTCGACGCCGCGCGGAAAGGGTGGCTAGGAGAAATTTTCTTAGTGCGGGGAACGATCAACACCATAGGCGCCCCGGAGCAACGCGCCGAGTGGGCGCAGTTTCCGGGTGGGCAGATGTTCGAACTGGGTTGCCATTTGATCGATCCCATGGTCCGCCTGATGGGCAAGCCGGTTCAAATTACTCCTTTCCTCCGGTCTCACGGCCCGCAAGGCGACAAACTTGCCGACAACAACGTGGCGGTTTTCGAATGGAAGAAGGCCTTGGGCGTCATTACGAGCTCGACGCTCCAACCGGGTGCGGGCCCACACCGCTCGTTTGAGATTTTTGGTCTGACAGGCGCGGCGGTGTTGAAACCCATTGAACCTCCCGTTCTGACTCTTGACCTTCAGAAGCCCGCGGGCGGGTTCCGCGCGGGGTCACACCAAATGCAACTGCCTTCTTTCCAGCGCTATGTGGCCGATTTCGAAGACTTGGCCCGCTGCGTACGCTCAGGTCAGCCGCTCGCGGTGACCCCGGAGGAGGAATTGCTCGTGCAGGAAGCGTTGCTGCGCGCCTCAGGAATGTGGGCATGATAGGCTCGCCGGCTGCGAGGCTCTAAAATGAAAACAGCGATGAAGAAGCTCGCCGTTTGGCTCCTCGCTGCGTTCGCGGGTATGTGTGCCCCGCCTGCCGGCGATCAGGCTGAGGTGCTCGAACTGCGGCGCGTCTGGAGCCAAGCGCCCCATAACGCTTTCACGGACCTCGCCCGTTTCCGGGACCGCTGGTATCTTGCGTTCCGTGAGGGATCCGCACACGTTTCTCCAGACGGCGCCATCCGAATCCTCACCTCCGCGGACGGTGAACGCTGGCTGGATGCGGCCTTGCTCAAACTTGAGGGCGCCGACTTACGCGATCCGAAGTTGACCGTAACTCCCCGGCAGACCCTGATTTTGAGCACCGCCGCCGCTTACCCGCAAGGCTCGCCGCAAAGGCATCAGACTCTACTGTTTTTCTCTACAGACGGGCGAGATTGGAGTAAACCCGTGCCTGTCGGCGACCCAAACATATGGATGTGGCGCATTGCGTGGAGTCCACGCAATCAGGCGTTTTCGATCGGTTACAGCACCTGGGGACCACCCCTGATTCGTCTCTATACATCGAAGGACGGGATTCAGTGGACGTCTTTAGTAGATGAACTGCTCACGGACAATTTTCCCAATGAATCTGTGATGCTATTTGATTCAGATGACATTGCTCACTGTCTGCTCCGACGGGATAAAGGCCCCATGACAGCGCTGCTCGGAACTAGCCGCCCACCTTACCGCGCCTGGGAATGGCGCGATCTGGGGGTGCGCCTGGGTGGACCGAACATGATCCGTCTTCCGGATGGCCGGGTAGTGGCGGCAGGACGGCTCTATGACGGCAAGCCGCGAACCTCGCTCGCCTGGCTCGACTTGACGGAGGCTAAGTTGGCGGAGTTTTTGGCCTTGCCTAGCGGAGGAGATTGCAGCTATCCCGGATTGGTTTTCTACGACGGGCTCCTGTGGGTGAGCTATTATTCTTCTCACGAGGGAAAGACGTCGGTTTACCTTGCGAAGGTGAAACTTCCAACGGCCACTTCCCCGGCGCGTAAGAGCTCCTGGATGCCGCCCAAGAAGTACTGACCCTTCGGCCTGCGGCGCCTCTCGCAATGGAAACGGATTCCCCGCTTGATCGGCTATACTAGCTTCAGAGGGATTCTTAAGGTTGTACATCCGGTCCTTTTTTCGGCTAGCCGCTCATACCCAGATGCTGCCTGTTCTAGAGAGCGGGGAGGAAATCCTCGTCGGGGGGCAGGCGGTGATGGAAGGCGTCATGATGCGCGCGCCCCACAGCTACTGTGTTTCGGTGCGCAAGCCTGACGGCGAGATCGTCTATCAGGAGGGGCCGCTGGAAAAGTTGTCTGAGAAGCACCGGATTTTCAGACTACCTGTGATCCGGGGTGTAGGCTCGCTGGCGCAGGCGATGGCGCTCGGAATTCGCTCGCTTCGGTTTTCCGCAAACGCGGCGCTGGATGAGGGGGATCCCCATCGCCAGCCTCAGGAAATCAGCTCTTGGATGATGACCCTGAATTTGCTGTTTTCCTTTGGCTTTTTCATTTTTCTATACAAGTTCGTTCCGCTTTGGCTGACCTCCCGGTTAGAGAAGATCTTTCCGCTCCTGCAAGGGCGTATCGCTTTCAACCTAGTGGATGGCATTATACGGATTCTCATCTTTTTAGGCTTTCTCGCCGGCATTTCCCTGTGGAAGGACATCCGGCGCGTGTTCGAGTACCACGGTGCGGAGCACAAAGTGGTTTTCAACTTTGAGTCGGGAAAACCGGTAACGGTGGAGAACGCCCAGACGTTTACGACGTTTCATCCGCGGTGTGGCACCAGCTTCCTATTGGTAGTGATGATGATCTCCATTGCGGTGTACGCCGTCGTGCCGGCGGCGACTTTCGCCGCGAAGATGCTTTCGCGCATCGTGTTGCTGCCGTTGATCGCCGGATTGAGCTTCGAAATGATCCGTTATGCGGCCAAGCGAAAAGGCAGCCTGCTGGCGACGATAACCGCGCCGGGACTATGGCTTCAGCGCATCACCACCCGCCCGCCTTCCGACGATCAAGCGGAAGTGGCTATCCACGCCCTTAACCGCGCCATGGAGCTTGAAAAGGCCCAAGGCGGAGAACTCATCATCGCTTAACGCCCCCATGGAATACATTCGCAAGCTCGACGAAATCGAGTCCCGTTTCCAGGCCCTGACGGAACAAATGGCGGATCCAGCCGTTGTCAGCGATCCGTCTCTATATCGCAAGACCGCCAAAGCTCATGCGGAACTCTCGGAAATTGTGGAGAAGTATCGGGAATGGAAGCAAGCCCGCCGGAACCTGGATGACGCCCGCGCGATGCTCGCTGATTCCGACGCTGAACTCCGGCAAATGGCCGAGGAGGAAGTGGAGCGGCTGGAACCGCGTCTAGCGGAGTTGGAAGCGGAACTGCGCGTGCTCCTGCTGCCCAAAGATCCCAACGACGAAAAAGACGTGTTGCTGGAGATCCGGGCGGGTGCAGGCGGCGACGAGGCCAGCTTATTTGCGGCCGAAGTTTTTCGGATGTATTCGCGGTATGCGGAGACCCAGGGCTGGCGTGTCGAGGTAACGTCCGTCAGCGAGTCGGAAGCGGGAGGTTTCAAAGAAATCATCGCTTTGGTGAGCGGCGACAAGGTATACAGCAAGCTCAAATACGAAGGCGGCGTGCACCGCGTGCAGCGCGTGCCCGTCACGGAAGCCCAGGGGCGGATTCATACCTCCACCATCACGGTAGCGGTGCTGCCGGAAGCCGATGAAGTGGAAGTCGCTATCGATCCCAAAGACTTGCGCATCGACACGTTTTGCTCCTCCGGTCCGGGCGGGCAATCGGTGAATACTACCTATTCCGCCGTTCGCATTACGCACCTGCCCACCAATCTGGTGGTTTCTTGCCAGGATGAGAAGTCGCAGATCAAAAATCGAGAGAAAGCGATGCGCGTGCTCCGGTCCCGGTTGTACGAGCTGGAGCTGGAAAAGCAGCGCGCCGAAATCGGCGCAGAGCGCCGCAGCCTGGTGGGGACCGGCGACCGGAGCGAGAAGATCCGCACGTACAACTTTAAGGAAAATCGCGTCACCGATCACCGTATCGGTCTCACGCTTTATCAGCTCGACGCCATCATGGACGGGCGGCTCGATCCGTTAATCGACGCCTTGACAACGTATTACCAAGCTGAGAAGCTGAAACAGCAAACCGCCGATGTGGAACATTCAGGAGGCGTTGCGGCAGGGCGCCCGACTCCTTGAGCAGGCGGGCATTCTAGCCCCGCGGCTCACCGCCGAGGTGCTCTTGGGCCATGTCCTGGAACGCGAGAGGCCCTACCTTTACGCCCACCCTGACGAAGAACTGAGCGAAGCCGCTTGGGCCCGTTATCAGCGCCATTTGCAGGAACGCTTGAACGGCAAACCGACGCAGTACATCACGCACAAGCAAGAGTTTTACGGGCGCGAGTTTCGCGTAACGCCTGACGTTCTGATTCCGCGTCCGGAGACCGAACATGTGGTTGACCGCGCCATCCGCCTGCAACCCCGCCGCGCCGTAGACGTGGGCTGCGGTTCGGGAGCTATCGCCGTTACCTTGCAGTTGGAGACAGGCGCGCAAGTGTGGGCTACGGACATCTCGGAGGCGGCTTTGCGTGTGGCGCGTGAGAATGCACGGCGGCTGGGCGCCCGCGTAGACTTCATCGCCGCAGATCTGCTTTCCGCGCTGAAGGACGGCGCCGTGGATCTGGTGGTGTGTAACCCGCCCTACGTTTCCCTGCGCGATGCTCCAAAGATGCAGAAGGAAGTGGTGGCTTATGAGCCGCATCTGGCGCTGTTTGCGGGCGACACCGGCTTGGAAGTCTATGAGCGCGTCATCGCCGGGGCCCGCCGCGTCCTCCAGCCTGGAGGCTGGATTGTTCTTGAACTGGGTTACCAGTCCGAAGCCGCTGTCCGCCAGATGCTCGCCGGCTGGTGCGAGGTGAGCGTAGATGCGGATCTTGCGGGTTTGCCGCGGGTAATTGCGGCCCGGCATTCGCCATGAAAACGATCTTCCATCTCGACATGGACGCTTTTTTCGTGTCGGTGGAGGAACTGTTGAATCCCGCGCTCAAAAGGAAGGCGGTAGTCGTGGGCGGCCAGCGTAATCAGCGCGGAGTGGTCGCAGCGGCTTCGTATGCCGCGCGAAAATACGGAGTGCACTCCGCCATGCCTTTGCGTACTGCGGCCATGCTGTGCCCGCACGCCATTTTCTTGGACGGCCATCCCCAGCTTTACCGGGAGTACTCAGAACGCGTTTACCATGTTTTGCAGCGTTTCTCACCGCAAGTCGAAATGGCCTCTATCGATGAAGCCTACCTGGACATGACCGGCACGGAGCGCCTCCACGGCCCTCCGCTTCAGTGCGCCCATCGCCTGCACGAGTGCGTCAAGGTCGAAACCGGCCTTAACTGCTCTATCGGCATTGCGACTTCCCGGATGGTGGCTAAGGTGGCATCAGACCAAGCGAAACCAAACGGCATTTTGTGGGTGCTTCCCGGCATGGAAGCGCGCTTTCTGGCTCCGCTGGATATCCGGCGAATTCCCGGCGTCGGAAAAATAACCGAGCGTCATCTGCATGCCCTGGGCATTCACAAAGTGGGCGACCTGGCGCGCCTCGAGGAAAGCTTCCTGGAGAGCCGCCTCGGTAAGTGGGGGCTGGCGCTAGCTGGAAAAGCAAAGGGAGTCGACGCCGGGGCTTGGTTTGACGGTGAAGTGGGGGGAAAAGACGAACCGAAATCGATCAGCCACGAGCACACTTTCGCCGAAGACACCAGCAGCCCGACCGGGTTGGAAGCCACGTTGCTGCGGCTCTCCGAGATGGTCGCGAGGCGACTCCGCGAGCACGGATTACACGCTCGCACGGTGCAGCTTAAGTTGCGGTATTCGGATTTCACCACACTGACGCGCGCCCATACCTTAGACCATGGCACGCAACTCGACCACGAGATTTTCGAGCAAGTGCGCACACTATTCCGGCGGACTTGGAACGGGAAGGCGGTGCGCCTGTTGGGCATTCACACGTCAGGCTTCATGGAGCAGCAAGGACAATTGAATCTTTTGGATGCGGAGAAAACCGAGCGATGGCGCAAGGCATATGCCGCCGTTGACCGCCTCCGTGACAAATTCGGAGAACAGAGCGTCTCACTAGCGCGAAGCCTGGAAGCAAGCGTCCGCGAACGCCCACACGAAAATCCCGCAGGCTTGCCGGGTAAGACGTCACGGTCCGGGACGTGAGCCGGAAGCAATCTGGCCTTGCTGGCCGTTTCCCGGCGCCACTGCGGCTAGTCGCGCAACCCAGCGCTGCATCCGGCGGTAATGCGAACCCTCCCAATAAACGCGCCGGCAGGCCCGGCACTCCCAAAACTCGTGATGCCTCTCAGCCACAGCCGGAGCGACACGGCCTTGGACGTACGTCTTGGAAACCGGCGTCAGCTCCTGGTTGCAAACCATACACCGAGTGAAAGGACGAAGCCGCTTGCCCAGATCAAAACGGAGAATGACTTCCTCAACTTGGCGGCGGCTGTCCGTTTCGCGCAGCCAATAGCCGTGAGTGACGCCGCCATGTTTTAACAGGCCCCGGTCACGCGTGAGCAGAATCCGTCCCTCCTGCGCCGAGATCTGCACTAGGTTCGCATCTGTGTAACCGTTGTCATATGCCGCGTCGAAGCCCAGCATCCGGAGGTAAGCCGCTAGTCTTCCCAAGTGAACGTCCAACACAAACTTAGGCTCCCGCAGCGGCTGCCTCCGAATTCGTAACTCGGAGCTGATGTCCAGCGACTCGAACATCGGATACACCGCCACGCGGTCGCCGTCCTGAATGAGGCGGCCAAAATCCGCGGATTCGCCGTTGATGACAATAAGCTCCACCTCCGTATGCGGCACGCCAAAACCCTCAATGACATCCTTGATCGCGGCCGGCGTGAAAAACTCTTTCTCGATCGTGCAAAACCGCCAGCCCGCCGGGAGATGGTCATTCAGTTCCGCATAGAAACGGAAATATGCGCGAGCCGGGGAAGAATTCATGGCGCGCCTTACCGGAATTTAGCAGACGGCTTGGGTGGCGGACCCATTCGCTGGATTATCGCCCGGCGAGACACCAAGTCGCCAAAGTCCGCCAGCAGATCGTACTTGTTTTGCCAAGTGGTGTACATGATGCCCGTCGCACGCGGCGTCTTCGCCAGCGCCTCCAGCCACCCCAGAGGGTTCTCCAGCGTGTCGCCATCGTAATAGGCGCCCGCCAGGGTGCGGAATCCCAAGCCGGAGAAAAACGCCAAGCTCTCATTCCGTTTGGGGTAGTACCAACATACAATCCCCAGGTCGCTCGGAATATTCTCCCACGAGCCGGTGAATGCGCCGTCCACCAAGTAGTAATCCCCGTGCGCATTATGATTTGGATCCAGCATATCGCTCCAAGTCCACACTTCGGCTTCAGGGTTCAAGTCGCGGATCATGAGAAACCCTTGCGTGATGAAATTCCCCAAAATCTGCCCCATCGTCCTCTGGCTGCGCTTGCAAGCCTCGCATGTGCCGCCAGCGCGCACCTCATCCATGCTTAACATCCACTTGCGGGGAGCCAAGACCTGATGAATGATGCGCGCCACGTTTCGCAGGATGTCCAGCACCTCAGGTTCGGACATGCAGGCGGTCACCTGTCCGTCGTTGATCGACATGCCATGGTAATAACTGACGCGCAGGCGCTCCCCGTCCCGAATGCGCGTGCCCGGCAGCAGCCGGATCGGCGGCGCATCGTGGTCAAAACGGTAGTTCAACTGCGGATCCGAGATAGCAGCGAAATCCCGCCCTTCTTCGTAAAGCGTTCCGGATCCCTCAGCAACGACCCGAATCGGCGTTCCATCGCGACGCAACACGTTCACGAAACCCACTTCTTCGATCGAAAGGTCGTCCAACCAGAATTTCCCAGCTTTGCCGCCCCAGATGCCGGCATAAATTCGGACCGTCGAATACCGACCGCTATTGAACCCAAACTCCAATTTGCGCCAATCCGTCGTGGACGGCAGTCGCGGGTTCCATGGCGCCAGTGCGCGTCCCTCTGGACTCAAGACTTGGATCCGAAACCCTGACGCAGGCTGCAATTGTTCGGATTTCACCCATGCGGTGACGCGGTAACAGCGATATGGCCGCACCGGGATTTCCTGCATCACTCTCCCATGGCCGTTAGGATTGGCGGTAAAGTTCTCAAAGCGCATGGAAGCCGTCCCCGTGTGAACTACCTCACGGTCGATGAACGTCGTGATTCCCGGCCCATCGTGAAACCGGTATCCCGGCGCGCTGTTGCCCGCATAGTCTTCGAAACCGCCATTGGCGAAAGCGACCGGCGGATCTGGGACCAGACGCGCTTCGTCCCCGTCCACAACGAACAAAGCATCGCGCACGGGCAGGCCCTCAGCCAAATTGCGGTTGTGTGAGAGAATTCCGCTTGCATACCCCGCGGAGTAGAACAACGGAATGATTTCCAGAGAGAGGCCGGCGGCGATTTCCCGGACTTCGGCCAAACGCCGAAAGTAAGCTTCATTTTGCAAATCGATCCGGTCAAAACCCGCAGCGAGCAGAATGCCGTTGAGACCGTGGGCGGCCGCGGTCCGGGCGATGCTGCGGATCTCTTCCACATCGCTGTCGCGTTGCAAGGCGCGTGAAACGTATACCCAGCGATTGGGGTATACTTGCGCCGCTAACGTCCCGGCCAGTGCGATAGCCCACAGAGATTGGCGCAAGATCCTCATCGAGCCCAGTTTACCGCCTGAGGGTCCGCAGCGCGTTATGGGTTGCTGGTAGAATTGGGGAGAATCGTTATGGATCTTCAATTCCCCATCGCAGCGATCACTGACGAGTTTTCACCCGACTTGGCGAAGGCGCTACCCGCCATGAAAGCCATTGGCATGACGGGCGCCGAACTTCGCGTCGTCTCCGGCAAAAACATCATGGACTTGACAGACGAGGAGCTGTCCCAGGCGATCCACCAGTGCCGCGATGCCGGCATGGAAATCATTTCTATCGCCTCTCCTGTCCTGAAATGCATTTTGCCCGGCGCGCCGGACCTGGACACACGGTTCCAACAGGATGCGTTCGGATCCAAGCACACCTTCGAAGATCAGCCTAGGCTGGCCGAAAGAGCGTTTGAAATTGCAAAACGGACGGGCGCTAAAATCATCCGCGTGTTCTCTTACTGGCGCACGCAGCAGCCTGAGAAATGTTTCGACGCTATTGTGTCCGCCCTGGCGGATTTAGCGGAAAAGGCTAAAAAACACAATGTGATCATAGGGCTCGAAAATGAACACGCCTGCAACGTCGGCACCGGCTCGGAAGCAGCGCGGATTCTGAAAGCTTTGGACCACCCCAACCTGAAACTGGTTTGGGATCCGGCGAACTGTTTGGTGGCGGGTGAGAACCCCTTTCCGGAAGGCTATCGCGCGTTACCGCCGGGACGGATCGTTCACGTGCATGCTAAAGATTGCCGGATCGAAAACGGAAAAGTAATCTGGTCCGTGCTCGGCACGCAGCAGGTGGATTGGAAAGGCCAGTTAGCGGCGCTGGCCGCGGATGGCTACAAGGGCTGGATCAGCTTGGAGACTCACTGGCCTGGACCCGGTGGCGACAAGATGCAAGCAAGCACCATCTGTGGGTGGAACTTGCGTTCTTTGTGTTCCGCCTAGAGACGAATCCCAGTATTTCTGGACGAATCGCCGTTTCCGGCGCGCACGCTGAAACGCCGTATCGAGGAAAATCAAAACCATGACGCTGCTCGAAACAAACATACCGGGATTGCAGCCGATCGCCCGCGGGAAGGTCCGGGATATTTACGAGGTTGACGGGATGTTGTGCATCGTCGCCACGGACCGCATCTCGGCGTTTGACTACATCTTGGCTACGGGCATTCCTGACAAAGGTAAAGTCCTTACCCAAATGTCGATCTTCTGGTTCGGCATGATTCAGGACATCATCCCGACTCACTTCATCACTGCTGACGTGGCGCAATATCCCGAACCGTTGCGGCATTATCCGGAACAGTTGGAAGGACGGTCGATGTTGGTCCGCAAAGCCAACATGCTGCCGGTGGAATGCGTGGCGCGCGGCTATTTGTCGGGTTCCGGATGGAAGGAATACCAGCGGACCGGGGCGATATGCGGCATTCCCTTGCCTCCGGGATTGCAAGAAAGCAGCAAGCTGCCCGAAGCTTTATTCACGCCCGCCACAAAAGCGCAGAGCGGCCACGACTTGAATATTTCGTTCGAGGAAGCAGCCAAAATGGTGGGCCTCGACGTCGCCGAAAAACTGCGTGAATACACGTTGCGCATCTACCGGCGGGCGGCGGATTATGCTGAGACCCGCGGCATCATCATTGCCGACACCAAATTCGAGTTCGGCTTTATCGGCGACGAATTGATCTTGGGCGACGAGGCGTTGACGCCGGATTCCTCGCGTTTCTGGCCCAAGGAAACCTACGCTCCAGGCAGGCCACAGCCTTCATACGACAAGCAATACGTCCGGGATTACCTGGAATCGATTCACTGGAACAAGCAGCCTCCAGCGCCAGGGTTGCCCGAAGAGGTGGCCATGAAGACCAGCGAAAAGTACAAGAGCGCTTACCGCGCACTCACTGGCAAGGATTTGTGAACTGGCTGGACATTGTCCTGATCGGCATAGCCGCGGTTTCCACGCTGGCGGGTTTCGCTCGGGGGCTGACCCGCATGGTGGTAGGCTGTGGCGCCACCCTGTTGGCGCTGATCCTCAGTTTGGGTTTTTACGGCATCCCAGGCGGGTTTTTCGAAGGTCTTGGGATGACCCGCCAGCTCGCGAATTTCTTGGGGTTTATCGCCGTGTTTGCCGGTGTGCTGATCGCCGGCACATTGATTGCGGCGCTGCTGGGCAAGCTCTTGAAACTCGTTGGGCTAAGCATAATGGACCGGTTAGCGGGCGGGCTTTTGGGACTTCTCCGTGGCGCTGCGATCGGCGTCGTGATCGTCATGGCTATGACGGCCTTTGCGCCTAAGCCCCCGCCCGCTGCGGTAAGAAATTCCCGGTGCGCCCCCTATCTGATTGCGGCCGGCGGCGCTGTGGCGCGCTTTGCTCCCCGCGAACTTCGTGACGCTTTTGAGAAAAGCAGGAACAAGCTTGAGCAGGCTTGGCGCGGCGTTCGCCACGAAGTAGACCGCTATTAGCCGCGGCTCCCCGGTGAGGTGGGTAGCGAGCTTACCGCCATCACTCGCCGCTACTTGGCTGTCTCTGCGCCATGCCGCGGCATCCGTAGATGCGCCTTGCCGCCGTAAAGTTCGTTGAGCAACGGGCGTCGGCGGAATTCAGAAGCTGATGCGAGCGCCGATTTGGATGTTGCGTGCGTCCCGCGCGCTATTAATGACCGCGAAATTCGGACCTCCTAACGTCCGCCCAGGAAGCCCAAACTGCGTGTGATTGGGAAAATTGAAAAACTCACCTCGCGTTTCAAGTTTCCAGCGCTCGGTAAGGCGAAACTCCTTGAGTAGCGACAGGTCGATGTTGCCTATGGCCGGGCCTCGCAGCACGGAGCGCGGAGACGTGCCGAAACGATAAGGCGCAGGCGCACGGAAAGCGTCCGTATTGAACCAGCGCGCGATGCTCCGGTCTGCTGCGGCGAGCTTTGGGTCCGCCACCAAATCCGGCCGTAGCGAGCCCGCTGGAAAGGCGTTCGTGGTGTTGGTCAGGTTGTAAACCGTAAACGGCGGGCCGGACTGCAACACAGCGATGACGCCGGTCTTCCATCCTCCGAGCACGTACGCCAGCAGGCCGCGGCTGCGGAAAAACGGCAGAGCGAAGACTCCGCTGAGGACCGCCCGGTGACGCACGTCGCTGCCGCTTAAGCCTTTGTCCAAACCCCGGTTATATGCATCCATATAGCTTCCCGGGTCACCATATTCGCTAAAGGAAGCCACGTCATCGATGAATTTCGAGAACGTGTAATGCGCCACCAGCGTGAGGTTCGAGGAATAGCGTCGCTCCGCTTTAATGAACCAGGCGTGGTAGGTGGAGTTCCCGAGAGGCGGGTTGATCACCGACACATTGCTGAACTGCGGGTAGGGGCGTAGAAGTTGCGCGTTGCCAGGGCCCATCTTCTCAGGGGGCACTTGATTGATGGTCAGATTTCCGGCCGTCAGATGGTGGCTCAAATTGGCCAGATAGCCCGTTTCGACCAGCAAGTTACGGCGGAGTTCATGCTGGACATTCAAGTTGTATTGCAGCGAGATCGGCATGGGCCGAGACCGCTCAAAGAAAGTCACGCTGGTCGTCGTCGGAGACCCGAGCGGCACAGCCCCGAAACCCGCCCCCAACTGCTCGATGGGCACGCGCGGCGTCTGAGGGAATCCCTCCCGTAAACGCATGGCGGAGGTGATGCCCGGCTGGGTCGATATCAGGCTGATGTCCCGTGAAAAGCCCAGCGCCGCCGCCGTAGCCACAATGTCGCTCACGGTGGGCCCATAAAAGAAGCCGCCTCCTCCGCGCACTACGGTGTTGCTGCGGCCGAATATGCGCCAAGCAAATCCGAAACGCGGACCGAAATTCTTCCAGTCGGTGTCCCACGCCGTTTCAGGCACGCCGTTACGACCAGCGAAAGTGACCACCCCAGGGGTGCCCGATACCGGGTTGATGGCTCTCGTATCGAACGAATTCATCCGGTTCTCGTCAACCCGCCGCGGCGTACCCGCCTCCCACCGCAATCCGATGTTGAACGTCAAGCGTTCGTTTGTCCGCCAGTCATCCTGCCAGTAAGCCGCCCAGTAGGATGCGTGTGAACCGATCACGTCGGCTCGCACGCTCGAAGCCCCATTCACTTCGCCCAGGAGAAACGACGCCAGCGCGTTGCCCGTCGTCCCTTGTCCCGGAAGCCCCGTATTCAGGGGCGAAAAAGAGAACTCACCTGCGGATGACGTATCCGTATCGTCCCGGTTGAAGCCGCGCCGATACTCCATACCCACCTTGAAGGCGTGCCGGCCACGATACCACGACAGCGCATCCTGCACCTGCGTATCGTCAATCGGCGTCTGCAAGCGGAATCTCTGGCTAGGTCCCAGCGCCGAGTAGCCCGTGACGTTGAAACGCGGAAAGCCTACATTCGAAACGCCGCGCAGGCCTAGTTTTGCGGCATAATCCACGTCCGTTCCAAAGCTGAGCTGCACGTTCTTCCGCCGCACATGGCCGAACCGGATTTCGTTCACAAGAGAGGGCGAAAACAGGTGCGTGTGGGTCCCCAAGATGCTTTGCGAGCGGCCTTCGGCCAGCGAGGCGTTCGGATCCACATCCCGGTTGCCCCACACCCCTTCATTGGTCGAGTCGTTGTCGTTGATGTAATAGCGCGCCATCAACTGGTCAGAGGGGCGCAACTGATAATCCAGGCGGCCCACAACGATATCACGCCGGAAAGTAGGCCTGGTGTTTGCGGCGAAGTTATTGGCCCCAGCAATGTTTCCGGGCTGATTCGGCGCAGGCCAATAAGAGGCGGCGGCTTTCGCCACCAGATCGATTCTTTCCGCCGGAATGCGGTTGCCCGGGAAAGGTTGTCGCGTATTTCCGCTCGTGGTTGCCGGGTCATAAATGACCACCAGGCGGCCTGCCGTATTCAGAGTCTGAGAAAAATCGCCTGACTTTTGCAATGCGCTCGGCACTGTTTGGATGGAGGGGCCTCCGGTAACCTGTCGCGTTTCCTCCCAGCTTGCAAAAAAATGGACCTTGTCTTTGCGAATGGGTCCTCCCAATGACCCGCCGAACTGATGCAGGCGCAACCTCGGAATCGTGGCCGCGAAGAAATTCCGCGCGTTGAAGGCGTCGTTGCGAGCATACTCAAACAGGCTTCCGTGAAACTGATTCGTGCCGCTGCGCGTGGAAAGCGTGATCACACCGCCGGTGGAATGCCCGTGTTCGGCCGCGTAATTGTTGCTAATGACGCGAAACTCCTGCATGGCTTCCATAGGCAGACTGGTTTGCTGTTGCGGCACCGCCAGACCCACAACGTTGGTTACATTGCCGCCGTCCAATGTGTAATTTTGGTTCCGTGCGCGACCGCCTCCGACGCTGAAGATGGGAATGTTCTCGCCGCCCCCTCCTTGACTGATTACGGTGGCAGCGGGCGAGAGGACAATCATCGCCGTGGCGGCGCGGTTGGGTAGGGGCATGCTCTCGATCATGGCGCGTTCCACGAGTTGGCCCACCTGCGCACTCTGTGACTCCACCACCGGAGCGGCAGCCTGAATGTCAACCGTCTCCGTGAGGCTGCCCACCTGCAAAGTCAGGTCCACTTGAAGGGTTTGGCTGACCTGCACCACCACGCCGCGCCGCACGAGCTTTTGGAATCCTTGCGCCTCCACCTCGATGCGATATTGACCTGGCGAAAGAGACGGCGCGCGGTATAGGCCAAGTTCGTTGGACTCAGCCGGTATGGTCACGCCCGAATCCTCATTTACAACGCTGATCCGGGCGTTAGGAACCGCCGCTCCGCTTGGGTCGGTTATCCTTCCCACGATCGTGCTGCTCACCGCTTGGGCCAAAAGCAGCGTCGCCGCCGCTCCGGCTAAAAGAACCAGCTCCCGAATGCTTCGCATCTTTTCCTCCTTCCGGAGCTCGCTTAGCCGCCACCGCCAGGCAGCCCCGAGTTTCCGTGTGATGACCTATATCATTCGGAACTTCGCATTGTCAACCCGAAATGCGGCCTGGGGTTGGTCGCATGCCGCCGGAGGAAGGTTGGAAAGACGCTCGACGAAACAGCTCCAGCTTGTCTGCTGCGAAAAATGGTAGGAGGCGAAACCTGCCGGATGGAGTGATGCTCAGCGCTTGACGAGCACTTCGCGGAGGCTGTCGCGAGCCAGGAAAAACTTAATTTGCTGAAACCGCCCGAAAAGGCGCTCCAGATGGCGGCTGGTGAAATGCTGCGACAGCGCACGGTGCTCCTGAGGAACCAACAGCAACGTCCTTCCATCGGCGATGCGGTACAAGTACCTTGGCACGGTCACCGCCCGTTCCTCTGCGCTGAAAAAGGCGAGCAAATATGCGTTCGGACGGAGAATTTCGTACAACCGATCCACGACCGTCTCCAACAAAGCCGGGGCCATATACTGCAAACAATCCCACACCAGCGCTCCGTCAAACTGATGTGCGGGAAAATTCAGGCTCTGGTCCACTACCTGTTGGGCCAAACGCGGATTACCTTGCGCTTCAAAAAAACTCTCCGCAGGGTAAGTCTCGTCCAGCGTGCGCACCAAATCCACCGTGTAAAGACGGTGCCCGAGGTTCGTGACGAAGCTCACGTTGGACTGGCTGGCTGCGGACAGATCCAGCATCCACAGACCCGCGGTGTCCCGGACCATGTGAAAAAACTGCTCCAGTCCAGGACTACGCCTAACGTTACTGGAAGATTCCGGTGCAGCGCGGATGGACCGGGTTTCCCGCGCGGAGGCGTACCGGCTGGAATGGGGCAGCGGAGGAGTCGCGGGGCTTCCACCGCCCCGGAAAATCGCCTTCCAGCGTTCACCAAACAACACCGCTGCCCTCTTTTCTCACTCTGTCTTTGGTATCTGAGTATACACGCCCGGCTATTTCGGTGAACCGGGCGCGGCCGGAGGCGGTCCCGGTTCCGCCGGCGGCGGAGGCGTACGCAAGGGTGGCGTCTGCGGCTTTGCCTCCGCCTTCATGATATCGATACTTCCTTTAAAATAAGCGCCGTCTTCAATGACAATCCGCGCCGTCTTGATGTCGCCTGTGAGCCGCGCGTCTTTCCGGATGTCGATTTTGTCTGACGCCTCGACGTTTCCGTTCACCGTTCCCAGCACCACAATCTCACGAGCTTTGATGTTGGCGTGCACTCTGCCGTTTGGACCGATCGTTAACTTATGCTCCTGCGACTCGATGGTTCCACCCTCCACCTCGCCATCGATCAATAGATCTTCACGCGTGTAAATCTGTCCTTTTACAACCACCGATTTGCCAATTACCGCCGATCCTCGGTACATCTCCGGCTCATAGGCCCGGCTAGGCGTGGTGGACATCGGGATTCCCTCCTTCGCATATTCCGAAGACGGCGGCGGCGTGGGCGATGGCCTCGGATAAGACGAACTCGTACGCGGCGCCGGATCTTCGTTATCTTTACGACGATTCCACATGCAACACTCCTTAACGGTTGGGCGAACTTCCATCCTAGAAGAGACCGGACGAAAAGGCAAACGACCGCTTTCCGCCCCCCTTTCGGCAAAAGCCTCCTACCATGCGCAACTATTTGCAGACTAATGCGTTAGCGCCGCTCGTATCGCCTCCGCAACCTTTTCAGCGAGGAACCTATAGCCTTCGGGTTTGAAATGCACATTCACCGGCAATTGCAGCTCCGTAAGCCGAGGGAGCACGGCCGCATACAGATCGTTGATCGCCACGCCGTGCCGGCGCGCCACCCGCCGCGCGGCATCGTTATAACGCACGACATCCGCCGGCGCCCGGCGGGGGTTCACATTCCCTTCGGGAACCGGAGTCGTAGTGGCGAAAATCAACTTCGCCCCGGTTTTCTTCATTCGGAGAACGAGGCTTTCCAAGTTCTTCTCGTAATCTTCTAGAGCAACTTGGCGCCTCTCGCCTTCCATCACTCGCAAATCGTGCAGACCAAAATTGAAATGCACCACATCCCATTTCCCATCACCTAGCCACTTCTCGATTTGCTCCACGCCGCGGCTCGTCGGTCCCCCATTTTCCGGGATGCGGTGCACGTTGGCCACCCCTTGCAACAACTCGCGTACGAACGGTGTGTAGCCGATCGAAATCGAGTCCCCGATAATCAATACCCGGGGCAAGCCCGGCGTATCCACCACCGCTGTTTCGGCTGCCCGGGCAGCGCCTGGATCCCGCGTTTGGGCCCACAACACCGGCGAAACCAATAGCATCCATAGAAGAGCGCTCTGCATGGCTCTTTATTGTATCTCGCGCCGGCGATGCTTGTTCCGCCGCTTGCGAATCTCCGAACGGCGATAATGGAAGATGCCATGCCGGAGAATTGTCCCAAATGCGGTGGACTCGGTTGGATCATCGTGGAAAAGGACGGGCTCTCGGGCGCGCAGCGCTGTGACTGCGCTCTGATAGGACGCCTGGAGCGCGCCGAGCAAGCAGCGGGAATTCCGCCGCTTTACGAGAATGCGTCGTTTGAAAGCTTCGCCCTTCCGCGCGACAATCCCATGGCGGAGACAGGCCTAGAAAAAGCGTGGCTGGATGTTCGCGCCTATGCGCGCGAGTTTCCGTGCTCCGATAAGTTGGGGCTCCTCCTCATTGGCGCGCCCGGAACCGGAAAAACGCACCTGGCGGTCGCCGCCCTCCGCTATCTCATCGGACGGGGCTTTCAAGGGGTGTTCTTCGACTACCAGAATCTATTGGACCGTATTCGAGCCAGTTACGATCCCGCTTCAGGAGCAAGCGACCGCGAAGCTTATCGCGTTGCCCTGGATACGGAAATCCTCCTGTTGGACGATTTGGGCGCTCACCGTGTCAGCGACTGGGTCGAGGACACCGTAACGGCCATCTTGACCTACCGCTGCAATCATCGCAAAGCCCTGATAGCCACTACCAATCTTTGCGATCCCGACGCCGGGGGCGTCTCCGTGGAACGAACGCCGTCTGGACAAGCCAGTTATGGAATCACGCTCGCCGAACGCATCGGCTTGCGCGCCCGCTCGCGCTTGTTTGAAATGTGCCGGGTGGTGGTCATGCCCAAGGTCGAAGATTACCGCCTCAAAAAAGCCCGTTGAACGTGTCCCGCGCGGACGCCCTTATCCCTGCCCTAGGCAGCCTTAGGCCGGAGCCTGGAAAGGCTCATCCGCACTTCCACCATAAATCGACGGCACTTTCGCTCCGGCAAGCCTCAGATACACGGAAAACTGGCCTCTGTGGTGAACTGAGTGGCTGTTTAAAAGCCCTAGATAAGCAACGGCGGGCATCTTAACTATCCCGAAGAAGTCTAGCTCCGCCGCCAGCTTTTCAGGAGGTAGAGTCTTGAGCTTGGCTAGCGCTGCGGGAAGTTCACGGTCATACCAGGCAAGGATTTTCGCAAACGAGTCCATCTCCGCAGGCCGCTTGGACTCCTCTTGCGAGAACTCGGAGTTGGCAATGCCTTGGACGAACCAAACCTCCGACGAGACAATATGCCAGGCCAAATCGAGCGCGCTCATCGATTTTTCATGCGGCTTCAGGCTGGTTTGGTTTTCCGGCATCGCCGCAATCACTTTCCGCGTGACCGGCGTTTCGTTCTCAAAAGCCCCCAGTAGCATGCCGAGTGCGAATTGAGCTTGTTCAGGCGTCATGTTGTTCCCCTTCCTCTAAGCTCCAGGTTAGCAGAGAACGGATTCACGACGCGAAAACGCAGCGCAGGCGGTCCACCGCCCAAGCCAAGTCTTCCTGAGAGATGACCAGCGGCGGCGCCAGCCGGATTACATAATCGTGGGTTTCCTTGCACAGCACCCCAAGCTCCATCAAACGCTCGCAGTAGGGACGCGCCGGCGTCAGTAGTTCTATTCCCACCAGCAAGCCGCGCCCTCGCACTTCCTTGATGTGCGGATGCGTCAGTTTCCTCAGTTCGTAAAGCAGCCACGCTCCCAGTTCCGCCGAGCGTTCGGGCAGCCGTTCTTCCACGATCACCCGCAACGCCTCCCGCGCGACGGCGCACGCCAACGGGTTTCCCCCATAGGTGCTGCCGTGACTTCCAGGCCGGAACACCCCAAGAACCTCGCGGCTGGAAACCACTGCGGAAACCGGATACATGCCGCCGGAAAGGGCTTTCCCGAGAATGTATACGTCCGGATGGACTCCTTCGCCTTGGCACGCCAACAGTGAGCCCGTGCGTCCCAACCCGGTCTGGATTTCGTCCGCGATCATCAGCACCCGCTCCTGAGCGCAAAGCTCGGCGGCCTGCCGAATGAAGCCGTCCGGGGGAATCAGAATCCCCGCTTCGCACTGGATAGGCTCAAACAGAAACGCGCACGTGTTCGGCGTAATCGCCTCTTCCAGGGCTTCGATGTCGCCAAAGGGAACGGTGACGAAACCAGGCGTAAACGGACCAAATCCGTCTCGATACAGCGGCTCGGAGGAAAAACCCACGATGGTGGTCGTCCGGCCGTGAAAATTGTTCTCACAAACGATGATTTCGGCTTCATCGGGCGGTATCTTCTTATGCGCGTAACCCCAACGCCGGGCGGCTTTGATGGCTGTCTCCACCGCCTCGGCGCCGGTATTCATGGGCAACACCATCTCCATGCCGCATAGCTGCGCCAGCTCGGCCACAAAACGCGGCAGTTGATCGTTGCGAAAGGCGCGGGAGGTGAGGGCCACTCGCGTCACTTGCTCTTGAAGGGCCTGCACAATCCTCGGGTGGCAGTGGCCTTGGTTCAACGCCGAGTAGGCGCTCAAACAATCCAGATAGCGCCGCCCGTTGACGTCATAGACCCAAACGCCGGAAGCGCGCGCAATCACCACGTCCAAAGGACGGTAGTTGTGCGCTCCCCACTGTTCTTCTAAAGCAATCAGCTCGTCCGCGAGATCGCGGGATCCATTGTCATGCATGGAACCGCTCTCTCCGCTCAGTGGCCGCCACGGGCGCCCGGGGCCGTCTCGGAAATCCTGGCTGGACCTGCTCCGAGATGCGCCGCAATCTTGGCTGCCTCCTCAACCGCTCGAGCCAGAACGGAGCGGATTCTGCCGTCTTCGAGCATCAGCAAACCGCCGATCGTGCACCCCGCCGGCGTAGTGACGTCATCGCGTAACGCCGCCGGATGCCTCCCCGTTTTCAACACCATCTTGGCCGAGCCCAAGGCCGTTTGCGCCACCAGCGTCAAAGCAAGCTGGCGAGGTAAGCCCACGCGCACGCCTGCGTCCGCCAGCGCTTCCATGATCAGGAAGTGATACGCCGGCCCGCTGCCGCTCAACGCGGTGATGGCGTTGAAATGGATCTCATCCACCGGCACGCACTCCCCTACAGCTTTGAAAATACGCCGAGCACGCTCGAGATGCGCTCGGGTGGCGTGCCGCCCGCGGCAGATCACAGTCATGCCTTCTCCCACGATGCACGGGGTGTTCGGCATGGCGCGCACCACGGGGTTTTCAGCACCCAGCATTGCCTCCAAGCGATCCGTAGAGACCCCCGCCAGAATCGAGATCAGCAATGTCTCCCGCCGCAAACCCGCATTCCGCAGCGTGGCCAAAACCACCGGCGCGTCGTTAGGCTTCACGCACAGCAGAATCAGATCCGCAGCCGGCACGCGGCTTGCGTAATCCACCTCGACCGGGATTCCGAGCTCGGCGCTCGCTGCCTCGCAGTTAAAGCCGTTCTTTTCGCCGGCCCATATGCGCTCGGCCGGAATCAATCCGCTGTTGAGCAACCCGCGGATGAGGGTCTGCCCCATCACCCCGGCTCCAATCACACCCAAGGTGGCGCCCTCGGCAATAACCGGCGGCTGCGGAAGCGAAGAGGATTCCATGGTTTCTGACATCGAGTAGCCTCAAATCGGAGGAATCGCGGGCGCCTATGGCCCGAACTTTTGAAGATATCACACAGGCGGGACACCCAAACAGCGGCGCCTTTACGAGCCAGTCGACCCGGACGAGGAACCCCCGACGCGCGGAAGCGTCGCCAGGGCCCGGAAACCCGGTGTAGACCCATCCTGCTCCAACACGCCGAAGCGCCCCACTGCCCAGAAGGAATCTTTCAGTTGGAGCAGTTGCTGCAAGAACACCGTTCCCTCGATCGGGACCACCGTCCAGGTTTCGCCGCCATCCTTGCTGAGTAGTAACTGGTTGTCCGCCGTGATCCAGCCGCGCCCGGCGGAGTCAAACAAGATGGAGGTAAGCCAGGACTGAATGGGGCTGTTCACTTCTTCCCAAGTTACGCCGCCATCCCGGCTGCGCAGAATCTGGCCGTTGAAACCCACGGCCCACCCGTTGTTCGGATCGCGGAAATACACCGAGTTTAAAGACCAAGATGAGCGCTGCGTGCGAGCCTTTTCCCAAGTTTGTCCGCCGTCGGTCGTACGCAGGATCGTGCCCATCCAGCCTACCGCCCAACCGTGCTGCGGATCCGTGAAATACACGCTCTCAAGCGCCAGCAAAATGCCGGTCTGTTGCCGCACCCAGGTCTTGCCCCCGTCGCTGGAATGCAAGATGACGCCGCTCCAGCCTGAAATCCAGCCCTTGTCGCCGACAAAATGAATGGACGTCAAGTTTTCTTTCGCGGGGACGGCTATAGGCTGCCAGGTATTGCCGCCATCGGTGGTCATCAAAAGTGCGCCGTTATCGCCGGCCACAAAGCCGCGCTTTCCGTCCAACACAGCCATGGCGCGGAAGCGCATCTCAGCAGGTAAACGTTTGGATTGCCATGTCTTCCCCTGATCGGAAGAAACAAACATCTCGTCCCTCTGGCATAACAGCCAGACGTGCTCGCCTGCGGCGGCTGCGCGTTCGATGGCGCAAGGCGAACCCGTGATCTGCGCCGCAGCGATGGGAGCCAAGATCAGTAAGAGGACAACCAGCCAAACTTTCCACATGCCGCACCTCCGCACAATGGATGTTGCAACTTCACTGCTTTCAGCTTGTCTTAGAGCCCATCTACGGCTCCAGGCGGAGACGCCAGACCTACGCCAGCGTCTCCGCGGCGTTCCATTTCTCTACTCGACCTTGACGTCGATGACCTTCGCCTTCGCCTTTTCGGTCTTAGGCAAATGGACGAAGAGCATCCCGTCTTTGAACTCCGCTTTCACTTTTTCCTGATCGACACCATCCGGCAGGTCGAAGCTGCGCAAGAAAGCGCCGTAAGCGCGCTCGATCCGGTGGAATTTCTTGCCTTTCTCTTCCTTCTCTTGCTTGCGCTCGCCTTGGATGGTGAGCGTACCGTCCTGCACCGTCACTTTGACGTCATCTTTATTGACTTCGGGCAGTTCGGCTTTGATCAGGAATTCGGAGTCGGTCTCGCAGATGTCAACCGATGGGGACCACTTGGAGACGGTCATCGCCTCGCTGCCGCCTTCGCCCCGGAAAGGCCACAGCGTCAACAAGCGATTGAAACGGGAGGAGAGATCCTCCATTTCTTTCTCCATCTCCTTGAAAGGATCCCAACGAAAAGGATCCCAACGGACAAGGCTACGCATATGCTAACCTCCTACCTCCTCTTCGTTTTTCGGTTTCAATCGCGGGTAATGGGTACTGCTCAGCCGGCATGGCGCCCGCCAGCCAGAGCCGGCTGCACCCAGACCGGGCGCCCACCCCCTCTTCGGCCCTTCCGAATGGTGGGCCGTGCGAGCTGGCCGCCCGCCGTGGTGTATCCGACTATAGAATAGCGTATCCCGGTTCGCTTGTCAATAGGCAAAGCAAAAAATCTTAGTCCAAGAGGCTAAGATTTTGCTGCGGTACGCCTTTGATCGCCTCGCGCGCTCAGCGCTATCCCCAACGCCCCTGCCCCCATCAACACGGCTGCCACCCCAAATCCTGCCCCTACCCCTGCCGTAGCCCACAGCCACCCGACCAGCAGGCTACTCACTAAATCGCCGAGCCCATTAACTACCGCTAGCAGCCCAAATCCCGCGCCGCGCTGTTCGTTCGGAACCGTTTCCGCCGTCAAGGAGTCTTCCAGGGTTTCCTCGATCCCCACATAAATGCCGCCCCCAACAAAAGCCAGAGCGAGCAACGGCGCTGAGGAGATGCCCATAGCCAAGCCCGCCGCCACCAACGCTCCAACCGCGTATCCGGCCGCCAGAAGCCACCGCTTGCTCCAGCGGTCCGCCAGATACCCCGCCGGATAGCTGACAGCGGCGTAGCAGATGTTGTGCAGCGCGTATAACGCTACCGCCGCAGCCGCAGCCCCTGCACCGCCCATGCGGGAGGCCAGGGCCCAATTGGCGTACAAAATCAAGAGCGAATGGGCAAAGTCCCCCGCCCCGAACAGGCCAATCCACCACAGTAGCCGCAAGTAAGGCGCCGGCAGCCTCGTATAGCTCAGCAGAAACGGCCGGGGCTGCGGTGATCGCGCCGGCGTTTCCCTCACCAGAAGGAGAATGGCGAAGGCGGCCACAAAAGCGGGCGCGGTGGCCCAGAATATGAGCTGGCGCGGAGCGCGTCCAGCGCGCAACAGCGCCAGCGTGATGGTGGGAGCCAGAACCGCTCCTAATGTATCCATCATCCTTTCGAAGCCGAAAGCTCGCCCGTAAAAATCCGGCGGCACAGCTTCCGCGAGCAAGGCCTTACGAGGGGGTGTACGCAAGCCGCGAGCGACCCATGCAGTCGCCCGGCCTGCCAGCACCAGCCCCCAATGCCAAGCGGCAGCCACCAGTAACGTAGCCAGCGCCATCACGCCATAGCCGCCGGCGCAGAGCGGCTTGCGGCGGCGCAACCGGTCTGTCCACCACCCGCCATACAGCTTGGCGATGGAAGAAAGACCGTCCGCAACCCCCTCTATAGTTCCCAGCGCCGCCGCCGATGCGCCCAAGGAGGCCAAAAACCCAGGCAGCAACGCCGTCACAGTTTCGTGGCTTACATCGCTGAAAAGGGAGGCCACACCGATGCCCACCACGGTCGAGGTCAACCATCTTTGCCCTTTCGTCGAGCTCATTCGCCTCCGCGTTCCGTACAATGAAGGAAATATGTCACTAACAACTACCGAATTCTACCGAATCCAGAAGCTGCCCCCCTATGTGTTTGCGGTCGTCAACGAAATGAAGGCTAAGTTACGGGCAGCTCAGAAGGACGTGGTGGACTTCGGCATGGGGAACCCGGATGGCGCCACGCCCAAGCCGATCGTGAACAAGTTATTGGAAGCGGCCAAAAACCCCCGCAACCACCGTTATTCGCTGTCGCGTGGAATTCCAAACCTCCGTTTGGAAATCGTCAAGCGTTATCAACGCAAGTATGGCGTCGAACTAGATCCAGAGACCGAAGCCATCGTGACCATAGGCGCCAAGGACGCTCTGGCTCACTTGCTTTTTGCCACCATCGGACCGGGCGACGCCGTGGTATCCCCGAACCCCACCTACCCGATACATCAGTACGGCGTGGCCATGGCCGACGGTCTTCCCGTGATGATCCCGATGACCAATCCCGACGGCTTTTTAAACGGATTGGAAGAGCTGTATAAACGCTGGTCCATGCGGCCTCGGATGATTCTCATTTCGTTCCCTCATAACCCCACCACCCAGTGTGTGGATTTAGCGTTCATGAAGGAAATCATAAGGCTCGCTTCCCAACATGGAACCATGGTGGTCCACGATTTCGCCTATGCTGACCTGGGCTTCGACGGCTATGCGCCGCCGAGCATTCTCCAAGTGGAGGGCGCTAAAGAATATGCCGTGGAAATCTTCTCGATGTCCAAAAGTTACAACATGGCCGGCTGGCGGGTCGGTTTCTGCTTAGGGAACCGCAAGATGATTGCGGCGCTGGCCCGGATTAAGAGTTATTTGGATTATGGAATCTTTCAGCCGATTCAGATCGCCTCTATCATCGCTTTGCGGGAATGCGAAGAGGAGACCGAAAAAATTCGGGCGCAGTACGAAAAAAGGCGGGACGAGCTGGTGAGCGGGCTCAATGCCGCCGGCTGGCCTGTGGATCCTCCGAAAGGCACGATGTTCGTGTGGGCGAAGATTCCAGAACGATTCCGAACGCTGGGCTCGCTGGAGTTCTCCAAACTGTTGCTGGAAAAGGCGCTGGTCGCCGTTTCACCCGGTGTGGGTTTCGGCCCGCTGGGAGAAGGTTATGTTCGCTTTGCATTGATTGAGAACCAGCACCGTACGCGCCAAGCCATCCGCTCGATCAAACAGTTTTTACGAAGCTGACAGTTGCACGGAGACGGCGGCTCGGTGGGATAATCCCCTCTATATGGCGGCCCTGTCCGACGCATCCTCACCGGTGGTGGCTCCCCTACGGGCAATCCGTGCGAGCCAGCTAGAAGCTCTCCTGGCCGAGGAGACAGCCGTCTGGCGCGCCGAACTGGCGTGGGATTTTTCTCCTTCCGCCGAACTTGTGCGCCGCTTTGTCCACATGCAGGCGCTCAACGGACACGCGCTGCTGGTGGGCGAAGAAGCGGTCGGCTACGAGTACTTCGTGTTTGAAGAACATAAGGGGTTGATCGGAGATCTCTATGTGCGTCGTGAGATGCCCTCTGAAGATTGGGAAAACGCGCTGATGGCGGCCGCCGTGCGCGAAATGATGGAATCACCTTTCCTGCGCCGCATTGAAGCACAGTTGATGATGCTGCGACAGCCCCTCAGCCGCGCACTCCCAAATGCGGAATTCTTGCGCGCCTATCCACGCAATTTCATGAGCATGGACTTGCGCCGGGCCGGCTCGCTCCAGCCCGGAAAGGCGGCCGCGCGCGCCGACATCTTCGAGTGGAGCGACGGCGTTCAAGAAGAAGCCGCCCGCTTAATTGCGCTCGCCTATCAGGGCCATGTGGACGGCGAAATCAATGACCAATACCGCTCCGTGCAGGGAGCCAGACGCTTCCTCATGAACATCATTCAATACCCGGGCTGCGGCGTCTTCTTCCAGCCGGCTTCCTTCCTGGCTTTTGAGCCCGGGTCGGGGCGGCTGGTGGGGCTCTGTTTAAGCAGTCTGGTCGCGCAGGATGCCGGCCACGTGACGCAGGTATGCGTGGCGCCAGATTGGCAAGGTCGAGGTTTGGGGTACGAACTCATGCGTCGCGCCATCCAAACTCTGGCGCACCACGGATGCCGCCAGGTCAGCCTCACCGTCACCGCCTCTAACACGGCCGCCGTCGAATTGTACCAGAGCATCGGTTTTCAAACCTTGCGTCAGTTTGCGGCCTACGTCTGGGAAGGTTTCTAATCACCCGTCCTCCAAGCCATTGGCCATGGGGAGTAGTATTATGCCTCTTTAGGTGCAAACGAGGAGGCCTTATGCCAGAGTATTGTGCCGGACTTACCCGGCGTCAATTTGGGGTGTCTCTCTTCGGACTGCCGTTCCCCCCGGCTGTCCTTGCCCAGGAGTTCTCTAACATGCCATGGAATGAACCCGCCGTGGTCGCCAAGGTGTATCTCGCCGCAGAGAAGCCACATTGGCCCAAGCCCACAATGGATGTTGAAGCGGACCGCAAAGAGGTCGAGGCCCGCCTCGCGGAAGTGCAACGCATGCACGCTACTGTCCGCCTGGTAGGAGGCGAGACCCTGCACGCGGACGCGGAGGTGAAGCCGTGGATAGAAAAAATGGGCGACGTCGACGGCGTCCTCATCATACCGCTGACGCAGCCGCTGCCTGCATTCCAAACGTTGGTGAGTTCGCTCTCCGTGCCTGCACTGTTTTTCTCCCGCCCCTACGCTACCCATAGCTGGTCCGCCGTGGCGGGCATGCAGAAAGCGGGCAAGAGAATCGACGTCGTCGCCTCCAGCAGCTACGGCGATCTGGACCCCTACATGAAGGCTTTCCGAACTGTGCGCCATTTGCGGAAAAGCAAGGTCCTCGTGGGCGCAACCACGCCCGGTGGGCGCAAGGCGCAAGCCGATGCGTTCTCCAAACATTTCGGCGTGTCATTCCAGTTCATGAGCGGCGCCGAGCTCCGCCAAGCCTTCGATGCCGTCCCGATCCGCGAAGCCGAAAAGGAAGCCGCCGCTTTCACAAAAGGCGCGCTGCGGGTGGTGGAAGCGACCCCTAAAGAGATTCTGGATGGAGTGCGTTTCTACCTAGGGCTGAAGAACTTACTCCAGCAAGAGAAGGCGAACGCCATCACGATTGACTGTTTTGGCACTCTGAAGGCAAACACGCTACCCGGCTATCCTTGCATCGCTTGGTCGAAGTTCAACGACGTGGGCCTGTATGGCGTCTGCGAGGCGGACCTCGCATCTACCATGACCCAGATGCTGGTGACCTCCTATACCGGAATGCCAGGATTTGTATCCGACCCGGTATTCGATACTAGCCGCAACGAGGTGATTCACGCGCATTGCGTCGCGGCGACAAGGATGAAGGGCCTGAACGCCCCGCCATGCCCCTACATCATCCGTAACCATTTGGAAACCAACGAAGGCGCCGTGGTGCAAGTGCTGATGCCCTCTAACGAAACGATTACTGTGGGGCGGTTTACCGCGCCGACGCAGTTCCTGGTTTCCACGGCCGAAGTTACCGGCGCTGTGGACTCGGACCGCGGTTGCCGGACCCAAATTCGCACCCGCGTGCCGGATGCCGAAAAGTGGCTTCGCAACTACCAGGCGGGGCTGCACCGCGTGATTTTTTACGGGGATCATGTCCGAGCCATCGAGCGGTTAGGGAGGCTCATGGGTTTCACGGTCACCCGCGAGGCCTGATGCAACTGGCGGAGGCGGGACCCAAACCCTTCTAATGTTAAGCTGAAAGAACGGTTTCACCGAGATGGATCCCGCCGAGATGATTCCCGGACCATCTAGAGCCAGCGAGGAAACGGCTGCGAACGCGTGGCAAGAGGGGGTGGTTTCACGCGTAGGGTTCGCATGCGTTTTTCTGCTTGCGTTCCTGGCGGGGCTGTTTGGGTGGATGGAAATCGGAGGACCTGAGCCGTTCGACATGACGCCTTGGTACGCCAAGAGCTTGCTCTGTTTGGCCTTTGCTTATGCCGTTGCACGCGCGGCTGCGCCGGCCGCAGCCGGCCGCAAAGCGCAGAACGCCGCCTGTATCCGGTGGCTTGCTGTGGCGTTAGCTGCCGCCATCGCCATGGGGACGTTAAGCGCCTATTACCATGCACAGGAACCCTCCGATAGTGGCGTAGTCGAAGGGCAACCGGCGGTATGAACCTTTTCGATAACGGACTCGAGTACGGCTCTTGGAAGGCCCCTGGCCACCCGCTGCTGATCGAATACTCTCGCACGGTCATGGAAAGCATTGCTACAGAGGTGGTGCAGGCCTTTCACCGCGGAGTCACTCAAGGCGCGGAGATTTGTGGCGTACTATACGGAAAACATAAGCCGGACTTGGTGCAGATCCACGCTTGGAGGCTCGTGGCCACCGCAAGCGCCGGATCCTCCCGGCTCTCCTGGACCCCAGCCGTGGAAGCAGAGTTGCAGCGATGGTTGGATGCTCCACGATGGGATGCGAAATTGAGCGGGCTCGTTCCCGTAGGCTGGGTTCATTCGACCACGCGGCGCTCCGTTACGCTCGCCGGCATGGCCCTGGAAGCTTACGAACGCTATTTCCCTCAGCTCTGGCAAATTGCTTTAGTGATCCGCCCTTCGTTCCAACGACCCACCATGGCGGGTTTCTTCATCCGGGAGCCTGGCGGCGGGGTGCGCTCTGAAGCAAGCTACCGCGAATTCGTGCTTCTGGAATCCATACGGGAAGCGTCCCCCAACCCCTCGTCACCTCCGGCAGAAGCGCTTCCGGTGGAAGCTCCGCCCAACAGAGAAACTCCACCGCCTACCGTGGCCACCCAGCCGGAGCGCATTCCGTTCCTGATGCCGGAATCCCATCCTCGCGCCTGCCGCGGAACATGGATAGCGGTTGGATTGGGAGCTGTAGGCCTGCTGGTGGCTGCCGCGTTAAGTCTGCTGACTCTGCTTCGCGAGAAAACGGAACCCCCCGCACACCTGTCCGTAACGGTGCGTGATTCCCGGCTGCACGTAACATGGGACGGATCAGGAGAACTCGCCCGACAAAGCGAGCTTGCGAACCTCTTGGTGGCCGATGGTCAGGTCAAGGCCGAACATTCCTTACGCGGCGACGCCATCCGGAAAGGGAGCTTCGATTACCACCGCACGGGAACGGATACGGGAACGGATGTGCTCGTACGCATGACCTTCTTCCGCCCTGGGAAAAAACCGGTGACGGAATCGGTCCGTTATCTACGCCCGCTGCCTCCTCCACCTCCTCCATCGCAAGCCGAGGATACGCGCCTCCAGGAGCTGGGGGAAGAACTGAAGCAGCTCCGCCAGGAACTGCGTGTGGAGCGGGCTCGCGCCAGAACCATGGAGCAGGCCTATCGAGCGCTCCAACAAAGATTGGCGACCGTGCCGCCTCCATAATGTAGCGCGGGGAAAAAATCACAGAGAACCGCTAACCCGTTGAGGTGCACAAGGACTCGTCGCCGACCTGATCCAGAGCGCGCATCCCAGGCGCCCAAAGCGCTTGTATTTCGTGGTAGCACGGATATAATAATCGTATGTCACGTTTTCTCTTGGTGTTCTTTTCCCTAACTTCTGTGTGGGCGCAACAAACGGGTTCTCCTGCCGTGCCCTCCACAGAAGCACGTCCGCCGGACACGGAAACGCCTTTCTTCTTGAAACAAGAAATCACGGTGACAGCCACCCGCACGGAGCTAGACGCGACCCGCTCTCCCGTCTCCGTCTCCACGGTCTCCAGTCAGGAGCTCACGGTTCGCGACATACAGACGCTGGACCAAGCGCTGGACACGGTGACCGGGGTTTACCCATTTCGCAGCAAAGGATACCAGGATACTCTTGCAGGCGTGGGCATGCGTGGGTTCGCCGGACGCGGCACGGGGCAAAGCCGGACGCTGGTGCTTTTGGACGGCCAACCGCTCAACGGTCCTTATACCGGTCAACTGGTCTGGACCACGCTCCCGGTGGAAGAAGTTGAACGCGTCGAAGTGGTGAAAGGCCCTTTTTCGGCGTTGTACGGCGCTAACGCCATGGGTGGGGTGGTTCATATCCTAACCAAGCCCGTTGATCGCCGCGCCTTGGATCTCCGGGGAGAATATGGCTCTCAGGATACGTTTCGTTACGCTTTGCGAGCCGCCACGCGTGTGCGCGAGCGGTTAGGCGTGAGCCTGTTTTATGACCGCTTACAATCGGGAGGGTATCCATCCCAGTTCATTACTACCGCAGGCGTTCCAGGAACGGGGGCAGTTCCAGTGACGGGGTTCCTTCCGACTCTGACAACCTCCGGAGCCACCACGTTCATTATTGGCCGCTCCGGTGACAACTGGTGGAAGCAACAGACCTGGAGGCTCCATGGCGATTACGCCCTGAATCAGCGCACATCGCTTGCCGTGCAGTACATTTTTCAAGCCTCCAATTACGGCTATGACGCTTACACCAGTTATCTCCGAACTGCTGACGGAAGGGTGTTCGACTCCGGTATAGGGTCGATCACGGTCGCAGGCTCCCCACGCCGGCTAACGGTTACGCCGAGTATGTTTCTTCCCGGCGACGGGGGTGACCGCTCCCATTTGATATCGGCTAAGTTCTATCGCTCGTTGGCCGTAAACGCACGGCTGCGGTTGGGCGGAGGCTGGATTGATGCGCCTCTTTCATACTATTCCACGCCAGGTAGCGGCTCCACCGTGGCAGGAGGTCCAGGGCTCATCAGCGACCGCCCTAGCCGCGCATGGTTTGGTGAAGCGCAGTGGACGTGGACCCCCAACGGCCGCCATACTCTGATTGCAGGCGCTGATTTGCGGCGCGATTCCGCATCGGTGTTCGAGAATAACGTCCCCAATTACGCCCGGCGAAAGGAAGGTTCCATACTGTCTTATGCCGCCGGAGGCAAAACGTTCACGCAAGGTGAGTATATCCAGCATGAGTGGCGGCCCCGCGAGCGCTTGATGCTGGTTGCGGGCGGGCGCTACGATTACTGGCGAACTTCCGGTGGCAGGAACTGGAGCGCAAGCGCTGCCTTGGCGAATGATTACAGCCCGCGGTCGCATCAATCCGCCACAGGAAAAGCGGCCGTCCTGTACCGCGCGCCGGGAGAAGTGGCGTTGCGCGCGAGCCTGGGCAACGCCTACCACAGCCCCACCGTTTACGATCTTTATCGGACTTGGCGATCCTCCACAGGGATCACCTATGCCTCGAATCCGGCGCTAAAACCCGAGCAAGTTTTCGCTTGGGAGGCAGGCGTCTCGCGGCGCTGGCCCGGGTCCGTCGATACAGATGCGGTATTCTTCGACAACCATGTCCGCGATTTGATTTACCGCTCCACGGACTTCAACACGGACCCCAAGGGAAACTATCGTCCGGTGGTCAACGCCGCAAGAGCGCATATACGCGGATTCGAGGGCTCACTCCGGGCGCCTCTCCGCCCCTGGCTTTTCGCGCGCGCCGGCTATACGTGGACGCTCGCTGAAATCACGCGCAATCCGGCTATCCCCGAATCGGTCGGCAAGCGCATTCCCCAAGTGCCTGAGCACAACACATTTCTCGGGCTGTTTGCCGTCCGGCGGCGCTGGTCGGCTTCTCTCACCGGTCGATACGTTTCCGCAGTCTTTTCCACCGATACGAACACTGACAGAACCAAGGGCGTGTATGGGGCTTTCGATCCGTTCTTCGAAGCGGATGGTTCCCTGACTGTTGAGGTTACGCGCCGCGCAGCGCTTTCCTTGAGCGCGCAGAATTTATTGGACCGCGTATATTTCAACTACTACCCCGTGCCCGGGCGGATGGTCTTCATTGGAGTGAGGATCCGTTTGTGAAAGCGGTTGCGGCGTTACTTCTGGCGGGCTTGACGGCGCAGGCGGCGGAGCCGTTGCGCATCACCGTGCTCACGCGACTCACCCAAGCCCTGCCGGAGGCCGAAAAACGATTCGTGGAACGATGGGGCGCCGGTCGTATTCAGCTCTTATATGGCGACTTTGAGGCGCCGCCGTCGGGATGGGCCGACGCGGATGTGATTTTTACCTATTTGATGCCGCGCGAGGCGGCTCTCCGCCTAGCTCCGCAGTTTCAGGCCGCTATCGCGCGCGGCGCGAAAGTGGTGGCGCACTGGCCCGAACCGGCGTTGCGCTATTTCGGGCTGAAACAGGACGAGCGCCTGTTGGAGGCGGCAGTGGAATATTGGAGCCAGGGCGGCGCTGAGAACCTCGCGCGTTGCCTCGCGTTTCTGTATGTGCGGGTGGCTCAGCGCAGCGGCATTGCGGTCGAGCCGCCTGAGCCGTCGGTGACCGCAGGCATTTATCACCCCCGCGCCTCTCAGCCCTTCGTCACGCTGGACGCTTACTTAAACTGGCGGCGAAATATGGGCATTTCCCCCATAGACGCCCCGGCGGTCGCTGTGCTGTTTTACCATACAAATCTCAAAAACCGTGACACCGCCCACCTCGACGCTTTGATACGGTCAATCGAACAGCATGGCTTGGTTCCCATGGCTGTGTTTGCATGGCCGCCACCGCTGGCCGAACCGTTTCTATTTCGGAACGGCAAACCCGTGGTGGAAGCAGCGATGGCTTTAAACCTGGGCTTCACGCGACCCACGGATGCTGAGTTTTTGACTCGGCTCAATGTGCACGTCATCGACTTGATGACCACCCGGCAAACCTTGGCCGAATGGGAGCGGTCCCCACAAGGATTGCGTTCCGATCAACTGGCGATTCAGGTAGCCTCTCCGGAGCGGGCCGGCGCCACGGACCCGATTACCTTCGCGGCGACCGAAAGATCCGCTGATGGGAAATCTCAGGTTACCGTCCCTATTCCGGAACGCGTCGAAATGGCGGTGCAACGAGCGGCGCGGTGGATAGCCTTACGGCATAAATCAAACGCGGAAAAACGGATCGCCATTCTTTACTACAACAATCCGCCAGGTAAAGGAAACATCGGCGCCAGCTATCTGGATGTTCCGGGAAGCCTGACAGCCATTCTGCAACGCCTGCGGGACGAGGGATACCTGGTGGGGGACCATTTGCCCTCGGAGCGTGAATGGCTGGACCTGCTGGAACGCGCCGGGCGGAACGTCGAGCAATGGGCCCCGGGGGAACTGGAGCGCATAGTTGCCCAAAACCACGCCGTGCTGATCCCAATCCGCCAGTACCGCCAATGGTTAGCCCGGACGCCAAAAGCGTTTCAAGAATCCCTCCTGCGGAATTGGGGACCGCCGGAAAAATCCGAGCTCATGACGATCCGTTCCCGAGACCAGCAACTCTACTGCGTCCTCCCAGCGCTTCGTTTCGGCAACATCTTTTTAGGTCCACAGCCGCTGCGGTCTTCTTTTGCTCTGGCTGGCAAGACGCTTCACGACACAACCATCCCGCCTCCGCACTGCTACGTGGCCGCTTATCTGTGGCTGCGTCATGTCTTCCACGCCGACGCCATCGTCCACGTCGGACGCCACGGCACACTCGAGTTTCTCCCCGGAAAGAACGTAGGCATGGCCGGTTCGGACCCGGCTGAGGTCTTGATGGGCGATACGCCTGCGCCGTATTTTTACATCATCGATGGGGGAGGCGAAGCCACTACCGCCCGGCGCAGAGGCATGTCCACTCTCATCGGACATCTGACCCCGTTGTTGGTGAGCGCCGGGGCGCAGGACGAGTTTCGTTCCTTGAAAGATGCATTACTGGAAATGGAAAAGGCGAAGGACGTCTCGCCGAGTCTGGCCGCGGAATACGAAGCCGCAGCGCGCAGTGAGATCCGCAAGCTGCGGCTGGATGCCCAGCTCGGCATCGACCTCGATCACGCAAACTGGGGGGACGTTGCAGCCAAGATTCAAGCTTTCCTCGATGAGGCGGAAGCTGGGCCCATCCCCATGGGCGTTCATCTGTTGGGCCGTCCGCCCCGCGAGGAAGTTCAAAAGGAGGCTCTCGTCGAATTCCTGAAAACAGGTTTTTCAGAAGCGGACCTGCGGCTCCTCGGAGACGCCCTCCCGCAGTGGGCCGAAGCTCTGCTACAGGGCGCCCAGCCGCAAATAGATTCCCGTTGGAAGGGCGCTCTCCGCGATCGGATCGCCACACAGCTCTCCGCCGGCGCCGCCTGGCTGTCGAATCTACGGGCCTCGCCGCCGCTCGAGCTAACGCATTTCGTCCGTATCCTTCAGGGCGAATATCAAGTGAGCGGCTCGTCCGGCGACCCCCTCCGCGCGCCGGCCGCCTTGCCAAGCGGCCGCAATTTGCACGATTTCGATCCTTCATTGATTCCTACGCGCGCAGCCTGTGAACTGGGCCGCAAACTCGGGGATGAAATGTTGCGGCGGAGCCGCGAGCGGACCGGAAGGTACCCAGAGAAGGTGAGCATGGTGCTCTGGTACGGCGAGACGATCCGACATCAAGGCGCCATGGAGTGCCAAGCCTTATATTTGATGGGAGTCGAACCGCAGTGGAACTCACGCGGCGTGGTGGATGGGCTCCGCCTCATTCCCGAATCCGAACTGGGACGCCCCCGTGTGGACGTCGTTGTCACCATAGCGGGTATTTATCGCGATGGCTTCCCGGATAAGGCCTTGCTCCTGGACCGCGCCTCGCGAATGGTGCAGAGCGCCGGAGACAATCCATTAAGCCGGAATACACGCCGGAATATAGAGGAGCTCAAAAAAAAGGGCCTCACGCCAGAGCAGGCTGAAAAAGCAGCCGCCGCCAGAGTCTTCGGCCCGGCGCCGGGCGACTACGGAGGCGGCATTGCGAATCTGGTAAAGCAGAGCCGTGACGCCGGAAACCCCGGCCTGATCGCGGCTGCTTACCTCAACCACAACAACTATGCCTATACCGCCGACGGGTGGGGCGAATCCATTCCGAAGGCGCTCGAAACACAATTGAAAGGCAACGAAGTAGTCATCCATTCCCGCACCACCAATCTCTACGGAGTGGTGGATAACGATGATTTTTTTGATTTCGCGGGTGGCCTGAATCTGGCTACGAAACAGGTCAATGGCGGCGCGGCGCCTCAGTTTTATGTAGCTAACCTGCGCAAGGCTGGTCGTGAGCGTTTGGAAGACTTTAAGTCATTCCTGGCGGCAGAGGTCCACGGCCGCTTTTGGAATCCGAAATGGATCCGGGAAATGCAAAAGAGTGGCTACGGCGGCGCCCGCGAAATGTTCGATCATCTCGAGAACATGTACGGCTGGCAAGCTACGACCCCGGAGCAGCTCGATGGTTCCTACTGGGACAAAACCTTCCAAGTATATGTGGAAGACAAATATAGGTTGGGCTTAAAGGACTTCTTCGAAAAACAAAACCCGCATGCGCGCCAATATATGCTGGCGCGCATGCTCGAAGTAGACCGGCAGGGCAGTCATGTTTTCAGCGCAGAGCAGAAAGCGCAGTTGATTCGGGAGTACATCCGCTCGGTGGCGCGCTTCGGAATCGGTTGCTCGGCAAACACTTGCGGAAACCGGACGCTTCAAGCAGCTATCGCCTCCGGGGCGCGCGAGATGGGGGATTTGAGTCCGGCTGAACTGAAACAATTCCGCCAACGGCTGGCGCAAGCTTTTTCGGCCCCCAGTGTGGCCGTGCAGGCTGCCAGCGCTCTGAGCGGCGGCCGGCGCGCCGCTGAGGGCAGAGCCTTACTGCGGCGGGCAAGATCTTTACGTATCTTCGCCGCCCCTATGCCTCGACTGGTGGATGCGGTAGTGCTTGCCCCTCTCGGGTTCGCAGTTTTCGGCCTTTTCTTCGCGGCGAGTGGGGGCGTTGGAGCAGCCCAAGCTGCCTTCTTACGGAGGCGCAGGCCTGAGGTCGAGACTCTGCGCCTCTCGCGCTGATACGCCGGGGCGGAATTCCTATGGCCGCTGGGGCGTGGACATTTCCTGATAAATCACTTCGATGAAAGACGGCCGCCGGACGCCCTTAGAGCCCGCCGTATCCGTCACACCCAAAGCGGCTTTAATCTCATCAAGCGTCTTGCCCTGCTCGATGAGCGCTTTCACTTTGGATTGTTTTTCTCCGATCGAAGCCGCGAGTTTCTCGAGGTCGGCCTTCGTCAGCGGATCGCTGTGCCCGGTTAAAAACGTGTCGGCATCGAGAGCCGAAATCTTCCTCAGAACCTGAATCAGTCCGAACGACGTCCCGCCTTTCTGCCGGTGAATGAGGGGATCGCGTCCCACAAATGCTAAGTCGCCAATGATGGCCACTTTCTGCTCGGGGAGGTAGACCACTAAATCCCCGCTGGTGTGGGCTGGTCCGAAATAGAGGAGGCGCAGCTTAATCCCCGGAAGTTCCAGAAGCCGGTCTTGGGTCACAACTTCAGACGGCAGATAAGCCGCAAGGTCGGCCAGCTTGGGATCCCGGAATGCTTCTTCCATATCCTTTTTGGTATTGGCGTGAGCCACGATCGTGATGCCTTTGGGAAAGCCGGACAAACCATTTACATGATCGCCGTCGCTGTGCGTGAGGATAATGTGTTTCACCGGCAGCGTCGTGACTTTGGCGATTCCCGCCAACATGGCTCTCGCCGAGTCGGCGCTCATTTTGGCGTCGATCGCAACCACTTCATCCTTCCCCACGATAAAGGCGGTGTTCGCGCCACTGCCGCCGCGCACCAGGTAAATACCCCCACGCACCGGTTCAACGCTGACCGGAGCGGGTTGCATTTGCGCAGCGGCCACGGCGGCGGCTATCCAGCCGGGGATCAGAATCCTGAGCCACATGACGAACCTCCTCGCTCTACCTTGTTGCCCTTGCCGCTGCGTCATTTTCGGACGAGCGGCGTGACCGTAATCTTCCGAATTTCTACAGGACCGTGATCTCCTTGGATGGAGATCGGACCGGGTTGATCTTCGTCGGCGTCATGCGCCATGGCGGTGAGGCCCTCCACCTCAACTTTGTCTAAGACCTTGATTCCGTTGAAGACGACCGTCAGCGTCCGACCGATCAACCGAATGTCATAGGTTTGCCACTCCCCCGCCGGCTTGCTGGCGTTCACTTTCGGAGCGATACGGCTGTACAGCGCCCCAGCACTGTGCGTGTTGGGCTCCCTACCGTAATCCTCGAGGATCTGAATCTCGTAACGCCCGCGCAAACCGATGCCGGAGTTCGTCTTCGGTCCCAACCGGAACTCCACGTGCAAATCGAAGTTCCAGAACTTTTGTTCGGACTTGAGGTTATTGGCTCCGGCCACATTTTTCATGATGCCGTTTTCCACTTTCCAGCCCAGTTCTTTGCCCTCCACAATAGGCAGCCAGCCGCTCAGGTCTTTTCCATTGAACAACTCTACTGGGCGGGTAGGCTTCCATGAGCCGTCGTCCCGATCTCGAATCAAGGGCGCACGCGTACCCACCCATTTCCGATAGGTCGTCTTCTCCAGTCCTTCCACCCAAAATTCCCCTTGAAGTTTGTCTCCCACCAGCCGGGCAACATAGACGCCACGCTGCGGATTCGCCCCTTTCGACTCCCGAACATAGCGCTTGTGCATGTAGAACCGGAGCTCGCCGTTGGAGGCGTGGATTTCTGGGATAACATCCATGTCTCCACCCGGCGCGCCGACAAACTTTCCACGAATGGATGGCGTCCCGGCGCCCTCCACTTCCAGCCACCAGACCCGAGCCGTGTAGCCTTCGACTTTGATGTTCCAGCGCCCGTTAAACTGGTCCTCGCCTGCCCACACTGCGGCGCTCATCGTTAAAAGCAAAAAAAGAACTCGTCTCATCGCCACCTCACTCCGGTCTACTGTATCAGAAGCCGCTTAATGACGCAGATGAGGTTCCCCGTTGCCTTTTCAGAAACTCAGAAAGCACTCGATTTACATACGTGCGGGTTTCGGGATATGGCGGTATCCCCCCGTATTTTTCGACCGCCCCGGGGCCGGCATTGTATGCCGCCAAGGCCCGATGAGCGCTATAACCGAACCGCTCCAACAGCATCCGCAAGTATCGCGCGCCTGCCTCGGCGTTTTGCACCGGATCGCGTGCGTCCGCCTGAAGTTCAGCCGCCGTGCCAGGCATCAGTTGCATGAGCCCTTGCGCCCCTTTCGGAGAAACAGCGTCTACACGATAGCCGGACTCCACCTGCGCTAGCGCCTCCAGCAACGCCGGCGGCAAGCCATATCTTTCCGCAGCCTGCCGAACGAGTTCCCGCGGGGTGGGCTTGGGAGTTTCGGGAGCAGAGGGAACAGCCGGGTAAGACAGGGCATCCGATGTCGCTTCTTCCGCAACTTCCACCCGCTCGATTTCCGCAGCAGGCAACTCAATCGAGCCGCCGCCCCGAAAAAGAATGATCTTGCCATCCTTGCGCTCGGTGCGTTCCGCAGCAAGGGAAAGCCCACTGCGAAAGTACACCATCTCCCCACCCCACGCCGTCGCGGCCGCCACCAAGCTGATGAGCATGAGTTTCATTTCTCGCGCCCCGCACTCAAATGGTCAAAATTCAGCATCGCATTGAAAAGCAAGAAAAAGCTTCCTTGGGTCTGTTGCCGCCACATCGGATTGTTGGCGAACAGCAAGAAGTGCCCCTTCCCTTTGGGAACGTCGATGACCGCCGGGCGGTTGGCAAGCTCTTTGCCGCCGCTCAACATGCCCGAAATCAGTAGCTCCTTTTCATCCGCAAAACGCAGAATCACCCGGGGGGCCAGATCAGGCGGCAGCAAGTAAGGACGGACATATTCGAGCATCTCTGGGTCGATCGGAGGCTCCTCACCTGGCTTCGTGCGGGGTTTCGGGGGGGCCGGGAAGAACGGGCGCCCCTGGGGAATATCGGGATCCGTAAGGCTGCCGCGCCCGCTCGGGCGCGAGGGAGGCGCCTCCTCAAGCCGCGAGCCTAAGGCTCCAGTGCGGCTGACCTGAAAGACGGGAGCTTGATTAAAGTAAATTGCTAAAGAATCTCCGTAACCATATGCAATAGGGCTCTTTGCATCAGCAACTACAGCCTTCAAGACGCTTCCTCGCACGTTCAAATCCCGCGTCTGCTGGATGGTTACGCCCTCTATGAGTCCGTAGTCAGTCAACAGCGACGCATTCCCACCGATGGTCACGAACAAACCACCCTGTTCGACAAACTCCAAGATATTCTGGAGTCCTTGCAGCCCCAAACCGCCGCGTATGTCCTCGCTCTGATCCGGCGATGTTCCAAAATTCGGCGTCAGCTCAGAGGCTTTCCACGGAACCGGAGCGCCGCGCACCGGCAATCCGTTCACCAGTCGCTGTGCGCTTGCGGGCGTAGGACCATATAGGATGACGTCGAACTTTTCACGTATGTTGGGGGTATCGCGCAAAAAATGGTCTGAGGTGTAGGTGTACGGGATGCCATGAGTGTCAAGAGCCAGCCGCACCCAGCCTTCGTTTTGAGTATTCAACCAGCTATGAATCAGTGCGATACGAGGAATCGTTAAAGCATGACGTGATATCTCTGGCAAGCGTTCGACCGCATACGCCATCACACCCAGCTCCCTGAGCGGTTGATCCAGCTTCTCACGCAGCCCGGATTGGGCGGGGATCCAAAAGCTCCCCCGGCTGAACTTACGGTTCGCGGCCTCAAACGGTTCCTCGGCCACGTAGATCGGAACATCGCGCAACCGGAAGCAAAGTGTCGCCAAAGCGTTGTCCGTGTTATGCGGGATCAGGAATCCGCCGCGCCCCACTCCCTGGATACCCCCTGGCGCCTGCGCCGGAGCTGTCAGCAACGTCATCTTCGCTTTCAGAACCGCCGGATCGGTAACCCGCAAGGTCTTGACGTTCCGAAGTGCGCCCAGCGTCCAGCCGGTGTCGTCGTATGGGCGAGTGTCCGCCGGATTATAGTACTGGGTGTCCAGCAACATATCCGCCATACGGCTATAAGGTTGGTCCATGCGTATGACATAGCTGCCTCCTGGAATCTGTTGCTGTTGTATCTTCACGTCCTGTTCCAAACGGTGAACCTCAACGCCTTGCAACCGGAGCAAGTTCACCAGGCTGGCGCACTCGCCGGGGCGGGGATCGTCCGCCGGGATCACCCATGCGGCAGGTCCTTCTTTGACCGCTTTTTCCACGCTTCGCCGACTCTTGAGGTAAAAGTTCCGCAGGAACGTCTCCCGGTTCCGAGCGAAATAATCCATGCCCAGCAACAGGGCGCTTTGTTGCAGGTTGATATTATTGCGAATCGACCACTTAACTTTGGGCAGCGGCGGATTCGGGCGGAACCAGGCGCGCGAGGTGTAGGCCGCGCTCACGGTGCGCTCTAAGGTGTCGGCCCCCCGACCGCCGAAGGTCTCATAGAATCGACCGATGGCATTGTGCCCGTTGGCTACGTAGAACATGTAGTTTGCGGCCCAGCCGTCATAAAAGCCGTGCGTCCACACGCCGGGTACGCCGCGCTTGGTCATTTCTTCCACTTCGTAATAGGCAAGGTTCTGCCACTCATTGATGGTGATGGGGTCAAGCCAAGCATTATAGGGGCCTAGTCCGGTGGAGATGTACAAAAACGGAATCGATTCGTGGAGGTCGTGCAGAACCTGGGGATGCCATTCCAAGAACGTGCGCATCATGTTCCGGCTCAAGGCAAGCGAAAGAGCCATGCCGTCACGGTTGTTGTCGTGCGCCACATACTTGCCCCAATAAACCAGGGGCGGGGGAACGCGATCGGGGTTAGCCTTGCGCCAGTTGTACAAGTCCACTTGACGGTCGTGCCCATCCACCTCAATCACAGGGGTGATCAGAACGATAACATGCTGGCGGATGTTGCGTATGAGCGGCGCTTCCGAGACAGCCAGCCGGTAGGCCAGTTCCATAAGCATTTCAGGCGAGCCGGTTTCCGGCGAGTGGATGCTACCCGTGGCCCAATACAGGGGCGCGGTCGAGGCTATCAGGGCGTCCGCCTCCCTTTCCGAGAGCTGACGAGGGTCAGCCAGCCGAGCGGTATTTCTCCGAAACTCATCCAACCGCGCCATATTCGCTTCAGAGGAGATCGCCACCAAGATCATCTCGCGCCCTTCCTCCGTCGTACCCATGGAAAAGACTTTTACCCGCGGGCTAGCCCCTGCGAGAGCGCGCATGTAACGGTAAATGTCCCGGGAATAAGTGAGCTTGTTCGGGGTCCCGACCACGTACCCAATCACCTTCTCCGGGCTCGGGACGGAAGCAGAAGCAGGAAGATGGTCTACCAACTCCGTCAGGAAATAACTTTCCGTCGTATATTCTTTGATTTTGGCGGTATAACCGGCATCGAGATCCGACTGAGCAGCGGCGTAAGCGGCGCCGGCAAGCAAAGCTAGGGCACAGCGAAGCATGAAGGTATGATAGCTCCCCTGAAAGGTTCTCGCCGCCAGGCGTACGGAGGGAGCGCTGAAAAGGCGGCTCGCAGCCGAGGATGCTTTCTCCTCAGGCTGCCCGGCGCCGGACCAGGTTATGTCCCTCCACTTTATTGGCTCAGCCGGAGCAGCGAGGATGCGATGGTGGCGAATAAGTTCGACAACTGACGCGTGTCGGTCGTAGCCAGGTGCAGCCCCTTTTGCTGGTTGCTCTGGTAGTAAGGGTTTGGCTTCGACGGCGTTCCAGGGGGCTCGAACACGAGAGGGGGGATCTCTTCCGTATTGGACAAAACCGGCATGAAGTCGCGGTCCACCGGGTCCGAACCGCTGCCTTGAAGGTAAATGGTGTCGATCGTGACCGAGTATGTGGTGTCGGAGCGGATTTTGTAGGCCTCGTTAAGCGCTGTATTCATGCTGACCACGCCGATCGCGTTGGGATGATCAGGACGGAAGTAGCCAGAGTAGGGCCCGCTGGTGAATCGATTGCTGCCTACCGAATAGGTGGGGTAGTTAGACCAATGGTCCCCTAAGTTTTTACAGCGGCTACCGCCGGCAGGAATGGGCGTAGAAGCAGGCGCGCACTGGTAGTTCACCTGGAACAACCAGTCATCCTTGGGGCCGGAGGTCGAATTCCCAAAAGCATCCACATTGGGAATATAAGCTATGCTCTGACTAGTCATCGAGGAACCGCTCGTGGAGAATCCGGACGGAAAAGTTCCGAGCGTATCTGTGGTGAGCGCCTTAAACAAACCAGCGCGACTTCCACCCTGCCAAGCGAAGTCGGAGACCTGTGTGATCACGCCGTACACCGTGCCGGTGGGCGATGAGAGTGACGGCAGAGGCATTTTGTAGCAAATCTTGTTCGCCGCGCTGGCGTCGCTCGCCAAACAGCGGTCATAGTTTCCGCTCGGTACGGTCGAATCCTTCAACCACATCGGAGGGCTGCCGGGAGTGCGTGCGTCACGGATCTTCAGACGGTCATCCGAAGGAAGACTGGAGTACGTTTTCACTGGCCCGATCCGGTCGTCGATCTGGGTTCGAACGGGAAAGTTCGCCGTCACCGCATTGGGCACGCCGTCGGAAAACAGGACGATCACGTTCGTAGCCAGGCGCTGTCCGACGGTTTGGATCTGCCGGTAAGCCAGTTCGAGAGCAGCGGTTGTGTTGGTATTGCTACTGCATGTAATGGCGCCAATCTTGCTCTTGATCCCCGAACTGCCGGCGTTCTTAAAATTCGTAGACGGGGCATAGTCCAGGTACGCAGTGGCGTTAAAGGTCACTAGGCCGACGGAATCATAGGGGCTAAAATAGTCGATGAAGTTGCCAGCGGCCTGCACCATGGCGTCGCAAGAGGATGCGTTGGCGGGCAGGCTGGTAGGAATGCCGGTGGTCACCCGGGTTCCCATGGATGCGGATTTGTCCAGCACCAGCAGCATCACCAGGTTGCGGCGCGTGGCGGCGCCCGTGGCGGACACCACTGCGCCGTTCTGGTTCAGCATTTTCATGAAATAAGTCGGCGCCCGCACCGAAGCGGTGATCGAGACCAAAAGCACACCCGTAGGGTTGTTATGAGAGTCCCGCTGGAGAGTGAATTGAGCGCTGATGTTCCGCTCCGTGGGCGAAGTTCCCAAATGTCCAGGCGGAAAGTTGGCGTCAAAGAAGCGCTGCGCGGAAGCGATGGCTGAAGCTTGCGCCGCAGCGACGTCGTCCCCGAGGTTCAATGCCCGGCCGGCAGCCAGGGCAGCGGAATCTACAGCGCTGCTCAGCCGGGCGCGAACGAGGAACAAAATGCCGGCATCGATCGCCAGCCCTACGATTGGCAGCGTAAAGAGCAACATCACGGCGGCCAGTAGGATGGCGACCCCACGCCGCGTATTCCAGCTTTGACGGCGGATCGGCATACTCCCTTTTTTCGTACTCATGAGATATTCCGCATGGCCACAATGGGCGGTACGATATTGGTGAATAACTTCAATTCGTTGATGTCGGCGAACACTTCCGATATGTAGGCGAATTCATCCAAGCTCAGTGAGATGATCCCGGGAAACCCCGTCGCCCGGTTACCAGGGTTCGTGGCCACTTCGCTCTCGGGGATTTTCCCGTCGGAAGCGGGCCTGCTCGCGGGATCGCCCGTGGGACTGCGCCAGCGGGTGGTATTGCCGAAGGCGACTCGCCAAGCAATGACGTAGGCGCCGTAATTCGGACAGGTAGCCGGATTTTGGTCCCATGTGGGGATTCCCGCGTTGCATGCATTCGGACCGACGCGAATGACTCGCGTCAGAATCACGACCGCTTTGCCGTTAGGATCCGGATTGTATGTGTTCGGGACATTCAGCCCTAATCCCATGGCTGTTTTGACGATCAACTTCTGGTTTTCCAGCCGTGACAGGTCAACGCCCCGCACGCACAGCACGTTAGCGTTGCGGCACACTTGGCCTACCTGAATGGCTTTCACCAGCGACATGCCAATGGTGAACGCGCCGCCGAGCAAAATCATTAAAGCCGGCGCCACAACCGCGAACTCCAAGATCGTGTTTCCGCGTTGTCTTTGCCTCGTCTTCATAAGCTGCCTGCATCCATAGCCCGGGAACCAGCCGCCTACTCAGGGCGTCGGCGGCGCGAACTGTCCAACCGGATAACCTTGCAAGACATCCGCGGCTGTTGCTGAAATGGTCACGCCGTGCCCTGGCCAAAAGCCCGCCAGCGGAGTCATCCAGTTCCAGGGAAAGTTATCAATCCGAACCTCCACAACGTTTCCTGTTTGGTTCAGATAACGCACCACGTTGCCGTTGGATAGCGTTAGCGGCAGCGCAGCCGGCGTCAGCGGCGTGGCGAGGTTCTCCGGCGAATAGAAATTCACTTTGATATAAGATGCTCCAGTGGCGCCGTTCAAAAAACCGAGCGTATTCGCCTGCACGACCCGCTGAATACATTGCGTATGCGTGCCACAGGCTGCGCCGTCGTAAGTGGTGTTGTAAGTGATCGCGTAGCGTACGCCCTCACGCACGGCCGCCTGGTACATGCCGCGGAGAAAAATCACGACAGAAAAATCGATAACTCCCAAGAAGATGGCGAACAGCGGCAAAAAGATCAGGCACAGCTCCACCATCGAGCTCCCGTTCTTCCTGCCCCACCCCACTGGTTTCCGATTTGCCCGCATGGAATTGCCAAAGATCTATCGGATCCGGCGTATAAAAACGGAAGGGGCTAAGAGCAAATCTGTCCGTCATAAGGCGAAACATCCGCTTGGCTGAGTGGTTTGCCTATGGCGCCGGCGAGCATTCCCCACGCACCGAGAGCACGGCCTTCAGGGTAAGATCGAGAGTCAGGAGGAGAGTGCTCATGCTTGAAATCACATGGTTAGGACACGGCACTTTTGAGTTCCGGTTGCCTGATGGAGAGGTGATCTTGATGGATCCGTGGACGGACGGGAATCCGTCGTACCCGCCTGGGTGGAAAATCGATCGCGCAGATGTCATTGGCATCACTCACGGTCATTTCGATCACATTCACGATGCCGTGGCGCTGGCAAAGAAGTTTTCTCCGAAAGTGGTGGCGATTTGGGAGACCTGCCAGTGGCTGGAATCGAAGGGCGTCGAAAACTGCTGTCCGATGAACAAGGGCGGTTCGCAAAAGATCGGACCTGTTACCGTCACCATGACGCATGCCGTGCACAGTTGCGGAATTTTGGACGAGGGGAAGATTCTTTACGGCGGGGAGCCTTGCGGGTATGTGTTGACGTTCCCGGATGGCCGGCGCATGTACTTTGCCGGGGACACCAATGTATTTAGCGATATGCAGCTTATTGCCGAGCTGTACGAGCCGGAGCTGGCTATTCTGCCGATCGGCGATCTTTACACGATGGGACCCAGGGAGGCCGCCAAAGCTTGCCAGTTGCTGAACGTAAAGAAGGTCATTCCCATGCATTTTGGAACCTTCCCGCCCTTGGTGGGCCGTCCTGAACAGTTGGCCGAACTGGTTTCCCCAGCGGGAGTGGAAGTGTGGACCCTGGAGCCAGGTAAAACCGTGAGGTGGTAAACGTAGGAGAACGTAGGAGACAAATCATGTCATACAAAGTTGGATTTATCGGCTTAGGGATCATGGGCCGTCCAATGTCGAAAAATCTGTTGAAGGCCGGCCACCAGCTTGTCGTCTACGATATTGCGCCGGAGCCCGTGGAGGACCTCGTGGCCGCAGGCGCAGCTCGCGGCGCCTCATCGGCAGACGTGGCGGCTCGTACGGAGATCATCATCACCATGCTGCCAGACGGTCCGGACGTGGAGGCGGCGGTACTCGGGCCGGAAGGAGTGCTGGAAGGGGCCAAACCCGGCTCCATCCTCGTGGACATGAGTTCCGTGAGCCCGCTGGTATCGCAAAAGATTGGGGCCGCCTGCGCGGAAAAATCCGTTGAGTTCCTGGACGCTCCGGTGAGCGGCGGAGAACCCGGCGCCATCAACGCTACATTGGCCATCATGGTGGGGGGCAAGAAGGAAATCTTCGACCGCGTGGTCCCGCTCTTTGAGGCCATGGGCAAAAGCATCACGCTCACGGGTCCCATAGGAGCAGGCAATGTAACCAAACTCGCCAATCAGATTATGGTGGCCTGTAACATTGCCGCCATGGGCGAGGCGCTGGTGCTGGCTACGAAGGCGGGTTTAGACCCCGAAGTGGTGTTCAACGCAGTGAAGGGCGGTTTGGCGGGCTCCCAAGTGTTGAATGCGAAGGCCCCCATGCTGATTGCGCGCAACTTCAAGCCGGGCTTCCGGATCCGATTGCACCAAAAGGACTTACGAAACGCCCTGCTGGCCGCGGAATCGCTGAAGACACCGCTGCCGCTCACCAGCGCAGTGCAACAGATGCTCATTGCCCTCATGAATGCGGGGCGTGGCGACCTGGACCACTCGGCCATCGCTACATGGATCGAAGATCTAGCGGGCGTTCAAGTTCGTAAAGCGTAACCCGCGGCGAGGTGAATGCGAATCCCATTTTTTTTCAAGCGTTGACGAAGCGAAACAGGATGCGGCATACTGGAATTGCTCGGCTATCGAAACCGTAGGACTGCGACAGTACGTCCCTCTGGAACAGAGTGGAAAATTCTCCGCGCATATACGCATGAGAAGGTGGGTTATTGGCTTTTTCGCCTGCCTGATGGCAGTCGCCCCGCTTTGGGGGATCGCGCAAGCTTCATCCGCCGGGAGCAATGCCTCCAAATCGTCTAGGAAGAAAACCTCATCCAAGCGGACATCCGCCTCGAAACGAACCCGAACCGCCAGACGGACGAAGGCCAACCTCAGCCCGTGGAAAACGCCTGATTTCGGGGATCCGACAGCGGGCGACTGGATTGATTTCGAGGATTTGGCGGTGCGCCGGGCCGCCGTGGAAGCGCTGGGTAACTTCAACGGTTCGATGGTGGTGACGGATGCCGCCACGGGCCGCATCCTGACCATAGTGAACCAGAAGCTTGCTTTTGACGGTGGTTACCAGCCGTGCTCCACCATTAAGATCGTCACAGCCGTGGCGGCGTTGAATGAAAAGCTAATCACGCCGGACAACCAATTCCGGCTCAGCCGAAAGCTGAGGTTGGATCTTGCGGACGCCATAGCCCATTCGAACAACTACTACTTTTCCGTGCTGGGGCAGCGTTTAGGATTTGAGCGCGTAACCCGTTATGCGCGGCTGCTAGGCGTGGGCGAAAAGGCGTGCCTGAATGTGCCTTCCGAAAAGCCGGGCGCTTTGCCCGCCGCCCCGCCGAAAAATGGCGGCGTTGGTATGATGACCAGCTTTGGCGAGGGCATACGGATGACGCCTTTAGAGCTGGCGGCGATGGTCGGGGCCATCGCTAACGGCGGCAAATTGATGCATCTGCAATATCCGCGCATGGTGATGGGGCGCATTCAAATGGAGCCTCGCATCAAACGTCTCCTGGATTTCGCCCCGGTGCTGGAAACTTTGAAAGAAGGCATGCGCGGAGCGCTCCTCTATGGAACCGCACGCCGTGCGGCTGCGCAGACTTCGGAACCGCTTTTTGGCAAGACCGGAACTTGTACGGACTATGAGCGGGGCGCTCACATGGGTTGGTTTGCGGCATTCAATGACGCGGCGTCACGCCCGCTGGCGGTGGTGGTCATGCTGACCGGCGCAGGGGCGGTTAACGGCCCGGTCGCTTCAGGAATCGCGGGCGCATTCTTCCGGAATCTGGCGGCTACTGGATATCTGGCGCAGATGGGCCGGCGGGCGCTGGAGAGCGAAGGTTGGCTATCCAACACCAACTGATGCTCCTGGCGCTAGCAGGGGTGGAAGTCGCAAGCGCAGAGTTTGTTGGCGCGGCAATTCTCAAGCCGGAAACCGTAGCCCAATTTGACGCATATGTCCACGGGGCTGAAACACGAATCGAGCGGGAGGTCCGGTCTCCCTCCTCCTTTCTGTGGTCGGCGCAGATTCCCGGACGGCTGGCGGAGGTGCGCGCCGGGAAGATCGTGGTCGAAGCCTCGGCAGGCAGCCCTGTGACCGAAATTCAAGACGGTCTGATTCACGACTGGATCGGAGCCGTGTTTATTCCCGGGGCGACCTTGCAGAAGGTCCTGACAGTGGTTCAGAACTATGACGCGCACAAGCGCATCTATCAGCCCGAAGTCGTCGATTCCCGGCTGCTGAGTCATAGCGGTGATGATTACCGGGTGTATTTGCGGCTCCGGAAAAAGAAAATCATCACGGTGATTCTGAACACAGAGCACAAGATTCACTATGTCTCAGCCGGGCCAACTCGTTGCTACAGCCGCTCTTACGCGACTCGGATCGCAGAGGTGCAAAACCCTGGCGACCCTCAGGAGCGAGAATGGCCGCCAGGGTGCGACCACGGCATCCTGTGGAGGCTTAATTCCTACTGGCGGTTTGAGGAACGGGATGGAGGCGTGTTTGTCGAATGTGAAGCGATCGGCCTGAGCCGCAGCGTTCCCCCTGGCTTTAAGTGGCTGATTCTCCCCATGGTGGAAGATTTGCCAAAAGAATCATTGGCCAGAACGCTCGCCGCAACTCGGGAAGCCGTGCGATGATCGGAGATTTGGATCGAGCCTCTCGGATGAACCGGCGACCGATACGGCTGTTCTAAGCTTCATGGTCGTTTCCTGCGGCGCGCGCCGCGCGCTGCACGTTTACGCGGCTGAGCAGCGCTATGCCTCCAAGAAAAAAGACCATCAGCGCCAAGATGGCCGTCCGGTAGCTGCCCGCGAACTGCAACCCTAAACCGAACACCAGCGGACCTAACCAACTCGTCCCTTTATCGCTTACCTCGTATAAAGCGAAATACTCGGCCTCGCTGCCTTTCGGAATCATCCGTGAAAACAAGGAGCGGCTGAGCGCTTGGCTGCCGCCCAACACAAGAGCCACCAGACCCGCCATGACAAAGAACTCTACCGTCGTGCGCACACAGACATAGGTATAGACGAGCACTCCCACCCATATGGCTAGCGACAGCATCAGCGCATTCTTGGAGCCCCACCAGCGCGCAGCGCCGCTAAAGAGCAGCGCTCCCAAAAACGCGACAAACTGCACCATTAGGATGGCTAGCGTGAGCGTGCCGACCGGAATCTTCAGCTCGTCGCTGCCGAACTGCGACGCTTGTGTAATCACGGTTTGGATGCCGTCGTTGTAAAGAAGGTATGCCAGCAAGAACAGCAGCGAAAGCGGATAGCATCGCAGGGAACGCACCGTGCGGAACAGGCGCAGAAAACTCGATGCGATGAGGCCGCCGCCACCGGCGTGATTGATTTCCGGCAGGCGGTTTTTCAAAGTTGCAAGAGGGATGAGAGTGAACAGCGCCCACCATGCGCCCGCAGAGGCAAGGCTGATGCGGATGGCTAACTCGCGGCTTAAACCCCATCGATCTGCGTTCTGGTAGAGCCACAAATTGAGCGCTAAAAGTATCCCTCCCCCCAAGTACCCGATGCCCCATCCTTTCGAAGAGACTGAGTCGCGCTCTTCAGGACTGGCGATCTCCGGCAAGAACGCGTTGTACACAACGCTGGAGGCGCCGAAAGCAAGGTTAGCCAAAAGAAACAACAGCCCCCCGACCCAATACGCTCCGCCACGAACCCAAAACAAGGCTATGGTAGCTGCCGAACCGGTGTAAGCAAACCATGCAAGCCACTGCTTCTTCCTCCCGCTTGCGTCTGCGAGTGCGCCCACCACGGGTAGAACAGCCACCTGTAAGCCCACGGAAATGGCTACCGTGTAGCCCCAAAATGCGCGGTAATCTACGGGAACGCCGAACCAGTATACGAAGCGACCGCCCCCGGCCGCCTCTTTAGCCAGTTCGGTAAGGTAAGGACCGAGAAACAGCGTGACAACGGTCGTGTAGAAACCGGAGTTGGCCCAGTCGTAAAAGTACCAGCCGCGCTGTTCGCGAAGGCGAGTCACCGGGCAGCGTCCTCTTGCGCCGTGCGTTGGAGTGCGGTGTAGTCCTTTTTTCCGTTGCCGAGCAACGGGATGGCGGGGAGCATCACGATTTTGCGCGGCAAAGCCAGCTCCGGCAGCCCACAAGCGCGCTGCGCCTGCTGCAACTGGTCACGCCGCAACTGCGCATCGTCTGTAAACAGGTAAATGATTTCTCCACGTCCCGCCGCGCTGACGGCCACAGCAGCATGCTCGTGCCGGGGGGACGCCAGGCGCGCGATGGTTTCCACCGTCTCGAGCGAGATCATTTCCCCCGCCACTTTGGCAAACCTCTTGGCGCGCCCCACAATAGTGAGGAACCCTTCTGCGTCGATGGAGACGACATCCCCTGTGCGGTGCCAGCCCGCGCCGTACTTCGACGCCGGAGGTTCAATGCTCCCGTTTTCGCGCAGGTAACCTAACATTACGTTGGGTCCCTTCACATGCAGCACTCCGCCATTTTCGACGCCTTCCACGGCTTCGATGCGGTGGTCGATCCCCGGCAACAATTGCCCCACGGTTCCCGCTTTGTAAGCCAGGGGGCTGTTGGCGGCGATAATGGGCGAGCACTCTGTAACGCCGTAACCTTCCACGGGCCGTACGCCGAGTTTGTCGCATGCCGCCCGCCGAATTTCCTCGGTCAACTTCTCGGCGCCCACAATTAGGAGCCGCACCGTACGGAAATCGTAAGGGTGAGCCGCTTTCAGGTACTGCGCCAGAAACGTGGCGGTGGCTGCAAACACCGTCCTGTCGCGGTCGTATATCAACTCGGGAATCATGCGGTAATGCAGCGGCGTCGGGTAAAGGTACGTGTGGCAGCCGGCCAGGATCGGCAGCAGGGTGAGCGTGCACAAACCGAATGAGTGGAACATCGGGAGCGCCGTAAAGAATTTGTCTTTCGCCGTGCATTCCAGAACCGCCTTGGCCTGGACATGATTCGCCAGGATGGAATCGTGGCTCAACACTACGGCTTTCGGCGCGCCTTCTGAGCCCGAAGTGAAAAGGACTACCGCAGGATCTTCCGGCGACACGCTGGCCGTCGCCTGCTTGGGGAAACGGAGCGCAAAGAGCGTCAACCAGAGCTTGTCGGTGAACGTGAGGGCGCCGCGCAGATCCTCCAGATAACGGACCTCCACCCCCAGTTTGGCTAGCGCTTCCGACAAGCGCGCCCGCTGGACAAACGCACGTGAGGTGAACAGCAAGCGCACTCGGGCAAGACGGCACGCCTGGCGCATGCCTTCTGCGCCGGCGGTGAAATTCAAAATTGCGGGTACGCGACGGAAAGCGAACATGCCGAACAATAGCGCAACGTGTGCTCCGCTGTTTGGCAACAGGACGGCGATGCGCTCGCCCTCCGCCGTATGTTTCGACACTATCCGGCCCAAAGCCAGGCCGGCCTTCAGCAGATCGCCGTACTTCCATTTCCGCTGCCCATCCTCGAGGATTTGCCGGCGGCGCCCGCACAACTCGATAGCGTCCACCAGCGCCTCAAACAGCGTAGTGCGTTCCCTGCCCCAAACAGCGCCTTCCTGCATCAGCCGGCGCATCGCTTCAGCCGCCAGCCGCCGGCGGACACGGGGCGTGGGACCATCCGGCATAGCGATTTTGCGGGGAGGCATCAACGTCACCCGGATGCGAGGGAGCCACTTTCTGGGCACGTCGCTTCCCATGCGGCCGTACTTGGAGTACGCCAGCCCGTCGATGCGCGCCATCACGACATCCGCCCCCGTTTTTGCGGCTACGAATGCCGGGCCCTCATATACCTTCATCTGAGCCCCCGTAACCGTGATCCGCCCCTCCGGAAAGATCATGACGGGCTTTCCCTGTTCCACCAAACGGACGACGGCCTTCATCGCCAGTGGATTCGCCGTGTCCACCACCAAATGAGGCAAAAAGCGGAGCCCGATGGCGAAGTACCATCGTCTGGCGATCTGCGTATTTACCAGCCACGTGGGTTTCACAGGAAGAAACGCGCCGAGCGTTATGCCGTCCAGAAATGACTGGTGGTTCGCGATGATCAGCAAGCGTTCGTGATGACCCAAAGCGCCCACGAACCGCGCGCGGAAAAACACTTTTAGCACCTGGCGGACGACAAACGCAACAACCCAGTACATGCTTGGAGCTTAGACTTTTCTCTTTTCGAAACGCTCCACCAAGCCGAACACTCCGAGCGCAACGACGGTGAGCAAGGTTAGAATCAGCCACGCCGGCCATCCCGTGATATCCGGCAAAGTAACGCTTCCCAGGTTCCATACTCGGAGAATGGTCGACGCCGCCCAGGGATACAGCTCCGCGAAAACAGCCGCGCCCACGAGCATCCCGAGCACCCCCACTGCGGCGTGACGGCTGCCCGTCGCCATCGCAGCTATGCCGGTGCCGGGACAGTACCCAAGAAGCGCCATGCCGACCCCAAACACCAGGCCGCCGACAATCACAGCCGCCATTTGCGCGGGCTTAATGGAAAGGTGAACCCAACCCAGGGCGCGGAATGCGTGCACTCCCACGCCGCCTATGACAATGGCGGTGAGCATCACTTTCAGCACTGTGAAGTCACGAAATCGAAACTGATTCACGATGGTTTCGAATCGCGTGACCCCCGCCTTCTCCAACACGAAACCGAAAAGAACGCCTGACAGTAATCCCAGCGCGATCCGGCTTAAGGGCTCAGCCATGACGATCCTCCTTTCCATATAGCCAAGCCGCCGCCGCCACGCCGGACGCGAACAACGTGAGGAAGAAGGTCCAGCTCGACAGCGCCAGTTGAAGCGATCCGCTGATGCCATGTCCGCTGGTGCATCCGCCCGCCAGCCGGGCTCCGCCGATCAGCAACACGCCTCCCAGAAACGCCGCCGCGTAACGCTTTGCCACGCTGGGACCGAAGCGCCGCATCCAAAGCTCGGGGACACGCTCTACTGACGCAGACCCAGACAGCCTCGAGCTGAGAGCCGCACCCGCCAGCATCCCGGCGACCAGCGCCCACTCCCAATCGATGGAGGCAGGGAACTTTTGAAAGTAAAGGTTGGTCTTCACATGTTGGGGAGCCGCCACGGATTCAGCCATGGCGACAGTCCTCACTACGGCGGAGGAAACGCCAATGGGGCGGTCCACTGTCAAAAAGGTAAACCAGGATAGAAAGCCAATCAGCGCCCCCGCAACGTAAGGGCGCCAGCGTTTCGCCTTCAGCCACTTCATCATCGGATCCTCTCGCTTATCCTAACAGCTCTGGCTTGCTAGCATCGAAGCATGGAGGCGCCGCTCCAGAAAACACGCCGCACGTTCCTTGGCGTTGTTGTTGGCTCGCAGATCGCGCAGGCTGCTGCCGGAAGGCTCCCTACGTATTCGTCAGAACGGAAACGGTACGCAGATCCCACCACGGAGTTCGAGGTCTGGCGTTTGACTGAACCTGCGTATTCCAGCTATCTGCCGCCGGTTCATAACCGTCCGGTGGCGCGTCGCGGCGGCTTTTTCGTGTACGCCAGCGACCGTAGCGGATCCCTTCAGGTGACGCGTATGGATCTCCGATCCGGAGACAGCGAGGCGCTGAGCGGTTGCGTGGCGCTGCGACCTTATACGATCTGTCTGGCTCCAGACGAGCGCAGCGTATATTACGCAGACGGCCGGGCAGTCATGCAACTCATGATCGGCAGCCGGCGCGCTCGCAAGTTGCTCGAAACGGCAGGGGGCGAAATCACGCAAGTGCAGGTAAGCCAGGATGGCCGGTATGTGTTTGCCGTGGAGTACGGCGGCGGATCGTCGTTGCTGCGCCGCCTCCCGGCTGGCGGCGGGACAGCCTCTGTGGTCTTTCAAACGAGCGGACGAATTCTCGACCCATTGTGTGATCCCCGGCGCACGCTGCTGCTATATCGAAAAGAAGATGGCTCGCTCTGGTCTGTGCACACCAACGGCCAGCAGAACCGCCGCCTGAACACAGCCCCAGGACGGGTGTTGCGCGCACACTTTTCGCCCGACGGTCATGCGGCGTTGTACTTGGTCGCCTCTCCAGACCCCACGCGGCCTACCGCCATCCGAGAGCACGTGCTGGACTCCGGCGCGGACCAGCAAGTAGCCGTGACGAGCCGTTTCGTGGACTTCTCACCTAACGCCAACGCAAGCGTTTTCGCTGGGGTGAGCGGAAGCATCGCTCAGCCTACCATCCTCATGCTGGTGCGTTCCGTCAAGCGCGAGCTTACGCTTTGCGAACACCGCTCCTCCAATCCCGAGTCTGTGCACGCTCAGTTTTCACCCAACAGCCAGCGGCTGCTGTTTCAAAGCGACCGTCACGGGAAGCCCGCCATCTATATGATGAACGTGGAACGGCTCGTCGAGCGTACGGAAACGGAATGATCCGGCGCTCGGGCTATGAGGCAAGCACGCCGGTTTGCTTGCCCGCCCGAACGAATACCTCCAGGGCGCGGTCTAACTGCTCTCGCGTGTGGGTCGCGGTCACGATCGTGCGGACCCGCGCCTTGCCCTGTGGCACGGTGGGATACCCGATCCCGGTAGCCAATACTCCGCCGTCAAACAGGGCGCGTGAGAATTCGTGCGCCTTCCGCGTTTCGCCCACCATAACCGGCGTAATGGGCGTTTCGCTGCAACCCGTGTCAAAACCCGCCGCCGTGAGCTGGCTCTTGAAGTACTCGGTATTTTTCCAAAGTTGCTCCATGCGCTCCGGCTCGCGTTCGAGCAAGTCGAAGGCCGCTATGCACGCCGCCGCCACAGCGGGCGGATGAGAGGTCGAGAACAGGAACGGCCGGGCGCGGTGGTACAGGTATTCGATCAGGTCCCGGCTCCCGCACACATAACCGCCCAACACGCCGACCGCTTTGGAGAGGGTTCCCACCTGGATATGGACCCGGCCGTGTAGACCGAAGTGGTCCACCGTGCCGCGTCCGTTACGGCCCAGAACCCCCGAAGCGTGCGCATCGTCCACCATCATGATGGCGCCGTGCCGCTCGGCAACTTCCACAAGTCCCGGCAAAGGCGCGATATCCCCGTCCATCGAAAACACCCCGTCCGTAATGAGCAGCTTCCGCCCCGGCTGGTTCGTAAGCTCCGCCAGGATTTCGCCGGCGCGTTGGACATCCTTGTGGGGAAAGATGTGGATCTTTGCTTTGGAAAGGCGGCAACCGTCAATGATGCTGGCGTGATTCAGCTCGTCCGAGATGATGTGATCTTCCGGCCCTAAAATGGCGGAAACGGCGCCGGCGTTCGCCGTGAAGCCGGACTGGAATACCACTGAAGCCTCGACTTTTTTAAACGCGGCGATTTTGCGCTCCAACTCCATGTGCAACGCCATCGTGCCGGAAATGGTCCGCACCGCGCCCGAACCCACGCCGTACTTTCGCGTAGCTTCGATCGCGGCCTCCACCAGCTTCGGATGGTTCGCCAGTCCTAAGTAATTGTTCGAGGCGAGGTTGATGACCTCGCGGCCGTCAAAGCGCGAGATCGGCTCGCAAGCCGATTGCAACTCCCGCAAGCGGAAGTAGCTTCCGCTCTGCTTGAAAGATTCCAGTTGTTCGCTCAAATACGCCAGTGGGTCTGAGGGCATGAAATTCCTCCTCTAGGGCGCCTGCCCAGAGGGCGTTAAATCCGAGAGCTCTCCGTGCATCCGGCGCTTGCCTATCTGCTCCCACTATCATAGTTGGGAGAGGCAACGGACGCAGAGTCATGGCCAAGTTGAAACCTGCACGCGGCGGAAAAAAGAAACCGTCATCTTCAGTACGCGGCGCTATTCCGTGTTTGATTCTTCTGATCAGCGGGATGGTGCTGCTTTATTTGTTGTTCGTAACGCTTCTGAGGCCCCAATAACGATGCTACGAGTCGATCAGCGAACGCCAGACCAACTGCGCCCTGTCAAAATTCAACCCGGCTATTTGTTGACCGCCGAGGGTTCCGTGTTGATTGAGATCGGCAACACACGCGTTCTGTGCGCCGCCTCGGTGGAAGAGGGCGTGCCGCAATTCCTGCGTGGAAGCGGCCGGGGATGGGTGACAGCCGAGTACTCCATGCTGCCCCGCGCTACGGCGCAGCGTTCCCCGCGCGAAATCAGCAAAGGCCGCCCCTCGGGGCGGACTCTGGAAATCCAGCGTCTCATCGGGCGTTCCTTACGCCCGGCGGTGGATACTGCCGCATTGGGGGAGCGGACGATCATCCTCGATTGCGACGTGTTGCAAGCCGACGGAGGCACGCGCACGGCCTCCATCACCGGCGCGTGGATCGCCCTGGCGCTGGCGGCTCGCCAGTTAGTGCAATTCGGGCTGGTAAAGGAATCACCCGTTCGCGAGGCGGTCGCCGCCATTAGCGTGGGGATCGTAGATGGAGTGCCGATGCTGGATCTTTGTTACGACGAAGATTCACGAGCCGAGGTGGATATGAACGTGGTCATGACTAGCAGCGGGCGATTCGTCGAATTGCAGGCTACCGCCGAACAGACCCCTTACGACGACGCTCAGCTAGCGCAACTGATCGCCCTGGCGCGCAAAGGCGTCGCCGAGCTCTTAGCCCTTCAGAAAAGGATTGTCGAAACGGCGTGATACTTTACTGTGCAACCACGAATCCCGGCAAACTCCAGGAATTCCAGATGGCAGGAAAGGCGTACGGGTTCGAGATTCAGCCTGTTCCCGGACTGGAGAACATCCCACCTCCCGACGAAACCGGGCGGAGCTTCGAAGAGAATGCCATCCTCAAGGCGACATATTACAGCCGCTTCGCCGGCCAACCGGTTTTCGCGGATGATTCAGGATTGGAAGTCGACGCATTGGATGGGCGCCCAGGAGTGCTGTCCGCCCGTTATGCGGGCGACAACGCCACGGATGAGGCCAACAACCAGCGGCTTTTGAACGAGTTGCGCGGCGTTTCCGACCGGCGGGCGCGTTTTGTATGCGTCATCGCTGTGGCCCGCGGCGGCAGGTTGTTAAAGACTTACCGGGGCGCGGTAGAAGGCAGAATTCTCGATGAGCCGCGTGGCGCGAACGGTTTCGGTTACGATCCCCTGTTTTTCCACGAACCGTTCGGTTGCACGTTCGGGGAAGCCCCTCCCGAAATGAAAATGCGGGTCAGCCACCGCGGTGAGGCTTTACGAGCCATGCTCGCAGACTTCGCCGCTGCTGGCGTTCCTTGATCTGATACATTTTAGCTATAGGCAAACGCTCCGCTCATGCGTAAGAATACGTCCATTCCTACGGAGGGGATTCAAAACACGCTCCGGCAGCGTGGAGTCCGCTTGACGCGCCAGCGAAAAGTCCTGTTGGACCTCATCGACTCCACCGGCGCTCATCTGGACGCTGAGCATCTATACCGTCTGGCGCGCCAGCGCGATCCTAAGCTGAATCGCGTCACTGTATATCGCACGTTGAAGATGCTGAAGGAAGAAGGCTTCGTTGACGAGCTAGACCTGATGCATCACGAAGGCGACCAGCATTATTACGAAACCCGGCTCAAGCAGGAGCATGCGCATATCATCTGCTTGCGTTGCGGAAGAGTGGAAGAGTTTTACGGCGAGCCGCTCCAAAAGCTGCGGCGGGAGGTGGAAAAGCACTTCGGTTTCCAGATCCTGCTGGCTCGCACGGAAATCGGGGGTTATTGCCCACACTGTCAGGCTATCAGGGCGCAGGAGGTGCGGGAGGCAACCTCTGAGCGCGAGCCGGAAACGGCGGCGCCGCAAACGCTCTCCCGGCGGGCCGAATGAATTGGGCCAAACCTCTCACGCTCTCGCGGGAGAGAGCTGTGCTGGTGGTCTCGCACCCTAGCGGCTACAGCTTTCAGCGGGAGATCACGCCACTGCCTTTCATCATTGGGCGCAGCCCCGACTGCCACCTGGCGCTGCGCGACAGCCGCATTTCGCGCACTCATGCCCGGATTTTCTTGGAGAATGGAGAATACTTTATTGAGGATGCGGGCAGCCGGCACGGCCTTCAAGTAAACGGACGGCGGATTCAGCGCCAAAGACTCGCTCCCGGCGACCGCATCGAGTTCGGAATCCCGGACGCGTATGTGCTTACCTTCCAGCCGGGCGGCGCTAACCTCAACAGCCTGCTGACCCGGCTCGCCATGACGTCCCCCGCGTCGGAAGCCGCCGCCGGTGGTTTGACGCGATTGCGTTCGTTTCTTGAAATTGCACGCGCGCTGGAAAGCTCATTTTCGATTGACGACGTGCTTGCCGCTGTGGTTGACGCCGCCGTTGCAGTCACCAGGTGTGAGCGAGGCGCGCTGTTGCTTCAGGAAGGCGGGGAACTCCGAGTACGCATAGCTCGGGCGGCTTCGGGAATATCCATGGACCCGGAAGAGATCGAGATTCCGCGGGACCGGATTCAAAGCGCATTGCGCGGACGCCGGGAGCTGTTGCGTGTCCCTCTGGAGCCAGACTTAGCCGCCCTCTGCCTGCCGCTTGTGAAGCTGCGTTCCGGTGACAGCCTAGAAACCCAAGCGCTGCTGTTCGAACGGGAGACCTTGGGCGTGCTCTACCTGGACTCCAGCCGCGCCGCCGATCTGTCCGGCGCCAACCGCGAGCTGCTGGAATCGCTTGCGCTGGAAGCATCCACCATTCTGGAAAACGCTCGTTTGCTCGATGAACAAAGGGAAAAACAGAGGCTGGAGGAAGAATTGCGCATCGCGCGGCAAATTCAGCACGGTTTGCTGCCGCGCAGCATGCCCCGGGAAGGCTGGCTCCATGCGGCGGGTTCGAGCGTCCCGTCCAGCCATGTCGGCGGCGACTATTTTGACCTGTTTCATTCCGGTGATGAGGCATGGAGCGTGATTCTCGCCGACGTGTCCGGCAAAGGCGTAAGCGCCGCGCTCCTTGCGGCGCTACTTCAAGGCGCGTTCGTGCTGGCGGGAGAAACGGAACTTTCGCCTGACAGGCTGCTAAGGCAATTAAACCGCTTTCTTTTCGAACGCACGGGCGGCGAAAAGTACGCCACCGTGTTTGCTGGTTTGATCACCCAAGCGGGCGATCTTCACTGGGTGAATGCAGGTCACTGCGCCCCTTTGCTCTTGCGGGCGTCTGGCAACCTGAACACTCTTGCTCCAACTGCGCCCCCCGCCGGTTTATTCGAGGACACCGCATTTCCGCTTTCGCAGACACGCCTCAATCACGGCGACAAGCTAGTCATATACAGCGACGGTTTCCCTGACACGTCCAATCCGTCCGGGGCGCTTTTCGGTCTGCGGCGCTTTCGTGAGCTCGTGCTGGAGCATGCGGAAGAGAACTGCGAAACCTTGGTGGCGCGCATCCTGGAGGCGGTCGACGCCTATGCCGCCGGGGCGGAACAGGGAGATGACCGCACCATCCTCGTATTGGAATTTCATTCTCCGGACGAGGCATAGATCTCGCGAACCAGCGCGCGTACGGTGTTGGGAACAAGGCCCTCCCAGTCCTCGCCCGCGGCAATACGGCGCCGCACTTCGGTTGCCGAAATATTTCGATACTCCGGCGGAATCCTCAGCTTTCGTATGTGTTTCCGGTAGCTCTCCGGCGGCTCATAGTCTCCATTCCGGTCGGCTACCCACAACTCGAACTCTTGCAACATTCTGGAGAAAGCGTCTGGGTCGCCATAATCCCACTTCGCCACTCGTTCCGCCGCATCCGCGCCGCACACGAACGCCAAACGGGTGGACGGAGGGTAGTGCTGGCGGCACTCACGGGCTATTTCGATGAACAGCCCTCCTTCACTCACCGCTACGCTGAAGCGGGGATCATGCGCCGTCGCCGCCAGCACCATCCGCAATCGGTCGTCCAGCGTAACTTTGTCGTAGTTTTTGTGTGGAAAGCGGCGTGGCAGCACGAATAGCACTTCACAAGCATGCTCCAGAGCCGCCTGAGCCAGCGCCATGTGCGCCTTGGTGACAGGGTGAAATGACGCGGAAAGAATCGCTAACCGCGCCGGAACCCCTTCGGCTTTCCGGAAGAACTCCATATCCATCTTTTTTATCGGATTTGGGGAAGACGGGAGCGGTGAAGCACCTTCAAAGACTTCAGGCTTTGGGGGGGAACCTGTCTCAAGGGGAGTAAGGCGAGACCCGCTTTCCGGGTATCGAGTCGTTTCCCGCCTTTGTCCGGGCTACATTTTCCACCCCGGCAGCAGCCCCGTCGGAGGCTGCTTGCCCTGGAGGCTGCCGCATGGCGATAATTCAAAAAACTGTCCAAGAAATCCGGCGTGGCGCCTATATGGGTGACCACCGCACTACAGGAGGCAAGTAAATGGGCGATTTTCACATTGGGTACCTGATCAACGCCTGCGGGTTTGCGCTGTTGGGCATTATCATTTTTCTTGCCGCATTCGCGTTAATCGACAAGATGACGCCATACGCGCTCTGGAAAGAAATTGTCGAAGAGAAAAACATCGCGCTGGCGATTCTCGTCGGCGCAATGTCAATCGGCATTTGCATCATCATCGCGGCAGCAGTGCACTGATTCCCCAGCCGCAGTGGGACTGGTCGCTCGCTGGAGCCGCCGCCGATGATAGCGGTCCTTTATGCCCACGCCGACCTCAGCGGGCTATCCCTTCTCGAAGAGGCGCATTACCGCAGCGGCCGGACCGCCGGTCGTATCTTCTTTCCGCTCTCGGTGAACCCGGAAGGGGCCGGCTTTAAAACACAACCCGGAGCCCGAACTGGACGGTTCTCCCGGCCGTGGCGCTGCTAATCGCGCCGAAGCCCGGCGCACCCAACGTGTGGTTGGGCGGCGAAAAGTCCGGGTGGTTAAAGGCGTTGAACAATTCACTGCGAAACTGCACGTAATTCCGCTCTCGGAAGAAAAAGTTCTTGCTGATCGAAAAATCGAAGTTGATCCTTCCGTCGGCCCGCAAGATGCCGCGGCCAGCATTGCCGAATGTATATGGCGGGGGATCCACAAACGCAGAGGTGTCAAACCACCGGTTCACCGTGCGCTGGCTTTTCGGCAAGTTCCCATCGCGCAACACATTGGCTCGGTTGGCGCCCGCGCTGAACGCATTGGTGTTGTTCACCTGCGTGTTCACTGTAAAGGGCGCCCCGCTTTGCATATTGACAATCGAGCCCACCGACCAACCGCCGATCACCCCTTTTAGCCACTTTTCCTTCGGCTTAACCGGCAATTCATATACGGCGCTCCATGCGAAGCGGTGCACAATGTCCAGAGCGTCCGGACCGCGGTCCAGCTTCCGGTTGTACAAATCCATATACACCTGATTGTCGCCGTACACGTCGCCGCCTGCGTCCGTTGCGTTTCCAATAGCCCGTGAAAACGTGTAGGAAGCCAGGAAATTGAATCCCCGCGAAAAACGCTTCTCTGCCCGGATCATGCCGGAGTGATAGTTGTTCATCCCAATGGGGGCGGAAGCGGCGCTCACATTGCCGAACTGCGGAAACGGGCGACGGATCTGAGCGTTTCCCGGACCCATCTTATCCGGCGGCACTTGATTCAACTGAAGAGAGCCGTTGGGAATCTTCCGGCTCAAATTGCCCAAGTACGAAACCTCCACCACCGTGTCGCTCCCTAGCTGCCGCTGGATGCCGAGGTTAAATTGCTCCGAGTAGGTTGTGGCGCGCTTGCGCTCAAAGAAGTCCACGTTAGTCGTCACGCGCCCGCCCACGGGAACGGCGCCGAAACCGTCGTTCAACTCCTGTCCGGAGAGTTTTACGCCTGACAACCCCTCCCGCAAGATAAATGCAGGGGTGACTCCGTTGTCCGGGGATTGAAGGCTCGCCGACTTTTCAAACCCCAGCGATTGCCCGTTGACGCTGATGTCCGGTCCCCCGAAAAAGATCCCAAATCCTCCGCGAACCACCCACCGGTCGCCTCCCCACGGTTTCCAGGCAAAACCGAATCGCGGCCCAAAGTTATTGAGGTCGGTCTCGTAAGGCTCCCGCGGCCAACCATTCAAGCCGGCAAACTTCACCACCCCAGGCGTACCCGACACCGGATTGATCGCATAACGATCAAAACTGTTCATCCGGTTATTCCGGTCGATGATCGGCGTGTCCGTTTCCCAGCGCAAACCCACATTGAGCGTCAAGCCCGGCGTCACTTTCCAATCGTCTTGGACAAACCAGGCCAGGTAATAGCTATAACGATCCAGTTCGTCGGTCTCTCGCAACTGGAACGTATTCACATAGCCAACCAGAAAGCTTGCAAACCCGAAGCCGGTGGCGCTGTTGCCGATTTGTCCCGTGGAGTTCGGGCTGAAATTATACTGTCCGGAAATGATGGGCCGGTTCACGTCCTTGTTGATGCTTTCGCGGATCTCGCCACCGAACTTGAAAAAGTGCCGTCCTCGCACCCAAGTCCAGTTGTTCACGATCTGGTGCTGGCGGATAGGCGCTTGCAACCGGTACGCGCTGCTTCCGATGTTGCTCATGCCGGAGATTTGCAGAGCCGGGAAGGCGCCGGAAGGCACTCCTTTCAAGCCGATCTCCTCAATGACTTTGCTGCCGTAACCGGCGCTGTTGGCGACAAATTTCCGGTTGGACAAACTGTAGCGGGTATCCATGATCAGACTAGGCGTCCATGTGTGAGCGTCCGAAAACAGATAGCTCGTCTGCCAGCGCGTGATGGGACCAAACGGATTTGTCGGATCCGCGATCGGATTCGGCAAGACGCTGGTCCAATAGTAGGGATCGTTGTTGTACACGAATCGGAAGTAAAAGCGGTTCTTATCGTGGAAGGCGTGGTCGATTCGCGAGGTGACATTTTCGCGCTTGAACACTTGCGCCCGGTTGCCGCTGAAATTCTGCGCGCCCGCAAGGTTGACTGCCGGGCGGTTTGGCAGCGGAAAGTACGGGAGCAGGTTGCGCGCCACCGGGTCAAGCCGCGACGCCGGAATCACGTTGCCCGGAAAGGGCGTACGTCCCGCGGACGCCGGATCATGGATGGGGATCAGGCGCCCTTGCTGGTTTAGGGTTTCTGAAAAATCGCCGGCCCGCTGCTTCGCCGTTGGCGTCGTGAGCACCTGAGTGGACCCATCAGACCGCCGGGTGCCTTCAAAACCGGCGAAGAAATGCGTCCGGTTCCGCACGATGGGGCCACCCAGCGTCCCCCCAAATAAGTTGTACCTCAGCGGAGCCTTCACTTTTCGGGTTCCCTCCGTAGGCGCGAAGAAGCCCGCCGCGTCGAGCTTGTCGTTCCGGAAGAACTCGAATAAACTTCCGTGAAAGGAGTTGGCGCCGGATTTCGTGGTCGATACCAGCAATCCCGCGGCTGATCCTCCATATTCCGCCGAATATGCATTCTGTAACACTTTGAATTCTTGGATCACCTCCACCGGAGGATCGATGTCCACCTGCGCAGAAGCGATGCGCAAATTCTGAATGTTTCCCCCATCCAGCATGTAGCCGGCTTGGTACGATCGGCCACCCGCTACTGCGAAGCGAGGTTTGGCGTTGTTCGAATAGTCCACGAAGATCACATTGCCTGAGAGCCGCACGAGCTCCAAGGCGCGTCTGCCGGCCAGTGGCATTTCCGCCACCGTCTTCCCTTCAATGAACTGCCCCACCGTCGACGATGCGCTCTCAAGCAGGGGCGCCTCCGCACGGACTTCCACCACGTCCGTGACATTGCCGACTTCAAGCTTCAGGTCAATCTCAACCACTTCCGCTGTTTCCAGCACGATGCCCTGACGCTCATATTTCTTAAAGCCCGCGGCAGTGGCGCTCAAGTTATATTGCCCCGGCTGCAAAAATGGCAGCACGTAAATCCCCGCTTCGTTTGAACGCACGCGTGTCGGAACTCCGGTATCGACGTTCGTAGCCGTTACCTCCACCCCTGGAATCACCGCACCGGCAGGATCCAACACGCGCCCCGTAATGCGCGCCTGCGCAGTTTGAGCCCACACCGGCGCGCCAGCCGCCAACAACACGAACCCAATTACCAGGACTCTCATATGTCGCCTCCCCAATTTCGCGAGCATCATATCACAGCTCTGAAGCAAGGCGTGGCGACACCGTACGGGCTGGCGGCCAACACGTGGTTGCGCCGTCTTAGGACACAAGGGATTCGTAGAGTTCCTTTTGCCGTTTTGCGATGCGGTCCCAATCGTAGCGTTCTTCCGCAGCCCGGCGTGCTTGGCGCTCGAGAGCTTGCCTTCGCTCCGGGTGTTCAAACAGGTGCTCAATGGCGCCCGCCATCTCCGCGCCCGTCGTCACAACCAGGCACTCGCGCCCCGGATCGAGCGTCAACCCGTTCACTCCGGCAGGAGTGGCCACGATGGCTTTCCCCATGGCCATGGCTTCCATGATCTTAATGTTCGTCCCGGCGCTGGCCAGCAAAGGCGCCACCACCACTTCCGCCCGCTCATACGCGGGACGCACATCCGCCACGAAATCCTCGACTTCAATGCCTGGCTGATTCAGATCTACCCCCGCACGGTCGCGATACCGCTCCAGAAAATACCGGTGCCTAGCGCCTGCAATGATGTGAAATACCGGGCTGTACCCGCATAACCGCGGCCACACTTCTTCAAGAAAGAACCGCACCGCCAGCAAGTTCGGCAGGTGCTGAAAAGCGCCGATGAACAAAATTCGGCGCGGTTCCGGCGGAGCGCCGGAGGGGCGAAAGTGCTCGAGGTCCACGCCGTTTGGAAGAACTTCCGCTCTACGGCTTGCCACCGCAGCACGGTCTTTTTCCGACATGGTGACCACGCAATCCACCTGTGTCCAAGCCGTGCGTTCAAACCGCTCCCAGCGTTGCAGTTGCCGCTTCAGATCCCAATCTTCGCCTTGCGCCAGCAACTGGCGATATAGGTCCACGGTAATGTCGTGCTCCACGAGAACAGTCTTGGCGGGGTGGCAGTCCGGAGCATACTGAGCCATCTGCGTGAATTCAAGTTGAGCAATATCAGGCGACCACTTACGAACGGTTTGTTGAACCGCGGCGTGAAAGGCGGCAACGTCGAACTCTTCCACCACATCCGGGCGGGAAGTGCTCGGGCGCAAGTGTGTGCCTTGCCGACGCACTAAGACGATTTCGTCACAGATTTCCAAAAGCTCGGCGGGTGGAGAGCGCAACTCTTCGACAAAGCTAATCAAAATCTGGCCAAAATCTCTCGCCGCTCTTCGCATCAGGTTGTACATGCGAACGGCCCCGCCATGAGACAGGGGATAAGGAAGATAGGGACTTACGACCAAAACCTTTCTGGAAGTTTCACTTCTCCGGCCGGGAAACACCGCAACGTCCCCGCTGCCCAAACCCAGAATCAAGGATTCCCGCCATGGGTTCCGTGGCGGGCGCTCGATCCATCTCCACGCTTTCACCGCAAACAAAAGGGCAGCCTCAGCAACGGGCGAACGATAATGCCCTGCCCCCAAGAGATTGAGGCGCCATATCGCCGAACGCCACAGGCGCGAGAACACTGCGGGGTCCACAACGCTCCGCATGAGGAACCGCAAATAATTGACGTCTAGAACCAGATCCAGCTCTTCGGCGGTGTAATACCGGGAGGTGGTGGCGCGGTGGTAGTGTATGACCTTTGCGCCGGCGACATAAACCGTTGGCCATCCGCGCAGCCACGCGCGGTAGCCAATATCCAAGTCCTCCACATAAGCGGGCCGGTACATCTCCCCCAGCCCCCCGAGACACCTCAATTTCCTTGTGTCATAGAGCGAGCAGCCCCCGCTGCCGTACAGCACATAGCTGTGGTTCTCTCCTTCAAGCGGCTCTTCACAACGAATGGGGAATTCCGTGGACCGCGAAAAGGGTTCCCGGGGCGGCATCACCGCCTTACCGGTTTCTTCGCGCCTCGCTCCTGGCGGAAACAGAATCTGGGCGGTAGCGCAGAACAACTCTGGAACAGCGTCAAACGCCGCGCGCAAGCTGCTGAAGAAGCCGTCCTGGACCTCCATGTCATTGTTCAGCAGGCAAATCTTCGAAAATCGGGCTAGTCGGATGCCACGGTTAACCGCCGCCGAAAACCCCAAGCCCTCGCGACAACTTTCAACCCGGATTTCCGGAAATGCCTCTGCCAACCACTTCGCCGTTCCGTCTATGCTTCCGTTGTCCACTACGATGATCTCTGAGGGAACGCCTCCAAGTCCTTTGCGCACGCCGGGCAACAAGCGTTCCAACAGACCTCGCCCGTTGCGTGAGGGAATCACGACCGTGATGCCGTCGGGAAGCTCTGCGCCTAGGTCAGGATCTTTTTTCGATGGCAGCAGCGCTTTCACCAGCGCGGCCGCCTTTCCCACAGCCACCGCCAGCATGTACGCCAGCGGGCGGCGGAAGTAACCCGGATGACCGAGGCGCCAGTAGAAGGTGTAAACGTCGCCTCCGGGATGGAATTGGTAGTCGAACCACTCTCGCAGCCGCCACAGAAAGTGTCGCATGATCGCCCCGGCAGCCCGAGGCCGCAGCATGTAGTGGTTTAAGTCTTCGTTATAAATTAAAGTTCTGAAAGGAAATAATAGTAAGGACATCAGCCTCATCCGGAACATGGGCATGTCCGGATCCAGCAGGATGGCGGCGTAACGCACTTCACAGTGCCTCAAATGGGCGCGCAATCGGGCGAGGTTTTCCCAAAAACTGCGCAGAACATGGTATGGGATCCAGTGGCCACGGTCCGGAGGGAATTCCGAAACCACGTAGAGGGGCAGTTCGGGGGCAATCTCACCGAATCGCTCGATGAGTTTCCGGTTCAGCTCCTCGGAACCAGAAGCAAAGGCGACCTTTACGCGCTCTTTCAAATCAGTTCGTGGCGATTGGGTTTGAATTCCCCGGCTTCGGCCAGCCTCCACATCTCCAGCGCTTGCATACAGAAAGCGGTGGAAACAGGATTCACGTAGGGCAGCAGGCGCCCCCCACGGGTTCCAAACCAAAAGCCCCCGTGGCGCGCACGGTCAGAATCCGCGAATTGGTAGCGCTGTATGCGCTCGACCTCCTCGTGCGCAGCGGAGCGGTCCAATGGTTCAACCCCTAACCGGTCCGCAAAGAGCCGTACGCGCAACAACTGCGCACAAACGTCAGAGCGTTCGAAAACCGGGGCAATCTCCCGTAACAAGGCCGAGACGCGGGCGATGCCTTCGCGCACCGCCGCCGCGCACAACGGATCCGCATAGCGAGGCAACAGCCCCTCCATGAAGTAGCAGTAGGCGTGCAGGCGGTCCATCACCAGCGCGGGGTCCTGCTCACCGGGGAGAAAATCCCTGTGCGTTTCCAGCGACTTCGCCAAAACCCGCTCGTACGCCTCAAGAAACGCGCGGTCGGAGGTTACCTCGTACAGATCGTACCATGCGAGGGCCGCCTTAAGTTGATAACAGCCCGGGTTCTTGGACCAATTGCCGGCATGGGGCAATGGCGCCCGGGAGGGCAGGGACACCACCGGGTGAACGGCATCCGCATTCACGAAATCCCGCATCATCGAGCGCCCCGTCGCCACAGCAGTATCGAGCCACTCTCCTTCCGGGGTCACGCGCCACAGCGTCAGGAGTCCCCGAACGATGATGCCCGAATCAAAAAAGTAGGCCAAGTTGCTCGGCAGGGGACCGTTGGCGGAGTACTCAAAGGGGAACACCGCCAGCTCCCGATTCCAAGCCCGGCGAGCCAGGAAAGATGCTGCGCGGCGGGCGGCTTCCAGGTACTCGAAATCATCCAGGCGGCGGTAAAGGTACACCAAGGCGCTCACCGTATATCCTGTTATCTCTGTGGAAATACGGGCGTTGCGTCCCGAATCCGTCAGGTAGTAACGCGCTACCCCGCCTTCGGGTTCCTGGATTCCCGAGCGTAAAAACCATGCTCCGGCTAGCGGCAAAACGGCATCAAGATGAGACGGCAAGGCTGGATCCTCTCGTAAGTGGAACAAAACCCTCTATTGTAGAAGGCGGCCGCAGCGTATGCAATTCCGTGGGATCAAGCTTTCCTAGCGACCGGCTTCAAGCTTGCTTCGTAAGCGGCCCGGACAATCGGCTCGGCGATATCTCGAATCTGCGTCCAGTGCAAGCTGCTTCCCAGTTCGCTGTCTGAACCTGCGGCTAAATTCGAGCCGCCCCAAATCCGTATCTCAGGGTGATCTTCGGCTGCTTGAAAGGCTTCGACCAGCTTATCCACTTGAAAAATATCCTCATCGTAAGGCGACCCCCGAATAATGCTATAGGTATATCGCCCGTTTGGTCGCGTACATACGAGGCTAATCAAGTTGGTGTGCCCTTGAGAGGCCAGGACTAACCGGGACATGGGGTCGCCCTTCTCGTCGGCGATTACAAAGTTATACGGAGAAACGTGTAGGATCTGGGGATCGGCAGTGATGGGGGCGGTCCCAGCTTTGCCCTCTAACAGTCTCGCCAGCCGATCGCAGACCTGACGAACGGTTCGTTTCACCAATCCGTCATCGCCGCTCCGCTTACCGGCCATGCGCTGCTGCCGGTACGGCTCAAACACCCAAGTGAAGTGGTTGTTCACCAAGTCTTCCAGTTTCACCGGGTACAGACCGCCACATACGTCTATCTTATTGTTGTACTGGACGATCCAACGCAGCATCGGCATGCCTTCGGCGCGCTCGAGCAAGTGGTGATACTCCAGCACGAAAGCCGTTAGGCATACATCTTGATCTGCATTCCAGATGTACACCGGGACGGGCTTACGGTGCTGGAGCCAGCGTTCCATCAGCCGCCCCTGCCGTACCGCAATGTAAGCCTGCATGGCGGCGCTCATGGTCACTTCACGAATCACTCCGGCGTGGTGGTCGAAGTGAACCCAGTGACCACGGTGCCCCGGCGTATCATCCATGACTTCAATGCCGATAGAGTACTCGGGGGCCTGATCGATGAACTGTTCCCAACACGTAAATCGCTGCTTGGGAACCCGCAGCTCTATGTTCTGAAACTCGTCTTCCATTTGAACCCCACGCGAGCTCTCACTCCATTGTACTAGTTACCCATGTGGGGGAGCCGCCCGGCTCACGGCTCGCTCTGAGGGCTAGCTGGAGACCGGCAAGGTTGAAGGTGTGGGAACTCGCTGTCCAAAAATGAGACACAGGAATAGGCGCAGGACTTGCCATATTCGCCGCTTTTTTTCTGAAATTTTCTTCGCCACGACGAGCGCGGCGTGGCAAAATGTAGGCTTATGACGCCGCGTCAAGACGGTCCGGTTCTTCAGCCCGAGCTCCTGGTAACGGCGTTAGAAGCTAGCGCCAATTCAGTGGTCATCACCGATCGGGATGGCTCGATCCAGTGGGTAAATCCGGCATTCACTCAGTTGACTGGGTACCGCTTGGAGGAAGCCGTCGGCCAAAACCCCAGGATCCTTAAATCCGGAGTACATCCGAAGGAGTTTTACGAACGTTTGTGGAACACGATTTTGTCCGGGCAGCCCTGGCACGGCGAGATCGTGAACCGGAAAAAGGACGGGTCCCATTACATTGAGCGTCTGACCATAACACCCGTCCGCAATGCGAACGGCGAAATCGCGAACTTTATCGCTATCAAGCAAGATATTTCCGTGGAAAAACTGGCGGTGGAGGAATACAAGACTATCCTCCACACGGCGCTGGACGGCTTTTGGGTGGCTGACCGGACGGGACACATTCTTGACGTCAATGACGCATGCTGCCGCATGCTGGGCTACACGCGCGACGAGCTTTTGGATAAACGCATTTACGAAATCCAAGGTTCGGAGCCGCCGGCAGACGTGCTAGCGCGCATGGAGCGGATCGCTTTGACAGGCAGCGACCGCTTCGAAACGCGGATGCGCCGGAAAGACGGCGCCTGGATCGACGTTGAGGTGAGCGTCAGTTACGTCTCAGGGATCAATCAGCGATTCGTCGTCTTTCTGCGAGACACCACCCGGCAAAAACGGCTCGAGGCTCAATTACTCCAAGCGCAAAAACTGGAAAGCATCGGCCGCCTCGCGGGCGGCATCGCCCACGATTTCAACAACCTTCTGACGGTGATCAACGGATACGCCGATTTAGTGCTCAGCAAACTCGATCCCGAAGATGCCGTATATCCGTTCGTTCGCGAGGTGAGCGAAGCAGGAGCGCGCGCCGCTTCGCTCACCCAGCAACTGCTGGCGTTTAGCCGGAAGCAAATCCTACAGCCGCGAGTCATAGATATCAATGCCACAGTAAGTGAGATTGAAGAAATGCTGCGGCGCCTAGCCGGGGAGGGGATCCAGGTCGTTTTCCGTCTTGAAAAACCTTTGCGTCCCGTTTTTGCGGATCCTGTCCAAATGTCTCAAGTCCTTATGAACTTGGCGATGAACGCTCGGGAGGCGATGCCGAACGGCGGCGTGCTCACGATCGAGACCGCAAACGCCGCCGTGGGCACGGAAGCGGGCGACTGGCAACCGGCCATCCCCCCAGGCCATTACGTGCGCATTTCCGTCTCCGACACCGGCGAAGGCATGGATCCGGAGACCTTAGAGCATCTTTTCGAGCCCTTTTACACCACGAAAGAGGTTGGACGGGGCAGCGGCTTGGGACTTTCCACGGTCTACGGCATCATCCAGCAGTCTCATGGTCACATCACCGTCTCCAGCAACGCCGGCGTAGGAACGACGTTCACCATTTATCTCCCGGAAGCCCCTTCTCATGCGCGCCCCGCAGAGGCATCCGCTGAGGCCAAGCCGCAGCGGTCCGGTTCGGAAACCCTTCTGGTCGTGGAAGACCACCCCAACGTCAGAGCGTTTCTCATGCAAACGTTGAGTGCGTTCGGCTACCACGTTCTCGAAGCCGCGAACGGCGATGAGGCGCTGGCTGTTTCGCAGAGATATCCCGGAAAAATCGACTTGGTCGTCACCGACGTCGTGATGCCGGGCATGAATGGGAAAGAAGTGGCGCAAGCCATTCAAGCCCAACGCCCTGGAACCCCGGTCCTGTTCGTTTCAGGCTATTCGGAAGAGATTATCGCCCGTCAGGGGATGATCGAGCCGGGTGTATGGTATTTGCCGAAGCCGTTTGGACCGGATGCGCTGGGGAGAAAAGTACGCGAAATTTTGACTGCGGCGAACGCCCGGGCGCCTATCCTGATTGTGGACGACGAGCCGTCTGTCCGTGCGGTGCTCCGTGAAGCTCTTTCCAGCGCGGGTTATGAGGTGCTGGAAGCAGCCGACGGCAAAGAAGCGCTGGAGATCTTCGCCCAATCGCAGCCGGCCTTGGTGGTCACCGATCTGGTGCTGCCCGAAAAGGAGGGCATTGAGGTGATCCGGACCATCCGCAAAGAAAGGCCAGAGGTAGGCATCATCGCCATTTCGGGAGCTTTTGAAGGCAAGATGCTCCGGAGCGCTGAGTTATTGGGCGCCGACGAAGCGCTCACCAAGCCATTCAGTCCGGAGCGGTTGATCGAAGCGGCGCGCCGGGTGCTTACCTCGCGCCGGTCCTCATAGCGCCGGCCGGGCTAGGGTTCCGCCTCGGCAACGCTAAAATAGGCGCAGTCCGGATGGTGGAAGACCAACGCGCTCACGCTGGCCTCGGGATCCATCATCATTCCTTCCGTGAGATGCACCCCAATCTCTTCCGGATTCAGCAGCTTCCAGATGCCTTGCTGCTGCTCCAAATCCGGGCAGGCGGGGTAGCCGAAGCTATAACGTTTTCCACGGTAACGCGCCGTGAACCGGTCGTGCATAGTCATCGAGGGAGGGTCCGGGAATCCCCAGTCTTCGCGGATGCGCCGGTGGAGCCATTCGGCGCACGCCTCAGCGGTTTCGATGCCTAAGGCTTGCAGAGCATGCGCCCGGAAAAACTCGCCGGCTTGCTTGGCGCGCTCGCTGTGCTCGCGCACGCCCTCGCCGGCGGTCACCACAAAGAGAACAATGTGGTCTCTGCGCCCATCTTGGGGATCCAGCACGTAATCGCTCAAGCAAAGCCCGTCCGTTTTCGGTTGCCGGCGAAAACGGAACGTATGAATGGGAGTTGCCCCGCCAGGCTCAAACAGATGGATGTCGTTGCCCTCCCGTTCCGCCTCGAAGAATCGCCATACGGCTCGCACCTTCATGAACGTAGCTGCGTATTGCTTCACGTCTTCCACGTCATGAAATAACTTCAGAGCCTTCTCATCCCGCAGCGCGAGCAGCTTCTCGAAATTGCCTTTGAAACCGAGATGCCGCCCGTAAAGCATGTGAGGGTTGATATAGCTCCAGATTTCCGCCAGATGAGGAATGGCGCGCACGCGCCGGTCCAGGTACGGCGCCGGGGGGATGGGAATATCCGTACGAACCTTCGGGCTTCGCTGGATCCCGGGGGCGCTCCGGCTTTCCGCTCGCGCCGCAGCGGGCAAGTCCGCGGTATAGATGTGGGATGCGAGAGCCGCTTCGCGCGTAGAGGGGTCCATGATTTCGTTGAGCAATCGCAGCCCCGTCATGGCGTCCTTGGCGTAAAACGTTGGCGCTGAGTAGGCCGGTCCGATCTTCGTCTCCGTGTACTTTGCCGAAAGCGCCGCGCCGCCAACCAGCAGCGGCACGCGAATGCCGGCTTCACGCAAATCCGCAGCGGTAACTGTCATTTGCTGGGCGCTTTTTACGAGCAGGCCGGACAGTCCGATGGCATCGGGCTGATGCTGCTGATATGCGCGAATCAGTTCCTCCGGCGGCACCTTGATGCCCAAATTTACGACGGTGTACCCGTTGTTGGCGAAAATGATTTCCACCAAGTTCTTGCCGATATCGTGAACGTCCCCCTTGACCGTGGCGAGAATCACCTTTCCGCGCGAAGCGGTTTCGCTCTTCTCCATGAATGGTTCCAGGTAGCTCACCGCCGCTTTCATCGCCTCAGCCGATTGCAGCACCTCGGCCACGATCAATTCATTGTTATTGAAGAGGCGTCCGACCTCATCCATTCCTCGCATTAAGGGGCCGTTAATAATGTCGAGCGGAGCGGCGCCCTCTGCGAGTTTCCGCTCCAAATCTTGGATCAATCCGTCTTTAACGCCTTCGATGATGTAGTTCGCGAGCCGTTCATCCAGCGGTAGTTCCGCCGCTTTCTTTTTGACCTTGGCGCCGGCGCGGCGGAAGAACTCTGTAATGGCGGCGATGTGAAACTGGTTGATGGCGATTCTCTGTTCCCGGCTCTGCTCGCGCCAGTCTTCGGGCGCCGTCTTCAACAGATCGAACTGCGGGTGGTCGCCTGGGACCTCCGCAGGCGGAGTGTTAAAGAGTAGACATTCGGCGAAACGGCGTTCTTCCTCAGGAAGGGAAGCGAAGCGCTCCAACTTTTCCGCGTTCACAATGGCGAGATCCAAACCGGCCTTTGTGGCGTAATACAGGAACACGGAGTTCACCACTTCTCTCGCCGCAGGGGGCAGGCCGAACGAGACATTCGAGATGCCGAGGATGGTCTTGACGCCGGGAATACGCTCCTTTATGAGCCGCACGCCTTCGATGGTCTCCACTGCGCCGCCGATATAGTTCTCATCTCCGGTAGCACAAGGAAACACGAGCGGGTCAATGATGATGTCTTCGCGCGGGATGCCGTACTTGCCGGTGAGCAGTTCGACGCTGCGCTCGGCAACCGCCAGCTTACGCTCACGCGTGAAAGCTTGCGCCTGCTGCTTGTCCTCGTCAATACAGCCCACGACGAGCGCGGCGCCATATGAGCGCGCCAGCGGACACACCTTGCGAAACTTCTCTTCTCCGTCTTCGAGGTTGACCGAATTGATGATGCTCTTTCCTTGGCAGTAGGTCAGCGCGAGCTCGAGCGCCTCAGGATCGGTGGTGTCGATCATAAGAGGGGCTTTGATCTTGCGAATCAGCTTTTCATAAAACGGGGGAATATCCTTGCGCTCATCGCGATCGCTCGACTGAAGACAAACGTCAATGATATGCGCCCCGCCGCGCACCTGCCGCCGGGCGATTTCGCTCGCTTCTTCCCACTTTTCGGCAGCGATCAGATTCTTGAACGCCCGCGACCCGATCACGTTGGTCCGTTCGCCTACCAGCAGCGGACGGCTGGCTTCATCCGCTTCCACCAGTTCAATGCCCGAATAGTAGCTCTTGTGCGAAGGAGGAGGCGGCACGCGCGGTTCTTTCCCTTCCACCATTTCCGCAATGGCGCGGATGTGAGCCGGCGTGGTTCCGCAACAGCCGCCGACGATATTCAACCATCCGTGGTCCGCAAAGCGCGCAAGCTGGCGGGCGAGAGATTCCGGCGTTTCCAGATACTTCCCTTCCTCATTGGGCAAACCGGCATTGGGATAGCATGAGATTCGCGTGTGCGCCATCTCCGCCAGAGTGCGAATATGGTCCGCCATGAACTCAGGGCCCGTAGCGCAGTTCAAACCAATGGAAATCAAGTCTGCGTGAGACACCGAAACCCAGAAGGCGTCAGCCGTCTGCCCCGCGAGCATAGTTCCGGTGGGCTCGATGGTGCAAGAAACCATCGTCGGGATCTTGAACCCCAGTTCCTTTCCGAGGCGCTGAATGGCCAGCAGCGCGGCTTTGACGTTGCGCGTGTCCTGGCAAGTTTCCACCAGCAGGACATCCGCGCCTCCTTCCAACAGCCCGCGGGCTTGGACATAAAACGCCTCTTCGAGCTCGCGAAAGGTGACGCCGCCGGTGACCGTGATGGCTTTCGTGGTGGGCCCCATGGACCCGGCGACGAAGCGCAGGCGCCCTGGGCGAGAATATTCAGCCGCCGCCTGCCGCGCCAGTTCAGCCGCCCGCCGGTTCAGCTCAAGGGCCTTCGACTCCAGACCATACTCCGCCAGCACAATGGGAGAGCCCCCGAAACTGTCCGTCTCCACCATGTCGGCGCCCGCCTCAAAATAGGCGCGATGAATATCGAGCACCACATCGGGGCGCGTGAAAACCAAGTTCTCGTTACACCCTTCCAGCGCCTCGCCGCCAAAGTCCTGAGGCGTCAGGCGCCGTTGTTGCAGCATGGTGCCCATGGCGCCATCGAGCACGAGGATACGAGTTGCGAGAGCGTCTAGGAACGCTTGTTGCCGTTGCTGTCGTTCGGTCATGAAGAGACGCGGAAAGCTTTTCTCTCAGTGTAACATCGGGCTACGCGACGGACCGGCCCTGAAAGAGGCCGGGAGGTTACTTCCGTGCCAGCAGGTCTCGAATCTCCGCCAGTAGTTGTTCAGTCGGCGAGGGTCCCGCCGGGACGGGGGCGGGTTCCTCCCGTCTCACACGGTTGATCTGTTTCACCACCAGGAAAATGGCGAAGGCCACAATGACAAAGTCCAGCACTGTGTTGAGAAACAGCCCGTAATTAATGGTTACTGCGCCTGCCTTCTTAGCCTCAGCCAGGGTGGGCGTCACAGGCCCGCTAAGCGTCAGGAACAAGTTGGAAAAATCGACTTTGCCGAGCAGCAGCCCAATCGGCGGCATCAGGATGTCGCTGGTCAGCGAAGCTACGATTTTCCCAAATGCTCCTCCGAGAATGACTCCGATGGCGAGGTCTATCACGCTGCCTCGCATGGCGAACTCTTTGAATTCCTTTAGCATCCAGATCTCCTTTGGAACCGCAAATGGGCGGCCATGGGTATACGTGTACCACGATCCGGTATCATCGTGTCGTATGGCGAAAGCGGCGAACAGGATGTTTGAAATCGAGTGTCCCTGCTGCCAGGCGACATTGAAGGTGGACCCGGACACCCGTGCGGTAATCAGTTACAAGGAAAAGCCCAAACCCAAGATGTTTGAGGACATCGAAGCCGCGGCGGAATTTCATAAAGAAGCGGCGCAAAGGCGCGAGGATGTGTTCCGCAAGTCGGTGGAGCAACACAAGACTCATAAAGACGTCCTGAGCAAGAAATTCGACGAGCTGTTAAAGCAGGCGAAGTCTGAGCCCAACGCTCCGCCGCCGAAGCGCGATATTGACTTCGACTGATGCGGCAGGTGATATATTCGTGCCATGAGCGCACGAACGATTTCCCTGTTTGCTCTGCTCGCAATTGTGGCTGTAGCGGACGCCGCATCCGCCGCACAGCAGAAAAAGAAGGCCGCGCGTCGCGAAGCGCGGGACAATCCCGAAGCCCCTCAGACATGGAACCCGGGACCCGCAAAGCTGGCGGGTGAAATTCCGGCCAGTCGGGTGAGCCGTCCCGATAAGCAATCCGACTGGCCGGCGGCCGCATGGGGCGCTGATGGCTCGCTGTACGTAGCTTACATAGAGTGGAACGACAAAGACGCCGACCGCGTTCTGGTGCGTCGCCGGAGCCCTCAAGGCGCATGGTCGGAACCCATAGCTCTGGATGACGGCAATTGGGACCACTACTCGCCTGCGATCGCTCCCTACCGCAATGGCGCCATTGTAGTCTGGTCGGGTCAATCAGACGGCAATTTTGAGTTATATGCTTCTGAGGTCGGCCCCGACCAGCGTGCGAGCAAGCCGGTAAGGCTGACCCATGCTCCTTTTAGCGATTTCAACGCTCGCCTGGCCACGGATCCTAAAGGGAACGTATACCTCGCTTGGCAGAGTTTTCGCAACGGAAATAGCGACATCTATGCGCGGCGACTCACGGCGGGCAAATGGGGTCCGGAAATCCGCATCTCCTCGAGCGACGCCAACGATTGGGAGCCGTCGCTGGCGGTTACGCCCCAAGGAACCGCATGGATCGCTTGGGACAGCTACCGCCACGGGAACTACGACGTGTACTTACGCTCGTTTGATGGGCTCAAAACCGGTGAGGAAATCGCCGTGACGACGGAGCCCACGGCGCAGTTCCACACATCCGTGGCAGTGGACCCGGTGGGGCGCGTTTGGGTAGCCTGGGATGACTCGGGAATCAACTGGGGCAAAGATTTTTCACGCTCGAGCGCTGCGCCGGGAAGTCGTGGCTTGCATTACTCCCGCACCTTGGGAATGCGCGTGTACGCGAACGGAAGGGTTCAGGAAATCGCGCCGGATTGGAAGCCCGTACTTACAGGGCGTATGACGCGTTACGCCGAACTGCCTCAACTCGCTTTTGATGGCGCCGGCGCCTTATGGGTGGTCTTTCGCCATTGGACCGAGACACAGCCCACCGAGATTTACCACTTTTATGCGATGAAACTTTCCGGCTCGCAGTGGTCGCTGCCATGGAAGCTGGGCGACAGCTCCGGGCAAAACTCCCAGATCGCGGCCGTGGCGCGGGAACCGGGAGGGGGCCTTTCTGTCGTTTATGCATCCGACGGGCGTTCCCCCACCAACCTGCCTAAAGACCAAGCTCACGCGCTGCACTATAACGTCTTCTGGGCCTCGCTGCCCAAAAGCCACGAACCTGCCTCGCCGCAACTGTCGGCGGCAAGCTTGCCGGCGCCGGGTGTCCCCACGCCGCGGCGCCAACGACAAAGCATGACGCTGGCGGGTAAGAAATACATTCTCATGCTCGGCGATTGCCACCGGCACACAGATATCCGCGGACACAGCGGCGTAGATGCAAGCGTGCTCGACACCTACCGCTATGCTATTGATGCGGCGCAGCTCGATTTTTTAGGCACTTCCGACCATAACGAAGTGCTGGGCGGCCGCTGGCCGGACGGCTTGCGCGATTACCAGTGGTGGTGGACTCAAAAGGCGGTGGACCTGTTCAGTCACCCGCCCCAATTTATCGGCGTGTACAGTTACGAGCATTCGATGAACCGTCCGGCCGGCCATCGTAACATGATTTTCCTCAAACGCGGGGCTCCGTTGCGCATGATCGATCGCAATAAGGGAATCGACGCCGAGGACAACGCTCCGCCCGCTCTCTGGAAGTGGGTCCAAGCCAACGTTCTGACGCAACCCGGACAGAAAATGGTCATTGTGCCTCACACCTTCGCCGCTGGACCGCTGGCCGACTGGAACTGGCCAAACGCGCGTTTTGACTGCTTACTGGAAATCTACCAAGGTTGCCGGGGTTCCTATGAAGCTTGGCGGTTGCCGGCCGGCGAGAAACGAGGACCCACCCAAACCGACGAGGAGGGCCACTTTGCGGTGGACGCCATGAATAAAGGGAATGTGTACGGGCTAGTGTCGTTCTCTGATCACGGGTCTACGCACAATTCATGGGCTGGTGTCTGGGTGTACAGCGAGGACCGCAAAGGGATCTTGGATGGGATGTACGACCGCCGCACATATGCCGCCAGCGACGAGATCATCCTCCGGGTTTCCTCCGGGAGCCACATGCCGGGCGAAGAATGGACGGCGCCCGCTAGCGCCGGCATCCGTCTTGACGCCAGCATCCAAGCTATGGATGAAATCTTGCGTATCGATGTCGTGAAAGACGGAAAGTATGTATACACAGTCCGTCCTGGAGGCAGGTCAGCCACGCTGTCCTGGAAGGATAACGATCCCAAACCCGGCCGCGCATATTACTACGTCCGGGTCTTCCAGCGGGACCCGGAAGCGCCCGAGGGCGACCCGGAGATTGCGTGGTCGAGCCCCTTCTATGTCAGCTACAAATAACGCGAAAGGGCCCGAAAACCAAAGTTCTCAATAATTGACAATCGCTGCGAAGGAGGCGGGATCCAAGCTAGCGCCGCCTACCAGGACTCCGTCGATATCTTCTTGGGCCATCAGCGCCTTGGTGTTTTCCGGCTTTACGCTGCCGCCATAGAGTATGCGCGTTCGGGAGGCTTGCTCAGCGCCAAATTTGCGGGCGATCTCGGCACGGATCACGCGGTGCGCCTCCTCGGCAATTTCCGGCGTGGCGGTCTTACCTGTACCGATGGCCCACACGGGTTCGTAGGCAATGACGACCTGGGCGAATTGCTCCGGTTTGAGACCCGCCAGCCCACCCTGGAATTGGGCGAGCAGCACCTTTTCGGTATTTCCGGCTTCGCGTTCTTCCAGCCTCTCGCCCACACATACGACGGGCTTCAAGCCATGCTCCAGCGCGGCGATGGTGCGCTTCAGGACGGTTTCGTCGGTCTCACCGAAGTACTGCCGGCGTTCGCTATGGCCAATCAGCACCCACTCGGCGCCGGTCGCTTGGATCATCGGTGCGGAGATTTCGCCGGTGTAGGCGCCTTCCTTCATCCAAAACAGGTTCTGGGCGCCGACTCCTATTTTGGAGCCCGCTACGGCGGCGACAGCGGCCGCAAGGTCGACATACGGGGGGAAAATCACGATGTCACGGCCGGTAACTCCCGCCACTAGCGGGATGAACCTCTCGAAAAACTGGGTGGTTTGGGCGGGGGTTTTGTACATCTTCCAGTTGCCGGCCATTAAAGGAGTTCTCATGAGATCAAGGAACCTTTCTGTAATTGAAGATAACGGTTAGACTTTACCATTCTAGCGTAGCCGCCACAGTGCGCTGCCGTGATCTGACAGTCCCACTGCAAAAGGCCGCCGGCAGCGGCACGGGCCGAATAGAGACGCGGCGGCTTCTGTTTTGGCTTTCGACGATTAGAACCTGAGATTCGCCTTCTTATCCGTGCGGCTCAAGATCTGCCCCTGGCCCCGGAGTTTTGACAGCAACCCTCCGGTGTCAATGTCCTGTACGGCTTGATTCGAGCGCAGAGCCATCACAGCGGCGACTCCGGCTGAGTGGCCCAGGATCATATAGACCGGTTCCATGCGGATGGTGCACATGGCTACGTGGGTGGCGGAGACGCACACTGGCACGAGCAGATTGCGGCATTGCTCCGGCTTCGGAGTCAGGCTCCGGTAGGGGATCTCATAAGGGTCATTCGCCAAAGAAATCGACTCATCCAGGTGGCCCTCCACTCGGACAAAGCCCTGCTCGTTTTCGAATCGTTGCACCCAGTGCGAATCCAACACGAACGAGCCCATTCCTACTGAATCGAATTTGGTCTTGTTCTTGAGGACGTCATGCTCGGTCATAATGTACCGGCCGATCATCCGGCGCGCTTCCCGGACGTACAATTGCGCCGGCCAATGGTCTGTGTCGGTGAATTCATCCTTCGCCAAACCCCAGCTATTCACGTCGTCACGGAGGCTCTTGGGGACGCGAGGATCGTTGGCCAGAAACCATAGAAAACTTTTCTCGTAATCCTCGTGGTCGCGGTAGATGCGATCCCGGGTAACATAGTCGCCGTCAGGATAGTCGGCATTGCCCCCGATGTAGTCGATCGAAAACGGCCCGCTGGCGTTCAGGTCAAACTTTCCGTTGGGAATGGGTCCGAGGTGCACCAAACGAGCAAAACAAATGCCTGGGTGCGCGCGGATATAACGGAGCAAGAGTTCGTAGCGTTGCGGTTCGTACCGCTTCGGCTTGGGCCAGGGCAGTTTCAACTCGGGCCGCTGTGTGGCGATCAGGCGAAAGCAGTACGCCTGAACCCTCTTGTCGGCCGATCCAACGGGGCGGTTGGGTCGTTCCTCCACGCCCCATAGCAGTCTTCCCTTTTTATCGCGCGCCGGGATGTCAGCGCCAAACTGGCCGTGGTGCATGTACTCTAAGGTTGGCGTGGCGTACTCTTTTTCGGTGTAATGGCGGCGGAAATGTGGCGGGCGCATCCCGGCCAGAGACTCCCCATATTCCTTCATCCCTTCGCGCCCCCAGGTGTATGCCACTCCAGCGCGAGCGAGCAGGTCCCCTTCGTAGCTGGCGTCGATAAAAACGCGCCCCGCGACTATGCCGCCGTCCGTCAGGCGTATAGAGACAATGGCGGCGCCACGCTTGTTGACGGCAGCGACCTTGCGGTTGCGCAGCAACGTGTAGCCGCGCTTTTTTACCCACCGTTCGAAGACCGCGCGCGCAGTCTTCGGCTCGAGGTCCCAAGCGCGCGGCGTACGCCAAGGCAGCTTCTCGCCGTGAAACAGCAGCACAGCGGGCTCGGGCTTACCCACGGCCCTCACGGTCTCGGCAGCCACTTCATCAAAGAACTCGCCCGCAATCCCTCCCACAAGCTGTGGCGTGCCGGTGTCGGTGATGGCAATCCCTCCAGTCACCATCCCGCCGATGTGCGTGCTGGGCTCGATCACCAGCACCGAAGCGCCTTCGCGGCAAACCGCTTCAGCCGCCACCAATCCGGCAGGCGTGCCGCCATAAACAACGATATCTGCCCGCACAACCGGCTCGGCGGCGAACACCCGGAATAAAGCGGCCATGGCGCATACGGCGCCTCTTTTCATGCACATGATGCATTCAGTGTAACCACGGAAGCGAAGCGCCGGAAACCACGTCGAACTCCGCCGGCTTCTGGGAAATGGAGGCGCTAAGCCTGAGTCTCCAGATCGGCGATTGTGTAAGCCTTCGCGCCAACCTGGGCTTTGATGATAGAATGCCTCTGGCGCGCCGCTTCCAGCGGCGATTTGGTAAAGGGAGTCAAAAAGCGATCATGAAACTTCGAAGAAGCATAGCTTGCGCCGGCAGATGGTTAGCCGTTGCCGGGTTGACAGCGTTCGTCATTTATGCACAGGACTCTCGCGGGCGGATTCTCGGCTTCGTCGGGGACGCTTCGGGCGCGGCCATTCCTGGCGCTTCCATTACGGCCATTCATCTAGAGATGAATACTCGCACGCCGACAAAGTCCAACGATGCGGGCAACTATGAGCTTCCCTATCTCCTGCCGGGCGTCTACCGGATTGAAGTGGAGGCGAAAGGTTTTAAGCGTTACACGCGCGAGCCCATCGAGGTCCGCGTCGGCGACGTGATCACGCTCAACATCCCCATGGAAGTCGGCGCCGTCACAGAGTCCATTAACGTGACGGCTGAAGCGCCGCTGCTGGAAACAAGTTCAGCCAACATGGGCACCGTGTTCGACCGAAAGCAGTTGGAGGATCTTCCCATCGCCGGCGGCAATGTGATGTACCTTGACCGTCTGTCTCCAGGCGCTGTGGCTACGACGGTCCCCAATCATAACTGGTTGCCGAGCGCCGTAGATTCGATGTCTGGCGTCGCGCTCGGCGGCGCAAAAGGTGGGATGAACGAGTACACATTGGACGGCATCCCTAACATGACAGGCTCTTACAATTCCTTTGCCCCGCCGGCCGACATGGTGCAAGAGTTACGGGTCGACGTAGTCACCTACGACGCTTCGATCGGCCACGCCGCTGGAGGAAACATCAACATGAGCTTGAAAGCCGGCGCCAACTCTTTGCACGGAACCGCGCAATGGGACGTAGCGCCGAACAACCTACAAGCCACGGATTTTTTCACCAACAAGCGGCTTTATGATCTCAGCACCGGTCCGGTAACCGAGCAAAAACGCAAATCCATTGTGCCCCCCCGCAAGGTGCACCGTTATTCGGCGACCTTGGGGGGTCCGCTGTCGATCCCGGGTGTGTACAAGGGGGAGAACCGAACGTTCTGGATGTATGGTTTCCAGGGCTTCAACCGGCGCAATCCCGATAACACTTTCTTGACGTTGCCCACCATGGCGGAGCGTCGCGGCGATTTCTCGCAGTTGCTCCAGTTTGGACCGATCTATCAGCTTTACGATCCTGCCACCATCCAGCCGGCCGCAGGCGGACGGTTCAGCCGTCAGCCGATCCCTGGCAATATCATCCCCTCGAACCGGCTGGACCCGATGGCGCAGAGGATTCTCGGCTTGCTTCCGGAACCCAACGTCGCGGGCACGCCGCAGGGGAACAACAACTACAACATCACGGGAGAGAACTCGAACGATTTCTACCAGAACATGGGTCGCGTCGATCATGTGGTGAATGAAAAACATCGCATGTTCGGTCGCGTAACGCAATCCTGGCTTCATTTTTACCGTAACAACTATTTCCGCAACGAAGTGCGAGGCTTGGACCGCTATCGCAAACAGCGGGGCGCCGCTTTCGACGACGTTTATGTGTTCTCGCCTTCATTCATTCTGAACACCAAAGCGGGCTTTACGCGCTTCATCGAGACGGACAACCCGCAAAGCCTCGGCTACGATCTGACGAAGCTTGGTTTCCCCGCCGCCCTCGTTTCGCAACTTGACAAACAAGCAGTGGCGTTTCCGCAGATTGCGATCGACGCCTTCATGACCATGGGCGAGGGAACAAACTACAAATCCGCAACCAACTATGGCTCGTTTTCAAGCGCCGCTACATGGATGCGTGGCAACCACAGTCTGAAATTCGGCGGAGAGTTTCGCGTATTGCGCGATCATTACTATAACTTCGGCAATGCGGCCCCCAACATCGCCTTCAGCACAACCTGGACCCGCGGTCCCCTGGATAACTCGCCTGCGGCTCCCATCGGACCGGGGCTAGCGTCTTTCCTGCTGGGACTGCCGACGGGCGGCGGCATCGACAACAACGCCTCCCGGGCCGCGCAATCTACCTACACCGCACTGTTTCTACACGACGACTGGAAGCTCACGCGCAAGCTCACCCTCAATGTAGGGTTGCGCTGGGAGTATGAAGGTCCGCCGACCGAACGCTTCGACCGCGCGGTGGCCGGGTACGATTTCGTAACTCCCAACCCTATTTCCGACGCCGCTTTGAAGGCTTACGCGGCTTCGCCCATTCCGGAAGTTCCGGTTTCCCAGTTTAAGACGATTGGGAGCCTTACTTTTGTGAACCGCAATGGAGTGCCAAGGAATTATTTCTCTACATCCAAGAAGAATTTCGCGCCGCGGTTCGGCTTCGCTTGGCAAGTACGGCCCAAGCTTGTCGTGCGGGGTGGATATGGGATTTTCTTTAGCACCGTGGGCGTTGATCACACCAGCGTCATCCAGTCTGGTTTCAGTGTTCGTACGAATTTGATCCCGTCGCTGGACAACGGCCAGACGTTCATTGCCACGTTGCAGAATCCTTTCCCCAATGGCGTGCAAAAGCCGGAACCGGTTGGGCCGAAAACGTTTCTGGGCCGTTCCATCAGTTACTGGAACCCCTATGTGCCAACCCCGTACATGCAGCGCTGGAGCTTTGCCATACAACGGGAGTTGCCGTGGCGGAGCTTGGCCGAAATCGGGTACGTGGGCAGCCGCGGTACGCACTTAGGCGTTTCACGCGAGGTCGACACGATCGATCGGAGATGGTACAGCACGTCGCCGGAACGTGATCAACCGGTGATTGATTTTATGAGCGCGGCGGTGACAAATCCATTCTCATCCCTTCCGGAATTCGTGGGTTCGGGTCTTTCCGGCCGGACCGTAGGCCGCAACGTTCTGCTGCGCCCGTATCCGCATTTTAACGGCATGAGCGCTCAGAATCCGACGGGCTTCACTTGGTATCATTCTCTCCAAGTGCGCGCCGAAAAACGTTTCACTCACGGCGTAAGCTTGAGCGGAACCTACACCTGGGCCAAAACCATGGACGCCCTCAGCTACCTCAATGACACCGACCCTGTTCCAGAGCATGTCATCTCCGATCTGGACCGGCCGCAACGCATCACCATTAGCAGCGTTTGGGAAATTCCGGTGGGCCGCGGCAGACCCCTGGGGAGCGGAATGAGCCGCTGGCTGGATGCGGTAGTGGGAGGCTGGCAGTACCAGGCCATCTTCCAGTACCAGAGCGGACAAGCGCTGGGATTCGGCAACATCCTGTTCCGGGGCGATGTGCACAATATTCCGTTACCGGCAGACCAGCGCACGTTGGAGCGCTGGTTCAACACCAACGCCGGCTTTGAAAAGGACCCAGCTAAGCAACTGGCATGGAACATACGGACTTTCCCGTCCCGCCTCGCCGGACTGCGCGGGCCAGGACAATCCTATTGGGACATGTCGCTAGCTAAGGTGTTTAAGGTCACGGAGAGGTGGCGCATGCAGATCCGGACGCAGTGGGAAGGCGCCATGAACCACCCGCTGTTCTCGAATCCGAACATGGCGCCGACCAACCCGCTGTTCGGCTCCATCACCTCTACGCAAGGTGAAGCGCGCCGCATTTATTTGGGCGCAAAACTCACTTTCTAACGCGTTCGCAGATCCGCCATTGCGGCGAGTTGGCGGCAGCGATGGCTCCGCCGGCTCGCCGCCTTTTTCAGTAAGCTGGTAGTTTGACTGCTCGGCTATTCGTTAAGCTCTTAGCCGCCGTTTTTTGCGTGCTTGCGGTTACTCTGGTCACGGCGGACTTCCTGGTTACCCGGGTGGTTGAAGCTGGCTACCGGGAGGCCAGAATGCGAGATCTCGCGGCCAAATGCCGGATGGTGGTTTCAGCGCCGGAGGGTCGCCAGATGGACCTCGCCCGGTCCGCAGGCGCACGGCTGACCATTGTAGCCCGCAGCGGGCAAGTGCTCGCCGACTCGGATGCGGATCCAGCCGGCATGGAGAACCACCGCCTTCGTCCTGAAATCTATGCAGCTTTCCAAGGGCGGGAAGGAAGCAGCGTGCGGCGCAGCCCCACCACGGGCGTGGAGTATCTTTATGTAGCCATCCCATCCGTGCATGGCGCTTTGCGCTTGGCGGTTCCGCTTTCGGAAATCCAATCCCACGTCGCTGCGGTGCGTCATCGCATCTTTGTGGCCATAGCGATGGCATTCCTTCCCGCGATGATCTTCGCTGCGATATTTGCGCAGCTCGTATCCACCCGGCTCGGCAGCATCATCGATTATGCCGGCAGGCTCGCAAGCGGCGATTTTGACGCGCAGTTGCCGGCGAGCAGCCGTAATGAGCTCGGCATCCTCGCCGGAAAGTTGAACGACACCGCGGCGAAATTGCGGAAAATGTTTGAAACGCTCGAGCGGGAACATGCCGAACTGGAAAAACTCGAACGAATCCGCAAAGATTTTGTCATCAATGTCTCGCACGAGCTCCGCACGCCCCTCGCCTCCATTCAGGGCTACACGGAAACCTTACTCGACGGCGCGCTTCATGATCCCGAACATAACGTCCGCTTTCTTTCTATCATCCGCCAGAACGCTGAGCGGCTCGGCCGCCTTATCGCCGACCTTATGACCATCTCGCGGCTGGAGCTGAAAACCCAGAAATTCCAGTTCGCCTCCTACGACACTCACGGCCTGCTCGCGGAAGCCGTCGACTCAATGGCGCCGATGGCGGAGAAAAAGCGCATCCGCATCAGCATGGCCGGCGCTTCCGTCGGCGGTGAAGTATTCTGCGACGCGGAAGCTGTTCAGCAGATCCTGATCAACCTCCTGGACAACGCGGTCAAGTATACGCCCGAGGGAGGATCCATCACCGTCGGAGTTCGCCCTGCCGGCAATGGTTTCGTCGAAATCTATGTTCAAGATACCGGCATAGGAATTCCCGCGGACGACCTTCCGCGCCTGTTTGAGCGCTTTTATCGCGTCGACAAAGCGCGTTCGCGCGAACTGGGAGGCACCGGGCTCGGGCTTGCCATTGTGAAGCATTTGGTGCGCGCGCAAGGTGGAACGGTCCACGTCCGCAGCGAGGTGAATAAAGGCTCGACCTTCTCGTTCACTCTCCCTGTTCACGACCTCGGGCTGAGCGAGCATGCCGAGATTCAGAAAGAGTTAACAGCAATGTAATGCAGTTGTAACCGGCGCGGGGTTATGGTCAGAGTGTAGGAAAGGCGGCATGAAGAAAATCGTCCTGATCGAAGACGACGCAGACTTATACGCGCTGCTCAAGTATAACCTCGAAAAGGAGGGCTTTGCGCTGGTGGGGTCGCAAACCGGCAAGGGCGCGCTGGACTTGTGCAAGCGCGAGAAGCCGGATTTGGTCATCCTCGATATCATGCTGCCGGATTCCGACGGCTTGGAGATCTGCCGGAACATCCGCAATACGCCGGAGCTTTCACACATCCCGGTCATTTTTCTCACCGCGCGGGCCTCGGAAACAGACCGTATCGTGGGATTGGAGCTCGGGGCGAACGATTATGTGGTGAAGCCGTTTTTCGTCCGGGAACTGATTGCGCGCGTCAAGATACAGTTCCGTGGATCTCGCGCGCCCGCAAGGCTGCTCCAGTGCGGTAGCCTGGAGCTTGACCGCTCGAGCTGCCGCGTAAAACTGAATGGCGAATTTCTTTCACTCACCGCAACGGAATTCCGCCTGCTCGAGTTTCTGATGAGCCGCCCAGGAATCGTCTTCAGTCGGGAACAGCTTTTGAACGCCGTGTGGGGGCATGACCGCGCCGTGACCGACCGCACGGTGGACGTCTATATTTTGCGACTGCGCCAGAAAATCGAAAGCGATCCGTCGGCGCCCTTGTTCATTCGCTCTGTCCGAGGTTTTGGTTACAGTTTCAACGATGAGGTGGCGCAGAAGGACGAAGGGACGCCTGCTCCGGCGATGCCAAACGGGAACGAAGGATGAGGAACGCCGGGCGTCCGTTCCGGTCTTCTATCCTTTCTACAGGAACCAACGCATAACCTACCTGCGCCGCCATCCGAAGCAACCGCGCGTTCATGCCCGGTGTCGGTTCGCGTCCGTCCACCCACTCCAAAAAAACAGCGCCGGGCGATGAGAGCTGGCGCCGCAGCGCCTCCCAATCTTGCGGCTCTGGATTTTCCTTCAGCGGCTCGCCGCCCACCTCCATGGGCAGCGTGCCGCGGCTAAGTAATCGTAGGTTGTCGAACAGTCCCCAATCCACGGCGTAAATTTGCGCCGCTTCCATGCGCTTTAGCGCGGGCGGCAGTTTGAAAATGGCGTCTGTCCACACGCCTGCGGCGCCGTTCCGCACAAGCTGCGCGTAATGCTGGTTGGTTACAAGCAGGTTGACCGTGCACAACACTCCAATAGCGGCGGTGAGCGCCAGGTGTCCCCAATGTCCCGGAAACCGCTGGGAAACCTCCGCGAAAACCACCGCCGCTAGCATCGCCGGCAAGGGCCACAACAAGATGGCGTGATGCGCCGCTCCGCCTGCATTGCGCGTAAGGGCCATCTCAAACCAGGCAACCGCCATTGCGATCACGGCAAACCACAGCAGTTTGCGCACTCGAGATCGCCCAAAAACCAGACCGAGGCCTAAAGCCACCATGTAGGCGTGCAACATCCAGTTTCGCCGGGGCTCACCTGCCAGCCGGCTCACCCTGCACGCGCCCCGCTCGAGCAGTGTCTGTGGCTCTCTAGGATAACCATCGCCATCCTCGCCTGTGATGTAACCAAACAGCGCCGAGCCATCTATCGTCGATCTAAGCGCATGCCACTTCTGCGTGAAGCCCTCGGTTGAAAAAGCCAGATACGAACTGACGTTCCCGGAACGGCGCTGAAAGTTGTACAAGAGGAAAGGCGACGCCCCAGCCAGAAAGGCGCAACTCGCCGCCAGTAGGGTCTTGGGCCGCAGCGCCTGCCAAATCTCACGCGGAAAAACAATTAGCGTGGCGCAAATCAACCCGCTAAAGATCCATACAAAAAGGGCCTTGTCCCACAGAGCCAGCCCGAAACAAAAAAAACCGGCGCTCAGCGCCCACAAAGTCCGGTCGCTGTAAAACCGCCGCACCAGCAGCATCCCTAAAACCGTCAGCAAGTGCTGTAACACCACCGGGCCCCAATCAAAAACCGTGGTAAGCAGGAAGGTTGTGTCTGTAGCTAGCAGGAAGGCCCCTGCCGTCGCCGCCCGCAGACCGGAAATCCGCAACAACAACCGCCAGAACAGCCATATGGTGGCGGCGCCCAAGAAAATCACGGGCGTCCGCACCGAGTACGCCGATGGTTTCCACCTTCGAAAAATAGGCTTGTAGATCTGGGTCTTTACCGCCCCCAGATAACTGAGCAGCATGACTTCCGCCTTATGGCCAAACAGGTTTACGGAACGAAACTCGGGGAAAGGGTTATAGATGGGGGAGGCAAAAAGAGCCTCATCCATCTGGATTCCCGCCTGCGGGACGAACGCCAGTCCGAGCGCTAAGAATAATACCGCAGCCGCGAGCCCCGGCAACCAAGCTTTGGCGAAACCGTTGTGACCCAACTTCTCACTATAGCGGCTCTAGACACGTATGCGGCGCCGCAGGCGCGTTCGCACCAATGATAACCTAAAAATAACGAATGTCCCGTCCGGCATTTCCCTTGCTTTTGTGGTTTGTGTTCGCCGCTTCAGCCCAGGAGCCGCGCAGAGATGTTGTGGTCGTCACCGGAGCTTACGAGCCCGTCCCTCTCGAAGAGGCCGACAGAGCCATAGCCGCCTTTGATGTGCAAGACCACCGACTCGTGTCGGCAAGTCTTGCGGATTTCCTTCGCTTGGATCCGGCCCTCGATTTGCGCCAGCGGGCGCCTGGCGGCGTACAAGGAGACCTTTCGATACGCGGCGCCACGTTCGGCCAGACGCTGGTTTTGGTCGATGGCCTGCGGATCAATGACGCACAATCCGGCCACCACAATCTTGACGTTCCGTTGCCCCTTGAAATGGTGAGCCGTGTCGAAGTTTTGCGAGGCTCTGGTTCTTCTTTATACGGGTCGGACGCGGTAGGCGGAGTCGTAAACATCATCCCGGCCACGCCGCAAGTTTCCGAGCTGACAGTGCGCTCGGCGGCAGGCAACTTTGGGATCAACCAGCAGAGCGCCACGCTGGCCATTGCGGCCCGCGACGTGGCCCAGCAGTTTTCCTTCTCGCGCGACTTCTCGAGTGGCTTTCGCGAAAACCGCGATTATCGAAACCTGCTGCTGTCCTCCATCACCCATTTTCGCCGCACCCGTCTCCTCCTCGCCCACCGGGACACCCCGTTCGGTGCGGAGGGGTTTTATGGAAGCTATCCGTCTTGGGAGCGAACCAAGACGTGGTTTGCCTCGCTCACGCAAGCTGTGGGGAGCAAGACGGATGTCTCGTTCGCCTTCCGCCGCCACACGGATCTATTTGTGCTGTACCGCTACCGCCCGGAGGTCTACACAAACCGCCATGCGGTGGAGTCTTATCAGGGAGCCATCCGGCGCCGAGAAGAACTGGCGCCGGCGGTGCGCCTCTTTTATGGCGCGGAAGGATACGGCGACTCGATTGTCTCTACAAACCTTGGCCGGCACTCGCGGGCCCGCGCTGCTGCATACGCCTCTGTTGACGCACGCGCGCTCCGGCGTTTTTCGTTTTCCGCAGGAATCCGAGGCGAAACCTATGGGGCATTGAACACGGAGTGGAGTCCTTCGCTCGCGGGCGGGGTATGGCTCAATCAGAATTTCAAACTGCGAGCTAGCGTGAGCCGCGCTTTCCGTGTGCCGACGTATACAGATCTCTATTATCACGATCCGGCGAACATAGGCTCCCCGGACCTGCGGCCGGAGAGCGCCTGGAGTTACGAGGGCGGACTGGAGTGGAACTGGCTAGGGAGATGGCGGGGCAGCGCGGGGGTCTTCCAGCGGCGCGAAAGGGATGGCATCGATTATGTGCGCCGCACGCCGCGCGATGTCTGGCGCGCCACGAATTTTCAGCGGCTCCATTTTACAGGAGTGGAAGCATCGCTCGGCGCGCGCCTCACGCAGAGACAGAGCATCGATGTGCGCTACAGCGCGTTGCATGGACAGCAGGAGGCGCTGGCTGGCTTCGAAAGCAAGTACGTGTTTAACTATCCCGCCCACGCCGCCGTCGCCCGCTGGCAGTGGTCGCCGCGGGGCCTGATGGTCCAAACGCGCCTGGGTATCACCAGCCGCTTGCGGCGGGATCCTTATGCGGTGTGGGACCTGTATGCGGCGCGGACCTCTGGAAGGTGGAATCCATTCCTGCATTTCACGAACCTCACCGCCGCCCGGTACGAAGAAATTCCCGGCGTCGCCATGCCTGGCAGAACGGCCGTCGTGGGCCTTCAGTGTTTGGTCTGGCGCTCCAAGTAGTTTAGCTACACTGATGGGGAAGACTATGTTTCGCTTTGCTGGCTCTGCTTGGCTCCTCGCAGCTTTGTTGGTCGTAGGAGGAGTTGCGCGCGGAGCCGAGTCCGGCCAACTCGATTCCAGCCCTGCCTTGTTCAGCGTTTTGGCGGCCATCAACGCTGCCGGATACGACGCGGACCTCGACTCTCCCACCAACAGCCCCCTGAGGCTGCTTCTACGGAAGCACCTGGCGGCGAGTCCTCCTGCCTGCCTTCCGGAGCTGAAGCGCTTTTTCGCCGAACATCGCCAAAAGGACCCCTCAGCCGAACTGAGCCAGTACGTGTCTTTCGCCCTAGCCACAGAAGGGCCACCCCGCTTCGACTTCCGTTTCAAAGAGTACCTTTTGCCGCCCGACGCCGCGCCTTTGGTCGACCTGAAACCTTTGCTGATCCGCTTCCATAAAGAGGCGAATATCGACGAACTTTACGCGCGCGCACAACCATACTTTGAGGCGGCCATTGCTCGTTACCATGAACCGGTCTCGAAAGCGGTGCTGGAAGTGAACGCGTATTTGCGTAACCCTACCAGCGGCTATCTCGGACGCCGTTTTCAAATATTCGTGGATTTACTGGGAGCGCCCAATCAGGTCTTCTCCCGAAGCTATGCCGATGACTACTTCGTCGTGGTCACCCCCTCTGCGCAACCGCAAGTGGATTATATCCGCCATGCGTACCTGCATTACTTGCTCGACCCTTTGTCGATCCGTTACGGCGAGGAAATCAAAACCAAGAGGTCGCTCGAAGATTTCGCTTTAGGCGCGCCTGCGCTCGATGAGAGCTTCAAAAATGACTTCGTGCTCCTGGTAGACGAGTGCGTGATCAAAGCCGTAGAGTCACGGCTGGCGCCTCCATCGGAGCGCGCCGCGATGGTGGACCGGGCAGTGAAAGAGGGGTTTATCCTCACCGCACACTTCGCCGAACAGCTTGTTCTTTATGAGAAGCAAGACCGGGCCATGCGCTTCTTCTATCCCGAAATGATCGAGGCCATCCATCTTCAGAAGGAAACCGCCCGGCTCGATAAAGTTCAATTTTCAAGCCAGCGGCCAGTGCGGCGGGTGAAGACAGTGAAGCCCAAGGAGACCGAAGAGCTGGCTGGCGCCGCCAAGACCTTGCATGAGGCTGAAGAACTCTACCGCGCGAGGAACCTTGACAAGGCGCGAGAACTTTATATGCGCGCCCTAAAAGAAACGGACGAGAAATCGGCGCACGCGAAGGCGTATTATGGTTTGGCGCGGATCGCAGCCTTGGAAAAGAACCCAGAGACGTCTGAAAAGCTTTTCCAGAGGGTGCTGGAATTGAATCCTGACCCTTACACGAAGAGCTGGACCCTAATATACCTAGGCCGGCTGGCGGACGCCGCCGGGGACCGGGTTAACGCGGTGGAAAGTTACAAAGCCGCGCTGGCCGTTGAGGGCATTTCCGAAGCGGCGCAGGATGCGGCGAGGCAAGGTTTGAAACAGAGCTTTTCCAGGGAACGATGATGGAGGCCCTGAGCCGGTCAGAGAGTTGCCGGATTGAAAAAAGAAAGGAATCATGGAATGAGTATGGGAAACATGAAACTGATGATCGCCGGGCTGGCTGGCGCCCTGTTGCTGACAGCCCAACAACCTTCCGGCGGCGCAGCGCAGCAACCGGCTTCGCCGCCCTCTGCGCCTGCAAGCCCCGTAGCCAAACAGCCAAAGCCGAAATCTCAAAAGGAAGTGGCTGCGATTCAAGCTATGTTTAACGCGAATACGCCTGATGAGCGCATCGCCGCCGCTAAGGCGCTCATCACCGGCTTTGCGGACAGCGAATTCCGTCCTCTGGCTTGGCAGTTGATGGCCCTGGCCTACCAACAGAAGGGCGACGAAGAAGGCATGATCGCCGCCGCTGAAGAACTCTTAAAGTTAGATCCCAAGAATTTCAACGCGATGATCATGATCTCCACTTCTCTGGCGCGCCGCACTCGCGAGTTCGATTTCGACAAAGAGGAGAAGCTCGCTCGCGCCGAGAAGTTAGCCAAGCAAGCTCAAGAGGCCATTAAGACCGCCCCCCGCCCCAACCCGCAGGTAACGGATGAGCAGTGGGCGGCCGCGAAAAAAGACTTTCAGGCTCAGGTGTATGAGGCGCTGGGCCTGATTGCCATGGTCCGCAAAAAGTATGATGACGCCATAGCCAACTTTAAGCTTTCCATGGAGAATGCCACTCAGCCAGACCAGACCACGATGGTGCGCCTGGCCAACGCTTATAACGAAGCTAAGCGTCCGGCGGAAGCTGAGGAGTTATTGACCAAAGTGCTTGCCATGCCTAACCTGCACCCTGCGGTTAAGCAGTTTGCGGAGCAGGAAAAGCGCCGTGCGGAGCAGTTGAAGAGCGCTAAGCCTTCGAGCGCGCCGGCGCAGCAATCCACTATGCCCCAGCCTGTCCCTGTTCCCGTGGCGCCCAAACCTTGACAGGATTAGTAGAGTGACGTCGCGATGAGCCCGGACCTGGAACCCCTGTGCCGCCGGATTGGTTACGCTTTCCGGGACCAGAGCCTCCTGATCCGCGCGCTAACCCACAGCTCCTGGGCGACCGAACATCCTGCCGGGGCGGATTCCGCCCCGCAACATAACCAGATGCTCGAATTTCTCGGGGACGCCATTTTGGGCTTTCTGGTGAGTATCGCTCTGGTGCAGCGTTTTCCTCACTCCTCCGAAGGCTGGCTCACAAAATGGCGCGCCAGCTTGGTGCGCGCAGAGCGTTTGTACGACGTGGCGGTAGAGATCGATCTCGGTTCGTATTTAGTGCTGGGGAAGGGTGAGGAGTCCAGTGGAGGGCGAGGCAAGAAGGCTCTGCTGGCGGACGCGGTAGAGGCGCTCATCGCCGCGCTCTATCTGGATGGCGGCATGGAGGCTGCGCAACGGTTTGTAGACACATTCATTATGCAAAGATTCGACGCAGGCGCCGGCGCGGGGCGTGAGCCGAGCGACGCAAAGTCTTCTTTGCAAGAGCTGGCTTTCGCGCGCAAACTCCCTCCCCCGCGTTATGCTGTCGTAGCGGAAGAAGGTCCCGGACACGCACGCATCTTCACTGTCGAAGTCCGCATCGGAAAGGACCTCAGCGCGCGCGCGGAGGGCCCATCCAAAAAAAGCGCAAGCCAGGCAGCCGCCCAATTGCTGCTTGACCAGTTACGCGCCAGTCCGAACGACTCCGCTCCCCGGCAGGGGTGACATCAAGTTATCGTGATCACCACGCACAGAACGCCAGCCACGCCACGGCTACCATGGCCAGCGCGAGTAACCAGCCGTATACAAAGCCTTTGAAATCGATGCGATAGGCCCTCCAGAAACCCACGCCCGCCGCGCCGCGAACCGGATTGAGAAGGTTCACCAGCAACAGTTGCTCGCCGTTTTGCGCCGCGGTTTTCTCGCGCTCGCGCGCTTTTTCTTCGGTTTCGTCATCATCCAGGCCGTAGTGACTCGGCGTCTGGAGCCGCCGGAAAAAACCCTTCACCTGGGGCCAAGGTTCCGGCGGAGTGAGTAGGCTCACCGCCACTAAGGCAACGATGCCCGCTGTCAGGGCGGCTAGGAACACGTTGGGATCCCAGTGATCGAAACGCTCGCCCATGGCCAGATACACAGCGAAATTCGTCACCATGGCCACAGCGGCGCTAGCCACGGCGCCCCAGCGGTTGGCGCGCCGCCATACAACGCCGCCTAGCACGCCGATGCCAACGTAGGTGGCCAGCGTTTCGGTGAGCAGAAACGAGTACAGCACCCGCTCGATAAAAAATAAAGCATACACCGCGCTCGCCAGCGTGATGGTTAACCCGCTTATCCGTCCCACCCACAAGTAATGCCCCTCGGATCGGCGCGGCGCAAGATAACGTTGATAAATATTGCGTGTAAATAGCGCACCCGAATCCACCATGAAAGCCGAACACGCCGCCATGTTGGCCGCCAGGAGGCATGCCAGCAGCAAACCCACGCCTCCAGGGAACAGGAGGCGCCGGCAAGCGAAACCGAATGCTTCTTCCGGCTCGTGGAGTTCGCTGACGCCAAACTGACGCTGCGCCACCATCGCCGCCACAATAAGCCCCACCATTGCCCATCCCATGGTGCAGATTCGCTTGACCATGTTGCCGTACATAAAGCCGCTCCGGCAGGCGTATTCATCCTTACCGGTGCCCACCGAGGCGGTCACATGAGGCTGCGCCATGATGCCGATCAAACCGTTGAGCGTCAACATTAGGATGAACCAGGGTCCGATGCCGGCGGGCGTGGCGAGAGAAAACATAGAAGCGCCGAGCGAGGCTCGCATCCCTCCCATGCCTCCCACCACTCCCCAGCCCAGCGGAATGAGAAGAAACGACAGTACGATGATCAGGAATCCTTGCAAGAAATCTGTCCAGGCGGTGGCCACCAGTCCTCCGATGAAGCTGTAAAGGATAAAGATCGCGGTCATCGCCGTGACGATCTCGTTCACCGGCGCATGGCCTCCTACCACCTGGCTGATCACCTTCGCTGATCCCTTGAGCATGCTGGCCGTGTTGATGGTAAAGAACGCCAAGGCGAACGCTGTATAAAAAACCCCCATCCACGGGCCATAACGGTCTTCCATGATTTCCGCAGTCGTCGTTCGGCGGACGCGCCGGAAGACGGGCGCCATAAGCCAGTAGAACGGCGTTGCAAAGAGATTTTTCCATTGGTACCAGATGCCCGACACGCCGATCCCATACACAGCGCCGGCTAGGGACACTGGCATGTCGGCATGGGTCCCAATGCTAAAGCTCTGGCCGATCATGAGCCACTTTCCGAATCGCCGGCTACCCAGAAAATAATCGTGCGTGTCCTTTACGTGACGGCCCGCGTAAGCCCCAACCGCCGCGATGCCGGCAAGATAAACCACCAGCACCACCCAATCCACAAGCGCAATTTCCAATGAAGGCATGGCTATGGGCGCGCCAGTCGCAGCACGATGAGATTATATACTTCGAGCCGGGGAATGCGGAGATGCAGTACACCGTCACGCATAGCGATCTCCAACGGCGCAGCCGCTCCGTCCGGCGTTGCGGAGAACGCTTTACGGAGGGTGTAGCCTTCAGGCAAACGGACGCGCGCTTCTATTCTTTCCACCGGATGACGAAAGTTGTAATTCACCAGATGAAGCGCCAGGTTCCCGGTAGATGGCTGCCGTGTCAGTTCCATGGTCACATACTCCGGGGCAGAAACCTCGGCGGTGAACTCGCCCCGCGCCGCCCACCGGACCGCCTCAGCCAGCTCGGCATGGTTGACCGGAAGCTTCCAGTATGTGTGTGGAAACGTGTAGCTCATTTCCGCGGCAGGCGGCGGAACTGCGGGAACAATCTGCGGCAGATAGGCCACCCGTCCCCGCCCGAACTCCCGGCGGACCGCCACATTCGCCGGGTGGTCTATCCCGAACACGTCAGCCAGAGCAAACTTCTCCCGGCGGAGACGCCATTCGGTGAGCATGGAGCTGTTGCCGGTAGCCACAAGTCCGCCGCCCGCACGCACAAAACTACGGATGGCCTCTGATTGCTCGTCGCTCAAGGCGTCTTGGTCAGCCAGGATCAAAACCTTGTAGCCGGAGAGCGTTTTGAGGCGCCGATCATAGATAATGTGAAATGGAATCCGGTGCTGAATCAGCGTCTGCTCGGCTAGCGTGGCGGCCACCAGGGCGCCGGCGGGGTGAAACTGAACGGCTGCAAATGCCCGCAAAACCGCCACATCTCCTACTGGTTCCGTATCCCGTAGGCTGTCTTGATGCTCGTGAAAGAAGCGGATGAAGCGCCGCGCCTCCGGAGTGAGCTGAATCCCGGCGGGATGCACGTCGCCCACCATCCCAATGTTATTTCCGTTATACGCCATGGCTTCGGCAATGCGGAGATGCGGAGGACTGTCGGGAGACTGCGCTCCATAACGCCCGCCAGTATAAACAAAGATCGACTTATGCATGATCCGCGCCGTCTTGAAGGAACGAATCTTGGAAACCAAACGCCCGTCTGAAGTCCACGAAGCGTGCGCGGGCTCCTCGCTCCACACCACGTCGCCATGCTGGAGCATCTCTCCCGCATCCACTCCGGTAGCAAACCCCTGATTGGTCGCCGGGTTCAGGTTTGGGTTCCCCTCAAGCGCAACTTGGGGGTTCAAAGAGTGTATGAGCAGATCGTATTCAGCGTAGTGGCGGGTTACTTCCTCTGCGCGCCACAGCGCCCACTCTTGCGCGAGGGGATTGCGCAATTCAGAAAGCTTAATGGGGCCGGAAAAGACGTCGAACGGCGGCGGCAGGATGCCGTCGAAGCGGTCGAAACCGAACCGGAGCCTACGCTTGGCGGGCTCGTATTTCGCTTCCAGCCAGCGGCGGAATCGCTCACGGCAAAACTCGCACCGGCACGAGCGCGGCTCCGCCCACCAGTGCATCTGGTCGAAATGAATCATGTCAAGCTTAAGCTCTTGAATGCCCAACCGCAGCACTTTTTCAATGAATTTCTGGTAACCGGGATGGTTGCGGCAGGCGGCGTAGCGAAACGTTTGCGCTCCGTCGAAGCCGTAGTAAACCGGCCTGCCGTTCTCATCCACTTGCATCCACTTGCGGGCTTCTGGTTCTTCGAGAAAGAAAGTCTCGAACATCATCGTAGCCCCAACGTATCCACCGACCCGGATGCCGTGTTTATGCGCAAATGCCGTAAAGCGGCGGGTCGCTTCGATGTCCTCCTTTTCCGTCTCAAGGCCGAACCCCTTGTGGAGATTGGTGAGCACAAGATTGATGCCGGCCTCTTTCAAGCCCATAACTGCCTGTTCGCTCCGCTCAGCCATCCAGTTCCGCTCGTCTTCGAGAGATTGGCCGCCGCGGCGGCGAATGAAAATCAAGGGCTCCCAGTTGCCCGCAACCACCAGCCCTTCCGAGACCCAAGCCGGACGTGACGGGCGGAGTGGAATCTCGGCTGCGGGCGCAGGCGTTAACGTCGCCGCAAGCGCCGCCCACCAAAGATATGTGCGGATTCGCATCTGTGGCATTCCTCCATGAACTCAAGTCAGCCGTACTCTCCAGAGGTAGCTTGACCGGCTGTGGTTATCGTTCTCGCCCAGGTACAAGGTATGATCGGGCGCTACGGCGATCTCATGGATGCGGGCCGGCCTCTCGCCCCTTTCAGGCTCGAGCAGGTCGTTAAAGGTCTCAATGCTACCTGTCCGAATGTCCCACCGCATCAGTTGGGTATGCCCATTCATTCCTCCTCCGCCGTAAAGGATTCCGTCCCTGATGGCGAGCGAGGGGAACCGTCCTCCGGCCATGACATGAGCCACCTTTTCCACCGCGCCCGTGGCGGTGTGAATCCTGCACAAGACCCCCGCCACCGTACCGGCGTAAATGTATGAGCCTCCGTCGTATGCCATGGAGTCACAAAATCCGTAGTCCTTTTGGTGCCTGGTTTGGGCCAGCGCGCTAACGACGTCCCGAGGCTTGGGGGGATCGTCGAGCAATTGCTCCTTGTCTTGCATTCGCGACAGGCCGTGCTCGAAACACACAAAGCGGTCACCCTCGGGATGGTACTTGAACAGCCGGATGGGACGTTCAGTCAAAATTTCGTCCCACGCTCGCGTTTCTGCATATGTGCCCCATAGCCAGCCGTCGCGATCCACCACGGCGTTGTGCGGCTGCGCAAAGAGAATCGCGTTGCCAATCCATGCCAGCGTTTCCGTCTCGCGCGTCGCAAGGTCGAACCGGAATACGGATTCCGCCGGGTAGGTAAACCCGTAGATGAGTCCGCGTTCCCAGTCCGCCGCAATGGATTGTATGTATAAACGCGGCGCAGGAATCCCGAGGATAGTCGCCTTTCCCGTGCACGGATCGTAGCGCACAAGTTTTCCGCCTGGCGCCTTCCGCTGGTCTTCCACGTCGTGTAGCGCCGAGGTTCCGAAGTAATAGCAGCCGTCTAGCGGACTGCGCAACAGCGTGCGGTGGATCTTCACGTCATAAGCGTCCGTCCAGGCGCGGGCATTTAGGGAAATGAAACGCTCCGCGGCAGGGTCAAACACATAGAGGAGATCGCCGTCGATCGAGTTGAGCCCGCAGTAGACGAGATGTTCCGCATCGCTGTATGTTACTGCGTCAAAACTGATCCAGCCATCACGCCAACCGGAATCCGCAATCAACTGGCGATAGCTCCAGCGCCCTTCGATGCGTTCTTTCCAGCCCTCCAGCCGGTAGTCGCGAAGACGGAAGGCCCTTATAGACTTCAGATCCATTGTTCCTGCTCTTTTAAAAAGAGTACTTTACAGCAAACTGGAGAATTCTCGGGTCATAGGCCGACGTAATTCGGCCGAAAATCGGAGAGTTCACCGCGGCAGCCGGATTGCCGAAGTTGGGGTGATTGGGAAGGTTGAAAAACTCTGCTCGAAAGTCCATCTTGTGCGATTCCCTCAGCCATGGCAGCGGGAACGACTTGGTCAGCGACAGATCTAAGTTCGCATACCCCGGACCGCGCAACGCGTTGCGTCCCGTATTTCCGTTCGTCCCCAGCGCATTTACGGTAAAAGCGCGTGGATTGAACCAAGCCAGGATTTTTTCCCCGCGCGGGCGGGCGGACGGCAAGCGGTGTTCTCCCACTTGGTCCGCTCGGTCTCCGCTAAGCCCGTTTAGTCCGTTATCAATTCCGGAAAGCACCGTAAACGGAAAGCCGTCACGCAGTATGAGAATTCCACTCACATTCCATCCACCCAGCGCATAACGACCGACAGAACCGAGCACTTTCGGCGCGGGGATTTGCCACACCGCGCTTAAGATGAACTGCCGGTGTATGTCATAATCCGAAACCCCGCGGTCCGCAAAGGGGTTGGAAGTCGTGTAGTTGCCTGTCCAAAACACGGACTCCGAGCTTTCATCAATGGACTTCGCCCACCTAAATCCGGCTATGAACGAGACCCCATGCGTCATGCGCTTTTCGGCCTGAAGCAACAAGGAGTGAAAATACGCCGTGCCGGGGCTCTGGCCTAAGGGAGCGGTAGTGAACTCTTTCATGGGGCGCCGCTGATTCGTATTCGCCAGCGTGGATGCGCCTGGAATGTAGACCGCCTCATTCCCCTCAACTCCCGCTGTGAGGTGATACGATTGCGAACCAGCGTAGCCGGCGCGCACGAGGATCGCCGCCGGCAACTGGTGTTCTAACGTCAGATTCCACTGTTGGGTGGAAGGATACGTGAAGCTGGATGGCGCCCAGGCCAGCAGCGGCATGGGTGACGGGAAGCGCGTCGTCGGCGGCGGAGGAAGCACTGAAGGAAATGGATTCACATAGCCTTGGAATGGATCCGCCAGACTTGCCGGAAAGTTGATGTCCACCGAAAGGTTAAACGGCGGCGAGGTTAGCTGGCCGTTGTAAGCATTGGCGGTTGGCTGATCGTGATACAGACCGTATCCGGCTCGCAAGCTGGTTTTGCCATCGCCAAAAATATCCCACGCCAAGCCCACCCGCGGATCGAAGAGCCTATAATGGGCGTCAATTCCCCGCTCCGGCACGCCGGGATCGCCCGGTACGAATACGCCTGGCGGCAGGTTCGGGAACCTCTGGCTCCGTACGCCCGCGCGGTAGGCGGCCCCATCAAAAACCTTAACCTGCTTGCGCTGATCGTTCCACGGCTCCCAGCCTGTCCAACGAACACCCAGATTCAGATTCAGGCGCCGCCCGATTTTCCACACGTCATTGAAATACGCCGCGGGAACGTTCCGCCGCAGAGAATTATAGAGCGGCGCATTCTGCGTGAACTGGCTGGGGCGGCCAAGGAAGAAATCCACAAGATTGTTGCCGGAGCGCTGCCCTGCGAATACAAAATTGCCGCCCGATAAATAATCCTGGTCCAATATATTGTGCTCCCGGATCCACTCCGCGCCGAACTCCATGGTGTGGCTGCGGCGTATCCAGGTCCAGTTCGTATTCCAGTTAAACTGATTCCGTGGAACGCGATAAATGCCGCTGTAGCTGAGGCTGAAATACCCCGCCACGTTGAGATTCAAGGCTGAACCAGAGCCCCCATACACCATATTCGTCACCTTGGAGCCGAAACCGGTCCACCCAGGCAGATCGGGGCCAACCCGCATCATATTGACGCGGCTCGCCCCTACGGCGAAGTTGGCCGCAAGCGCCGGCGTTAGCAGATACGTGCCGTTCAAAGCTCCGCTGTGGCTCTTCCAGGTGCGCGACACAGAAGCCGTGAGAATGTTGGTCAAGATCGTAGGATTAGGCTCGTCCAAAGTGTCATAAAGGTAACGCCCATAAAGGCGGAATTTCTCAGAAACGTTGTGATCCCCTCGCGTGACGAACTGTTGCCCGTCCTGCTTCACCCGCCGAGAAAAATAGGCCAGGCCAGTCACCGGGTCTCCCACAGGCATAAGGTTGACAATCTTCATAGCGATGGGGTCGAACCGGGACGTCGGGATGTAGTTTCCCGGAAAGATCGCGCCCGTGTCCGGGTCTTTAAGCTGGGTTCGTATGGCCGAGAAGTCGCCTGCCCGCTGTGCGGCGGTGGGCGATACCGACGAGCTGGATTGCGGCAGCGCCCGGATATTTGAGCCTTGCCAGGATGCGAAAAAGAAGGTCTTGTTCCGAATCGCCGGCCCGCCGAACGTAAAACCGTACTGGTTCCGTTTCAATCCGTCGTCTGACCGCGCAAAAAAATTCCGCGCATTGAATGTGGCGTTGCGCACAAACCAGAATGCGCTGCCATGGAATGCATTGGTTCCCCCACGCGTCACCGCATTCACAACGCCGCCCCCGCGGCCGCCAAACTTGGCGTTGTAGCTATTGGTTTGGAAGCTAAATTCCTGGATTGCGTCCGGGTTGGGAAACACATTTGCAATTTGCGTATAGGGGTCTTCGTTGCTTGCGCCGTCCAAATAGAACGCCGCAGAATTGGCGTGCCCGCCCGCCACAGATACCCGCTGGGACACCGCCTCTGGCCTGCTAGCCGCTTGAGAGTAAATGCCGCCCGAAGGAACCATGTTGACATCCGGCGCAAGCGTAAGCAGTTGCAGCACGTTGCGCCCGTTCAGCGGCAGCTCTTTGACGATCTGCGGCGTGAATGTCGTGGTGAGCGTTTGGGAGCGAACATCCACTAGAGCCGCATCGGCCGTGACTGTGATCGCTTCCGCCTGGCTCCCGACGCGCAGCGTGACATTCAGCGTGGCGGACTGGTCTACCTGCAACACCAAACCGTCCTGTACGTGGGTTTGGAAACCCGCTTTCTCCACGCGCACTTGATAGGGTCCGGGCGCAAGGTTCGACAAAACGTACAGCCCACTCGCACTCGATTCACCCACCGTGGTCTGCCGGGTTGCGGTTTGAATCGCGCTCACTTTCGCGTTGGGAATCACCGCGCCTGTGGGATCAGTGATCGTGCCTGAAAGCGTAGCTGACGAGCGCTGAGCCACCGCCGCAGTGGTCAACCCGAAGAAAACAGCTATTCCCATTCCAAAAATCAAGCGTGGCGTCATCGGGACTCCTTTCGCCTCCTGAAATCTTGGGGCGTTACGCAAACTGAGACGTAAAAGCTCTGTTTACCATGGCGTAAGCGCCCTGTCAAGACGAATTTCTAAGTTTGGGCAGATTTTTGAGAAATTTTTCTGACATATATCTTGACAAAAGATGGTCGCAATGGTTCAATGAGCGGTGGTGGCTCATAGAAGCACGCTGGGAGACGTAGCCCGCCAAGCCGGCGTCAGCCCTGCAACAGTTTCCAGGGTGGCTCACGGCAACCCTTGCGTGGCAGAAAGCATACGAGAGAGGGTCCGGCGCGCAGCGGCGGAACTAGGCGTCAGTCTGGACGGACGCCGCAGCGCCAGCCTGATCTTGTTTCTACTCGCGAACCGTCCCATGCTGCATCCGATTCATTCCCGGATACTGGTTGGGGCGGAGGGCTACTGCGTTTCCCATGGCTGGGACTTAGTGTTTCAGAGCTACCGGTATGTGTTGGAGGACGAACCGAAGCGGATTCGCCTGCCCCGTTTACTCGAGCGCCGGGGGTTGGTGCGAGCGATCCTTCTAGCTGGAACGAATTCCGCGAACATTTTGGAAGCGTTGCGTCTCATTGGCGTTGAAACTGCCGTATACGGGAACAATGTGGTGGGGGCTTGGGAACCGACGCGGGAGGACGTCGTTTTTTCAGACGACGTAGGAGGCGCCCGCGAAATGACACAGTACTTGCTTTCTTTGGGGCATCGAGACATTTGGTATGTGGGCGCGGCGGCACTTCCGTGGATGATTCGCACGGGCGAAGGCTACCGGCAAACGATGGAGCGGGCCGGGCTGACACCCCGTTTCAAGTGGATGCACACCGAGGAACGCGAGGCCGGGTACCTTGCGGCCAAGGCGCTGATCGCACAAGGCGAAAAGGTTACCGCCATCTTCGCCGGGAGCGACGCCACGGCGGAGGGAGTATACCGCGCGTTGCGGGACACGGGTTTGCGAGTCCCGGATGATGTCAGCGTATGCGGAGTGAATGATACGGAAGGCGCCATCCTACATCCTGCACTAACCACCATCCGTCCTTTTCCCGAAGAGGTGGGAAGAAATCTCGCGGAACTGGTGATCGCGCGGATAGCGAATCCAACCCTGAAACGAGAGCAGCGCGTCATTCCGACGCAGGTAGTGAGGCGGGACTCGTGTAGTGCGCCGCCGTTACGGCGCGCGTAAGCTGGCGGCGGCTAGGAGGGGCTTGGTTTGGAAGTCGGCGCCGCTTTGTCGGGTTCCGCCGCCACGCCCACTTGGTTGAGGATCACGATGTCGACGCGGCGGTTTCGCATCCGCCCTTCCTCAGTTTCATTGGAAGCGACGGGTGCGGTTTCCGCATATCCGGCGACCGAAAACCGCTCCGCCGGAATTTTCTGCCGGGCCGTGAGAAACTCGAGCATGGCGATGGCGCGGGCAGCAGAGAGGTCCCAGTTACTGCGAAAGCGCTGGTTGCTGATCGGCCGGGAATCGGTATGTCCTTCCAGGCGCACGGGATTCGGGATTTTGGAGATGGCGTCAGCCACCTTTGCAAGGATGGGGTAGGCTGAGGGCACGATGGTGTCTTCCCCAGATGGGAAAAACGCCGCTTCGCGCAAACTGATCACCAGCCCGCGGGGCTCGAGCGACACTTGCATCTTGCCTGCTTCGATTTCTTTTTTCAACTCCTGGTTCAGCAAGTGCAGAGACGGCAACAACTCGGCGAGAGCGCCTCGCTGGGCGCCGTTCTGGATCTTTTCCGCTCCCCCCGGTCCTCTCGCCATCGCGTTACCTATTCCCTTATCATTCACCGTGCCCCCGAGCAGCGCAGCGAGCATAGGGCGTTCCAGCGCGTGGCGCACGGATTCGGAAACTTGCATGGCGCGGCTGCGGTCCGCCTGGGAAGCGGCGTACATAACGACAAAAAAAGCAAACAGCAAGGTGATGAAGTCGGCGTAAGAAACCAGCCAACGCTCATGGTTCTCGTGATGTGTCTTTCGTTTTCGGACTCCCACGCCACCCACCTTTCAGGCTCAGCCGCCGGCTTGGCTAGGGGCAGTCTCGGCTGCTGTAGCTTTGCCGGACAGGGCTTTCGTTTTCTGGACGTTGGCGCGGCTGTACGCTTGCAGTTTACTCCGGATCAGTTTCGGATTTAACCCTTCGACGATGCTGACGACGCCTTCGAGCATGAGTTCACTGAGCATGGTGCGCCGGTGCAAGCGAGCGCGAAGCTTATTCGCCGCCGGCAGGAAGAACAGATTGGCGGACGCCACACCGTATACGGTGGCGATGAACGCCACCGCAATGCCGCTTCCCACCTCTTTGGTGTCTTCGATATGCTTCATCACCTGTATAAGGCCTAGCACCGCGCCGATGATGCCAATGGTGGGCGCGTAGCCACCGGCCGCCTCAAAAACCTTGGCCTCCATTTCGCCATACTGCTCCGTCACACTGATCTCCAGCTCCATCATTTTGCGTAGGTCCTGGATGTCGGCGCCGTCCACCGCCAACTGAAGCGCTTTGCGTAAAAACGGATCCGCCACGGCTTCGGCGTCGTCTTCGAGGGCCACCAAACCCTGCTTACGGGCCTTCGTGGCGTAGCCGATTACCTCGTCGATCACCGCCTCGGTGGACTCTACCCGGTCAAAGAACACCCATTTCAGGCGCGCCGCAGCTCTTCGCAGCGTCTCCCAAGGCGTGGTGACAAACACCGCTCCCAGCGTTCCGCCAAATACAATCAGAGCTGCTGACCCACCTTGCAAATCCGTGATTTTGCCACCCTCCGCCAGTAAACCGACGATGATGCCTCCTACCGCCAGACACACCCCAATCCAGGTGGCGAAATCGGGGCGCAAACCCGGCTTGCCGCTGCGTTCCTCAGCCATGCTTCTCCGCAATCATGGAATTTACGCCGCTCGCAGCGCTGTTTTCCGCGCCTTTCTCACACAGCCTCCGGCGAAACTGAACCACGCGCTCCACAATCTCTTCCGCCGGCTCCTCCACAACGATCTTCTGACCTGTGGTCAGCGTGATGACTGTGTCCGGCGTGGTCTCAATGTATTCGATTAGGTCGGAGTTCAACACCAAAGGCGCGTGGTTCAGCCGCGTTACGGTGATCATGGAATCTCGACCTCGTCTTTCTCATCGGCACGATCCCGGCTAACTTTGGATGTTTTCACAAGTCGAGAGATTCAAACCTGCGGCCCAAACGACGATGAGAGAGCTGGGAGGCAAACACAACTTCAATGGGATCCAAGCGCCAAGCCGCTAAGCTTGCCATCGAAATTCTCCGCGCCATGGAAACAGGTAGCCGCACACGGCTGCGCCGCAAGCTCGATCGCGCTGAAAAGATTCTCGACGAACCGCGCCGCCTTAGCCCTTATGACGCCGAACAGGCTGAAGTCTTAAGCGCTATCGCCCAGCAGTTGAAGACTACAGGTTATCTCCCCGCTCCCCACGCTCGCATCCTCGAACACTTTGCCGGAACTGTTCGTGTCTCTCTTTCTTAACCCGGCGCTTTACTCCTGAGCCAGCAAATCCCTTAACGCCGCCAGTTCGCGCCGGATCTCTTCGAGGATCTCGGTCCTGGGATCGAATAGCGAGCTCTGATCCGCTTTAGAGGGAGGGGGCGGCGGAACGTTCAGGCCTCGCGCTTCCAACGCCCTGCGCGCGCCTTCAATCGTAAACCGATGATCGTACAGCAGCCGCTTGATTTCCAGCACCAGCTCCACTTCCTTGCGCCGGTACAAACGCTGCCCCGTACCCGACTTTTTGGGAGACAAGCCCGGAAATTCCGTCTCCCAGTACCGGAGCACATACGCCGGCACCCCCGCCAGACGGCTCACTTCGCCAATGCGGAAGTAAAGCTTGTCCGGAATCTCCGCCGCAGGCGTCCCAGCGCCGGAAGCCGCACGGTTCTTTTGTGCTCGTGCTCCTCCCACAATCAACTTCATCTTACTCCGATTCCCCGCCTTTCGCGTCTGGCTTTTGGCCTTGCCCTCGCGCTACCATCATCCTTGGTGAACTTTCTTGCCGGCATACATCCTGTTCGGGAGGCCCTGAACTCTGGGCGTAATTTGGAGCGCATTGTCATAGCCCGGGGCGCTGGCGGCGCCAGGCTTCAGGAGATTATCGATTTAGCGCGCCGGCGCGGCGTTCCGGTGCGGTTTGAGCCCCGAGAGGCTCTGGACCGGCTGAGCAACAAGGCCTCGCATCAGGGCGTCCTGGCTGTGACCACCGCCCACCTCTACCGCACGCTGGAGGAGGCCACGCCGGCCGCTCGCCTGCTGGTGATTTTAGACGGCGTCGAGGATCCGCATAACCTGGGCGCTATTATACGCACGGCTCACGCCGCTGGAGCCGGCGCCGTGTGCATCCCGGAACGCCGGTCCGCCACCGTCACAGAAACCGTGGCTAAAGCCGCCGCCGGCGCCTTGGAGTACACGCCGGTTGTCCGGCTGGGCAATCTTTCTCAATCTCTGGACCGGCTCAAGAAAGACGGCTACTGGATTTACGGACTCGACGCTCGTGGCGAGACGGCTTACGATGAGGTCCAGATTCTCGAACCCGCGGCTCTCGTTCTGGGCGGCGAAGGACGAGGCTTACATCAACATGTGCGGGAGCGCTGTGATTTTCTGGTTCGCATTCCGCTAGCCGGCAAGATTCCATCGCTGAACGTGTCCGTCGCTGCCGGCATCATGCTCTTCGAATGGAGGCGCCGCCGCCCCTCAGAGCTGCCTCCTCAAGCCGCGGATTTCAAGTAAACCTCCTCATAGACGCTCTTTAAGAACCGCAGCCCTTCCGTGGCCAACTGCTCCGGAGAATCCGCCAGCTTCCGCCAAATGCAACACAGCTTAGCGATACTTTCCATGTTCGGATCGAAGGATTCAATGGTGATGCATCCGTCATAACCGACTTGCCGCAAAGCGCCAAAGAAGTCCTTCCAGGGAACCATCCCCGTGCCCGGAATGCCTCGCTGGTTTTCGCACGCATGAACATAGCCCAGATGGGCGCCGGTATCCAATACAGCTTGGACCATGTTGTCCTCTTCGCGGATCATGTGAAACGTGTCCAGGTGCACCTTCACGTTCGGCAGCCCCACATCCTGGATGAACCGTACGGCATCGGCGGCGATATTGATGAAGTGCGATTCAAAACGATTCACCGGCTCGATGCCCAGAATCAAGTCAGAGGCGTCGCGGGCATAGGATGCAATCTCCTGATATCCTTCCACCGCCCATTTCCACTCGTCTTCGGTCCGCATCTTCCCGGTGAGGTATCCCCAACCGCAATAGATCATCCCACCAAAAACCTTGGCGCCCGCTTCATGGCTCAGGTCGATCAACTTCTTTGAAAAGTCAATGCCGCGGCGCCGCACCGCAGGATCCGGGGAAATAATATTGTATTCGGCGGGCATGCCGTAGCCGGTGTTGATCGTCAATCCCAGATCCGCCGCCGCCGCGCGCACCTTGGCAGCGGGGAAGTGGTCCGGGTCGAAAGGAATGATCTCGACCGCATCGAAGCCCATCCGCTTGCATTTGTCCAGGACCGGCAAATCCTTTTCCACAAACGTTTCGTTGAACAGCAGTGAGTGAATCCCGAAAATCATCTCATCCTCCTCCCGCGGTGGACTCAACGCCCCTCCGCTCATAGGGATCATGTACATGGTATCTGAAGCAACCGGCTAAAGGTGGTATCTTGTGGATCATGATCCAGATGCAGTTTTCCCGCCGCGCCCTTCTCGCGGCGCCCGCTGCGCTGGCGCGGGCGCTGGGCAGCACAATTCGCGTCGGGTGCCAAGCCAATGGGTTTCCCCTCAAACCAGGTGATTTCCCCGCCCTGCTCAAGGCGCTGGAAACCATGAGGGAACTCCATTACGCCGGTTTCGAGTGTAATTATCGCTTCGTGGAGAGCCAATTCGCGCGCGCCGCCGAGGCGCGCCGCCAAATCGAAGCGACACGCGTGCATTTCATCGGCGCTCATGCTTCCCTGGATCAGATGCGCGGGGAAAAAGGCGAGCAGATCGCTGACGGAGTTGCAGCGCTTGGAGCGGAAGCTGTGGTCTTGAGCGCAGCGGGGCTATCGCCCACGGGTCATTTCGAAAGGAGCGCATTGCTGCAAAAAGCGAGAGCGGTGGAGGGAATCGCGCGGATGCTCGCCCAACGCAGGCTCCGCCTCGCCTATCACAACCACAACCCCGAGTTTGCCAACCACAATGCAGAAATCAACGCCCTTGCCGAGAACACAGATCCGGCGTTGGTGTCCTTCATGATGGACGCTGGACACGGATATTTGGGAGGAGGCGATCCGGCGGCTTTCATGCTCGCTTTCTCAAAGCGTATATTTGGCATCCACTTGAAAACGTTCCGCGGCCGTGAAGTGAGCGGTCAAGTGCCGCTCGGACAGGGCGACTTTGATTTTGAAGACCTTGCCGCAGCGGTTCAAAAGACCGGCTGGTCGGGGTGGCTGATTGTGGAAGAGGGCGGAGGACCAAGGCCCGGCGCCACGAGTGCGTTGGGACCCGACCGCCAGCACATCCGCAAGCTTTTCGGCGTTTGAGCTCTGCTTTGCGAGATGGTAACCATGAGAAAAAAGGATCAACGTGCATGACAGGAGACCCCATTACACGCGCTGACGCGATACGGCGTCTGTTTACCGCTGCTGCGGCAGCCGCTGGAGGGCAGCTTGGGAGCATCGAGCCGGTGAAGCTGGCGCCGGGCGAGAAGCTGCGCGTCGCCATTCTTGGCTGCGGCAACCGCAGCCAGGCGCATCTGGCGTCGCTCGCCTCGGTAGATAACATCGAAGTTGCGGCGCTGTGCGATATCGTCCCTGGAAAAATGGAAGAGCGCGCTAAGCTCGTCAAGAACGGAACCCCCCGGCGCTTCACGGATTATCAGAAAATGCTCAAGGAATCCGACCTCCATGCGGTCGGCGTCATCCTACCCAATACGTTGCACCGGGAAGCTGTGATCGCCTGTCTGCAAGCAGGAAAACATGTGCTGGTGGAAAAGCCGTTGACCTTAAGCGTGCCGGACTGCCGCGAAGTGGTGAAGGCTTTCGATCGCTACCGCCGCGTGGTGCAAGTGGGCACGCAACGCCGCCATGCAGCCTCTTATCAGGCGTTGGCGGAGAAGCTTCGTGAAGGCGCAATCGGCAACGTTCTCTATGGGTGGGTGAATACGTTCCGAGCAGATTGGATCAAGCTTTACCCCGATCCAGCAGTGGATTCAGCGAAGAACTGGAGAATGCACCAAGCCGAAGGAGGCGCTGTGATCTATGAGATGGGGATCCATCTCATCGACCTATTCAACTGGCTGATCGGAAGCGAGCCGGTTGAAGTCGCCGCCATGGGTGGCGTCCACAACCGGAAGCTCCAGAAACGCGACTCTTGGGATCACACGGGCGCTTTAGTCCGATACGCAAACGGCGCGCTGCTCACTTATGGAGGTCACCTTTATTCCTCGGCCGGCTCTCCACCCGATTTTTTGTACGGCGATGCTGGGACACTCGAAGTTCCTCCCGAAAACGGGCGTTCGGCGCGGATTTCCAAATCCGAGTATTGGAGACCCTTCCACGAGCGCGGGGAAAGCCCCAAAGGCGAACAGGTTTCCCTCTCCCTGCCGCCCTCCGGCAATACGACCACCGCCCAGTGGGCCTACTTTTTCGAATCCGTCCAGGGCAAGAAACCGGCATTCCCTTCGCCCCATCACCATCTGCCTGCGATTCAAATCGCACACGGCGCACTCGTTTCAGCCGCGGAGCGCCGTCACATCCGGGTGGCCGACCTCGGCTAACCGGCGAGGGCGCAGCGGGGGCGCGATCCCGTACTCGGATCCGCTCCAGACGGTTCAGCGAAGCCACATTCTGAAGGATAATAAAGACTCGTAGCAAGCCGGCCAGCCGCCGGCCGCGATTGCCGGGTAGAAGACATGCGTTTCTCCTTTGTCCACGCAGCGGATCTGCATCTGGACACCCCCTTTGAAGGCATCGGCGAGGTTTCCGAAGCGCTGGCCGGACGGCTGCGCGATGCGTCCCTAGAGGCGTTGGACCGTCTGGTGACCCTGGCCATCGACCGGCGGGCGGCGTTTGTACTCTTGGCGGGAGACATCTATGACGGACCCGAACGGGGCTTGCGCGCGGAGTTCCGACTATTGCATGCCGCACGCCGCCTGGCTCGGGAAGGCATACGCTTGTTCGCCGTACACGGCAACCATGACCCGCTTGGAGGCTGGAGCGCAGTCCGGCAGTGGCCTGACAACGTGACGTTTTTCGGTTCGAATGAGGTGACCTCGCTCACGGTGGAGGCCGGCGGGCTGGCTCTGGCCACCATCCACGGCATCAGCTATGCGGAGCGCGCCACACAAGAAAACCTAGCGCTCAAGTTCCGACGAACCCACGCACCCGGCCTTCACATCGGCCTGTTGCACGCCAACGTGGACGGGACTCCCGGACATGACAACTACAGTCCGTGCCGTGTGGATGATTTAGAGCGCGCCGGCATGGACTACTGGGCGTTGGGTCACATTCACACACGGCGGTTTTTCAAAGCGGGAAGGGCGCAAGCCGTGTATCCGGGCAACACGCAGGGGCGCAGCTTCAAGCCCGCCGAGCAGGGCGCGAAAGGCGCGGTGGTCGTCACCTGCGCAGGAGACAGCGTGCTCGATATCGCATTCGAACCCCTGGATTCCGTACGCTTTGCGGCTTTCACTGTGGATATCGGTCCGCTGGAAGACACGGGCGTTCTTCTGGATGTCCTTCGCGCCCAAGCAGAAACCGCCGCCGCGGAGGCTGAGGGCCGGGAACTCGCCGTGCGGGCGGAGCTCTGCGGACGGGGCGAACTCCACGAGCAGCTCAGGCATCCCGGACAAATCGAAGGGCTTTTGAACGAGCTTCGAGAGTACGGTTCCCGCCTTCACCCTGCCATCCACTGGTGCGATTTGGCGGATTGCACCCGCAGCCGCATCGACCGGGAAATTGTTCGAAACCGCGGCGATTTCGCAGCCGAACTGGTCGCGCACTGCGACCGCCTGCTTGCCAGTGAAGCCGAACTGGCGCAATTCGCGAGCGTCTGCTGGAAGCACCCTAAAGAAGCCGCAATCCGGCGCTGGCTGCCCGAAGAGGAGCCCCACGCATTACGGCCTCTGCTTCTCGAAGCCGAGCAGAGAGCTCTGGACGGATTGTTGGAACCCGAAGGGGAGGCGGAAGCATGAAGTTTACGGGCTGGCGCGTCGAAGGCATGGGCCTGCTCGAAAACTACTTCGTGGACGAGTTATCGCCGGGCTTAAATCTGTTCCTTGGACCCAATGAAGCGGGCAAAACCACGCTGCTTGAGTTCGTACGCGGGATGTTGTTTGGTTTCGAAGTGAAGAAAGGCAGGCCCGTCCGGTTCCCGGCTCGTCCAGGGTTACGCCATGGCGGTCGGCTGATGGTGGAGACCGAGGACGGCCGCGCCACGATCGAGCGCTTCGCGGGCAAGAACGCCGGAGTCCGCATTTGGTTCGAAGACGGGCGCACAGCGGAGGAAGCAGACCTCCGTCGCTGGCTCCACAACGCCGGACCGGACGTGTTCCGCAACGTGTTTGCCATCGGTTTGGATGAGTTACAGGCGTTTGAGACCATTTCTCATCCAGGAGTGCGGGATCGCATCTTTTCGGCAGGGCTCGCCGGCGCCGGCCGCTCAGCCCGCACCGTCATTGAGGCGCTCAACAACGAGGCGGAGCGGTGGTTACGGAAACGCTCGGGCGGCGTCATCAATGACCTTCTGGAGGAACTCGAACGCAAGCAGGAAGAGTTACGGCTAGCGCGCCTGGAGGTTCACGCATATCCGGATCTTGTCGCGCGCGAAGAGCAGGCCCGCAGCACCCGAGAACACCTAACGGCGGAGTGTGACCGGCTTCGGTCGCGGCAACGGCATCTGGAAGATCTCATGGCTATGTGGCCGGAGTGGGTCAGGCGCACAGACGCGCAGCGTGAAGCAGACGCCCTGCTCCGTGACAGAACCACCGCAGCACTCCGTCCTGAGGTCGAGCAAGCATGGCGGCAGCTTGATCTATACCGAAAGCGCCGCGAGGAAGAAGCGATCCGGAGAGCCGAGCGCGAAGGGAAACGCCAAGCCGCGACAGCGAGACTGCGGGCGCTGGGACCAGAGTGGGACGCTTCACGCGTGCGGAACTTCGACACCTCCATTGCGCGCTGCGAGCAAACTCGCAACTTCCGCACGCGTTGCGAAGAGGCTCAGCGCAAATGGGAACGGGCCCTGGAAGCTTTGGAGCGCGCCAAGGAGTCCCTAGCGGAGGCAGAGGCGGAACTGGACCGCGCACGCGCGCGCCTTGACGCCTCCCCCACCCCTGATCCGGACCGACTCGAGCGCTGCGAGGAGGCCATTCGAATCGCCCGTGCGCTCTGGCCGGAGGTAGAGACGCATGAAGCCCGACTGAAATGGGTGGCCGAACAACTTCAGCGCGCGGAAAGTTCAGGCCTCAGGAAAGTGAGCCAGGCCGCTCTTGGATGCGGCGCGCTCCTGGCGTTCGCCGGCATTGCGCTCTTTACTTTCGGGAAAACAGCGGCTGCGGCCGCCACCATTTTCCCTGCCGCCATGCTCTTGCTGTTGGGATTGCTAGCCCAGTACGGCCCAAGATGGGTCGGACTGGATCCCGCTGCCTGGCAAGCCGAGGAGGCGGACGTCAAAACCCGTCTTGCCGAGTTAAAAGAGAACTTGCTCCGGTGTGCGGAGCTGCTAGGCCTTCCCTTCCCCTTCACGCCTCGCCAACTCGAGGAACGGGCGGCGGGTCTGGCGGGCGAACGCCGCGCAGAAGCGGAATGGCGGCGCTGGGACCAAGCCGTACAAGAGTTGACCGCCCGTTGTGAAACCGCTAGAGGCCGGGTTCAGACCGCTTCGGAAGCGGCAAATGCGGCTCAGGAGGAACTGGCGCGAGTCGAGGCTGACTGGGCGCAATCCAAAGCTGCATGGGGCGTCGAAACGTCGCTTTCCCCGGAAGGAATGCAACAGCTCCTGGCCGAAGTCGAGCGCACTCGCGAGCTGCTGGAAGAATGCGAAGCTCTCGACCGCGAAGTGCGCAACGCCGCAGAGTTTATCCGATCCTGGGAAGAAGGCGTTTGCCGGCTGCTGGCGGCAGCCGGAATGTCGGGAGACCCGGAAAGCGGGTTGATGGCGCTGCGTGAGCGTTTACGGCGGTGGGAGGAGCTGCAAGGCATTATAGCCTCCGCCGATACGGCCATACGCTCCCGCGTAGGGACTCAAGCCGACGTGGAAGCGTTTCTTGAAGAGTTAGCGTCCGGCCGCATGGACAACTGGCGCAGCGAAGCGGCCGCCGTGCAGCTTGACCTAGAACTCAAAATGGAGCAAAGAGATCAAGCCGTGCGCGATGAGAACAGCGCTCGCACAGCGCGCCTTGCGCTGGAGTGCAGCGCCGACATTCCGCGTTTGGAAGGCGAACTGGAATCCCTGCGAGCGCGCTTGTATGCCGCAGTGCGCCACTGGCGCGTTGCGGTTATGGCCAGAACTCTGACCGAAACCACGCTGGCTTATGTTCAGCGGGAGAGGCAGCCGGCAGTCATCGCTGAAGCTGGCCGGCTGTTTTCTTTTGTGACCGGCGGACGTTTCACCCGCCTTCTCACGGATGTCGAACAGCAGACGTTGCGCGTGGAAATGTCCCGCGGAGAAGCGCGGACGATCGATCAGCTCAGCCGCGGCACTGCCGAACAGCTCTACTTATGCTTGCGTTTGGCTTTCGCCGCCGAGTTTCGCCGCCACGGAGGCCATCTCCCCCTAGTTCTGGATGATGTGCTGGTGAACTTTGATCCGGAACGCGCGCGGGCGGTGGCGCGCATGCTTCGCGATTATACGCGGGAGAGCCAGGTATTGCTATTCACGTGCCATCCGGAGACGGCGGCGATCCTGGAGGCCGAAGCTCCTGGTTTGCGGCGCATCGACCTGCCGCGCCTCGGTGAGCCCGCCGCGCTCACCACCCCATCCGGGCCATCCGGTCAAGGATGACTGCACTGTAACGGTCCATGCGCTGGGGTTTGCGCTTCCGAGGGTTGGGGAGGCACGCCGCCAGACGAGCCGCCTGCTCGCGGCTGAGTTGCGCCGCGGAGATGCCGTAGTGGCGCCTGGCAGCCGCTTCCGCGCCGAACACGCCAGGGCCCCACTCCACGATGTTCAAGTACAGCTCGAGAATTCGGTCCTTTGGCAAAATCCACTCCACGAGCGGCGCCAGAACAAACTCAAAGGCCTTGCGAACCGGGTTGCGGTGGGTGGTAAAGAATAAGTTTTTTACGAGTTGCTGAGTGATGGTGGACGCGCCGCGCGGCGCAGCGCCATCCTCCATGGCGTCCTCCACCACTGCCTCAACCTCTTTCCAGTCGATGCCGTGGTGTTGGTAGAAGCGCGAGTCTTCAGCCGCCACCACCGCATGGCGTAAATCTTTCGAGATCCTGGCCAGCGGAACAAACCGTTGCTGTTTGACGTACTTCTCCTGTTTTGACCACGCTTCCAACCGGCGTTGCACCTGCACGGCGGTAAACGGCGGATTCACCCACCGCAGCGCCGCCACAGCGAGCAACAGGGCGCCGGTCAGAACCGCGGCCACAACCGCCGCCCAGCCCACGACTCGCGCCACAAGCTTCCTAATGCGCTTCAAGGCTTCTCTGGCGGATCGGCTGGTACTCGTCACCCTCATTCCAAGTAGGCAGCGCGTCCATGTTGGCGACGTCCATATTGAAGGCGATCGCAAACCTTGCCAAAGCTTCTAGACCGCTGAAATCCCAATCGGAACGGAACTCGTCGGAAGGTTGGTGATAATGTTTCTCGCCGTAGGTTTTCAAAATCTCGGCAGTGGCTTCGGGAGAACGCCCTAAGAAGTTGCGCCCCAATCCTATGCTGAAGGCTGGGACCCCGGCGCGGGCTAGCGGAAAGTGATCGGAGCGGAAATAGCTCCCGGCTTCCGGCCGCGGGTCTGGTGAAATAGTGAAGCGGCGACGTTTGGCGACGCTTTGTAGCAGCGGCCAGATGCTGGTCCGTTCGGCTCCGGGAGCGGTAATGTCAGAGGTCAATCCTAGCGGATATAGGGCATCGAAGTTGAGCGCCACCGCGGTCTTTCCCAGTGGCGTCACCGGACGCCGGACGTAATATTCGGAGCCCAATAAACCGCTTTCTTCCGCCGTAAGAGCGATAAAGACGGCAGACCGGCGTGGCTTTCTCTCAAGCGCCGCCCAGGCATGCGCCATTTCTAACAGCAGCGCACAACCAGTAGCGTTATCCAGGGCGCCATTGTAAATTGGATCGCCGTTGACCGGTGTTCCGATGCCGAGATGGTCCCAGTGGGCCGTAAACAGGACAGCCTCCTGTGACAAGGCCGGGTCCGAGCCGGGCGCTATGCCAATCACGTTTCGGCTCACAACCTCACGGACGCCGTAGCGCAAGCTTGCGCGGATGCGAATCCCCAGGGGCGTCGGACGGAACTCCCGCTTATCCGCCTCCGCCAGCAACTCCTCCATTTTATGTCCGGAGAGGGCAAGCAGCCGCGCCCCCGCCTCACTGGTTACCCAGCCCGCGAACTGCAAAGCTGGCGCGCCGGGAAGGAGACGCATTTGCATATTTTCCTTCCCCCATGAGTTCCGCACCACGTCCCAGCCATACCCAGCCGTAGCCGGAGTGTGGATGATGATGCACCCGGCTGCGCCTAGGCGCGCCGCCTGCTCGTATTTGTACGTCCACCGGCCGTAATACGTAAGCGCGCGTCCCTGAAAGAATCTAGGGTCTGTGGAGGGGGGCTCGTTGGTGAACAAAATCAGGATCTTACCCTTTACGTCGACGCCCTTGAAGTCGTCCCAGTCGTATTCCGGAGCGACAATGCCATGGCCCACAAAAATCGCCTCCGCATCGAGTTGGACTTCCGCGCGTTGGGTCTCTGTCACTCCCACAAAGTCCTTAGCCCACGCAAACTCGAGACGCCCAGAGGCGTGGATCGCTTCCAGCCGTGTGGTGGGGTCTGGGCTCACCCCCACGAGCGGTACCGCCTGGAAGAAAGTTTCGTTGTCTCCCCCCGGCTTCAGACCTGCCAGAGCGAACTGCGTTGCGATGTATTCGGTGGCCAGGTCCCCACCCCGCGTTCCGACGCCCCGTCCCTCCAAGAGATCGTGGGAAAGAAACCTGGTGTGAGCCCGGATGCGCGCCGCCTGGACATCCTGAGCGGCGGCGGTGGAACATAAAAGGCCAAACAACAACCAAACGGTGATCATCTCTTTCTCAATATGGCAGAGAATGCATGGCCCGGACATCATCACGGAGCTTGCGCGTATTCGGCAGCGCCGTCGCAACGCCAACCGGCGCCCGCCACGACGGTGCGAATGCTTAAGCGGGCGGTAAAACTCGGACAGCAGTTCATCGGATGACGAGGCTTTCCACCGGCCTTGACACCCTTGACGACTTGTGATGTAGTGTTTCCGAAAAGTTGTGGGGGGAATATGGTTCGTACACCGTGGGTAGTTCGATTAGCCTGGTCCTTGCTAGCAGTGGGGCCGGCATACAGCCAGAGCATCTCCGGCTCGATATTGGGCGCCGTTGTGGATCCCAACGGACTTGCCGTTGTAGGCGCAAAAGTAGTGCTGACCCAGACGGCCACCGGCATCCAGCGCACCGTTGAAACTGACGAGCGTGGTGATTTCGTCTTCGGAACCCTGGATCCCGGCGAATACTCCGTGAGAGTCGAAGTCGCCGGCTTCAAAACGCTCCAGAAAACCGGCATCCAGTTGAGCGCTGCCGAACGGCTCTCCATAGGCAGACTCGAATTGGAGGTGGGGACGGTCGCAGAATCTATCGAAGTGCGGGCACAGGGAGCCGTCGTTCAAACCGCAAGCGCCGAGCGAGCGGGCGTCATCACGAGCTCGCAGGTGGATCAAATCGCCATCAAGGGTAGGAACATCATGGAGCTTCTCCAGTTGCTGCCCGGCGTATTGAACAATTCCGACAGCGACGTCATCAGCCGCTCATGGAGTCTCAACGTCAATGGCAATCGCAACAACACGGTGAGCACAACTTACGACGGCATGACGCTCAACGCCATTGGCAACAACAACAACTCGGTGCTCATGATCAGCCAGGACGCCGTCGCGGAAGTCAAGGTGCTCCTCACAAACTATCAAGCTGAGTATGGGCGAATGTCCGGAGCGAACGTACAGATTGTTTCAAAATCGGGAACGCGGGAGTTCCACGGAGGGGCGTCCTACTACAAACGGCATGAGCAGTTCAACGCAAACAATTTTTTCAACAACCAAGTGGGAGCCGCCAAACCGCGCTACCGGTACAACACCTATAACTACAACCTTGGCGGACCCGTGTACGTTCCGGGAAAGTTCAATGTGGGAAAGGACAAGATCTTTTTCTTCTGGAATCAGGAGTTCTGGCCGTTGAAAACGAGCACGGCGCTGCAACGAATCACCGTTCCAACCGAGCTGGAAAGAGCTGGGGACTTTTCCCAGTCGGTCGATCTTAACAATAAAGTCATTCCCGTTCGTGATCCGGTTTCCAACGCGGTCTTCCCGGGTAACGTAATCCCGAAAAGCCGCCTCAACCCTAGCGGCGCCGTATTGCTCGGCGTGTTTCCGAAGCCCAATTTCCTGGATCGCAGCATTTCCGCTGGGCGTTACAACTACATCTATCAAGGCGAAACCGACCAGCCCAAGAGCACCGCAACGCTGAAACTGGACTTCAATCTCAACTCGAACAATCGAGTCAGCGCGAATTACAGCCGGCATAAAGACTCACAACAAGGCCCGTTTGTGGGCCACAGTATGACATGGCCGGTTTTGAACGAAAAGCGGACTTTCGACGGCCAGGGAATCGTCAGTAGTTACAAGCGAATCTTCTCTCCTGCGTTGATCAACGAACTGAATGTGGGATTTACCGACAGGCCGGAACGCGAGATCTTGAGCGAAGGCGTTTCTCGGCTCCAGCGGGACAAAATCGGGTTTACGGTCGGCCAGTTCAACAAGCAAGCCAACCCGCTGAATCTCTTGCCGGCCTCCACTTTCGGCGGGGTTACGGCAGCGGCCACAATCGGCTATGATGGCCGCTTTCCGCTGTACACGACTCACAAGATCTTTACCGCCAACGACAACATTACGCGCACGTTCCCCGCCCACATTCTGAAGGCAGGCTTTTACTATGACTTTATCTGGCGCGGGGCGTCCGACAACTCGATCATTCCTTTCGGCCAATTCAGTTTTGGGCGCGACACCAACAACCCGCTGGATACCGGGTACGCATACTCCAACACCGTGCTGGGCATTTTCAGCGGATACACGGAAACCACCAGCCGCCCGTTTCCGGAGTGGCGGCTGAGCAACACAGAATGGTTCGCGCAGGACACCTGGAAGGTGACGCGACGCTTCACGCTGGATTACGGCGTGAGGTTTGCGATTGTGACGCCGATTTGGGAGAAAGAGAACCGGATTACAGGTTTCCTTCCTTCGGCGTGGAATCCCGCGCAAACCGTTCAACTCATTCAACCCAGAATGATCGGCGGAAAACGCGTTGGCGTGCATCCGGTTACCGGAGAGGTGTATCCGGCGGCCGCCATCGGCTACATAGCGCCGGGCACGGGTAACCCCGTCAACGGAATGGTTTCGCCCATGACGGACCGCTCCCTGCCGCGAGGACTCGTAAAGAACCGCGGCGTGCAGTACGCCCCCCGTTTCGGGTTCGCATGGGATGTGCTGGGGAACGGAAAAATGGCCGTGCGAGGGGGATTTGGCATTTTCTATAACCGGCAAAACTTGGATTCGCAAATTTTGCCGCATGCATTTTTGCCGCCTGTCGTAGATAACGTGCAAGTCATGTACGGCACGTTTGACACCTTCTTGAATTCCGGAGGGGTATCTCCAACCCAGAATGTTCAGGGCGTTGACATGATCGGCAAGATTCCAACTGTCTATAACTGGAGTTTCACCGTTCAGCGCGACGTCGGTTTCGGCACGGTTCTGGACGTAGGGTATGTGGGAAGCGCCGGAAGACACCTGATGTGGCAGCGCAACTTGAACCCCATACCCTTAGGAGCGAACTTCCAACCGCAGAATATCGACCCTACCACGAATCGCGCTTATCCTCAGCAGTTTTTGGCGCCCTATACCGGTTACAGCGGCTTGATTTATCGCGAGTGGGCAGCCTCTTCCCACTACCACTCTCTTCAAGTGACGGCGAACCGGCGCTTCACCCGCGGCTTGCAGTTTGGCGCAGCCTGGACCTGGTCCAAGGCGATGGACTACAACTCCGGCGACCAGACGACGGTCAGCGCGCTGGTTCCAGTTCGGATTTGGAACTATGGGTTGTCGGATTTCGACCGCACTCACATCCTCAAACTGAACTGGCTATATGATTTGCCCAAGATCCGCGCGGGCAATAAGTTCGTGGACCGCATCTTGAACCACTGGCAGATTTCCGGGATCGGTAGTTTTGTGAGCGGAAGCCCCATGAGCGTGGGCTTTGGAACGACCACCGCCGTGGATTTTACGGGAACTCCCACCCAGGGCGCACGCATCGTGGTGCTGTCAGACCCTGTGTTGCCGAAAAGCGAGCGAACCTTTAAGAGATTTTTCCGGACGGAAGTGTTCCGCATGCCGGCCGTGGGCACGTTCGGCAATGCCGCCCGGTCTGTCATCCGCGGACCCGGCGTGAACAACTGGGACATCGCATTGTTCAAGAGCGTTCCCGTGCACGAACGATTCCGCGTTCAGGTGCGATGGGAGACGTATAACACGTTCAACCACACGCAGTTCAGCGGAGTGGATACGACCGCCCGCTTCGACACGGCCACCGGGCAGCAGGTGAACGCGCGCTTCGGAGAGATGACCGCCGCCCGGCCCGCTCGCATCATGCAGTTGGGACTCCGGTTGCTCTTTTGAAGCAGGTTTCGGCCCGCTGAAACCCCATGGCGCTCAGCCGCGCTCTGCCCAATCGACCATAATCGTGAAGTAGCGATATGGTTGAGCGGGTGGCAGCGTATGTCGAGCGACACGGAATGTTTCCCCTTGGATGCCGGGTGGGAGTAGCGGTGTCCGGCGGAGCGGACTCGGTCTGCCTGCTGCACGTCCTCTTCGAACTGGCGCCCCGATGGAGCCTGCATTTGGAGGTACTGCACCTCGACCACGGCCTTCGCGGTGAAGCCTCCCGAAAAGACGCGGAGTTCACTGCCGCGCTGGCCCGCAGTCTCGGTTTGCCATTCCACCTGGAAAGAGCCGGGAAACTCGAAGGGAATCTCGAGGAAGCGGGGAGGGAGGCGAGGCGGGCGTTCTTTCTCCGGTTCTTGCGCGGCGGCTTGCTGGAAAGGATTGCTCTAGCACACACCCGAAACGACCAGGCCGAAACCGTTCTGTTTCGACTGTTGCGAGGCGCTGGTCCCACTGGACTGGCGGCTATGAGGCCGGTGACGCCTGAGGGTGTCGTGAGGCCGCTGCTCGAAACCAGTCGTGAGGAGGTGGAGGCGTTCTTGCGACAGCGTGGCATCGCCTGGAGAGATGACGTTACGAATGCCAATCTCACATTTGCGCGGAACAGGATCCGCCATGATTTGATGCCTAAGTTGATGGAAGAATGGAACCCGGCGCTAGTCCAGGCCCTATGTCGGACGGCGGAACTGGCGGCGGAAGACGAGAAATATTGGGAAACGGTAGTGGATCAGGCTTCCGCCGGCCTCTTCCAACCTGACTACCCGGGATTGATCTTACATTGCAAACCGCTCGCCGGCCTGCCGCGCGCCCTGGCGCGGCGGCTCCTACGGAAAGCCGTGGAAAGGGTGAAAGGCAATCTGCGAGAGGTGGAATTTGGCCATGTGGCGGGTTTGCTTGCCCTGGCTACAGAGTCCGAAGGGAGCGGCCGGGTAGTCTTGCCTGGCGTGGAGGCGGTCCGGTCCTTTGATCGACTGCGACTGGCCCCGCCGGGCGCGGAGGCGCAGGACTGGGAGATCACGCTTACGGCGCCCGGATCGGTCCCGCTTGAGGGCGGCAAGTCCCTGTTGCGCTTAGAGATCCTGCCGCAATCAGGGTATACTGAAGAAGGAGGCGGCGATGATTTGGACGGCTTCCGGATCGAAGGCCCTTTACAATTGCGGAATTGGAGACCCGGAGACCGATATCAACCCGTGGGCCGGAACCATCCTGAAAAGATCAAAACGCTTTTCCAGAAGGCGCGGATTCCTGTCTGGGAGCGCCGGAACTGGCCAGTGATGACGATGGCGGGTCGTATCCTGTGGGTGCGGCGGTTTGGTCCAGCAGCGGAGTTTGCAGCGAGAGCGGGATGCGGAAAAGTTTTGAGAATTCGCGAGGAGCCCGTTGGGCAGTGAATCGGTTGAGGCGTTTTTGACGTCTATCAAAGTGCTAGCTGAGCGGCTCGCGCCTGGGACGAACCCGGGCAGGGAGAGAAAATGAATTCGAATATCAAGACAGCTATTTTCTGGGTGGTACTCATCTGTGTCGCAGTGCTGCTGTGGGCTGTGGTGCGCACCGGCAACACCCGGAAGGAGCAGTCGCTCACTTTCACCCAGTTTCTGACGGAGGTGGAGAACGGCCGGGTCAAGCAGGTGACCATCACGGGCAATGAGGTCAAAGGCGTATTCAGAGATGACAACACTGGTTTACGCACGCTGATCCCCTCGAACTACCCCGACATTTACAAGACAATGCGCGAAAAGGGCGTCAATGTAGAAATCAAAGACGCCAACACAGGCGGCTGGGTGTCCATGCTGGTCAACTTCGTGCCCTTCCTGCTGTTGTTCGCCTTCTGGATCTTCATGATGCGGCAGATGCAAAGCGGCGGCAACAAGGCTCTGAGCTTCGGCAAGAGCCGCGCCCGGCTGCACTCGTCCCAGCAAAAGAAAGTCACTTTCAAGGACGTGGCGGGCGTTGACGAAGCTAAAGAGGAATTGCAGGAAATCATTGAGTTTTTGCGGGAGCCTCAAAAGTTTCAAAAATTAGGCGGCCGGATTCCCAAAGGGGTTCTGCTCATAGGCCCCCCGGGCACAGGTAAGACGTTGCTGGCGCGCGCCATCGCCGGCGAAGCGAACGTGCCGTTCTTCTCGATCTCCGGTTCGGACTTTGTGGAGATGTTCGTGGGCGTCGGCGCGAGCCGCGTGCGCGACCTGTTCGAGCAAGGCAAGAAAAACGCGCCGTGCATCATTTTCATCGATGAAATCGACGCTGTGGGGCGGCACCGTGGAGCCGGTCTGGGTGGCGGTCATGACGAACGGGAGCAAACGTTGAACCAATTACTGGTGGAGATGGACGGCTTCGAGTCGAACGAGGGGGTCATTCTCGTGGCGGCCACAAACCGTCCGGACGTGCTGGATCCAGCCTTGTTGCGACCGGGGCGTTTTGACCGCCGCGTGGTGGTGGCGCGGCCCGACATTAAAGGGCGTGAAATGATCCTGCGCGTCCATACGAAAAAGACCCCGCTGGCCGACGACGTGGATTTGTCTGTGCTGGCGCGCGGCACGCCGGGATTCGCCGGGGCTGACCTGGCGAACTTGGTGAACGAAGCCGCTCTGGCCGCGGCGAGGCAAAACCGGAAAGTCGTAACCATGTACGACTTCGAGGTAGCCAAAGACAAGGTGATCATGGGCGTGGAACGTAAGAGCCTGATCATCAGCGACGAAGAGAAACGCAATACGGCCTATCACGAAGCCGGCCATGCGCTGGTGGCGGCGGTGGTTCCTTACGCCGACCCGCTCCATAAGGTCACGATTATTCCCCGCGGCATGGCTCTGGGTGTCACGATGCAGTTGCCTATTGACGATAAGCATTCATACTCGAAGGCTTACCTTGAGGACCAGCTCACGATTCTGATGGGCGGCCGTGTGGCGGAGGAGATGTTCATGAACCACGTCACCACAGGCGCGGGCAACGACATCGAGCGGGTCACGGAGTTAGCGCGGAAGATGGTGTGCGAATGGGGGATGAGCGAGTTGGGCCCCATTACCTTTGGAAAGAAGGAAGAGCAGATCTTCCTGGGGCGTGAAATTGCCCAGCACCGGGACTACAGCGAAGACACGGCCATAAAAATCGACGAACAGGTGCGGAAATTGGTGGATGCGGCTTATCAGCGCGCCCGCCAGATCATACGCGACCGTTCGGATGCCTTGGTAAGGATTGCCGAGACACTGCTGGAACGCGAAATCCTCGATGGCGCCGAAGTGCGCGCCATTTTGGAAGGCGAGACGTTGCCCTCTACGCGCCCGCCAGCGCCCCCGAGCGAGGACAAACAGCAGGTCTTACGACCGGAGGGCGGCGGCCGGGTGCCGGGGTTTGGAACGGGAGAGAGGCCTCAGCCGGCGTGATCCCCGCGTTTCCCGTTTACCTGTTCGACGTGGACGGCACGTTACTGGACTCTGCGGCGGATATCTGCGGAGCGGTGCGTGAAGTGCTCTCCACCACACGGGCAGCGGGGCTTTCCGAAGAGTTCCTACGGGGCTATATCGGACGGCATTTAGTAGAGCTCTTTCGGGATGTACTGCCCGAATACACGCCCCTGCAAATCGAAGAGCTGATCGCCCATTACCGCCGAGTGTATCCGGCGCGCGGACATGCAAGCACGCGCCTGTATCCCGGCGTCAAAGAAGCGCTGGCCTCGCTTGGCGGACGCAAATCGACGGCGACGACCAAAGGCACGCCCACGACGCGCGCCGTGCTGGAAATGTTCGGGCTGATTGAGCATTTCGATCACGTTCAGGGAACGGATGGATTTCCCGCAAAACCGGAACCGGATGTCATCTTGGCCTCGTTGCAGGCTCTGGGCGCCCGCCCGGAGGAATGCTTGATGGTTGGAGACGCGCCTGCCGATATGGAGGCCGGGCGTCGCGCAGGCGTTAAGATCTGCGCCGTGCGGTACGGTTACGGAAGGATCGAAGATCTGGCGCGCTACGACCCTGACTTTTGGATAGACGATCTACGCGAGCTGGGCTCTACGGGCTAACGAAACGTGAATCGGGTATTCTCGAAAACATGGGATTCCATGCGGGATGGTTTTCCGGGTTGGCGCTTCTTTGGAGGCGATATGGTTGGCTGGAGCGCACGTTCCCCGCAGCCCTCCTGCTTTGGATCCTGCTTTCTTGGGTAGCACCCGCATCCGCGTTTCGGAGCATGGCGGAGATTCTGGCGTTTTTTCTCGGCGCCGGAATCTTTTTGCGTTATTCCCGGCGGGGCGTCCGGAAAACTATCTGGAGCTTGCGCAACCGGTTGTATGTTACCTACCTGTTCATAGCGGTTGTGCCGATCTGTCTGATTCTCCTGCTAGCTTTGATCGGCGTTTATATCCTCACGGGCCAAGTAGGCGTTTACCTTGTAAGCTCGGAGTTGGAGAGGCGGACGGTGAGTCTCCGAAACACGGCGGAGTTCTTGTTGAACGCCCCGGAAACGCGGCGGAGCGAAGCGCTCCGGGAAGTGAGCCGTTACTTTTCGAAACGCTTTCCTGGCATGGAGCTGCTGATCCGCGATCAGAAGGAGATCCGGATTCCGCCCGATGCCTCGATTGTCGCTCCTCCTCCAGGCTGGGGTACGGTCAGCGGCATCTTAGAACGGGACCATCAGTTGTACGTCTGGGCGCACGCGGAAGCCGGGGACCGCGACGTGACTTTGCTGGCTCCGCTAACCCCGGAGATCCTTTCCGGGCTTGTGCCCCAGCTCGGTGAAGTCACCTACATGACGCTGGCTGAAGATGGGAAAGCGCAGCCGGCTCGGAAACGCCGGTTGGGAATCCAGAGGAAAACCATGGAACAGGAGGAGGAAGGTGCGCGAGATGCGCTTCCGCCTCCGGCGAACCGGTTTGACATCGTGGTGGACTGGTTCACCCTTACTCCTGTCGCGGTGTGGGAACAGCCGCTTAAGATGCGCAATGTCGTCATTTCCGTCCGCACACGGTTTTCAGCCGTTTTCCGTGTGATCACCGGCGAACAGGCGGATTTCAGTGAGAAATTCGCCGGGATTATCTTCGCCGCTGTGGCCATTCTTTTTTTAGTGGTCGAGCTGGTTTCGCTGATCATCGGAGTCAACTTGACACGAACCATCACGAGCGCGGTGCACGACCTCTATGAGGGAACGCAAAAAATCCGCCAAGGCGATTTCAGCCACCGCATACGGGTCAAAGGACAAGATCAGTTGGCGGAGCTGAGCAGCTCATTCAACCGCATGACGGAGAACATCGAACGGTTGTTGGAAATCTCCAAGGAAAAGGAGCGTCTCCAGGCGGAACTGGAGCTGGCGAGAGAGGTGCAGGCGCAACTGTATCCCAAAACCGTGCCCGCCCTAAAGACGCTCAAGCTGCTGGCGGCGTGCAACCCGGCGCGGATGGTCTCCGGCGACTATTTCGATTATCAACCGCTCCTGGAATCCAAAGTAGCGCTAGCTCTAGGGGACGTGGCCGGCAAAGGGATTTCCGCCGCGTTGCTGATGGCTACGGTCGGTTCGTGTCTCCGGACCCAAATCCGGCATTGCCTGGACGCTCCCAAACAAAGCGGAAACGGAGAGCTTCCTATGCCGGTATCTCAATTGGTTGCGCAGCTAAACAAGCAGATTTACCAGGATTCGGCGCCTGAAAAATATCTGACGTTCTTTTTCGGAGTCTATGATGACGCCTCCAGTCTGCTCACATACACCAACGCAGGCCATTTGCCGCCGTTGCTCATTCGCAACGGCCAGGTAACGCGGCTGGATGTGAATGGGACCGTAGTGGGCGCTTTCCCGTTCGCCCAGTACGGCGAGAGCGCCGTCGAACTGATCAGCGGCGACTTGCTGGTGTGTTATACGGACGGGATCACGGAGCCGGAAAACGAATACGGCGAGATGTTCGGTGAAGACCGCCTGATCGATGTGCTGCTGCGTAATGCGGAGCGGGATGAGAGCGAACTCGTAAATGCCGTGATGGATGCGGTGCGCAGTTGGACCGCCTCTTCCGAACTCCAGGACGACATGACGATGCTTGTAGCCCGGAGGGTGTGAGTGCGTCCTATCTACCGGAGAGCGGCGATTGTAGCAGGAATGGCTGGAGCGGCTCTAGCCATGGGAACCGCCGGTTTCATTCTGATCGACAACTATTCGCCATTCGATGCTTTTTACATGGCGCTCATTACCATCACGACCGTGGGGTACGCGGAGTTGCATCCTTTGAGCCCCGCGGGCCGGGTGTTCAATTCGTTGCTGATTCTGTGCGGGGTCACCACAGCATTTTTCGCAATCGGCGTCCTGACGCAAGCGGTCGTGGAGATGGAACTGGGAGAAGTCATAAGCAAAAGACGGGCAAAGCGCATGATCGAGAAGCTGAAAGATCACTATGTGGTTTGTGGATACGGCCGCGTAGGCCGCGGAGCCGCTACGGAACTGCAAGCCGCCGGAGCGCCCTTTCTGATCGTGGATCGCGACCCGGAGAAAGCCGACCGCGCGCTCCGCGCGGGGATGCTGGCCATTGCGGGCGACTGCACCCGCGATGAAACATTAAAAGAGGCGGGCGTAGAACGGGCTAAAGGTCTTGTCGCGGCGTTGGAAACCGACGCCGACAACCTTTACCTCGTCCTTTCCGCCAAAGCGATGAACCCCGCGGTTCACGTGGCCGCACGCGCCAGCGAGGAGGAGTCTGAGGAGAAGCTCCGGCGCGTGGGAGCAGAGGTTGTCTTCACGCCGTACAGCATCACCGGGCACCGTCTTGCAATGGCGCTGTTGCGGCCCGGCGTATTTGAATTCATGCAGGCGACTACGCGCGACATGGGGTTGGATGTCAGCATCGAGGAGCTGAAGGTGGCCGAAGCTAGCGGCATTGTCTCCAAGTCGCTCCGTGAGCTCCAGATCCGCCGCGAGCTCGGAGTGATTGTCCTGGCCATACGGAAAGCGGATGGACAAATGCTGTTCAACCCGCCGGCGGAGGCGGAACTGAAGGGCGGCGATACGCTGATCGCCATGGGTGAAGCGGAGAATCTGAAACGGCTCGCAGAGGTTCTTCAAGGAGGCGACGCATGAAAGTGCTCACGGCGGAACAGATGCGGGAAGTGGACCGGCTGACGATCGAGTCGGGCATTCCCGGCTTGATTCTGATGGAGAATGCGGGGATGCGCGTGGTGGAATTCCTTCAAGAGAAGTTCGCTCCTCTATCGAGCCAGCGGGTGGTGGTGCTGTGCGGCAAAGGCAACAACGGCGGCGACGGGCTCGTGGTGGCGCGTCAGCTTCACATTCGCAAGCTCGTGAAAACGCTCCATGTGGTCTTAGCTTGCGCTCCGCAGGACCTCACGGGCGATGCTGCGGCAAATTACCGCATGCTTGCCCTCACAGGCTGCCCGGTTCACGTCGAGATCACGCCGGAGATGCACGCTGCAACGCTCGTAGTGGACGCGTTGCTCGGGACGGGTGTGCGGGGCGCGCCTACGGGTCGGGTGGCGGAAATGATCCGCGCGTTGAACGCAGGCTTCCCTGCCGCACGCGTGGTTGCGGTGGATATGCCTTCGGGACTCCCGAGTGATTCGGGCGCGCGTGAGGGCGAGGTAGCGCGGGCGGATTATACGGTGACGTTCACCGCGCCGAAGGTGGGACAAGTTCTGCCGCCGAATTGCGACCGAGTTGGGGAACTGCGCATATGTCCCATAGGCACGCCGCAAGAACGGCTCGAAGAAAACGACACGTTCTGGCTTTCCCTCTCGGAGGCGCGAGACTTTCGCCGGCTGCTGGCCCCTCGAGCGCCCTCGGGCCATAAAGGCGCTTACGGGCATGTGTTGGTAATCGCGGGTTCGCCCGGTAAGACGGGAGCGGCCGCGATGGCAGGGTTGGCTGCTTTGCGGGCGGGCGCCGGATTGGTGACGGTGGCCTCCGTTGCGGAAGCCATACCTACGATAGCAGGGCATGCTCCTGAGTTGATGACCGAAGCGCTGCCCGGCAACACCGACGGCAAGGACATCATAGCGATTGGACCTGGATTGGGGCGGAGCGAAGAGGCGCAGGCGCTCGTCCGCAAAGTGGTCAGCGAGTACCCGCAGCCGGTCGTCGCCGATGCAGATGCGTTATGGAGCATCCCACCGGTTCGCCCGGGGTTAATTCGCGTGCTGACGCCGCACCCTGGCGAGATGGCGAGACTCACGGGGCTCTCTGTGAGCCAAGTTCAAGCGGATCGGGTAGGCGTGGCGAGGGCGTTCGCCGCCGCCCATCATGTCACGCTCGTGTTGAAAGGTCAGCGCACTGTGATCGCCTTTCCTCACGGCAAAGTGTGGGTGAATCCGACCGGCACGCCCGCCATGGGCAAAGGTGGAAGCGGCGATATCCTTACGGGGTTGATCGCAGGTTTTATGGCCCAATTTCCTAACCGTGTGGAAGACGCCATCCGGGCTGCAGTGTTCTTGCATGGCCTTGCCGGGGAGCGTGCGGCGCTGGCGTTGGGCGACAAGTGCGTGCTGGCGACGGACCTCCTTCACTACCTCCCGGAGGCTATCGATGCCTGTGCGCGTGTATCGGACTAATTCCGAAGACCAGACGATCGATCTCGGGCGGAGGCTCGCCCGCTGGCTGCCTTCGCGCGCGGTGGTGTTGCTTATTGGAAATTTAGGCGCAGGCAAGACAACGCTGGCGAAAGGCATCATCCATGGGCTGGGAGCGGCCGCTCCGGAGGAGGTGAGCAGCCCCACGTACACGTTGATTCACGAATACGGCGCGATCGCGTACCATGTGGACCTCTATCGGATCGAGTCCGCGAATGAGGCCGCAGCTTTGGGTCTGGATGAGCTGTTCGAACGAGAGGCGGTGGTGCTGATTGAATGGGGCGAACGCTTTCCAGAACTCATTCCGGAGGAGCGAGTGGAAATCCGCATGGATCCGGAAGGAGAAGAGTCACGCCGGATTACGGTTTGCTCCACTCTCCCTTGCCGGAATACATTTCCTGAATGAGGCTCTGGTAGTTGTTTAGCGTTGGCTGGCGGCGAACCTTCAGAGTCGGGGTGAGTTCCCCTCGTTCCATCGAAAAATCCTGCTCCAGCACTCGGAACTTGCGTATTTGTTCGAAGCCCGCCAGCTTTTCATTCACCCGGCGGATCGCCTCACGGAGCTCGCGCTGAACAGGCGCAGAGCGGATGATCTCAGCGGGGGAAGCCGCGCGCAGCTTCTCCAGGCCTTTTAACCCCGCTGCGGCTTCCAAGTTTACCGTCAGCAATGCGGTGATGTAAGGCATGCGGTCGCCAATCAGAAGGACCTGACTGATCAGGGGTTCCGATTTCAAGAGACACTCGATGCGAGAGGGATAAATCTTCCTGCCACTCGACGATACGAGCACCTCCTTCTTCCGTCCAGTGATGAAAAGGTAGCCTTCGGCGTCGATTTCGGCTATGTCTCCGGTGTGCAGCCATCCGTCCCTCAGCACCGCCTGAGTAGCGGCCGGGTCGTTAAGATACCCCGCGAACATGGCTGGGCTCTTCACCAGAAGTTCGCCATCCTCGGCGACCCGGACGGCGACGCCAGGCAGCGGCACGCCAATGCTGCCCGCTTTAGGGCGGTGTACCGGATTTACGGACACGATGCCGCCTTCGGTGAGTCCATAACCTTCCACCAAGGGTAGCCCAATGGCGCGGTAAAACCGCGCTAGTTTCGCACCGAGCGGCGCCGAGCCGGACACCGCCAAGCGTATGCGCCCGCCGAAGCGGCTACGGATCTTCTGGAAAACCAACACGTCAGCCAGCCGCAGCGACCTAACCATCCAACCCGGCAGCGGTTTACCTTCCTGTTTCCAACGCGCCGCCTGTTCCCCCAGGCCCAAAGCGCCGTAAATGAGTTTTCGCACAGGGGCGGGACGCTTCTGGATTTCCGAGCGGATCGTGGCGTGAATGCGCTCCCATACCCGCGGCGGCGCCAAGAACCACGTCGGACGCAATTCTCGCATCTCGGCAGGCAGTCGGCTTAGTCCCGCCGAAAACCAAACCGGACAACCCATGCGAATGGGCAGCAACTCAAGCACCATCCTTTGCGTGATGTGCGCGGACGGGAGGAAGGCGATGGTTACATCATCTGGTCCCAGATCGAGAATCTGAACCCCCATTTCGAGGTTAGCTGTAATGGCCGCGTGCGTTACGAGCCCCATCTTCGGCTCGCCCGTCGCTCCGGAGGTCAAGTATAGGATGGCGTAATCATCAGGGCCGTATTCGGCGCGGATGGAGTCGAACAGATGGAGCGCCTGCCTTCCCCAAGCGCGCAACTGTTGCAAAGACATTGCGCCCGGGGATTCTCCCGTGAGAAGAATCCAGGGGACTTGCAGCGACTCGGCCCGGCCTTCGCGGAGAGTTTTTAGCGCCTCCGGGTTCTCCACGATCACTGCCCGTGCGTTACAGGCGCGCAAAATGCGGAGGCGCTCCGCCACGGGATAGCTGGTGTACAGTGCGGCCGCAATGGAACCGTTGGCCATGATTCCTTGGTCGGCCAGGTAGAACTCGGCGCGTGTTTCGGAGTCCAGCGCCACCACGTCGCCCTTCTTGATTCCCAAGGTGCGGAGTCCGCAGGCGACCTCCACAACCGCTTGTTTGTACTCAGTCCACGTTAGACTCTGGTACGTCCGGTTCCCACAGGGTTGGTGAAGTGCAGGTCGCTTACCGTAACGGGCGGCAGTCTCCTCCAACACCGCAAACACAGTCCTACCGTTCCTGAAGGATGGCTCACGCACTTCCGGAAGAACCCAGTTCCCTTGCACTGCTACCCCGGGATCGACACTATCCTCTCAGCCCCCTGCTACCCATCTCAAATCGTAGCAGTCCTCGTCGACGCGCGTTCATCAAAGCTATGATTCCAGTTTTCCCCGCTTGGAAGCAAGCGCCTTGCGGTAGCACTCCAACATGCGGGATTTCAGCGGTTCCGGCAGCGGCCCAGGTTTTCCGGTTAGTTGCAACTCCTTACACAAGTGGATGCTTTGTTTGAGGCTGTTTAGGAACTCGATGCATGGCGCGCAGCCTTCCAAATGCTCCCGCAAGCGCTCACAGTCCCCTTCCGGCAACTCCTGATCGAGGTACTCTGAGAGCTTCGTGAACACTTCCTGGCATTCCGCGCCGGAGTGATGGTGGTCGGATCCCATAGCTAGTTCCTCCTCGCTTCCCTCATGCGTAAGTAGCTATCCAGCTTCTGGCGCACGGCAAGCCGGGCACGATGCAAGCGGGTTTTCACCACGTCGGTTCCCACGTCCAGGATGCCCGCGGTTTCCTCCGTGGAAAGTTCTTCCACATCGCGCAGCAGAATCACGGACCGGTAGATCTCAGGCAGCTCGCTGATGGCTCGATGCAACGCCTCACGCAACTCGGCTTGCAGCACTAAGTCATCGGGTAGCGCGGACCAGTCAGCGATTTGGAGCTTGCGTTTCTCTCCGTCCCCTTCAAAAGCAGGAAGAAAGGCTTCTAAGGACAGCTCCTGGGTAGGGGCGAAGACGCTCTTGCGGCGTTTCATATAACACGCATTGCGCGCAATCCGGAACACCCAGGCTTTCAGGCGTTCCGGATCCCTGAGCTGGGCGAGGTTTTCGAACACCTTCATCAGCGTCTCCTGGGAGACTTCTTCGGCGTCCTCGCGCTGGCCACACATCAAATAACTATACTGAAATACCTTCGTCCGGTACGTTTCGACAAAACGCTCGAAAGCGCCGGGAACGCCGGCCAGCAATTCCCTGGCCAGAATGAGATCCTGGTTTTCGTTGTGGTTCACCTGCTCTCATTGTAGACATCCCAGGATCTCCGCTTGACACCAGCTTTGGGCTCCTTCATAACAGATTCAAGAGCGCGGAGGAGGTGACACTGTTACGCTGGCGCTTGAGTTGCATCTAGCGTAACTGAACCCCGCTTGGAGTCGGAATGAATCGAATCTTATCGTTAGCACTGGTTGGAATGGCTGTACCCCTTGGGGCGCAAGACCCGCTGCCGTTGAGCGAGGCGGTCCGTATAGCGCTGGAAAAGCATCCGGCCGTGGAGGCGAGCGCCGCCCGGATCAAAGCGGCCGAAGCCCGAATCGAGCAGGCCAAAAGCGGACGGCTGCCGCACGTGAATTACCAGGAATCCTGGATGCGCAGCGATAATCCGGTATTCGTTTTCAGCTCGTTGCTGACGCAGCGGCAGTTCACGGAGCGGAATTTCGACATCCGCTCCTTAAACCGTCCGGACTTCCTAAACAATTTCCAGTCCGCGATCACGGTTGACCAAATGCTGTACGACGGGCGGCAGACCAAATCCATGACTGCGGCTGCCAACTATGGAAAGCGCATCGCCGGTGAAGATGACCGCTTGACCAAACAGAACCTTATCGCAAGCGTGGTGAAGGCGTACTTTGGCGCGGTGCTGGCGGCCGAGTCTCTGAAGGTGGCGCGTGAGGCCGTGCAATCCGCGGAAGCGGACCTTCAGCGGGCTCAAACGATCCGCAACGCAGGCATGGCCACGGATGCCGACGTTCTGTCTATTCAAGTACACTTGGCCGCCATGCGGGAGCAAGAGATCCGGCGCGCCGGCGAACTGGCGGTTTCCCAGGCCGCGTTGAACGAGGTTTTGGGCCTGTCGCTAGACGCCCGCCACCATTTGGTGACGCCGCTCACCCCGGCAGCTTTACAAAACGCGCTGGCTAACGCCGAAAAGCTTGCCCTGGAGCAGCGCCCTGAACTGCGGCAGTTAAGATTCGCTGCGCACATCGCTGAAACCCAAATCGACGCCGCCAAGGGCGCTTTGCTGCCGCAAGTGTCCCTGCGCGCTGCGTTTGAAGCGGATCGTCAAGAATTCATCCGAAAGGGCGGCGCCAACTGGACTTTCGGCGCCATCCTGCGATGGAACCTGTTTGACGGAAACGCAAACCGCCAGCGAGTAGCGGAAGCGAGCCATGCCCTTACGGCCGCCCAGGCGCAGTTGCGGCAGGCGAGCACCGGAGTCCAGTTACAGGTGCGAAATGCGCAGGTGAACCTGGATTCGGCCCGGGAGCGGATCAAAGTCGCTCAGGCTGCGGTGAGCATGGCGGAGGAGAGTCTGCGGATCACCAAGAACCGTTACGACGCAGGGCTGGCGACGGTGACCGATCTCTTGCGGAATGAAACTGCGTTGCTGGAAACCAGAACCCGCCTGCTGGCGGCTTACTACGACGAGCGTCTTGCGGCTATAGGCGTCGCCTTGGCGGCGGGGACGCTGACTGCGGATTCGGAGGTTTTGAAATAAACGTCATGAAAAGGATATTCGCAACCACACTGGCTTTGTCCGTACTGGCCGCCTGCGGCGGCCACAAAGGAGAGCGCACCGCGACAACGGACGCCCCGGCGACGCCCGTCCGGGTGGGCGTAGCTACGGTAGAGCAGGCGGAATGGCCGAGCGTGTACGAGACCGTCGGCACCGTGCGCGCGCGGACCACCGCCATGATTGCCGCTAAGGTGATGGGCTACGTCCGCGAGGTGAAGGTGAGCGTGGGCGACCGCGTTCAAGCCGGACAACTATTGATTGAAATCGACTCCCGCGATCTGGAGACGCAATGGAGGCAAGCCGAGGCCGCACGGAGTGAAGCGCGCAATGCGGAGCAAGAAGTGGCCCGCGCGATTGCTTCGGCGAAGGCGAATTTGGATCTTGCCGAGGTGACGTTCCGCCGCATGGAGGATCTGTTCCAGAAGAAATCCATCTCCAACCAAGAGTACGACGAGGCAGTCGCGAGAGTGAAAGTGGCCCGCGCCGCTTATGAGGGCGCGTTGAGCAAACAAGAGCAAGTCCGGGCGAAGATCCAGCAGGCCGAAGAGGCGGTTAAAGCGGCTGCTATCCTGCTCGGCTACGCCAAAATTCATGCGCCCTTTGCGGGCACGGTGGTGGAAAAGCGGGTCGAGCCCGGTAACCTGACAGCTCCTGGCGCTCCGCTTCTGGTGGTCGAACAAGCCGCCGGCTACCGACTCGAAGCGCCGGTGGAAGAATCGAAACAGCCGCTCATACGTCCAGGTTCGGCGGTGACCGTGATGCTGGAGGCGTTGCAGCGCAGCATTCCGGCGCGCGTGTCCGAGATCACGCCGGCCATGGATCCGGCGTCCAGGTCCTTCCTTGTCAAGATCGACCTTCCAGCCATTCCCCAGCTTCAGAGCGGAATGTTTGGGCGCGCCCTTTTCCCTTTGGGCGCCAAAAAGCAGGTCATTGCTGTTCCCGCTGGAGCCGTGACCGAACACGGGCAATTGAGCTCCGTGATGGTGGTGGAAGGCGGTGTAGCGAGGAACCGCATGGTGACCTTAGGACAGCGCAACGGAACCATGGTCGAGGTTCTGTCCGGACTCACGCCGGGGGAAAAGGTTGTGTTTCCGAAGGCGCCTAACCTGCCGGATGGCGCGCGCGTGGAGGTCCAACCGTGAAGAGAGAAGGACTGGGTATTGCCGGCAAGCTGGCCCACGGCTGGATCAACTCGAAGCTCACCCCGCTGGTGATTGTGGCGTCGCTGTTGCTTGGGGTGTTTTCGGTCATCAAGCTCCCACGCGAGGAAGAACCACAGATCATTGTTCCGATGATCGATATATTCGTCGCCATGCCAGGAGCCTCGGCGCGCGAAGTGGAAGAACGCATCACCAAGCCCATGGAGAAACTTCTTTGGGAGATTCCTGGGGTGGAGTACATCTATTCGACCTCGCAGCCGGGCGGCTCCATGGTGATTGTTCGGTTCCGCGTCGGTGAAGACGAAGAGAAAAGCATCGTCCGGCTGAACCAGAAGATGTACGCTAACTTCGACCTGATCCCCCCTGGCGCGACGCCTCCTCTGATTAAACCTCGGTCGATTGACGATGTGCCCATTTTGGCGTTGACGCTATGGAGCAGCCGCTATGACGCATTTCAGTTGCGCCAAATCGCCGCTCAGGTCCACGATGCAGTGAAGCAAGTGAACGATGTTTCCGCAGTCACCCTTATTGGCGGACAGCGGCGCGAGCTCCGCGTCACGCTCGATGAAACCCGGCTGTCGGCCTACAACCTGTCTCCGGGCCAAGTTTTCATGGCGCTGGGCGCTTCCAACCGAAGGCTCCCTTCGGGCCGTTATTCGTCCTCCAACCGCGAAATCATCCTCGAAACAGGGGAGTTCCTGCGGACGGCTGATGACGTCCGCAACGTGGTAGTAGGCGTGGCCAACGGAAAACCGGTTTTTGTCCGCGATGTGGCGGAAGTACGGGACGGAGGCGAAGAGCCGTCCCAGTATGTGCAGTTCGCCTCAGGCCACTCGTTTCACCCGGCCGTGACGCTCTCCATTTCCAAACGTAAGGGCACAAACGCCATCACGGTTGCGGAGAACGTCCTCAAGCGGGTCGAAGGATTGAAAGGCAGGCTCATACCCGCCGATGTGACGGTTTCCATCACGCGGCACTATGGCGAAACGGCGGCGGAGAAATCCAACGAGCTGCTGTTCCACATGGCCATTGCGGTAATCTCCGTCAGCCTTCTGATCGGCTTGACGCTGGGGATGCGCGAATCTTTGATCGTATTCACCGCGATTCCCGTGACGCTGGCTCTGACGCTTACCGTCTTTTATCTCTACGGATACACGCTGAACCGCATCACGCTCTTCGCTTTGATCTTCTCGATCGGCATCCTCGTGGATGACGCGATCGTGGTGGTGGAAAACATTGTGCGACACGCGCGCATGCCGGGCAACGAAGGGCGTTCGCTGGCTGAGGTTGCCGTGGAGGCTGTGGATGAGGTGGGCAATCCTACGATCTTGGCCACGCTCACCGTCATCGCCGCGATTCTCCCGATGGCGTTCGTCAGCGGCTTGATGGGCCCGTACATGCGCCCCATTCCGATAGGCTCCTCGGCGGCGATGGTGTTTTCCATGATTGTGGCTTTTCTAGTGACCCCTTGGGCTGCGATCCGTATTCTGGGCCGGAAAGGCCATCATGGAGAGGGCGAGCAAGAGGACCGCTTTACCCGGGCGTACCGCTGGTTCATGAGCCATGTGCTCCACCACACGGGGTGGCGGTGGAGTTTTCTTACGCTGGTGACCGTGCTGCTGCTGGGCTCGATGGCGCTAGTCTATATTCAGTTCGTCAAAGTGAAAATGCTGCCGTTCGACAACAAGAGCGAGTTCCAGGTGATCATCGATATGCCGGAGGGAACGACGCTGGAAGAAACGGCAAAAGTGACTCGCAAGCTGGCGGAAGCCGTGCTGAAGCACGAAGAAGTCGTAAACGTGCAAACTTATGTCGGAACCGCATCGCCTTTCAATTTCAATGGACTGGTGCGGCATTACTTCTTGCGCGCGGGATCAAACGTAGCCGACATTCAGGTAAACCTGAAGCCCAAGCACGAGCGCGATTTGCAGAGCCACGACATCGCCAAGCAAGTGCGAAACGAACTCGCGCCCATCGCCAAGGCCAACGCTGCGCGGATCAAGGTGGCTGAGGTTCCGCCCGGTCCGCCCGTTTTGGAAACGCTGGTGGCCGAAGTTTATGGCCCCACCCAGGAAGGCCAACTGCGCATCGCCCGGCAATTGCTTGAAATGTTCGAAAAGACGGACGGCGTGGTGGATGTGGACTGGTATGTGGAAGACGATCAGCCAAAACAGATGCTGATCGTAGACCGTGAGAAAGCCGCGCTGCACGGCATATCGGATGAGGACATCGCACGGGTGATGCGCATTGCGTCCGCCGGCGAAGTGGCTGGTTTGGCTCACATCCCCGCCGCTAAGGAAGACGTGCCTATCGTGGTCCGCCTGGACCGGGCGACTCGTTCTGATATGGAACGAATTCAGAATTTAAAAGTGCCCGGCAGAAATGGGGCCATGGTGGCGCTACGCGAACTGGTGCGCGTGGAGAACCGCATCGAGGATAAAAGCATTTACCATAAAAACCTGATGCCGGTGACCTACGTCACCGCGGACGTGGCGGGTAAGATGGAGAGTCCGGTTTACGCCATCCTGACGCTTGGCCCGCAGATTGCAAAGCTGAAGTTGCCGGAGGGCTACCAGCTTGAGCAGTACACTGCGCACCAGCCTTTCGACGACGCCAAATACGCCATGAAGTGGGATGGCGAGTGGCACATTACTTATGAGGTGTTCCGCGATTTGGGAATCGCTTTCGGAGCGGTGCTGGTGCTGATTTATGTGCTCGTGGTGGGCTGGTTCCAGTCGTTCATCACGCCGCTGGTGATCATGGCCGCCATTCCGTTTTCGCTGGTGGGAATTTTGCCTGCGCATGGATTGCTGCACGCCTTTTTCACGGCTACATCCATGATCGGCTTCATTGCCGGCGCAGGGATAGTGGTGCGCAATTCCATCATTCTGGTGGATTTCGTAGAGCTGCGGTTGAGACAAGGGATGCCTTTAGACCAAGCCGTGATTGACGCAGGCGCGGTCCGTTTCCGTCCTATGATGTTGACCGCCGCCGCGGTGGTGGTGGGCTCTATCGTGATCCTGTTCGATCCCATTTTTCAAGGTTTGGCCATTTCGCTCATGGCAGGGGAGATTGCTTCCCTGCTGCTGTCGCGGATGACCGTGCCCATCGTTTATTTCATTGTCAACCGGCGCCGCCAGGAGGCTGCCGGAAAGCTCTAGTTAGAGAGGGGAAAACCATGACTGTCGACCGTTATCTGAGAATGATCGCCGGGTTCTTCGTGATGCTGAGCGTGGCGCTCGGTTATTACGTGCATCCAGGCTGGCTTTTGTTTACCGCGTTTGTGGGACTGAATCTGTTTCAGTCCGCATTTAGCAACTGGTGCCCGATGATGACCTTTTTGAGGAAACTAGGGGTTCGCGGCTGCGAACACGAGGCGCCCGGGAGAGGGTAGGTTCCTCTCCGGGCTGCCTCAGCGAAATCAGCTATACTGTGGAAACACTGATCGGAGCCTCTATGGACACGGCGCTAGCGCTCCACCGTTTTCACTTCGCTTTCACGGTAACGTACCATTACATCTTTCCTCCCTTGACCATGGGGCTAGCTTTCCTCATAGTGATCCTCAAGACGCTTTACCTTAGGACGGGGAGAGACCACTACAACCACGCAGCCAAATTCTGGGCGAAAATCTTCGCCGTCAACTTCGCCATGGGGGTGGTGACGGGCATCCCCATGGAGTTCCAGTTTGGCACTAACTGGTCGAGGTTTTCCAAAGCGGCGGGAGGCGTCATCGGCCAAACGCTCGCTATGGAGGGCGTGTATTCGTTTTTCCTGGAGTCCTCGTTTCTGGGGCTCTTCCTTTTCGGCGAAAAGCTCTTAGGAAGGATTGGCCACTGGGCGGCTTCCTTATGCGTATTCCTGGGCTCGTGGCTCTCGGGCTATTTCATCATCGCCACGAATGCTTGGATGCAGCATCCTGTGGCCTATTCCCAGGGGCCGGGCGGCGAGATCCGGCTGGAGAGCTTTTGGGGATTGCTCTTAAATCCTTGGGCCCTGTGGCAATACGCGCACAACATGACTGCGGCCGTGTTTTTGGCTGCCGTGGTCATGGCTTCTATCGGTTGTTTTTATCTCTTGGCCGACCGGCGCCGCGATTACGCCGAAATGTTCGTCCGTTTAGGCGTCATCACCGGCTTCATCACTGCATGGTTACTGCTGATGCCCACCGGGGACGCTCAGGGCAAAATGGTGGCGCATCATCAAAAGCCAAGTTTGGCCGCCATGGAAGGCTTGTTCGAAACGCGCCAAGGAGCGCCGATCTCCATTCTCGGGCAGCCGGATATTGAAAAACGGCGGCTCGATAATCCACTAACCATCCCGCAGGTGCTCAGCTTCATTAGTTACAGCCGCTGGGATGCGGAAGTGAAAGGCTTGGAAGCGTTCCCGCAGGATCAGTGGCCCGACAACATCCCGCTGCTGTTTTACAGTTTCCATATCATGGTGGGGCTTGGCACCATCTTCATTGCCGTGATGACGGTGGCTGCGGCGTTGCTGTGGCGCGGCAAGCTGTTTGCGTTTCGTCCCATGCTGTGGATCCTGATGCTGCTGGCCCCATTCCCATACATCGCCACTATGATGGGATGGATGACGGCCGAATTGGGGCGACAGCCCTGGCTGATTTACGGCTTGATGCGGACCTCTGAGGGTTCTTCGGCTCATGTTTCTTCCGGAAACGCGATGTTCACATTGTTGGGTTTCATGGGAATGTATGCTGTTCTGAGCATCCTGTTCTTATTCCTGATGCGCAGGATTATCGAGCAGGGGCCGGAAGCAGCTCCGCAGGCGACCCATTATTAGTTTGGGAGAAAAGACCATGGAAACGCTTTGGTTCTGCCTCGTGGCGATCATGATTGCCGGCTACGTAGTTCTGGACGGTTTCGACATCGGAGCCGGAATCCTCCACTTGTATGTCGCCCGCACAGACGAGGAGCGGCGCAAAGTGATCCGTTCTGTCGGCCCGGTGTGGGACGGCAATGAAGTGTGGCTGCTGGCGGGTGGAGGGACGCTGTACTTCGCCTTTCCTGGCCTTTACGCTTCGAGTTTTAGCGGATTCTATCTGCCGCTCATGATTGTACTGTGGTTGCTGATCATCCGCGCCCTTTCGATCGAGTTGAGGAGCATGCTGGATTCCGCGGTGTGGCGCCCCTTTTGGGACGCCGCTTTTTTCTTTGCCAGCACGCTGCTGGCGATTCTTTTCGGCGGGGCTCTCGGGAACGTTGTCCGGGGCGTCCCTCTCGATCGAAACGGCGATTTCTTCTTGCCGCTCTGGACCAACTTCCGTGTTCAGGCGGATGCCGGCATACTCGACTGGTATACGATCGCGGTGGGCGTGCTGGCCTTGCTTACGCTGACGCAACACGGAGCGTTATGGCTGATTTATAAGACCGACGGGTCCGTCCGAGAGCGTGCGGCCCACCTGGTAAAGCCTTTGTGGGCAGCCGTATTGCTGATGACGTTTCTGGTGACCGCCCTGAGCTGGAGCGTGCAACCGCAGATTCCGGCGAATTTTGCAGCCCGCCCCTGGGGCTATGTCTTTCCAGGGCTTGCGGTGGCAGGGCTTGCCGGCATCGCCGCTTTTCGGTTCGGCGTTCGTGAACTCGGTTCGTTCCTCGCTTCCGGGGCGTTCATTCTTGGCATGCTGACCAGCGCAGCCTTCGGGATCTTCCCTTACGTATTGCCGTCAATCGGCGATCCGGCGGCAGGCTTGACCATTTACAACACTGCTGCGGCGGCTTATGGGCTCAGAGTCGGTCTCGCCTGGTGGATTCCGGGCATGCTGCTCGCCTTGGGCTACATGATTATCGTGTACCGCACGGTGCGCGGGAAGGTCAGCCTGGAGGAAGGCGGACACTAACCGCGGGAGGCCGCCTCCCGCCGGCAGGGTCAGGCCAGCTTGAAAGCCACGCGGTTTAGCTCCGCAACCACGTCTTCGGATGGAATTCCGTACTTGCGACAGACCGATTCGATGGAACAATCGTCACAGGTCTCCCGGAAACCCAACCGTTCAAATACGGGAATCGTGTCGGGATAGTCAAGTTTTACCTCGCGTATCGTCATGCCGGCGCGAATGAGTTCGTCGAAGCGCATCATGCCCCCTCCCTGCTTCGTTATCAGAATATAGCAAAATAAAGGTAGACCTTCTGTTATGGATTACCATTCCAAACTCGTCACCGCAGACGAGGCGATGAAGGTCGTCAAACCCGGCGACACAGTATTTCTTCATCAAGGATGCTCGGAACCGGAAGCGTGCGTGGCTGCGCTGGTCAGGAGGGCGTCCGAACTGCGAAACGTCACCATCGTGCACATGATGACCTTCGGCTCCTCGGAGTACGCCAAGCCTGAATATGAAGGCATTTTCCGCCACAGCGCTCTATTCATCGGCGCTAACGTGAGGCGCGCGGTACAAGAAGGACGCGCGGATTACGTCCCGGTGTTTTTGCATGAAATCGAAAGCTTGCTGGAAAGCGGCCAGATTCCCGTGGATGTCGCCGTTTTGCAATGCACGCCGCCGGACGAGCATGGCTACATGAGCCTCGGCGCAGGCGTGGACATTAATCTCGCCGTTTTAAAGGTGGCGCGTCACGTCATCTTCGAAGTGAATGACCAGGCGCCTCGGACGCTCGGTCAGAGTTTTGTCCACTGGAGGCAGGCGCACAAAATCGTAGAAGCATCATATCCCCTCGCGGAGCATCATCCCACGCCTGCCGGTCCCGAACATCACGCCATTGCGCGGCGCATCGCAAGCATGATTCCTGACGGAGCTACGCTGCAAATGGGCGTGGGTGCGGTTCCGGAAACGTTGCCGCTGTACCTTAGGAACCACAAAGATCTCGGATTGCACAGCGAGATGTTTTCCGACGGCGTCATCGACTTGATGGAAGCGGGCGTGATCAATAATTCGCGGAAAACGCTGCACCCGTACAAGGCCATCGCCGGCTTTGTGCTGGGAACGAAGCGTCTGTTTGACTTCGTCCACAACAATCCGGCGGTTGAGCTTCACCCGACGAGTTATGTCAACAATCCATTTGTGATCGCCCAGAACGATCGCATGGTGGCTGTGAACGCGGCGTTGGAAATAGACTTGACAGGACAGGTATGCTCCGATTCCATCGGTTCGACGCCCTATAGCGGCATCGGAGGACAAGTGGATTTCATTCGCGGCGCGGCCCACTCTAAAGGCGGCGTGCCTGTGATCTCGCTTTGCTCGACCGCAAAAAACGGGCGGATTTCACGTATCGTGCCCACGCTGAAACCGGGCGCCGGGGTAGTCACCTCCCGCGGGGACGTCCACTGGGTGGTAACCGAATACGGCGCAGCAAACTTGCACGGACGCAACCTTCGCCAGCGGGCCGAGGCGCTGATCGAACTGGCCCACCCGGATTTTCGCGAGGAGCTCATACGAGCGGCTGAAAAGCTGGGGTACCTTCGCCGCAGCGCGCTGCTGGCTGTGGAATGAGCCCAAGCAGGCGCCGCGCCCGCTTCTCAAACGCTGACCACCGGACAGGGCGACTGCCGGATAATGGCGTACGCATTGGCGCGGAGCCGCCCAAAAACGCCCGCCGCCGACCCCCGCCCAATGACCAGAACGTTCGCTCTCCGGGAAGCTGCGGTTTCGCAGACCACTTTCGGAGGATCTCCGCCGGCCAGCACGAGATCGGCTTCGGCGCCCACTTCCGCCACCAGCTTTCTCATACCCGCCTCAGCTTCCTCGCGAAGCGGCTTCCAGCACGCTTCCTCTGCCATGTCGCTGGGCTGCGCCACAGGCAAGGCATGCATCAAGCTCAACTTGGCGCCGATCCGGCGGGTAAACTCGGCCGCCCATGCAAGCGCCCGAACGCTCTGCGGACCGAGGTCCACGGCGCACAGCACATGGTCCAGAGACACAGGTCCCGCGCCAGCGCCCTGTTCCAAGTGAACGCCCGTCCACACCGGGCAATCGGCGTCGTGTAGAACTTTGGCGGTGACGCTGCCCAAGATAAACCGCCGAAAAGAACCATAACCGTGAGTCGGCATCACAATCAGATTCGAAGCTTCCGAGGCCGCGCGCTGGACGATCGTTTTCGCCGGGTCGCCTTCCGCCAGCACACGCGTCACCGCGACCTCCGCCAGTTCCTCGCGGAGGAACTCCTCTAATTCCCGCGAGACCTGCTGCGCACGGTTGGCGAATAACTCATTCAGCACCGCGCCTCCTACTTCCAACGCGCTGAACTCATAATGCGGCGGCGGAAGCACATGGAGCATGGTCACTTGGGACTGAAAACGAGACGCCAGCGTTTTGACATAGCGGGCCGCACCCACGCTGCGCTCAGAAAAATCCACCGGAAAGAGAATCTTTGCCAGCGAAAACATACGCACACTCCCCACAGTGAAGATACTGCAATTAGGCGCTCATGAAAAGGGCCCGCGAGAGCGGTGCGTCCGTTCTAGTTCGCCAGGCCTAGCTCACTGAGGATTTTGGGGTTCGCCTCCTCCATGGCCAGTAATTGGTGACAGGCGTTACAATCTTGCGTGATTTTTCTTCCTCCCCCGACGTGGTTGTCGTCGTGGCACCGGAAACAGCCCGGAAAGTCCGTATGACCGATATTATTCGGGTAGGCGCCCCATTTGACGTTCATGGCGGGGAACACATTACGAGCGTAAATGGCGGCTACCGCATGGGCAGCTTTCTCAACGTCCAACCGACGCTGCCGGAATGTCTCCGGTTGCTGCTCCCGGTAAAATTTCTCAAACCCCGCCAGAATGGCCTGGGTGGATTCCTCGTGGCTCGCATAGTCCTTCCGGACCAGTTCGAGGCTCACCTTCTTTACGAATGGGAGAGTAGCCGGAATCTCGCCGGTGGAAAGGGCATGGTCAATGGCCCGCTCTGGCAGCTCAAAGGCGTGGGAAGGGCGGTTGTGGCAATCCATACAGTCCATAATGCGGACGTTTAAATTCTTTTCCATCCCCGGCTGGGCGCCTGCTTCTAGGTATTGCGTAACGCGGCCTTTTCCATCGTTATATTCCACCCACGGTATTTTCTGGCGCTGCCGGTCCTGATGGCCATACCGAATCACCACCCCCGGACCGAGATGCACTCCATGGATGCCTCGGGTTTCTTTCCCTCCTCCAATACGCATGAGCAGCACCGTCTTGGTATGGGTGTTGGCTTCGTCATCTGCGTACTTATCGATCACACGAATACGGTCCGCGCCGTACTTTTGAGGCCAGTGACACTGTTCACAGGTTTCCCGCGCCGGGCGCAAGTTCTCCACCGGCGTGGGGATGGGGCGCGGGTAGAGGTTGAAAGTCACCGATACTACCTGCCACGAACCCGAAAGCTTGCTTTTCACAAACCAGTTCGCCCCCGGACCGATGTGACAAGCGACGCACTCTACGCGGGAGTGCGGAGAGTTCTGGTATGCCGTGAACTCGGGCTGCATCACCGTATGGCAGGTCTGACCGCAGAAGGAAACCGAGTCCATGTAGGTCACGGCGCGGTAACTGAGCTGCCCTCCAATGACGACATTGACCGCGGTTGTAATCACCAGAAAAGCCGCCAAACGCCGGACTTGGGGGCTGCCGAAGTCCAAATGAACTTTCCCCGCCGGCAGCAAACCCAAACGGCGCTCTTTTCGTTTCTTCAGCCAGATTCCTAATGGAATCAGAAGCAGCCCCGAGAAAAAAATGGCTGGCAGCGCCAAAAACATCGCGATTCCCATATAAGGGTGGGAAGCCCTGCCGCTCAGCATATTGGGCAGCAGGAACAGCCACAACACCGCTCCAGTCGTGGTCAAAACCACCCCCAGCAGGCTCAGCGGGTTGCTGGATAACAAAATAATTGGAGAGATCCACTCTCTGAGTCGTTCGCCCATGGCAGTCAGTATCCCACAAGGAGTACGGTCTAAGGGTTGGAATCTTGGGCCGAGGCAGGCGGGTTTTCCGCTTGTACATGCTGCTCTGCCGGCCGTTGCCGCACGGTGCGCCCCGTCAGAAACGCGGGATCGAGCGGATAGACGTCCGGATCAAATATCACCGTATAGAAGTGCCAGATCAGGATCGACAGCCCAGCCAGAATGGCTTCGTACAGGTGCACCGCCGTAGCGGCGTCCAACCATTGCTTGGGAAGAAACCGAAGGGTCAAATTGTTGGCCCAGAGCATCAGTCCCGTGAGTCCCATGATCAACGTCCCCCAGACCACCGCCCAGTATTCGGCCTTTTCCACATAGCTATGCGAGGAGATGCGCGGCTTTTTCTGACTCAAACCCAGATTGTAGGCCATCATGGCGGCGGCTTCAGTGAGGTCCCTCTTGTTCGGGATCAGCGAATACCAGTGTTGGCGGAGTTTCCGGCTGGCGATGAGAGATAAGACGTGTAGAAAGCCCGCCGCCATCATCACCACCGCGGCGACGCGGTGGACGGTCCCACGCACCGGGTAACGGTCCTCCCACAACAACAAGGGCTTCGCCCAAAACTGGTCCGGGAACTTCAGTGCAAAGCCGCTCCAGATCAAAACGATAAACGAGATGGCCAACAAGGCATGCTCGATGCGTTCGAACCCGTACATCCGGAGTTCGCCGAACCGTACCGGCGCGGGGCGCACAGGCATGGCTTTCGGACTCAACCTCGTGCGTATGAGCTTCCGCAGAAAGTCTCCTCCGTGATGGAGGAAGAACAACCCAATGGTGGCGGGTATCATCGTCAGGTAAAACAACCGGACGAATCGCACGGGCGCAGGCTCCGCGGCGCCTTCCACCCAGTGAACCTTTCCCAGCGCAAAACGCGAACCGGCTCCGGGGTGGCATTGTCCACACGTCTTCGCCAAGTTCTGCGGGTTGGTCATAGATCTCGGATCGTTGGACGGCAGAATGCTGTGATAACCATGGCAACTCGCGCAGTTGGCCACAGTTTGAGATCCGGCTTTCAGAGCCAAGCCGTGGAAGGACGCCTGGAAAGTCGTGATTCTGTCTGGCGGCAAGCCGAAGCGGCGCGCTAGACGCACGTCTGCATGGCACCGCGCACAGGTTTCCGGCACCCGCGCCGCGCTAACGGTAGAAGACCGGTCTTTCGGGGACAAAATATTATGCTCCCCATGGCAGTCCGTGCATACCGGCGCATCCATCACACCCCGGGCGACCGCCTTCCCATGGACGCTCTCTTTGTATTGAGCGGCTATCTCGGAATGGCACATCCCGCAGGTGTCGGGAATCGCCTTATGAAAGTCTGCGGTTTTGGTGGATACCAGCTCGTGCGCTTTGCCATGACAGACCTCGCAATCCGGAGCGCTGGCATCGCCGCGCTTCAAAGCTTGACCGTGGGTGCTGCGGGCGTGGTCCCCTGCTTGTTGGGCATGACAAACAGCGCAATTGGGTTTGGGTGCATCCGCTGGGTGGGGATACTGCTCGCGCTTCAGGTGGCAGCTAGCGCAAGCTACGGACGCATGAGCGGACTTGGCGAGTTGCTTGCCTTGATCATGGCAGCTCGCACATTCGCTTTCGCTTCCGGCAGAACTGAGCGCCGGTGGCGCCAAAAAAAAGCAGAGAAAAAAAACATAAAAACACCCGTACTTATAGCGTCCCATTTCTTGCGCCCAGTCTGGGTGGCCGTAGCCACCCATAATTTTTCCTTACATAATCACGGCGCCGGAGCTCGTCTGAAGCCAGACTTTGTACATGTAAGCGCCCAGCAGAGCCAGCCCAGCCAGAAATACAATGGCCGTCAGAACCTTACCCCAACGGTCGATGCTCTCCAGCTTCTTGGCAACCTGCATCTGCTCGGCGATCACATTGGCTTCGGCATCATGAACGTGAATCAGCTCATCGGTCCGGTTAGCGACGCGGAAGCGATAAACCGCCAAAAGAATCACCCCCGTCGCTAGCAAAGCCCAAATCACAACAAACGGCGTCAGATTCATAGCTTCCTCCCGACAGATGTTCTTGGCGGTGAGCCGCCCATCTGGCGAAACCAAAAACCTGACGAGGCCAGTCCGGACGACTCAGCCGCGCTTGGGTTCCTCTTCTATTTTCGGCAAACCCGGCCCCTTACCGCTTCCCAGGCGGGGTGCTGCCGTCCCGGACGGTTCCAACCGCTTCGGCTGGTGAATCCGCAAGCGAGCGGACATCACAGCGAGCACCGCCGTGTTCAGCGGATCTTTGTCGAACACCACGGAAGTCACCCCGGCTTCCCATGCCCTGCTCAGGCATTGGGGATCGTTCCGAGCGATCATCACGATCCGCTCGGGATCCGCCACCGGGAAGGGTAAGAGCTCCAGATGCTCGGGGTCCAGGACCATTACGCCCTCCCGCTCCGGCTCGGGACGGTCCACGAGCAAAACCTTAAATGCGCCGTTCCGGACAAGCAACTCCCTCAGCGCGGCTGCGTATGAGGTATCCGTAATGGCCACCTGGACCGTTTCCATCCTTCTTGGCTCCGTATCGGAGCATTTAAAATGACAACCTGCTTTTACTTCGCCTTGTAACCCTCTAGCGACTTCTTTTGCTGATAATACTTTCCCGCTTCAGTCAAGTCCTTTCCATCTTTGGGCTTAGCCGTGGTGTGGCAGAACGTGCACCCCTTCTTCTCCTTTTTGGTGTACTCGGCTTTCCCATAAGAATCGACGGTGCACACCAACAGCCCGCCTGCCAGAACCAGCACGGGAAGTATGAATTTTACAAATTTCATGACACCTCCGCGTGCTACCCTTGCAATCTTGGGTCCACTAGCAGCAGCGGCCGGCGCAACATGATGTAACTCATTGTTTCAAGGTGGCTTATGCAATCGGACTCGCTGCGCGCGACGAATCTCCGAAAGGATTCCCGCAATCTAAGGCCAACTGGCTGAGTTAGATCCCCCAATTGCGCCCACGCTACTGCCAGGCTAGAACCCATAAAATGGGTAGATTCACCCAAGGCGTGCTGATCAAGGGGTCTGTAGTTGAATATGTCAACAGCACCCCGCTGCACCCAACCACGTGGGCGAAATCGCCCACCTTGCGCGCCAAACTGGTATACTCAAGTTACCGTCTGGTTTGCTATGCCGAAGCTTCTGGAGTCCTGGCAGCAGGGTAAAATCCTCGAAAGCATTTTCGATCAATTGTCCGATGCGTTGGTGCTCTATGACCCGAACCTAGTCATCGTGGGTCTCAACCAGGCGGCGGAGCGTATGTTTGGGATGTCCGCCGAGCAGGTGGTGGGAAGGCATTGTAGTGAAGTCTTTCGGTGTGGAATTTGCGAACCGGGGTGCGGGATGCTGGTAGGGCTGTCGCAGTCGCCACCTAACTCTCAGACCACCATAAGACTGCATACCGACAACGGGCGGGAAAGGCTGGCCGTAATGCGCACCACCCAAATCACAGCCGAGGATGGCGCCGTCACTGGCGTAATCGCCACCATTAAAGACATCACCGACGAGGTCGCGCCCGAGAAACGGGAAGTGATTGCCGAATCGCCCCAGATGCGGGAGGTCATGAATTTCGTGCGCCGGGTAGCCGCCAGCGAAGCGACGACCATCTTGATCGAAGGCGAAAACGGAACGGGCAAAGACCTCATCGCAAAAACGTTGCACTATCAGAGCCTCCGTTCTGCGGAGCCTTTCATCGCCATCAACTGCGCCGCCATTCCAGAGACGCTGCTGGAGAGCGAGTTGTTTGGGTACGAAAAGGGCGCTTTCACAGACGCGCGGGCGCAGAAAAGAGGCATCTTTGAGCTGGCGGACCGGGGCACCCTGTTTCTGGACGAAATCGGAGAAATCCCGTTGATGCTGCAAGCCAAATTACTGCGCGTGTTGGAGGAACAGAGCTTCCGCCGGTTGGGAGGCTTGAAGGATATCAAACTCGACCTGCGCGTCGTCGCCGCCACCAACAAGAATCTGCGCGAAGCAGTCAAGGAAGGAGCGTTCCGGCAAGATTTGTTTTTTCGCTTGAACGTCATCCATATCACCATTCCTCCCTTGCGTGAACGGCCCGACGATATCATTCCCATGGTCAAGTTCTTCATTGATCATTACAACCGCAAGTTTAAGAGGAACATCGAAGGGCTCACGCCGGAAGCGGAGCGCATCCTCCTGGCTCATGATTGGCCCGGCAATGTCCGCGAGCTGCGCAACGCCATCGAGCGGGCGATGATTCTGGAAGAGGGTTCCTACATCACACCTTCGAGCCTGCCAATTATGCCGTCCGGAGAGGTGCGTGTCGCCGCAGCGCCCGCACGACCTGCTCCGGATCCTATCGAAGAGGGACTTTCCCTGGAAGAAAACGAGCGTCTCTTGCTCCTCCGCGCTTTAGAGAAAACCGGAGGAAATCAGACTCAAGCGGCGCGCCTGTTGCGCATCACCAGAGATACTTTACGTTACAAAATGAAGAAATACAATTTGCGATAGGCGCCGAGCCTCAGCGGGAGGCCGCATAGCGCTGGCGCAATTGCTCCTCGGCGCGTTTCCAGTCCTCCAAGTCGTGGCCATGTTCGCAGCCACGCTCAAGCCAGAACTGATACGCTAAACGAGCAATTTCCTCATGCGTAGGTTCGCTCGCCGGCAAGTGGGGAGGTTGAGGCTCCGAAACACTCGCGGTTTCAGACGGCAAACCACCCGCCTTTTTAGCCCGCGGCGCGCGCTGCCGTTTCGGCTTGGCCTCCGAGAGTTCGCGCCCCGCTTCACTTACACGTTTCCTTGGCATAAATTCGCTTCCTTTGGAAAAATCGCTGCTGAGGTTGTTTTCATTATAACACCCGCCATTTCACAGCCTGCTGGCGGCCCCAAAGCGGCGCCGGCGCGTGCGGCTCTGTTCCGCATAGCGCTGGGCGGCGCTCAGAAGAAACGGATGGTGTAGACGAAGAGCACACCCCGGCCGATTTCGGGGGTGAAATCTTTAATGATCGAAAGGTGGTTGCGGTATAAACGGTCTGTAGCGTTGTAAAAATTCACGGAGAACATTTGTAACGCATGCTGTCGCGTGACTGTATACGACAGTTTGGCGTTCAGAAGTCCATAGCCCGCGGTGGGGCTTTCCGTTGGAAAAATCCGGTTTTGGTGGTTTACGGCGACAAACTCAGGCTGGAAATCGAACCCCTTCCACAGCCACTCGAATCCCAACCGCCCACGAATGGGTGGAATCCGCGGCAGGGGGACGCCGGAGGCTTTTAACTCCGCCTGCACGGTATCCAGCCCGGCCTTCAACCAGAGCGACCGCACGACGTTATAAGTGGCTCGAGTTTCCGTTCCCCAATAGCGCGTAGCCGCCTGGCTATATCGCGCCTCAATCAAATTTTCGTTGATCCTTCCCGTAGGCGCGAGATAAACGTAATCCGCAAGATCGTAATAGAAGAAGTTGCATTCGGAATGAAGCTTTCCGGACTGATGGCGTAGCGACACGTCCAAACCCTCGCCGCGTTCGCGTCTCAAGTTTGCGTCGCCGATCTCCCAGGTGAAATTTCCTGCGTGAGGTCCAAATGCGTACAACTCTTCCAGAGCCGGCGCACGGTAGGAATGTGAGTAGTTCACTACAAACGCGCCTCCCTTCCACAACGGGACCTGAATGCCCGCCGCGCCGGAAAATCCCGAAAACGTGCGGTGTTTCAATCCGGCTGGACTGTATCCGTTCGTTTCAAAACGTCCGCCCCATTGAAGCCGAAAGCGGTGGAATTGCGCTTGTTCAAGCCCGAACAAGGCGAAAGCGTTTTGAATGGTCGGCGGGGTTATCGCTTCTTCTCCCAGCGCCTTGTAGTCCCGCCTCATTCCCCAAAATCCCAGCGAGCCACTCCAGCGGGCCAGCTTTTTCTGGTCAAACACGCCCCGGTACACCCACTGGCGATTGATGAATTCATTGTGGGTCACCACTGGACCACTCTCCACACCGTGCTCAGGCCCGCGCTCTTTGTGGTTCCAGTCGGTATAGTTAACCGTGAGCCGGAATTGCTCAAAGATCGAGCCGAGGTTTTTCACTCCGAAGTTCACACGACCTGCGTGCCGACGGTAGTGGAGAAAGACTCTTTCAGGCTCTTGCTGGCGCGTGTCGACAGGAATGCCGTACTCGCCCTCGTAAAAGCCGTAGCTGCTGCTGAAAAAATACTTCTCTCCAAACCGCCCCACGCCCAGCATCCCCTGCTGGATGTTGCCCCACGAGTTCGGGACGATGCCCGAAGGGGTGGCGTAATCACCCGAACGCTGCCCTCCGCCATCACCCCAGAACAGCCAGTCCTTGCGGCCTATCTCGAATCCCCCAGCCCCACCTCCCCGGCGGTCCGCTGTGCCTCCCGTGCCTGTCAGGTACCCACGGACGCCCTCGTGAGGATGCTCGTGAATCTGGTGATGGCTGGATATGATATTCACCACGCCGCCTATGGCGTTGCTGCCGTACAGCAAAGTGGCGGGTCCCCGGACGATTTCGACTTCGTCGATCGCGTTAGAATCTACCGGTTCGCCGTGGTCGCTTGATTGGGACGACAATGTTCCCGTCCGGATCCCATCTTGTAGAATCAAGACGCGGTCTCCGTCGAATCCCCGCACTACCGGGCGGCTCGTTCCCGGACCGGAACTCCGCTTCGCAACGCCTGTTTCTCCGTCGAGCAAATCGCCAAGTGAGGTGGCTGGTTTCTGGGTCAGCTCTAACGATTCAAGGTTAGTCACAGACTGGAAGGACTCTAACGTCGTTTCCTCCTGACCGGAGGCGGTGACTGTGACAGTTTCCCTGATCGGAGCGATCCGCAACCGAAAATGGATCTCAGCCGCTCCGCCAGGAACGACCTCCACGCTCCTCCGCTCATCCGTGAAGGCGTGCATATGCGCGAGCAAATCGTAGCGGCCCGGAGGAATGCCTGTAATCACAAACTTTCCGTCATCTCCGGTTTGCACGGAGCGCCGGAGTTGAATCACGGTAACCGTAGCTGTGTGCAAAGGATCGCCCGTCGCGTCTAGCACAACGTCGCCTCGGATAACGCCCGTTTTCTCTGCCGCATGAGCCGCGGTAACTATCAACAACAGCCACAATACACTTTTCGGGTTTCGCACTCGCTTCATGATTCCTCCTCTTTAAAAAGTTCCCATCACCCTCACTACCAGTGGAGCGAAGGAACACGGGGAGGAGCTCGAGCCGAGATCGGTTGCCCTGAAGACGCTGCCGCACAGGTGTAGGATACGCTGGACACTTCTTCCAGCAGTAGTTGTAGCTGAGGCAATCGAGGCGTTATCGCGTCTTCAACAAATGGAAGACTCGCTACGTGGCAGATCGCGCAATGCGAGCCCGGGGAGTCCGGATGCCACACCGAAGGAGTGGTGGCCAGGAACGTAAGGGCAATCAGAGCGCATACGGCTACTGTTGTGGCCCGTCGATCGCTCCTTTCCATCGCCATCGGTGTCTGTATTCTATTTTGACGCACATGCCCGCATGGGAGATTCAACAAACAAACCGTAAATCCTAGGCGGGGTTTGAGGTATCCAATGATAGGAGGAAAGATGGCGCGATATTTTACGCTAGCTGAAGCAGAAGCTTTGCTACCGATCGTGACGGGGTTGCTCCGGCAGGCGGTGGCGTTGAAAGCCCGCTATATAAAGACCACGCAGGAGCTGCAAGCGGCGGCCGAGCGGGTCGCGTTCTCCGGCGGAGCTGTGGTGGATGTGAATCAGGTGCTTCAGTGGCGCGCCCGGCGCGAAGCGGCGTCTGCAAGGCTAAACGAAATCGCGGAAGAAGTTCAGAGCCATGGGTGCTTGATCAAAGATCTGGATGTCGGTCTCCTGGACTTTCCCACGTTGTATAGGGACCGAGAGGTGTACCTCTGTTATCGCCTCGATGAGCCTGGCATCCGTTTCTGGCACGGCGTCGACGAAGGGTACCGCGGCCGCAAGCCCATCGACCAAGAGTTTCTGGAGCACCACGGCGGGGACGCGAACCACTGACCCGTGCGTCACCAGTTATGGCGCTCGATGATGGTCGGCGGCTCGTATTTCACCCCTTTGGCCAAGCGCCGTTCCTCCCGGTTAGCCGTCAAGAGGAACAGGGGACCTAAAACCGAAGAAACCAGCGACGCCACAGGACCGAATTCTCGTTCGATGTCTTTTCGTAATAGCAGAATCTTATCGCTGACCGTGCGGTTCGTGCTGCGCAGCTTTTTCTCCATCGCCCACAACAGCGCTGCGTAGGCGCTCTTAATGCGTTTGGCTTCGCGTTCAAAACGGCGCCGGACGCGCTCGTCCGGATAGCTCTTGTAGCGGAGCCACCCCTCCATCGTAGTGCGGCATATGCGGTAGAGGCTGGGGCCGTTACGCTCGAAATCGCGCCGGAACGCCCAGTCGAGGAACCGTTTCGAGTCGTCCCGTGAGATCGCCGGATGTTGGAAGTTGAACTTGTACTGGCCGTGAATGTCAGCTAGATCTACATCGTCGAGCAGACGACCTTCCGCCCGAATCTGCTGGTAAAGCGGCGTGCCGGGCACCGGCGTGTACAACATGAACTGATGGAAGTCCGTCTCGTGTCGTACGGCGTGTTCGATTTCTTCCGTAATGTTTTCCGGAGTGTGGTGCTCCAGGCCTACAATGGTGGAGCCGAGCGTCTTGATTCCGTGCGCGCGCAATTCCCGCGTCAATTCGAGAGTGTCCGTTCCATCTAGCTTCGCGTAGTTGGAACGGGGCGACTCGAGACCGAGCCACACCCAAGAAATGCCGAGTTTCACGAGTTCGTCCATGGTGTACTTGCGAATGGCGTTAGCGGAGGAAAACACATACAACGACCAGCTTTTATCGCCCTTGCGCATGCACTCGAGCAGCTCCATAGCGCGTTTCCGGTCGAGGAGAAAGTTCTCATCCATCATGAAGAAGGACTGCGCTTTCAGTTCCTTTTCCGCATGGGTCATGACCTCATACAACTGGCGACCCGTGGAAAAAAAATGGACCATCTTTCCCTTGCCGCCGAAAAACGCCGACGTCGTACAAAAGTTGCAACCCATCGGGCAACCCACCGAGGGAATAATCGTGGCCGCCGTGTCGTCGCCTTCCGGGACCGGCAATCCTAAGGCGCGCACGCCGAAACCGGAAACAATCGGCGGGTGTTGAATGGGGGCGTTAGGATCTTCCCCGAGGAACGCTCGCATCCATGCGATTCCTTCGCCCCGCACCACATGGTCCGCGTCGATGAAGCGTTCAATGCCGGGGATGGCCGTAACATGTCCTCCCACGACAATCGTGGACTGGGGGGAAATCTCGCGCACCATCCGGCACATTTCGCGGACTTTCCGAACGTTCACAATGATGGATGAGATCCCCACAATGTCGTACTGGTTTCGGCGCAGTTCTTCGGCAAATGCTTCGCGCGTAGGGAAATCCAAGACGGTGCACGGTGCAGAGATGTTGTATTGGATCATGAGGATGCCCCAGGAGCGGTGGAACATCCGCAGTGAAAACGCGCCTTGTTCGCGCGTCACTTGGTTGTGGTAAAGCTCCATCGGATTGATGGCGCGGCTTCCAAATTCATCGTCTTGAGCGTAGGGGCCAAAAACGGAGGAGAGTAAAACGCGGGCTCGTGAGCCCTTGGGGTGAACCATGATTTTGCCTGACACTATCATTGTAGCGAAAAAACACCGGCACAACCGTAATTTTTTCGAGAAATGGGCGGCCCCTCCTCAGCGATCGCACGGCGGTGGTCGCCCCTTTCGTGCGCCTGGCGCCATGGGTTGTGTGCGCTTACAGGTGAGGATATGATAGGGGATCAGTCTTTCAGTGCTGGAAGGAGGAAGGAAATGGCAGTAGGTTCAAAGCGGATTTCTCGGAGGGAAGCGCTGAAAACAGCAGCCCGGTGCGGCCCGGCTGTAGCGTTTCCCATGGTGGTTCCCGCCTCCGCCTTAGGACGAGGCGGCGCGACGCCGCCAAGTGACCGCGTCACGGTGGGCGGTCTCGGAATCGGCAACCGGGGAGCCTATGTGCTCCAATCGTTCCTTGCCCAAAACGACGTGCAGTTCCTGGCGGTCTGTGATGTGCGGGACGAACGGCGCGAGGCCATCAAGAGCATGGTGGACCAGAAGTACGGCAACCGCGATTGCGCCGTCTACAGCGACCAGTACGAGATCTGGGCGCGCAAGGACATTGATGCGCTGTTGATTGCGACCGGCGACCGCTGGCACGCTCCGCTGGCCATCATGTCAGCTCGCGCTGGCAAGGACGTCTATTGCGAAAAGCCCTGTTCGATGACGATTGAACAGAGCCGCGCCTTGGCCGACACGTTCCTACGGTTAGGCCGGATTTATCAGGCGGGGACCCAGCGGCGAGACGGTCATAACTGCATCAAGGTGTACGAGCTGTTGAAGTCCGGCAAGCTGGGCAAGCTTCAGACCTTGCACGCGGAAGCGGGCCCGGGCGATCGGTGGCCGCCGCTAACGCGCCATGACTGGCTGCCTGCGGAACCCGAGCCGCCCAAGCAGGTCTGTGATTGGGACCGATGGCTCGGGCCAAGCCCTTGGCGCCCATATAACTCCGAGTATGTGAAGGGCCGCTGGCGCGGCTACTTTGATTTTCACGGAGGCGGCATCCTGGAGTGGGGCTCGCACACGGTCGACCTTTGCCAGTGGGCCGGTGGATTGGACGACACCTCGCCGGTGGAGTACGAACCGGAGGGAATGGGTTCCGATACTCCCTACACCATCCGCTGCCGCTACGCCAACGGCGTCAAGCTGGTGATCCGCGATAAAGGCTTCCTCGGCTTGGGAAGCTGCCATTTCCGGGTGGAGGGAGACGCCGGATGGGCAGAAACGGCAGATGGCGGCAAAGTGGTGGTCTCAGAAAACCTCCGCGGGGAGCGTTTTGAACCTGCCCCTGACACGTTCAAGAACACGACAACAAATCATGTCCGGAATTTCATCGATTGTGTGAAGTCGAGGAAGCAGCCGAGTTCGAATGCGCTGGCGGCTTGTCAGGCCCACATCACCTGCCACGCAGCCTATATCGCGTTCCAGCTCGGGCGCAAACTGCGCTTCGACCCTGCGACGGACACGTTCATCGGCGATGACGAAGCCAACCGCATGCGATCGCGCGCCATGCGGGAGCCGTGGAGACTGTAGCGAGGAGGCGAGGGAAAATGTCTCGAACAATCTTGTTTCCAACCGCATTTGCGGCCGCTCCGGCGGTAAAGCCGATGGTGGACGAAAAATACGGAAGCGCTGCACAGATCATGGCGCTTCCCCCGGCCAAACTGGTGGCCATCCTGAAGGATCCCAGCGCTTCGGCCTACGCCAAGGCGAAGGCTTGTCAGAAACTGGCCGTAACGGGCGACAAAAGCGCTGTTCCCGCGCTCGCTGCGCTGCTGACGGACCCGCAGTTGTCGCATTATGCTAGGTTCGGCCTCGAGCCCAACCCCGACCCGTCCGCCGATGAGGCGCTGCGTGCGGCGCTCTCCAAAGTGAAGGGCCCGCTCCTGGTGGGGGTGATCAACTCCATCGGACACCGCAAGGATCCCAAAGCTTTTAGCGCCTTGGAGAAATTGCTCCACGATCCCGACCCGAATGTTTCTCAAGCGGCGGCGGCGGCCCTGGCGCGGATTCGCCCGGCGCTATAGCGGACCAGGATGCCGCCGCGCCGCTCTCCTTGTAGGCGCGGCTCAAAACGTCAGGCGCAAGGCAAGCTGCATCTGTCGCGGAGTGCGAGCTGCCGTGAACTCGCTCAATCGCGAATTGATCTGATTGCCTTGCGCATCGAAGCGCGTGCTGGTGTCGAAGGCGGAAAATTGGGTGTGATTGAAGGCGTTGTATAGCTCCCAGCGGAACTGTATGCGCATTCGTTCGCCAAACAGCGGGAAATTTTTGAAGATCGCCGCATCCCAATTGTTGATGCCGGGTCCGCGCACCACCGTGCGCGCGGAGTTTCCGTAAGTTCCTAGCGCAGGGACGCGGAACACTTCCGTTCGGAAATTGCGCGAAAATGTGCGCTCGCTCTTGGGCAAGACCGGATTTCCGATCACATCGACGCGGGGACTCAGCGAAGGCGTACCCGTGTAATCCGTACCGGTCACGCTTCCGAGGCTGACCGCAGCCGGTGCGCCGCTCACAAACCGGGTGATCCCAGAAATCTGCCACCCGTCTAATGCAGCGCGGCCTAAACGGTTGCGGGTGCGGTATCGCGGCAGCGTAGCCAAGTAATTTAACGAGAAGACGTGGGTCCGGTCATAGGACGCCAGTCCGTAATTCCAGATGCGCACGGGCACCAAGGGCGTAACTTGGTCGCTGTCGCTGTCGTTGTAATTCATAGTTTTCGACCACGTCCACGCGGCGCCGAATTGCATGTGGCGGGAAAAGCGGCGCTTGGCGCTGACTTGTAACGAGTGATAGTTGGAGCTCGCCCCAGGTTCAATGATGAGAATGTTGTTATAGCCGAGCGTGGGCCGCAGAAAGGAGGTCGCCAGGGGTCGGTTGTTTTGAGTCGGATCCAGGCTCTCGGGTTTGAATGTCGTTCCAAGAGGCACTGCGTTCAAATCCCGCCGCCATGTGAGATGCCGTCCGAGCGATCCGGCATATCCCACGTCGAATACCGTTGCTCCGGGAAGCTTGCGTTGGATCGAGAGGCTGAAGTTGGACACTGTGGCCAGTTTCCCGGAAGAATCGGCAGCGAAAACATTGGAGGGGAACTCCATCGTCGATGAGGTCAGCAGGCGCGAAATCTCTCCATAGGGAATCACCGGCGAAAGAATGAGCGGAGGTTGGCCGATAAAGTTGTTTGCGAACACCTCCGTAAAATATCGGTTGTAGAACATGCCGAATCCGCCGCGGAGGGTTGTGGAACCCCTCCCGAACATGTCCCAAGCAAAACCAAAACGAGGTCCGAAGTTGGCTCCGCGCGAGCGAACGACGCCACGCGGAAGGCTAGGATCGGACCCCGCCACGACCATGCCATTGTACATGACGCCTACGCCCGGCGCGATTGCGCCAATGACGGCATCCGGATACACTTGTCCCGTAACCGGATGGACGCCGGAGCGCTTGCCGCCCACCATCGCCGGCTTGATGAGCTGCATAGGCTGTGACGGGTCGTACCGCGCGGGAACGAAGGCGGACATCCGGTTGTCTTGCTCCGTGATCGGAGAGATCCAGTAGACGCGGACTCCGTAATCCAGCGTCAAACGTTTCCACGGTCGCCAGGTGTCCTGGATGAACGCCTCTTTGCCCCCTGTGTTCACTTTCATCCACGCTTCGCTGGTCGTCTCGGTGTAGCTGTTGAAAACCCCCTGGAGCGCGTTGGCGTACGCCCAGCCCGCATCTAAGGGGTTGTTGTTGTTAGCGCCAAAATCAAAACTGCCGTTGAAGTTGACCGCCTTCTTTTGATGGCGGTAAAACCACTCGATGTAAATACCCGCTTTGATGGTATGGGGACCATGGGTCCACGTCATGTTGTCCGACCAGTTCAAGAGGTGGTAGCGGTTATAAAGCGGGAACCGGCCTTCCATGGCCAAATTCGCCGCGCCGGTCACTCCGCCAAAAGTAGCGTTGGGTACAATGTCCAGCGGGTTGGCTTTGGGATTGATCTGCCCTGCTTGGAACCCGATCACGGACCGCTGATTCTTTCTGAGTTCCTCCGGGTCATAGGAATTCTCCGCAGGCTGGTTGAGCCAGGAGAAGCTAAACTCATTCAGTAACGTCGGCTTCAAAACACGGGTGTATCGCGTTGCGAGGCTGGTGGGATGGCTCCACCATGTCTTCCGGATCTGATGCCAGTTACCGCTGGCGGTGGTGACTCCGCTCGCGCCTGTCTGATCCTCACGAAAATAAGAAAAGCTGTTGGTTAGCGTGTTGGCGGAGTTGATGTTGTAGTCGATTTTGAGGGTATTGGCGAGCTTGGGCAGTTCGTTGTTTGACGTGAACACGTAATTGTATCTGCCGCCAGTGATCGATCGGTCCAGGAAGTTGGGAAGGGGAAACATCTTCAGCAGCGCCAAGCCATCACTGTTGATGCGGGAAGCGGGGATGATGCGGTCCGGATAGGGCACGCGATTGTTATACGGGTCGCGCACGGTGATATTCCGGTTATTGAGGTCGAGGGTCTGCGAAAAATCGCCCTTACGCTCCAGTTCAGTCGGCACAGTCACGCGACCGCTGGCGCTGCGTTTCGTGGGCCAGTACTCCTGCTGCCAGAAAAAGAATAACCGGTCGCGGTGGCGGTTGAAACGGTTCGGAATGTATAACGGGCCGCCAATGTTATAGGTCCAGGTGTTGTACCGGTACCTTCCTTTCGGCAACCCGTCACGGTTGTCAAAAAAATTGGCGGCGTTGAATTGTTCGTGGCGTTTGAAATAAGCGCCTTCTCCATGGAACGCGCGCGCGCCAGACTTCGTAACGATCTGGATGTTCGATCCCGCCATGCGTCCGTATTCGGCTTGGTAGTTGCTGATTAGCACTCGAACCTCGGCCACAGCGCTCTGACTGACGACCATCTTGTACTGGTAACCGTTTCCCATATCCGTGGCGGGCACGCCATCAATGGCCACGTTGTTCATCGTGCTCCGGCTTCCTTGCACATAAAAAGTAGCTCCGCCTCCGATGTCATCTTGGGTGCTGTCCAGCACTACGCCGGGGATCAACTGCACTAGGTCGGTCACATTGCGGCCTTTTACGAGGAGGTCTTCGACTTGGCGCCCGGTGACTAAGTCGCCCCTGTCAGCTCCGACCACTTCCAGGTTTGCGGCTTGCGCGTTTACCGAAACGGTTTCGCTCACGGCTCCAAGTTCGAGCGTAATCTTGCCTACCGAGATGCGTTCCCCCGTGGAAAGGATGACGCCGTACTGTTCCGTGGTGCGAAAGCCCGGTTTCGAGATCCGGATTGTATATTCACCGCCTTCCAGACCAGGAAACTGAAAGTTGCCTGAGGCATCGGTGAGTGTCTTTCGGGTCATAGCCGTGGCGTTGTGAACTAAGGTCACGGCAGCGTCGGGCACGGAAGCCCCCGTTGGATCCGAGACGACTCCGGAGATCGACCCAGAGACGATTTGTGCGTGTGCGGGAAAAGCCGCCAGGAGCATAGCGGCGACGACAACGCAGAGTTTTGTGGTCCTCATGGCTAGAGATGTAATCACAGTTTGGCGTCAGAGTAAAGGGTCTTCCCGCCGTCAGATGCTTGGTAACCAGGTAAGGAGCGGCGCCACTGGGGTTCTGGTTTCGGCTACACTGTTCACCAATGACACGCAGAGGCTTTATGCTTTCCCCGGCCGCGATGGCTGCGCAGCCCTCATCCAGCCGCTTTATCAAGGGCATCTGCGGGATCGTGTTCCCAAAACAGATGCCGGTGACGGATTACTTCGCCGCCGCTAAGAAAGCTGGATTTGACGCCATCGAGCTGCGACTGGGCGCGGGGCTGCCCATAGATGCGCCTACGGAGCAATGGGATCGGTTTCGAGACGCCGCAGAAAAGGCCAAAGTCCTCATTGTAAGCGTCTGGGTTTCAGAACCCTTAAGCGCTAATCCCTTAAATAGCCCACAGCCGGCGGTGCGGGCGCGGGGGGTGGAAACCTTAAAGCGGGCTATCGATGTCACTGCCCGGTTGGGCTGTGACTCGATGCTGGTCGTCCCTGGCCGGCTGGGCTCCGGAGGGAGACTCGATGTCGGTTATGAGGACACCTGGAACCGGGTGACTGAAGGGTTTCGGAACGCGTTGCCTTACGCCGAGAGCAAGAAGGTATGCCTGACTCCGGAAAACGTGTGGAACAAGTTTTTAGTGAGTCCGTTAGAGATGCGAGCGTTTGTGGACCAGTTTCAGAGCCCCTGGGTACAGGTTCATTTCGACGTGGGCAACATCATGCAGTACGGATACCCGCAAGATTGGATTCTGACCTTGGGGAAACGAATCCGCCGGATTCACCTCAAAGATTATAAGCTCTCCACGCGAGCTGAACAGGGACGATTCGTTGGGCTGCTCGAAGGAGACGTCGACTGGAAAGCGGTGATGGGGGCGCTGGTAAAAACAGGTTACCGGGGCAGCCTCGCACCCGAATACGGCCATGACCCCAATGATCCAGACCAGTTGAAAAAACTCTCACAAGCAGTGGACAAGATCCTGGCCATGGCGTAGCCCGCCCCGTCTGGCCGCCGCTAACGCAATCCCCGGAAGCGTTTCCAGCGCTGGTATTCTTTCCAAATGCAGCGATCCATCACCACGCCGAGTCCGGCGGAAGCAGCCCGTGCAGCCGCTGGTTCATGCACCACCCCTTCTTGCATCCAAACCCAGCGCGCCTGCGTGCGAATGGAAGATTCCACGATTTCCGGCACAAACTCGCTGCGGCGGAAAACGTTCACCAAGTCAATCGTTATAGGGATCTCTTCCAGTCGCGGATAAGCCCTCTCGCCGAGCACCTCTTTCTCTATGGGATTCACCGGAATAATTCGGAAGCCCGCAGCCTGCATGCACTCAGAAACGGCAAAACTGGGGCGATAGCGGCGGCTGGATAGTCCCACCACAGCGATCGTTTGGGTTTCGGTGAAAATCTGGTGGATCAGTTCCGGCTCATTCATCCCCCGCGCCCTCCAACCCTACTAATCGGCGGAGCCGCAGGACCTCACCAGGGGTGAGGCGCCTGAACTTGCCTGGCGGGATGCCCTCCAGATCCAAAAAAGCTAATTTGACGCGTTTCAACTTCTCCACCAGCAGGCCGAAGTGCTTAAACATCTCCCGGATCTGGTTCTGTCTTCCTTCAATGAGGGTAACCTCGTACCAGGGATTTTGCGCTTTTCGGACCAGCTTGATTTTCGCGGGAGCCGTACGCCGCCCGTGCAAGGGCACTCCGTTGCGAAAGGCTTCCATTTGCTCCGGCGTTAACGTTCCGTTGGCTTTCACCAAGTAGGTCTTTTCCACATGGCGCCGTGGGGACGTAATCCTGTTGGCGAGCTCCCCATCGTTGGTCAGCAGCAAAAGCCCCTCGCTGTGGTAGTCCAACCGCCCTACTGGATAGACCCGCTCGCCCACCCCGCGAACAAACTTCATCACCGTTTCGCGTCCCTGCGGGTCGAAGACCGTGGTGACGCAGTTCTTGGGTTTGTTGAGCAGAAGGTACACCAAGCGCTTCGGAGGGTGCAGCAAGCGCCCGTCCACTTTGATGTGGTCCCGTTCGAGGTCGGCCTTCTCGCCAAGCTGAGTGACGGTGCGGCCGTTTACTGTAACGCGACCCTCCAGAATGAGTTGCTCGGCTTTGCGCCGGCTGGTAACCCCGGCGCGCGAGATGATTTTTTGAAGCCGCTCCAAGGGCACCTAGGACTCCTCTGCAAATTCTGACGCCTCACCGGCGGCCGTCGCTTCATTTTTAGGGCCGTTATCCGCGGGAGGCGCGTCTTCAGCGGGCTCATCGGTCAGCGCCATACGGCGCAGCTCTTCAAACTCTTTCAGCGTCGGCAATTCCGACAAGTCCTTCAATCCAAACTGCACCAAAAATTCCTTCGTGGTCTTGTATAGGATCGGCCGCCCGACTACGTTTTTCCGCCCAGCGGTGGTGATCAGCTTACGGTCGAGCAAGGTTTTCAGTACGCCTGCTCCCTGTACCCCGCGAATCTCCATCACCTCCGGCGCCGTAATGGGTTGCTTGTATGCAATCACGGCGAGCGTTTCCAGAGCCGCCAGGGAAAGTTTGAGGGGCGGCTTTAGGTTTTTCACGAAGTTTCGGACCGCTTCGTGATGCTCCGGTTTGGTGGTGAGCTTGTAACCGCCTGCCACCTCACGAATCATGACCCCGTGGTGCGGAGCGGAGTATTCTTCCATGAGAACTTTCAAAATCCGCTCAATCTCGGACTGCGGTTGCCCAAGCGCCATAGCGATTTGCTGGGTGGAAAGCGGCTCGTCAGTTACGTACACGATCGCTTCCAGGATAGCTTTGAGCGCCGCATCGGGATCGGAAGGCGTTTGCGCGCCGTCCTCCAAGAACTCTTCCGGCGCGGGAGCGCTTCCCTCAGAGGCTGGGGCATGTTCGCCCCCTGTCTCCGGCGTTTCTACCGGATGGATAACTTCGTTTTCGTCCATTGCAGCTTAACTGTATTCCTTCTCGATTGAGGAGAGCGCCTCTTCTCGCGCAAAGGCCTCTTCAAAGCCGGCATGCCGGAATATCAGGATATCGCCGAACAGTTCGCTTTGCTCCAGCCCTACCGCTTGAAGTTTCACCAGCTCGAGAATGGCGAGGAACAAACACACCATTGCGCGCCGTGTCCGCTGTCGCTCGAACAGCTTCATCGCGGAGAGCTTTTCTGTGGGCTTCTCCGTAAACACGGCCTTCAGATACGCTACCATCTCCGGCACCGTGACATCGTCCTTTTCGATGGCGTACGTCGGGCGGCTTTTGGCTCGCTCGAGCACCGTTTGCAACGTTTTCACCAGATCAAACAGGGTCACGGCAAGACCGGGGTCATCGTTCTCAGAGAGAAACTCGTGGATGCGGGGGTTCGACCAGGCCGCTTCTTCAATCTGCCGTTTTTGATGCAACATCTCAGCGGCATTCTTGAAGCGTTCGTGCTCCAGCAGGCGGTTCACCAGTTCGGTGCGCGGATCCTCCTCAGGCTCGATCTTTTCCAGTTCCGGATCCCTAGGCAGCAGCATCCTGGACTTGATGTGGATCAGGGTGGCGGCCATATACACAAATTCCGAGCCGAGTTCCATGTTCTTTTCCACGGCCCTCTGCATGTAATCCAGATACTGTGCCGTGATCTGGGCAATCGGGATGTCATAGATGTTGATCTGCTGCTTTCGAATCAGATCGAGCAGCAGATCAAGCGGACCCTCGTATTGCTCCAGATGCACATCGAGCGGAGACGACACTTCTCTCACGATAACATGGGGAGGCCGGGAGCGTGGATCGTGGCAGAATGGAACCGTGCAGCCACTGTTTTTGGGTGTGGACGGCGGCCAATCGAGCACGACGGCCCTCATTGGCGATGCAACCGGACACGTGCTGGGGAGCGGACGCGGCGGCCCTTGCAATCACGTGAATGCCGGCGACGGAAAAGAGAAGTTTGTCCGCGCCATCAGCGACTGCGTCCGCGAGGCTTGTCAAGCAGCAGGCGTGCGTTTCGAAACGGTGGAGTTCGAAGCGGCGTGCCTGGGTTTCAGCGGTGGTCCAAAAGACAAAGAACCCCTTCTGCGTCAATTGCTACGCTGCCGCCGGATGGTGGTCGTGACCGACGCGCCGATAGCGCTCGCCGGCGCTACGGGCGGAGAACCCGGCGTGATTACGATTGCTGGCACAGGATCGATTTCTTGGGGGAGAAACCGCGAGGGGAAGACTGCTCGCGCGGGAGGATGGGGGTATATCTTTGGCGATGAGGGCGGAGGCTTTGACATCGTTCGCCGGGCGCTCCGTGCGGCATTGCGTTACGAGGAGGGCTGGGGGCCTCCGACTGCGCTGCATTCCTTGCTGTTAGAGGCTACGGGCGCCGCAAGCGCCAATGAGCTGATGCACGCTTTCTATACCGTTGAGTACCCCCGGCCGAAAATCGCAGCCTTATCCAAACTCGTGGATGAGGCCGCTCTGGGTGGCGACGCCGTGGCCCGGCGAATCCTGGAAACGGCGGCCGAACGGCTGGTCGAAATTACAGCCGCAGTGCGCAACCAGTTGTTCGCTCTAGGCGAAATCGTGCGCATCGCGTACGTTGGGGGCGTATTTAAGAGCGAGCTGTTGCGCTCACGGTTCCAGATGCTTTTGGAATCGACGGAAGGAAACGTCGTCAGTCCGCCGAAGTATGGGCCGGCGGCGGGAGCCTTGCTCGAAGCTTACGCCGCCGCCGGACTCCATCCGGCGCTTGATGCGGCGCCGGAGTTGAAGTAGCCGCTCATTCGCAGGATGCCGGGGTGGGGAAACGGGTAGCGCGATGCCGTATCATGGGGATTGGAAAATATGCATGCCGCGGCGCACGTCCGGACCGGTTTCGACATTGCTCCGGCGAGCGACCATTCGATCTTAGTAACCCTGGGCGCTGAGATTTCGCCCGAGATCCACACTCGCGTGCGCAAGTTCTGTGAGCTCTTAGCTCGCAACCTACACGATGCAGTTATGAATGTTCATCCTGCTTATGCGAGCGTACTGGTCACTTTCGAGCCACGCATGGCGGATCTGGAGGAAATAGGCGCCTACCTGGATGCGCTGCTGGAGCGGATCGAAGAAGTCGAACTGCCTCCCGCAAGGCTGATTGAGGTTCCGGTGTGCTATGGAGGGGAGTTTGGACCGGACCTGGAAGAGATCGCCCGCCGGTCGAACATCACGCCGGAGGAGCTAATCCGTTTGCATTCTTCCAGCGAGTACACCGTGTATTTTTTGGGCTTTGCTCCAGGTTTCGCCTACCTGGTGGGCGTGGATCCTCGCATTGTCGCGCCACGTTTGGAGAAGCCACGCCCGGAAATTCCGGCGGGAAGCGTGGGCATTGCCGGAGCCCAAACCGGCATCTACCCGCTACCCACGCCAGGCAGCCTGCGCCTGATCGGCCGCACGCCTCTGCGTATCTTCGATCCGAAACGCACGAAACCGAGCTTGCTCACATTCGGCGATCGCGTCCGCTTTTTTCCCGTCTCTCCGGAGGAGTTCGAAATTCAATGCCGGCAATCCGAGTAGTGGAACCCGGCTTTCAGACCACCGTGCAGGACCTAGGGCGTCCCGGCTGCGCTCATATGGGAGTGTCGCCTTCCGGGGCGGCAGACGCCTTGTCGCTTCGCCTTGGCAACCTGCTCGTCGGCAATCCTGAAAACTCGGCTAGCCTTGAGATGACGCTTAGCGGAGGCGTCTTCGAATTCGAGGGCGACTGTCTGATTGCTCTCACCGGCTCGGACTTCGCATCCCGCCTGGACGGCATGCCGGCGCCGAACTGGGTGCCGATAGCGGTTAAGAGCGGCCAAGTGCTTCGCTGCGGCAAGACGCGCGCCGGAGCCAGGTGTTATCTGAGCGTGCACGGCGGCATTGACGAGCCTTTGGCTCTTGGCAGCGCCTCTACACACTTGCTAGCCGGCATGGGGGGACACGAGGGACGCGCCTTACGCGCGGGAGACGTGCTGCGCGTGGCCGTTCCAGCCGCTCCCTCGCGGCATGTAAAACAAGTGCATCCGCAGAGAGCTTTGCGCTGGCTGGCGACAGATGTCATCCGCATCACGCCGGGACCACAGGCCCACTGGTTTTCCGCCGACTCTGTAGAACGGTTTCTCGAAACGCCGGCAATGGTGCTGGAGGAATTCAGCCGCGCTGCGATTCATTTGGCGGCGCGCCGGTTGGAGCTGGTCCGGCGCGACGAAATGCTGATCGAAGGGGTTTGCTGCGGCGCCGTGCAAGTGCCGCCCACCGGCCGGCCCGTTATCCTGTTTGTGGAGCCCCAGACTACCGGCAACTTTCCAAAATTCGCAAACGTGATTACGGCGGATTTGCCGCGTGTCGGCCAGCTCAAACCATTCGACAAGTTTCGGTTTGAACTGGTTAGCTTTGACGAAGCTCGCGAGGTTCTCCGGCAACAGGAAGAATGGATTGACTCGCTGGAGTGACGCTCTCCGCACGAATGGCGCGCGAGGAGACAGACACAGAGCCTACAATATTGGATTCCAGGTTCTGTGAAGGTATCCATCCTGATTCCCGTCTATAACGAGCGGAATGTGCTGGCCGAGGTGCTGGAGCGTGTCGCGGCGGCGCCGCTGCCCGCTGGATGCGAACGGGAGATGATTGTGATCGACGACGGTTCCACAGACGGCACTGCGGACGTGCTGGAGCGGTTCGCAGGGAACCCGGCGATCCGGAGTCTTCGCTCGGCCCAGAATCACGGCAAAGGATACGCCATCCGGATGGGTATCGAGCACGCATCGGGTGAGATCATTTTGATTCAGGACGGGGATCTTGAATATGACCCGCGCGAGTACGCCAAGCTCCTGAGACCGTTATTGGACGGGCGCGCCGAAATCGTTTACGGCTCGCGTTTCCTGGGGGGCGCGCGCGGAATGCGGTTCGCCAACTGGCTGGCGAACAAGGTGCTCACGCTAGCGGCCAACGTGCTGTACCGTGCGCGCATCACCGATGAGGCCACGGCGTACAAAGCTTTCCGCTCCGACATCCTGAGAAACTTACCCCTCGAATGCCGCCGCTTCGAGTTTTGTCCGGAAGTTACCGCAAAAGTGCGGCGCTTGGGATATCGCATTGTCGAAACCCCCATTTCGTACAATCCACGAGGGGTCGTCGATGGGAAGAAAATCCGCTGGCACGATGGCGTAGTGGCTCTCTGGACGCTGATCAAGTGGCGGTTTTTGCCGGTGCGGCGTTCGGGAGACTGCTGCTGATGGAACTGTTACACGCGGCGTGGTGGTCCGAGAATCTCAAGGGTTTGTGGACGCTGTTGCGCTCGCCTCAAGTAGACGGCTGGCTTCTCATTCGATGGCTGACACAGAACCTTTTGTTGGCTGGGTGGATTTTCATGGCCGATATGGCGGCAGGGCTGGCTCTGCTGCGTGGGTGGGCCCCCCGCATGCCGCTCTGCCTGAAGTGGGCGGCAGGGCTGGCTCTGGGTTCCGGGTTCCAGGCGGTGGCGCTATTTTGGATTGGTTTTGCAGGCGGGCTGCGCCACTGGGTTCCAGGGATGGCGACCGGTCTGGCGGGAGCTGTGGGTCTCTGGATGCTAGCGCTCCCCGCTGTTACTCGGAAGTCGGGCCCGCCTACGCCTGCCTGGCGGCGGGGCAAAGGATCATGGGGCTGGAGGAGTCTTGCCCTGGCGGTTCTGGCGTTTCTGGTTCTCTTTCCGGCGGCGTTGCACGTTTGTGATCTTTCCACGCCGGTGGTGGAATTCGACAGCCTTCTGTATCACATGCGTTCCGCTCAGCAGTACCTCAAAACGCACTCTCTTGCCTATCACGGTGAGCTTCGCTACAACGCCCATCCCCAACTGAACGTGTTGTTGCTCATACGGTCTTGGACCGTGTTGGGCGATGACGCGGCCGCCAAATTCCAGAACCTGGAATTCACGCTGATGTTGCTTTTCGTGGTTTTCTACGCGGCGCAGGAGCTGCGATGGACGAGCGGTTGGATTCTCGCCGCCTCGTTCGTCTTCTCCTCACCATTGTTGTGGTGGGTTTCGAAGGTGGAATACGCTGATCTGGCTTTGGCGGGTTATGCAGCGGTTGGAATTGCGGCGCTGTTTCACTGGCTGCGAAACGGGGAGAGCGTGGTCGTTCCTGCCGGGCTGGCGCTGGGATTCGCCGCTTCCGTGAAACTCATGGGTCATGTTGTAGCCGCATGTATCGGGCTGGCGTTCCTGCTTGCGCTCGCTGTACGCCGCACAAGCGTGTCGCGGATGGCGCGGTCCGCCGCGGCGCTGGCAGGCTTGGCCAGTGCGGTTTGCTGCGGCTGGTGGCTTCGCTCGTGGATGCATACCGGCAGCCCGGTTTACCCTTTCTTCGTGAAAGGGCATCCGGACGTCGCCCAACTTTTTCATAACGACGCCGCATACGGTTTGGGGCGCGACGCCATCGCCTTTCTCCTCCTTCCCTGGCGCATGATGGTAGGGCCTCCACAGGCTTTCGCGGATGCATTTGAGTTCGGGCCTGCCGGGCTGGTTTTGGTGGCGGCTCTGGCTATAGGGATGGTCCGAATTCGTAAAACGCCTCCGCCGGAGATTCTGTTCCTTGCTTTGATCATCGCCATCTATGTGCCTGTCTGGTTTTTAACCAGCCAAGTGATGCGATATCTACTGTGGCTTCTCGCGCCGGGATCGATACTGTTGATTTGGGTGGTGAAGACCGTGCATGGAGAGCGCTGGCTGGCGCCCACCGCGGCGATGCTGCTGACCTCATACGCCTTGTATGCAGCCGTGCTTACGAGCACCATGCGCCGCTATGAGATCCCGCCGGCGGTGACCACTGCTGGGCGGCGGCAGGCGCTGGCTGCGGCGCTTCCGTATTATCCGGTCTTACGGGAGTTGAACCGTTTGGCTGCTCCCGGCGACAAGACATACCTGTTATTTTGCGAAGAGTACAAGTATTATCTGGACACCCCGGCATGGGGAGACTGGTTCGGCGATCTCAGCTATCGCTGGTTGTCGCAAAACGTTAGCGTCGCAGATGACATACCGCAGAAGCTCCGTAAACTAGGGTTTCGCTGGATGGTGGTGGAGCGCGAACGTGCGCGCAGAGCGTCAAGCTGGTTCGGAAAGGGGCTAAACGGCTCCCTCCTTTTGAAACCCTATGCTGACCTTCCCGGAGCTCATACCGTTTATTCGGACCGGACGCTCGCAGTGTTCCGCTTATGGTGAAAAACATCTCGTTGTGGTGGGTAGGGATTTGCCTGGCGGTTCTCGCCCAGGGCTGCGTGCGGGAGCGGGAATTAGCCCGACCGTTGCCGGCGCCACACCTCCACGCTCTGAGTCCGCGGTTTACCGTAGCAGGGGAGCGGTTTAACGTGCAGCCGGATGGCGTTTCGGCTCTCTCCGTGCAAGGCGCAAATCTTTTTCGCGGGTGCCGGGTCCGTTTTCATGGCGAACTGCTCGAAACAGTCTCGGGTGTGGATTCCCGGTACGCGGCAGCCGTGGTTCCGCCGCGACTCTTTGCGAAACCGGGCGTTTACTCGGTCTGGGTGGAACTGGCGGACGGAACCGTCTCCAACCCTCTGCCGTTTACCGTCCTGCCGCCCTCAGGCCCGGCGCCGCAAATTAAAACGCTTTACCCGGACTCCACTACGGCGGGACAGGTGTTCAACCCTCAGCCGAGAGGCGGGGCGCTCTCAGTGACAGGGGCGAACTTCTTACCGGGGGCCGTAGTCCTGTTCGCTGGAGAGCGGCTGCTGTTCAACCGAGAAGGAGACTGTCTGCCAGCCAAGGTGGAGTTCCGGGGTGCCCTCTGGCCCGGGGAACTGTTCCCCAGGGTGGGGTTCATCGTGACCAACCTGGGGAACTTATGGCGGCGTGTGGTTCTGCGGTTGCGGGTCGGCAAGTGGTCGCTGACGAGCCTCCAGCAGCGGTTGGTGAAGACCGGGGGCGGCTGATCCAGCACGCCCGGCACTACTGGTTGTTGCGGGCGGAGGGTCACCTGACGCGGCGGCTGTTCGGGGCGATGCTGCGACGGGGTCCAGAGGGCGCCCCGGCGTTGCCAGCGCCGGCGGGATAGCGGGGGCCAAGGCCGCGGCAACCAAAGCTGGGCGGTCAAGATTCGAGCTTTTAGAGTGCGGGAGGATAGGGAGGTGTCCCTAGAAGTGCCCTTCGGACCGTTTTTTTCGGCGCTGGAGCCGCCTGAAGGCAGCAGGAGCGCCCGATCCGGGGCCGTGCCAAAGGGGGAGGTGCGCAAAGAATGACAAAGAATGATGTGGGGCTTGACACGTGGGGGGGCGGGTGTACATTTCTCGTGCCGGGGACTCCAAAATGGAAATTCCCGACAAGACGTTGTCATCTTATCACGACAATTCGTGATATGGTGAAGCCTATCGGCCTCTTGTCTATGAAGATTTTGCTACCCCTGTTCGGTCTTTCGTTTGGTCTCCTAACCGCTCAGCCCAGCGATCCGGTCATCGGCTGGTTGACGCGGTTGCAGGCCATCCAGGCAAACCTCAGGACGATTCCGGATGCGGCCGAAGCAGACCTCAGCCGCGCCGCGGCGGATCTGCGCCTCTTGCGGCGTGAAATCGAGGCGAACCCAGAAACGCAAAGAATGGATCTCCCGCCGCCTGCCGCCAGCAATGACCGCGCCGCCCTGTTCGCGGAGGCGTCTGCTTTACGCAACGCGATCGAAGAGCAGCAGCGCCAGAAACCGGGCACCGCCTTCCATCTGGCCAGGATCGAAGTGAACGTCACGGCTTCCGTGGAACAACTCTCCACCGCGGTGACACTCGATGAGAGCGACTATCGCCAGCGAGACCAGCGGACCATTCCGGATGCTCTCAACCTCATCCCCGGAGTCTCCATTCAGCGCGTCGGCGCGCGTAACGAACGAGCGGTATTCATTCGCGGCTTTGATATGCGCCAGGTGCCGCTGTACATCGACGGGATACCCGTCTACGTTCCTTACGACGGGTACGTCGATATGGATCGTTTCCTGACCTACGACGTGGGGGAGATGCAAGTAGCCAAGGGCTTCAGTTCGCCCCTGTACGGCCCGAACGCACTGGGCGGGGCAATCAACCTGATCACGAAGGCGCCGACGCAACCATTTAATCTGGACATCGGAGCCGGACTGGGTTCAGGAGGTCAGGTCCATGGATTTGCGAACGCCGGTATGCGTTGGCGTACCTATTGGGCGCAGGGCGGATTCGCCTGGCTCTCGAGCGATACGTTTCCGCTGGCGGGCAACTTCCGGCCCACCCCCCTGCAACCGGCGGGCAACCGCAACAACGCCTATCAAACCGACTACAAGGGCCGAGTCCGTTTCGGGTGGACGCCCAACGCGCGCGACCAATACACCTTCACCTACGCCAACCAGAAAGGGCAAAAGGGCAATCCACCCTATACCGGATCCGATCCAGCCGTGAGGCCGCGCTTCTGGCAGTGGCCAACCTGGGACAAGGAGAGCTTCTACTTCGTCGGCAACAAGGGACTCGGCGAGTTCACCTACCTGCGCGCACGCCTTTACTACGACAAGTTTGACAACATCCTCCGCGCATACGACGACAACTGCTACTGCACCCAGCGTCTGCCCTCGGCCTTCACCAGTTCTTATGACGATGACACCTACGGCACAATGCTGGAATTTGGCACGCGCGCGGGTGGTCGGCAAACGGTCAAGTCTTCCTTCTTCTTCAAAGACGACACCCATCGAGAGGGCAATGTGGGCGAGCCGACACGCAGCTTTCGAGACCAGTCCTTTTCTGTTGGCTTTGAAGATACCGTCCGGCTCAGCCAAAAAGCCTCTGCGATCTTCGGCTTCAGCGCCGACCAGCTCCAGGTACTGAACGCGGAGAACTTCGTTGCTGGCGTTGTGACGCCGTTCCCGAAGCGGGATATCTGGGCCTGGAATCCGCAAGCGGCGCTATTTTACACGCTCGGCGAGTCCACCAAGGCGCACTTCACTTTCGCCCGCAAGTCGCGGCTCCCGACGATCAAGGACCGCTACTCCTATCGCTTGGGACAGGCCATCCCAAACCCGGATCTGCTCGAGGAGCGTACGAACAACTGGGAGGCCGGCGTCACTCACTTGCTCGGACAGCGTACTTTCGTCGAAGTCAGCCTGTTTCGCAGCGATGTATCGAACTCGACGCAACGGTTTTTCGTGCAGCCCAATGTCTTTCAACTGCGGAATCTCGGTGAAGCACGGTTTCTCGGTGGCGAACTCGGAATCCGTACTGCTCTGACGGCTCAACTCAATTTGCAGGCCAACTACACGTATCTGAGCCGGAGGAACATGACGAATCCCAGTCTGCCGATGGTCGACACCCCCCGTCACAAGACCTATGGAGCCCTCACATATCAACTGGGCCCACGCGTCAGCCTGTTGGCGGATCTCCGCTATGAGGGGGGGCGCTACTACCAGAACGACGCTGGCCGGTTCGGCCGCGCCACCAATTACGCCGTCGCAGGCTTTGGGGGATCGGCTCGCCTGTACCAGCACATCGAGTTGCAGGCGGGCATGCAGAATGCCTTTGACCGGAATTTCATCCTGGCCGATGGATATCCGGAAGCCGGACGGACAGTTCACGTCAATCTTCGCTACCGGTTTTGAAGGGGGCGGAAGAAGCCCACGCTCATCGCGTCGGCCGCCATCAGCAGACCGGCAAAGCCAAACGCCACTGCGGGCTCCGCCGCGCTCCACAACCAGCCGGTGATGAGGCTGCTCACGAAGTCGCCGGCGCCCCATGCGAGCCACAAAACCACCAGCGCGCCCAGCGCATAGCCAGCCGAAAGCAGTTTGTGCTTGGGAAAACGGTCCGCCAGCCATCCGGCTGGATAGGAGCTCGCGGCATAGCAGATGTTGTGCAGGGCATAGACCGCCACAGCCATGCTCGCGGCTTCGGCCACACCGGTTTGGGACGCCAGCACGGAGGTTGCGTGCAGGATCATCAGCGAGTGAGCGAAGTCGCCCGCTCCGAACAAGCCAATCCAGCGCAACAGCCGCAGATACGCCGGCGGCCAATCCCGGCTAAATCGCGACGGCAAGCGTTCCCGAGTGGCGGTATTTTGGATACGATAGGCCTGAGGCGTGCGGTGGCGCGTGCACGCCGAGGAGGTGTACAGTCATGAAACGCCGGGAGTTTCTTGCCGCCATTCCCGCCGGTTATGCTCTCGCTTATTACGCCGGACCGGTCAAAGGCGCACAGGCGCCGGCTTACGACCAGCGGTTTGAACGGATTGCGCCGCCATCAAGTCTGCGCAAAATGTCAGCCGTGGAGCCGCATATGATCCAAGTGAATCTGGAGACAGATGTGCTCATTGCGGGAGGCGGTCTGGCGGGAGTGTGCGCGGCGCTAGCCGCCGCGCGGAATGGGGCCAAAGTGGTGGTGGTGCAAGACCGCTCGCGTTTAGGCGGCAATTCCTCCAGCGAGGTCAAAATGCACGTCGTGGGCGCGAACTGCCATCGCGGGCGCCCCGGCTGGCGCGAATCCGGGTTGCTGGAGGAACTGCGGCTCGACGACGCAGTCAACAACCCGCAACGCTGTTGGGAACTGTGGGATACGCTCCTTTATGACAAGCTGGTGAGCGAGCCGAATATTACGCTTTTGCTCGAGACCACGCTCTATGCCGCCGCGGTGCGCGACGGCAAGATCACCGAGGTAATGGCCCGTTGCGATAAAAGCGAACATTTGTATCGCATTCGCGCCAAAATCTACTGCGACGCGACGGGTGATTCGCGTCTTGGCCTGGAGGCTGGAGCGGAGATGCGCTGGGGGCGCGAGGCGCGTTCCGAGTTCGGCGAATCGCTCGCTCCTGAAAAAGCCGATAACGAAACGCTTGGATCCAGCATTCTTTTCACCTCGCGCCTTCACCACCGCCCCATGCCCTTCACGCCTCCGAAATGGGCGCGTAAAGTCACCAAAGAGCATCTCCGATTTCGCAAGATCACGAGCTGGGAGTATGGCTACTGGTGGATCGAATGGGGCGGCAACCTGGACACCATTCGCGACAACGAGCGCATCCGTTTCGAACTACTTTCCATCGCTCTCGGCATCTGGGACTACATCAAGAACAGTGGGGAGTTTCCAGACGCGACCAACTGGGCGTTGGACTGGATCGGCATGATGCCCGGCAAGCGTGGCAGCCGCCGCCTTGTCGGGGACTACGTGCTCCGGCAACAGGATTTGATGAGCGGCGGAAACTTCGAGGACGCTGTGGCGATCGGCGGCTGGCCCATGGACGACCATCCGCCCGGCGGTTTTGATCGCCCCGATCTTCCACCGAACACCGTACTCCGCCCGCCCGAGGTTTACAACATACCGTTGCGGAGCCTTTACAGCAAGAATATCCAGAACCTGTTGATGGCCGGACGCAACATCAGCGCATCGCACGTTGCTTTCACCTCGACGCGCGTCATGGGCACCTGCGCCGCGGTAGGCCAGGCCGCCGGCGCCGCTGCGGCGCTGTGCGTGCGGCATGACGCTACACCGCGCGGGCTGTATCAAGACCAACGGCTGCTGCGAGAGCTGCAACAACTCTTGCTGCGCGATGATCAAACCATCCGGGGCATGCGCAACGAAGATCCGAGAGATCTGGCGCGCACGGCGAAAGTAACCGCCTCCGCTGAGCAGGGAGAAGCCAGAGCGGAACTCGTGGTGAACGGCTGGACGCGGGATTTCCCCGCCACCAAGCCGCAGCCCGCAACGGTGAACCAGTGGATGGCGCGCCTGGGCCCCGACGGCGCTTGGATCCAGCTTTCGTGGGACAAGCCGCAGCGCATCCGCATGGTGCAAATCATCTTTGACACTGGATTTCAGCGGGAGCTCACCCTCAGCGCTTCGGATAGCGTCACGCGCGGCATCATTCGCGCGGCCCAGCCGGAAACCGTCAAAGACTACGTAGTTTTGGGACGCAAGCCGGCACAGACCAGTTTTATCCCCCTGGCTACAGTGACCGGCAACCACCAGCGGCTCAACCGCGTGGCGTTCGACCCTGTGGAGCTTGAGGCCATTCGCATCCACGTTCGAGCCACAAACGGCGACGACTTCGCGCGCATCTTTGAAATCCGCTGCTACGCTTGACTTCGGGGCGGCCGGCGGCAGAGCGGGGCGCTAACCTCGTCTCCGGATGCGGTGGTAGCATGTTTTCGGGGATTTCCAAACGAGGTTAGGTATGCGACGGAAGTTAGGTTCAGTTTTGGTTCTCACCCTGTTAACCTTCCGGGCGCTCGCTCAGAATTATACGGGCAGGATCTCCGGCGCCGTGTCGGATACCACGGGGGCCGTGATCCCGGGCGCCACCGTGGTAGTTACTAACAAGCTTACTTCCTTGACCTGGAAAGCGACGACGGACTCCACTGGGTTTTACCAGGTGATCAACTTGCCTCCTGGGGTCTATGACGTCGAAGCTGAAGCGGCGGGCTTTCGCAAAGCCATCCACGCGGGTTACGATTTGCCGGATGCGGGGCGCATTACGGCTGACTTCAAGCTCGAGGTAGGCACGGTCACCGAATCGGTCGTGGTTAGCGAGGTGCTCGGCGAAACGGTAAACACCGTCTCCGGCGAAGTGGCGCGCACCATCGACTCCGAACAGGTGGAAAACCTTGCTCTCAATGGGCGCAACTACCTCCAACTCGTGTCGCTGATTCCGGGCGTCGCGTTGCTAGATGAAGACCAGATGGCTACGACCACGAGTTTGAGCGTCACCAATCAGTCGGTGAATGGAACCCGCGGCGGCAGCAACCACCTGATGGTCGACGGCGGCATGAATTTGGATTCGGGAAGCAATGGCAGCCAAGTGAACAACGTGGGCGTGGATTTCATTCGGGAGTTGCGCGTGCAGACCTCCGCTTTTTCCGCGGAATACGGGCGCAACTCAGGCGCCTCGATCAATGTGGTCACCAAGAGCGGCGGAGACCAATTCCACGGCAGCCTCTTCGAGACGGTGCGGAACGATTATTTCGACGCCAAAGAGTACTTCTCGCCCGAAAAGGCGGCATTCCGCTTTAACGACTTCGGCTATAGCCTGGGCGGCCCCATCCTAAAAGGAAGATTGTTCTTTTTCGGGGGCGAGGAATGGAAAAAGATCCGCCGTTTCACCAGCCCCACCCGCCGCACGTTGCCCACGCGGGCGGAACGGGCAGGCGATTTTTCGGACCGTACGAATGCGATTTACTATCCCGGAACGCGCACTCCCATCCCGAATAAAGATCTCAGGCCTCTCATGACTGCGGACGGACGGGCAATCATGAAAGTTTACGACATGGCCGAGCAGTATACGGTCAGTTACGTCGACACGCCAACCACCAATAACGCCATTTTCCGGGCCCTCAATCCTTTCAACTGGCGGCAAGATCTCTTGCGCATTGATTTCCGCGCCAATGATCGCCACTCGCTATATTTCCGGTGGGTGCATGATAGCTACGACCTAGTCGATCCCTTCGGGACGTTCAACTCGTCTCAACTGCCCACTACGCCCACAGCTCGCAACCGCCCAGGTTACGCCCCGCAATTGGGGCTCTTGTCTACGCTTAGCCCGCGAATGTTTAATGAAGCTAAGATCAATGCCTCCTGGCACAGCCAGCGTACTCCGCTGCTAGGCAAGAACTGGTTGCGGAGCACTTATGGGTTTGAGTTTCCGCAAGTCTATCCGGGCGGAGGCGTGTACCCAGATGGCATTCCCGATGTTACCATCAGCGGTTTTGCCAGCTTCAACGGACCGGCGCGAGTGTACTTGATGGCGCCCACGACGGACATTACGGTCTCCGATAACCTCTCCTACCTCTGGGGCAAGCATGCCTTCAAAACCGGGATCATGATCATTCGCAACCGCAAGGATCAAAACGGGCGGTCCGTATATTGCGGCAGCGTCAATTTCACCACTAGCGGCAACAATCAAACCACCAACTATGCGCTCGCGGACGCGGCGCTGGGACAATTTCAGCTCTACACGGAAGCCGCCAGCGACCCGGTAGGCTTCTACCGGTTTTCACAATACGACGCCTATGTGCAGGATTCCTGGAGGGTGGCGCGGCGGCTCTCGCTCGAAATCGGATTGCGCTACAGTCATTACATTCCCACTTACACGGTGGCTAACAACATCGTGAATTTTGTGCCCGCGCTCTACGATCCTGCAAAGGCCGTGTCAGTGACGCCCAACGGTCTGATCGTGCCAGGCTCCGGAAACCCCTATAACGGCTTGATTCGCGCCGGCAACGGCATTCCCAAAAGCCAGCTCGCGCGCGTTCCGGGGGGCGACAGTCCGGAAGTGCAGGCGGTGCCCGCGGGAGCCCCGCGAGGTTTTTACAACACGGCGAACCTTTTCATGCCGCGGTTTAGCTTTGCGTGGCAGCCCTTTGCGAACAGCCGCATGGCGGTTCGGGGCGGTTTTGGTAGCTATCATGACCGCATCCAGGGCAATCTGATCTACAGCCAAACCAATTTGCCGCCGTTCTCCAAACAAGCTTCCCTGGAAAGCGGTAATCTCTCCAACCCCTTAGGCGGCGTGACCTCGGCCGCCGCGGTGATGGGCGGCATTAACGCCATCGATCCGAATCTCAAGATCCCGACGGTGTACAGCTACAACTTCGGCATTCAGCGTGAGTTGCGGGCGGGGTTCTTCCTGGATGTTGCTTATGTGGGCAACGTGGGGCGCCACCTGCTCCGACAGCCCGACATCAATTTCCCGCCTTTTTCTGTCCTTGCGGCCAACTATGCCATCCCGAGTTCCCAGCGCCCTGTGACCAACGCCATTCGCCCCTACAAGGGGTATTCCTCGATCCGGATGTTTTTGAGCGACGCAAATTCCAGCTACAACGGGCTCCAGACTTACTTGACGCGACGCAAGGGTAACCTTGTGTTAACCGTGAGTCACACATGGTCTCACGCCATCGCAGATGCTAGCAGCGACACGGAGAATGCCGATAGTGGTCTCGAGTACACGAACCGCCGCTTTTTCCGCGGATCCACGACCTATGACCGGCGACATATCTTCGTAGCCACCTACACCTACCGGATTCCGCTGCTGCGCAACCGGAAGGGATGGGTTGGCGCCGCTTTCGGGCGTTGGGAGATCAGCGGAATTACGCGGAGACAGGCAGGCCCCTCTCTTACGCCCGTCGGAAGCGCCACGGGCGTGACGCGCCGAGCTGATTACATAGGAGGCGAGGTTTCGCTCCCCTCCGATCAACGCGGGCCGAATCGCTGGTTCAATACTGCTGCTTTTCGCACGGCGCCGAATGACCGCCTGGGTACAGCCGGAGTGGGAATCATCCGGGGACCGGGTCTGTATCTTTGGGACGTCTCGCTGCGCAAAGAATTTCGGCTTAGCGAACAGTTCAGGTTGCGCTTCCAAGCTGATGCATTCAACTTGATGAACCACGTCAACTTCCGCAGCCCCAACGTCACTACCAGCAACACGGATTTTGGGTCCATCAGCTCCGCAGGTCCGCCGCGGAACCTTCAGTTCGGCGCACGCGTAACGTTCTGACGCTGCTAGCCCCGGGGCGAGTCCGCCTCGCCCCGGCTTCAGCCTTCCGGGGTCGCCTCGAACCTGCTCACAATAGCCAAACCATAGCTTGACACCATGGAACGACAGGTGTAGATTCAATTTCGTCCGAAGTTCGGTACGGATTGGGTAGGTGGGGCTTCCGGGTTTCCGGGAAGCGGAGTACCGGAGGCCGAACTTGTGGCTGAAAATCAGCCTGCGCCCATTCCGGCGCAAGGGGGCGACCATGACTGAGGGAATATCGTTTGAAGCAACTGGCAAGACTGTGCGGGCATACGTCATTCTGGCGACTCTGATCTTTCTGGCAGTGATGAATCTGCCAGCAAATGCTCAGACCTATGCGGCTTCGATCCGGGGCGTCATTACCGATTCGACGCAAGCCGCCATTCCAGGTGTACAGATTGTGGCCGTGGAGCCTTCTCGCGGCATCCGTCAGACAGCCGTGACGGATGCCATGGGCCGCTACATTCTGACCAATGTGCCGCCCGGTGTTTACACCGTCACGGCCGAGGCGCGCGGTTTCAAGAAGTATGTGCGGGAGGGGGTTTCTGTCCAAATCAACCAAGACGTAACCCTGAACGTGGCGCTGGAGGTGGGAGAACTTACAGAGTCCGTTACGGTGACGGGAGAGGCCACGTTGCTGGAGGCAAATACTTCCGCAGTGGGCAAGGTGGTGGCCAACCGAGAAATCGTTAATCTGCCATTAAACACTCGCAATCCATACACGCTGGTGTTTTTAACCCCCGGGGTCGTCGGTTCGGTGAACATCAACTATGACGACATGCGCTATTCGGTGAACGGGGCGCGCGTCCGGATGCTGGACACCATGGTGGACGGCGTAGCGGCTTCGCACCCGACGGTGAACGGCGCCGGCGGCGTGGCAGTGTTTCCTTCTGTGGAATCGATTGCGGAATTCAAAATCATGGGCGCCAATCCACCAGCGGAATTCGGTCGCAGCCAGGGATCGATCTTGAACGTGGTGTACCGCTCGGGCACAAACCAGCTCCATGGGAGTTTCGTGGAGTTTCTGCGGAATTCCGAACTGGACGCCAATAGCTTCTTTTCGAATCGAAATGGCGTGCCCTTGGCCAGTTTCAAACGGAACCAGTTCGGAGCGGACATTTCCGGACCGATTCGCCGCGACAAGACGTTTTTCTTGTTCGATTATGCGGGTTTGCGGGAACGCAGCGCCTCTTCCACCACCACCACAGTCCCCCGCGATTTCGAGAAAGCCGGCGATTTCACCAGAACTTTTGCCGCAAATGGGCGCTTGATCTCCATTTTCAACCCCTTCACCACGCGGCCCAGTGGAACCGGCTACGTCCGGGATCCGTTTCCGGGAAATGTCATTCCAAGTTCCATGTTCGATCCCGTGGCCGTGAATGTCTTGAAATACTACCCGCAGCCGAACACCGCCGGGGATCCCGTCACGGGACAGAACAATTTTTACAAGACCGGAGCCCGGTCGTTGGACATTGACCAGTTTGATACCCGCGTAGACCACAATCTCAGCGCTAGCCAACGCATGTTCGGGCGTTATTCGCATCGCACCAATACGGATGCGCCCGCGAAATTCTTTCCTGACGAGTTGACCGTGGCGGAAGGCCGCATTGTCACTGAAAATCACATGCACAACGCCGTGGTGGACTACACGAACACTTTGTCGCCGCATTTGATCTTCAGCGTTCGCACCGCTTTTGCGCGAACGTTGTTTGTGTATAACAATCAGAGCCTGGGGTTCAGGCCTTCTCAGCTAGGTCTTCCCACCTCGATAGATCTGGCGGCAGATCGCCTGCTGTTTCCGGCCTTCAGCCTTTCCGGCTACCGCAGTCTCGGTGGGGGTGACCACCGCCGTAGCGGTTTCAATACGGGGACGACGCTCGCCAGCCTTACGCAAATCCGTGGAGCTCACGCCTTAAAGTATGGCTTTGAAGGTCGCCTGATCCGGGTGAACGTCTGGGAGGCGCGGGACTCAGCGAGCTTTAGCTTCTCCGCCTCGTTTACGCAGGGCCCCAATCCTACAGTCGCCAGCTCTACGGCGGGCAACTCTCTGGCTTCTTTCCTGCTGGGCGCGGGATCGAGCGGAACCTTGTATCAAAACTGGAAGAACGTAGCCTCGCAAAGCTTTTATTACGCCGGCTACATCCAGGACGATTGGCGCGTAACACGGCGGCTCACTTTGAACCTGGGCTTGCGCTACGATTACGACCAGCCGCGAACGGAGCGGTTTAACCGCTTCAACTGGTTTGATCCGTTTATTGCCTCGCCGCTACAATCCGTCATACCGGGTTTGAGAGGCGGATTGGTGTTTGTAGGAGTGAACGGCAATCCGCGGAGCCAATACATTCCTGACAAGAACAATCTGGCGCCGCGCCTGGGCTTGGCTTTTCAAGCCACAACCAAAACAGTCATCCGTATGGGATACGGCCATCTGTTTGGGATCTCGCCGCAGGAGGCCATGGGTACGGTTGGACCTTACGGCTTCCGCGTTCAAAACACCTGGCAGACGTCGGCAGACGGCGGGTTGACTCCCCAGAATCTGCTGCGTAACCCTTATCCCGCAGGGTTTCGGCCGCCTCCCGGAGCGTCAGAGGGACTGTTGACTGCCGTAGGCGGCCCGATCCAGGCGCCGCTGCGCGATACGGTAACTCCGTGGTCCATGCAGTGGAACTTTACCATTCAGCGGGAGCTGCCGGGCCAGACGTTGCTTGAAACCGCCTATGTGGGAACTCGGGGGCTACAGTTGTCACGGGGCGGCGAGAGTGGTTTCACGCTCAATCAGCTTCCGCTGGACCTGCTTTCGCTGGGAGACCGCCTGCTGGAGACGGCGCCCAACCCCTTTTATACGCCGGGCGGTCCCGGCTTTTTTGCGAACCGCACAGTGGCCCGCAACCAATTGCTGAGACCTTACCCGCAGTTCACCGACATCTTTCCCTTGTTCTCGAGCGGATCCTCGTCCACGTATCATTCTTTACAAGTCACCGCGAAAAAGCGTCTCTCACTGGGCTTCCAATTTGAAGCGTCCTATACATGGTCGAAAAGCATTGACAATGGCGAGGGCGGCTTTCAAGACAGCTACCGCATCCGGCTCAACAGGGCGATTACCGACCTGGATGTGCCGCACCGTTTCATCGTCAATTACATTTATGAGCTACCCGTGGGACGGGGCAAACGTTTTGGGTCACAAATGCCAAAACTTATGAACATGCTGATCGGCGGATGGACGGTGAGCGGCATTACGAACTATCAGAGCGGCACAGCTTTCGGGATTTCGGCGAATAACGTCAGCAGATCATTCAATCAAGCTTCTTACGCGGACTCAAAAGGCTATAGTGCGAAGCTCACGGGGCGTGCGGAGGAACGCTTGGCCCGCTGGTTCGATACTGGAGCCTTTACTCAGCCGGCGCCCTACACCATCGGAAACATGGGCCCACGGCACTCCGATTTACGCAACGACAGCGTGAGGAATTGGGACGTCGGTGTGTCCAAGGACTTTTATCCGGTGGAAAGGCTCAAGGTCCAGTTCCGAGCCGATGCCCTGAATGTGTGGAACACGCCGCGTTTCGGTACGCCGAACACGAGCGTGACGTCCAGCTCATTCGGAGTAGTAAGCTCGCAAGCGAATGCGCCACGCCAAGTACAATTTGGGCTAAAGGCGTTGTGGTGAGGCGGCAGGTTCGCCAGCGCAGACCTGACCCTCGCTGCCGCTTCTGGCGGCGCAGCCTCGTCAGGACGCCCAAATGGCAAATCCCGGTGTGAGAGCCCGGCGTTCGCCCAGGAGACTGCGGGAACCATCGCCGGCAGCGTGTTCGACCCGGCCGCGGCGGCTGCGCCGCGGGTGGAGATCACCGCCCTGCACTTGGAGACGGGCAACACGCATCGAACGCGATCTAATTCTGAGGGCGTCTATGTCTTCCCTGCCCTCGCCTTGGGGCGCTACCGCTTGGCCGCCTCGCTCGCCGGGTTTAAGCGCGTGGCAAGCGACATGCCCGACCGGACGGATGCCAATCAGATCCCTTATCTGAACATCAACGGTGGGCGCTACACGTCGAGCACGCTGAGCGTCGACGGCGGCAATAACGCCGATCCGCTGATCGGCAGCGATCCTCTGAACACGCTGACCTCGGTCGAAACCATCACTGAGTTCAAAGTGCGGACTTCCACATCCGCGGCGGAGTTTGGGCGCGGCGGCGGCGTGGATGAATGGGTGGGAGCTTTCCGGCATCGTGAGATTCAACTCCGGCAAGCCGTTTGACGTGCTGATGACCACGGACGTCGCCGGCCTGGGCGCCGGCTTTCGCTGTTTGACCGCGCGACTCTCCGCGGCCGGCCGGAGGCACGCCGCGAAAACGGCAACGAATTCGAAATTGTCGGAAGTCTAAAATTAGGGATTCGGGCTGATTTTTCAAACGGGACTGAGGAGAAATCGCATGCCGCACTCTAGACTGGCCGTCACAGCATTCTTGGCTCTGCTCTGCGCCGGCTTCTCTGTGCAAATCGTTTATGAATTCCCGCCTCTCCGCGGAGGGGAGCAGGATAAGCCGTTCCGAACGCAAGCGGAAGTGAACGAAACTGGCGCCAAGATCATCGCCGCGTACGCCGGCAAGGGCCTCGCCGCCGACGGCATTCTCGACGTTACGAAAGCCCCTTACTTAGCTAAAGGCGATGGCAAGACCGATGACACGACGGCCTTGCAACGCGCCCTTCGGGACGCACGAGACGCCCGGCTTGTGGCTTGGCTCCCGGCAGGCGTCTATCTCGTAAGCGACACGCTCCAGTGCGTGCAAGGTGCGATCGATCCCCGCCCGCCGTTTAAGCTGCCGCCTGAGGAGCGCTTGCGCGCCAATGATTTCCCGTGCGTCATTCAAGGTCCGTCGGAAGGCGATCGGGCTATCATCCGGCTACGTCCTGGTGCAGCCGGGTTCAACGACCCGGCGCGTCCCAAGCCCCTCTTGCTGGTGTGGGCGCGCAGTTGGACCCCGCCTCACCAGCTCGCTCCAAACGTTTCCTTTAACCAGGCTGTTGTGAACCTCGTTTTAGATGTGCGCGGAAATCCTGGGGCCATTGCGCTCGATATGCAGGGCGCCCAAGGGACGGTAGTCGAAAACGTTCTTATCGAGGCAGGAGGGGCTTTCGCCGGAGTGCGGGGTCTGCAAGGCTCCGGCGGCAGCACATCGCGCTTGACGGTGCGCGGCGGAAAGTATGGCGTCTATGCCGTGGGGCTTGGCCCATACGCTGGACTCAGCGGCTCGCAACCAGCCCCGCTTCTGACAGGGATCGTGCTCGAAGGACAGGCTGCGGCCGGCCTCGAATACGCGGGGCGCGGACCGCTCACCGTAGCCGGGGCTCACATCCGCGGCGCGGGCATTGTGTGCCGCGGCGGCAACCGTCCGTATAACGGGGCACTCAATCTTATCGACGCAGTCCTTGAGATTGAAGAGGGAAGAACCGCCATCGTCTCCGACCGCCCGGTATACCTCCGCAACACCTACGTGCGGGGTGCGAAAGCTATCGTCGAGTTGGCCGGCGCGGCGCCGCTCAAACCCGAATCTTCGCTCTGGACCCGCATCATCGAATACGCCGGCGCTCCAAACGGGCCGTTCCCAATCTGGATTGACGGTAAAAAGCAACCTGCCCCGCTCGTCCGAAAAGCCCCAGCTCAGCCGCCTAACCCCTCCGATCTCGTGGCGCGCCATCAAGCGCCGCTCTTGCCAGATTGGAACTCCTCGCGCGTGGTGAACGTGCGCAGGCCACCCTACTCAGCCAAGGGGGATGGAAAAAGCGACGACACCGCCGCCTTGCAGCGCGCCATCGATGAAAACTCCGCTGTCTTCCTCCCCAAGGGACGGTACAAGATCAGCCGTCCTCTCACGCTGCGCGCTCATTCCGTCATGTTCGGCGTGGGTTCGGTTTTCACCGAAATTATGGCGGCTACCGATGCCGACGCCTTTTCGAATCCCCGCTCGCCCAGCCCCATTGTTGATACTGTAGATGACGCCGCCGCCTCCACCGCCCTCGCCTTCCTCCAGTTGCGCCCGCTCTCTTCCGGGGCGTACGCCCTGCGGTGGCGAACAGGCGCCCAGTCGGTCGTCCGCAACGTCAGTTTCCACCGCTGGCCGGCTGAAAGCGAGCTCGCCCATCCGCTGGTGCTCATCGAGAGCCATGGCGGGGGACGATGGTATAACCTCGTGGCGCACTCCGGGGTTTCTGGCCATGTGGCCTACCGCAATCAAGCGGTACGCGGCACAAGCCAGCCGCTTGTGATATACATGCTCAACACCGAACACGCTCGCAGTGAGGTGATGACGGAATTCGAGGGAGTCCGAAACGTGACGATTTTCGCCGTCAAAGGAGAGACGCATTCTATCGGCAAGCCGGAAACCGGCACCCGGCCTCTCATCCGCTTCCGCAACTCCAGCGGCTTTCAAGTTTTCGGTTTCGGTGGTATCCTGGGCGTCTCCCAAGGTTGGCCCCCCTATATCGTCGAGATCGAAAACTGCCGCGATTTTACGCTCACCAACTTCGCCCACCAAAAAGACTTTAGCTACTTTTCCGACCCCTCCACATGGAGCGTGCTCCGGGATTACGCTCCGGGCCGAAAAATCCACGCTCCGGGGAACGAACACTTTGTCCTTTATCGGATAGGCGAAACCAACTAGCAAACGCGTCAAACACAAAGCGGGCGCCGCCGAGCCATGCCGCCGTGGCTATATCGAAGCGCAACGGGATCAGCGTCTCAGACGGAAACGCGGGCGGTAGATCCCCTTCTTGACGCCCGCCGTTGCGGACAAATGTCTTCCATCACATGATCGCCGCAGGAGGCGCGGGCTCATCCGGAGATCCGGCTTTGGACAACGGAAGCCGGATCATGTAAAACCCGAGCAGCACCAGCACCGCCAAGCCAATGAAAAGGGGAGGCTGCTCAAAAAACGAAAAGAAAGCATACAGCGGCTTGTCTGTTCCCATGACCACCCCCGCTTTGACCAACCCCATGAGCGCCTCTCCGGCAATGAGACCAGAAGCGCAGAGTACGCCTGCGTTCTCGACGCGCGCCTTCTGGGCTTCGTTCAAGCCGCGCTTTTCACGGAGCACATCGCAGAGCCACCGGATGATTCCGCCTACGAAGATCGCAAACGTAGTTTCCAGCGGCAGGTACATGCCCACGCTGAATAACATAGGGCTGCGCACTTGGACCATGATGAGCGAGAAACCCATGAGAATCCCCACCACCACCAGAGGCCAAGCCATATCTCCCCCCACCACTCCTTGAGAGATGGAAGCCATCAAGCCCGCCTGCGGCGCAGACAGCTTGGCGTCGCCAAATCCGATACCGCCCTCCTTGATGTTGCTTTGGTGGAGCCACAGCAGCGGAAAGTACAGTATGAAGCTGGAGACGAAGACGCCAAGGAAATCGCCGATTTGCATGTTACGCGGCGTTCCCCCAAGAATGTGGCCGACTTTCAAATCCTGGAGCATTTCCCCCGCCACAGCGGAGGAGACGCACACCACCGCGGCTACGCCCAGCACGGCAGCGACGCCAGGAACGCCTTTCACGCCAATGGCCACCATCAAAAGCGCCGCTACGATGAGCGTGGAGAGCGTCAAACCAGAGACGGGGTTGTTCGATGATCCAATCATGCCCACCAAGTTGCCGGATACGGCCGCGAAGAAAAACCCGAGTACGATCATCACCACTGCGGCAACCATCGCTGGCGCGAGCGAACCGGCGAAAAACGAATACAGCGCGACCATCGCCAGAAACACGACAGCCAAACCGGCAAATACGAATTTGGCGCTCAAATCGATTTGCGTCCGGTCCGCGGCTGCGCTCTGAGCCCCCGCTTTTTTGAGATCCGAAATGGCCCGGCTAATCCCTTGCGCCAGGCTCTTGCGCATGCGAAACAGGGTGTAGCCGGAACCCACCAGCATGCCCCCGACAGCAATCGGGCGTACGATATTACGCCATATAGCTACGTTCAATCCGTCCCATGCTTCGTGACCGGCGCCGGCAGGCAAAGTTTGCGCCAGTTGTGGGCCGAGGAAATAGATGAAAATTGGGACCATGAGCCCCCACGCAAGCAATCCCCCCGCAAAATTCAAAGCAGCCAGACGCGGGCCAATGATGAACCCGACTCCCAGATAGGCGGGGCTGATGGCGGGCAACGAGAATTTTGAGACGCCTCCCACCGCCACCGTTCGTCCAGCCCCCAGCTTAATCGCGCTCTTGCCCATCTCGCCAATGCTGACCAGAAAATCGCGGCTTGCGGCAAACAGCCGGAGCTCGCCGAGCAGATACAGTATGCCGCCGGCGCCCATAGCTTGAAACAGAGTCTTAGCGGCATCCGCCCCTTGCTGCCCCGCCTTGTGAATCTCTGCGGCCGCGGCCGACTCGGGATAGGGCAACTCGGGATCTTCCACCATCACGCGGCGGAGCAGCGTAACAAACAGGATGCCAAGGGCTCCCCCTACCAGCATGAGAGCGCTGGATTGCCAGTAGGCTTCTGGACTGTCGAACTGAGGCCAAGCCTTGGCGATAACAAACGCCGGGATCGTGAAAATTGCCCCCGCGGCGACGGATTCACCGATCGAACCCACAGTACGAGCGATGTTCTCTTCCAGGATTGAGCCCCGGAATAGGCGTAGCACCGCCATCCCAATCACCGCCGCCGGGTAAGTGGCCGCGATCGTCATCCCGGCGCGCAAACCTAGGTAGGCGTTAGCCGCACCCAGAATCACCGTCATCACCAAACCCAGCAATACGGCGCGGGCAGTGAACTCGTTCATTTTGCGGTCTGGCGGAACATAAGGCTGATATCGTCTCTCGTTCATAAAAAGTGGCCTCGCAAAGGGTTCATGATACCAAGGGCAGATGAGCCGCTTAGCTCAATTTGGCTCGGACACGTTCGCTAAGCGTCTTGCCGTCGATGCGCTTGCCGGCAAGCTTCGCGCGGACGGCGTTCATGACTTGGCCCATCTGTTTCAGCGAAGTGACGCCGGTCTCCGCAAGCGCCGCAGCGATGGCGGCCTCCATTTCCTCTTCCGTCGGCGCGGCAGGCATGTAAGACTCAATCAGTCTTGCTTCTTCCTCTTCCTTTTCCGCCTGCTCAACACGCCCGCCTTTCCGAAACATCTCCGCAGCTTCGCGCCGCTGCTTGATCAGCGAGTTGAGCACTTGAAGTTCGGATTGCTGGTCCAGTTCCTTCATGGAATCCACCTTGAACTTCATCAATGCAGCCTTGATCATTCGCAGAGCGCTCAGGCGAGCTTCGTCTTTGGCCTTCATGGCCTGAACCATGTCTTTTTGTATTTGATCCAGCAACGGCATGACGTACTGATTCTAACCGATCAGCTCTGGTAAGCCAATCGGGGCGCCCGGGGAGGGGGACTAGCATGGGATCTTCCAAGGATGATTCGCTAGCAATCAGGCAGGCTGTGGCGCCCGGAATTCGAAGGGTCGCAGATAGAAGAACTTGGCGCTTGACTCGCCTAAAAACAATGGATAGGATTGCTTTGCTGAAGGTACAAGAAAGCAGACTGCCCGAGACGCGGGCTGGGGCTTTGGCTGTAAGCTTCAAGCTGAAGGAAAAGGGGGCCGTATGAAAAAGTCACACATAGCGGCGGTGCTGTGTTGGGCGGTGTGTGCAAGTGGGGTCGCGCTCGCACAGGAGTTCCGAGGTTCGATATTGGGTAGGATTACGGACGCAAGTAGCGCCGTTGTGCCGGGTGCGGCGGTGGTTGTAACCAACGAGGAGACAAACGTCTCCGTCGAAACGCGAACCAATCAGGAAGGGAGTTACAATGTTCCCTACCTGCCTCCCGGGCGTTACCGGATCAGCGTATCCGCACCCGGGTTCCGAACGGCGGAGCAACGCGGCATCTTGGTGCAGATCAATGACCGTATCGAGCTGAACCTGACTCTCGAAGTCGGCTCGACCACCGAAAGCGTAGTCATCAAAGCGGAGAGCCCCATGCTTCAGACCGCCAGCGTGGACTTGGGGCAGGTAGCCGACCGGACCATTCTGGAACCGATGTTGCTGACAACCTCGGTTCTAAACCTCGCAAATATGGCGCCTGGAGTGCTGGGAAGCACGACCCTCGGTTTTGGCGGGACGATGGGGAACGCCCAAAACAATATTGCCGTGAATGGTGGCGGGGGAACGCAAACCGGCAATGACGTTACGGTGGATGGATCGCCGGCGCTGGCCCCTCGTCAGTCCGGTTTGGCTGTAGGAGTGCCCATGTCGGATGCGGTGCAGGAGTTCAAAATCGTCACCACGATGTTTGATGCCAGCCTTGGTAGATCGAATGGCGGGGCGATTTCGATCACCACCAAGGCGGGTACGAACGAGTACCACGGCAGCGGCTTTTATTACACGCAAAATACGGCGCTGAACGCCAATTCCTGGACCAACAAAAGGGTCGGCATTCCGCGTCCGGAAGTTGATCTTTATGCCGCAGGCGGAACTATCGGTGGACCCGTTCGCCTCCCCAAGTATGACGGCCACAACCGGACCTTCTTCTTCTTCGCTTATGAAAGAAACCGCAACAGCAATCACGCCGCCGGCTTGGCGTTTGTACCCACAGCGGCCATGCGGCAAGGAGATTTTTCCGGAGTGCTGGCCCAAGCCGGCGCCCCGCTGGCGTTGTACGATCCCCTATCGACGGTGGTCAGCGCGGCGGGTTCCTTTGTATCGCGCAGCCCGTTTCCCAATGCCGTTATCCCGACAAACCGGCTCAATCCCACGGGAGTGGCCGTAATCGACAAGCTCCCCTCGCCTAACCTGGACGTGAAGCCTCAAATCAACAGGCCTAACTGGACTGCGGATATGCTGTTTCCGCAGATCACCACAAACTGGTCAGTACGCATCGACCAAGCTGCGGGAAGCAAACACCGGCTTTTCGGTCGCGTGGCGGCTCCGAATTACAACCAAGCGCCGTCGCCGGCTTACTTTCCGGGGGCTTACAGCGTACCACCGAATGGAACCTCGAATCTGAACACCGACACCCGCAGGCACCGCGCCGTTACCCTGGATGACACCGTGCTTTTCAGCCCATCCCTCGTCGGGTCCTTCCGCGTGGGATACACGCGGGTTTGGACGTACAACTACATGGAAGGTGACAAACAGAATCCGGCTGACCTCAAGCTCCCGGCAGCAATTACGTCGCAGCAGATTGCGCCGGCGTGGCCGATCTTTGAAATTGGAGCAGACGGCGCACCGTTCATTGGAAGTCGCCCTCGGAAAAGCGTCAATGACATCTGGTCCTTCATGAATAACTTCACAAGACCCGCAGGTGGGCATAACTTGCGGTTCGGTGTCGATTATCGTGTGACGCGGTGGAATGAGAACAACCCCGGCACCCAGGCTAACGGGCATTTCGTATTCAACAACACGCTGACGAGGTCCAACCCGACCCAATCTTCGACGGGCAACGTTTCAGGTAGCGCAATGGCCTCTTTGTTGCTAGGTCTCCCTGCCACGGCATCCAACCGTGGCATCGGTTACACTTCACCGCTCACGTTACAGGTTCATTATGGTGGCTTCTTTTTCCAAGACGATTGGAAAGCGACACGAAAGCTCACGCTGAACCTTGGATTGAGGTACGAGATCGAAACGCCGCCCACGGAACGTTTTGACCGGCTGCTTTACGGCTTCGACCCGGATTTGGACTTAGGCATCACGGTTCCGGGCTTGGGCAGGTTGCATGGCGGGGTGCAATTTGTGAACGACCGCGGAATAGGAAGAAGGCAGGGGGAACTCGACAAGAATAATTTCGGACCCCGCTTCGGCGTAGCGTTTTCACCGGGAAGGAACCTCGCCATTCGCGGCGGGTACGGGATTTTCTACTCGAGCAACGTGAACAACATCGGAACGCCTACGACCGATGGAGCATTCGGGGCGTTAACGCAATATGTCGGCTCGACTGGCGGAGATACGCTCCCCATTCCCGGCGTCAGCATTAGTAATCCGTTTCCGAACGGATATGTGCAACCCACTGGAAAATCGCTCGGCGCCGCCACGGACTTGGGAAGCACGGTGACTTACGTATACCCTCGGCGGGTGCTGCCGTACATTCAACAATGGCAAGTGAGCCTCCAAAAACAGTTCCGCGGGCAGTTGCTCGGCGAGGCCGCTTATGTGGGGACGCATAGCGTGAAGCTCTTTGAGGATTTCAATCTCAACGAATTGCAGGATAGTCTGTTGAGCAACACATCCAATGTGCCGAATCCCTTCCTGGGGATTCTGCCGCCGGCTTCGAGCCTCGGTCAAGGCTCGACGGTCAGGGCGACACAGCTAACGCGCCGATTTCCGCATTTTACGAACGTCAACGAACAGCGCGACAATACTGGACGGGTTCTCTACCACTCGTTGCAGATGCGCGCGCAAAAGCGCTTTTCCAGAGGGCTGCAACTGGTGGCAAACTACACGTTCTCAAAGTCCATGCAGTACTTGCAGTACAGTGCGGTCAACGTCCGCAAGTGGCGTACGGTCAGCCCGCTGGATTATCCGCACATGTTTAACCTGTTCCTTACCTATCAGCTCCCCGTGGGACGCGGACAGGCGTTGGGACACAACTGGAACCGAACCCTCGACGCAATAGCGGGCGGGTGGACGCTGGCATTCATCACGCATTATCAAAGCGGCGACGCCCTGACCGTGACCGACACCAATGGAACGCCCATTCCGATTGCCGACCCGGCAACTCCAGGAGGCGTGAAGGATAGGCTGGGAGACCGATTGGATCCGGTCACCAAGCTCCCGTTGAACCCTTATTTCAAACGCGACGTCTGGATCCGGATCCCGAACTTCGCAGTATCTCCGGAACCGCCGCGGTGGTCGTGGTTGCGCGGTCCCAGCCAGTGGACCCAAACGGCCACAATGTCGAAGACGATCAGGATCAGCGAGCGCTTCAAGGCGGACTTCCGGATGCAGGCGCAAAGCCCGTTCAATCACGTGGTGTTTAATAACCCCACGACGAATCTCGCAAGTCCCGCAACCTTCGGCGTCATCACGGCAAGCCGAGGCAGTGGCACGCGGACGGTCACCTTTGGCGCAAAACTCCGTTTTTGAACTGATAGAATTTGGCGTCACTCCGCGAGCGAGTGGAGGACCCACCCAAACATTTCCCTCCCGGCTGCGCCCTTGCGTGGCCTAGGGCGGACGTTGGATGCTATTCCATGTGCACAGGATTATCCCGATTTGCATATTCGTCGCGGCTGGCGCCCAGGGAACGCCCCCAGCGGAGCCTCCGCAGGCAGGCTTGACTAATGGTCTCTTGGAAGCCAAGCTGTATTTGCCGGATCCCGTACGGGGTTATTACCGGGGCACCCGATTTGACTGGTCAGGCGTCATTTCGAGCCTGAAGTATGCGGGTCACGAGTACTTCGGCCAGTGGTTCGAAAAGTACGACCCGAAGATTCATGACGCCATCACGGGTCCGGTGGAGGAGTTTCGCACACGAGAGGCGGGACTGGGCTACGAAGATGCAAAGCCGGGAGGCACGTTTATCCGCATCGGCGTGGGTGTCGTCCGAAAGCCCGAAGAACCTCGCTACCAGACCTTCCGCACTTACGAGATCGTCGATTCAGGCGTCTGGAAGATCCGCCGGGGAAAAGAGTGGATCGAATTCACACACAAACTAGCGGATTCCTCCGATTACGCCTATGTGTACCGGAAAACCGTGCGGCTGGCGCGCAGCAAGCCGGTGATGACCATCGAGCACGCGTTGCGCAACACTGGGCGACGCCGCATCGAGACGGTGCAATATAACCACAACTTTTTCGTGATAGACGCCCAGCCCACAGGCCCTGGATTCACCGTCACGTTCCCTTTCGCGCTGCGGCCGCTGAATGACCTGAAAGGCCTTGCCGAAACAAGGGGCCGGGAACTGCATTTCCCGAAGGAACTGGAGAAAGGACAGTCGATATACACGGTTATAGAAGGTTACGGCAAAGAAGCCCGCGATTATGACATCCGCATCGAAAATAAGGTTACAGGCGCAGGAGTGCGCATTACCGGAGACCGCCCTCTCGCTAAGCTGGTTTTCTGGTCCGTGCGTTCGACGCTGTGTCCGGAACCGTATGTAGACTTGCAAGTGGAACCGGGGCGCGAAATCCGCTGGCGGCTTACTTACGAGTTCTACACCCTTCCAAAACGCTAGGAACGGGGCGCGGGCAGATGCGGGATGTGCTAATCTCGCGTCAGTACGCGACAATTCACGAGGCTATGCTATGCAAAATAGGGTTACCAGACGCAGTTTCGTAGCGGCGGCAGGAACCAGCGCTTTCGCTGTGCTGGCGCAAAGGAAAGGCTTCTCGGCGGCGACCGAGGAGAAGAGCATTGAAGTTCGCCTGAACCGCGAGATTGGGACGATTCAGCCGACGCTGCACGGACACTTCTCCGAACATTTGGGATCGTGCATCTACGGCGGCATCTGGGTTGGCAGGAATTCGCCCGTCCCCAATATCAGCGGCTTTCGAAAGGCTGCTGTCGATTACCTGAAAGAATTGGGGCTGGTGGTGCTGCGGTGGCCTGGCGGGTGCTTCGCGGATGACTATCACTGGCGCGACGGGATCGGACCCGTAGAAAAGCGGCCCAAGACGGTGAACATCCACTGGGGTAATTACACAGAAGACAACAGTTTCGGAACGCACGAATTCATCCAATTCTGCCGCTTGATCGAGGCGGAACCTTATCTGGCTGGAAACGTGGGTTCTGGAACGCCGGAGGAGCTGCGCGACTGGGTAGAGTACTGTAATTACCCTTCAGGCAGTACGCTGGCCGATGAAAGGGCGCGAAACGGCTCCCCGGAGCCTTTCCGGGTGCGTTACTGGGGCGTAGGCAATGAGAACTGGGGATGCGGAGGAAACATGACGCCGGAAGAGTACGCAGGGCATTTCCGGCGGTTTGCGTCGTTCATCCGGCCCTTTGGGGACACACGACCGTTTCTGATTGCATGTGGACCGAGCCGGAACGATCTGGAATGGACACGCCGCTTCATGGAGAACATGCATCGCCGCACGATGTTACACGGCTACGCCATGCACTTCTATTCGAACGCCAAGGCGGAATCTACGAAATTCACGCCCGAAATCGCTCGCGCCCAGTTGGCGACGTTTGCCGCCATGGAAAAGGCGATCCAAGATCAACGCGCCTTGCTCGATAAGTGGGACCCGGAGCGACGAATTGGACTCTTGATCGACGAATGGGGCGTGTGGGACCGCATTTCGCGCGACGACGAACAACGCTACGGCAGGCTGTGGCAGCAAATTACGATGCGCAGCGCCACCGCCGCCGCGCTCGGTCTGAACGTATTCCACCGCCAAGCGGACAAACTGGTCATGTGCAACATTGCTCAGACGGTGAACGTGTTGCACTCGTTGCTGTTGACGGAACATGACCGGTGTGTGCGGACCTCCACCTATTACGCATTCGAATTGATGAAGCCGCACCGGGGGCGCAAGTCGGTGGTGGTTGAAAACCCCGATACGGATCCGCTGGCGCTCTCGGTATCGGCATCGGTGCGGGACAAAACACTGGTGCTCAGCATGGTGAATCCGCGAGTCGACACAACCATTTCGGCGAAAGTCTCTCTGGCGGGAGGACAGGCAGACGGTGGCGAGGCCCGCATGTTGCACCACGCAGATATGAACGCCTACAACTGGTTTGACAAGCCTAACGTAATCGTACCGCGTCCGGCAAAAGTAGAAGCGCGAGGCGCCACCGTACGGGCGGAGCTCCCGCCTCTCGCCATTCTCACGGCGATGATTCGGCTGGCGTGAAAGCCACAGGCAGGCGCACAGATTCCGGGCAAACTGCGGATGATCCCGCGACCCGGTGACCCCCAGGGGCGCACGCGTGTCACCCCCATCGCGCAAGAAGCTTTTATCCGAGCCGGGAGAAGGGCGGAGCTTTCCCGCCCGACACTCTGCACCCAACGACCTTAGGCGTAACTGGAGCCCGAGCCGGCGTTGCGGGCGCCGCGCTCAGCGGCGGCTTTTTCGAGATAACCGCTGGCGCGAAAAGCGGCCAAGGGGTCTTCCGGCAGCCCTTTGGTCTTCCGCCACTCGCGGATCAAAGGACGGACGTCGGTGAAGAACGCTTCGCGGAGGCATTCTTCCGCGTCCACCAACTCGCCTTTCATTTGGTGGCTGGCGAGCTTGGCGTGGTCTACGAGAGCGGCTTTCAGGAAGAGTTCCTGAGCGTTATTCGCAGTTTGTATGGTCTCTTCGATTTTGTTTTTCAGGTTGTGGCTCTGGTCCACCATATAGGCGATATCCGGCGCATCTCCGGTTTCCCAACGGTAGTAGCAGATCTCGTGGAAGATGCGAAAGACCTGATAGGGGTCGATGCAACCCAGCGTCAGGTCATCATCGGCGTAGCGCCGGTCGTTGAAGTGAAAACCACCCAGCATCTTCTCACTCAACAACCAAGCGACGATCTGCTCAATGTTTTGAGCTTGGTAGTGATGTCCGGTGTCCACTAGCACCTTGGCGCGGGGGCCGGCGTGCTTGGAATAAATGTAGGACATCCCCCAGTCGGCAATATCGGTGGCATAAAAGGCAGGTTCAAACGGTTTGTATTCGACCAGCATGCGTTGATTGCCGCTGAGGGCTTCGTGGACGGTTTTCAGCCCCTCAATGAACCACTGTCTGCGGGCGCGTATGGAGCCCGTGCCGGGATAGCTAATGCCGTCGGCAAACCATAGAGAAAGGTCGCGAGAACCAGTCGCCTTCTGGATTTCAATGGAGTCGAGGATATGCTGTAAAGCTTTCTGGCGGACCTCCGGGTCGGGGTTTCCTAGGGAGCCATTCTTGTAACATTGGTCCTGAAAAACGTTCGGGTTAATGGCGCCGATGCGAACGCCATGGCGAGCGGCCACCTGCATGACTGCGGGCACATCCGCCAAGCCGTTGGGGAAGTCCCAGAGCACATGCACGGCCACGCTAGGACAACAGCCGGTAAACTGGTGCACGGCGCCGGCGTCGGCAATTTTCTCAGCGGTCGTAGTTGCGGCGGAAGCTTGCAGGAATTTTCCGAAACGCGTTCCGGTGTTTGCGAAACCCCACGACGGGAGTTCGATCTGGAAGGAATCTAAAGCCTGGAAGGCCAGTTCGCGCTGCTTTTCTGAAATGGACATGGATCAGCCTTTCTATGACGTGATCCTCATTATACACGGCCGGCGCCTCTATCTTCTGGCGGACCGCAAAGCAGGAGCGCATTTGCATATCGGTTCCCCGATTGTGCGGGCGCAGCTAGCGTTGAGTTCAGCCGCAAACGGGTCGGCGCGCGCCGCCATCTGGCGGTGGATTCCCGTGTGGGCGGCGAGCCCGATATAGCCGGCGCGAGCTTCTGCGAGCGATGATGGTGGTGTTGGAAGGAGTGCAAAGAGCGTGGCGGTTTTTCAAGAGCGTATACGGCTAAGGACGAAAGGGCGCTGCGACGTCATCGATATTACCGGCGAAGTCCGCCGCATTGTACAGCAGAGCGGGCTGCGTGCAGGCGTAGTGAATGTCGCGGGCGTAGGTTCTACGCTCGGCGTGACGACGCTGGAGTATGAGCCGGGATGCGTTGCCGATCTAAAACGCGCCTTAGATGCGATTGCGCCGGCGAACTCGAATTACGCCCACAACGCCCGTTGGGGCGATGACAATGGTTACGCTCATTTGCGAAGCGCCTTGGTCGGCGCAACCAAGACCTTCCCCGTAGCAGGCGGCGAGGTGGTGGTTGGGACGTGGCAGCAGATCGTGCTGTGCGATTTTGACGATCGACCGCGCGACCGGCAGGTTGTCGTGACTGTGGTGGGTGAGTCCTGACGCCAGAAGCGTCTTTCGTATAATGCCCACATGAGGCGACCTTCAGCATATTGGCTTTTCGTTTGGGCGGCCGTCGCTAGCCCGATGTGGGTTTGGGCGCAAGCAGGAGCCGCAGCGGATTTGGAAGGGACGGTGACGGACCAGGCCGGCGCAGCCATTCCGGCAGCCTCCCTAACCGTGATCAACACGGAGACGGGAGTGGAGCGCCATGGCGAGACAAATTCCGTCGGCCGGTATCGCATTGCCGCGTTGCCGGCGTCCGAGTATACGCTGCGGGTGTCTAAGCCAGGATTTGCAACCGTAGAACGTAGGGGGTTGACGCTTCAGGTTGGCCAAGTGGCGACCGTGGACGTCACGCTGCCGGTCGCGGCGCAGGCGCAGCAAGTCACCGTCACGGAGGCGGCGCCGCTTTTGGAAACTGGGAGGGTCTCGGTAGGCGCAGTAGTCAACCGTTCCGAAATCGACAATTTGCCCATCAACGGCCGCAACTACTTGGACTTCGCGCGCACCGTGGCGGGCGTCACGGCGCAACAGGGCGGCGGGCAAGGCAGCGGCCTCAGCTTCAATGGGCAGCGCGGGCGCAGCAATAACATCATGGTGGATGGCGCTGACAATAACGGGCAGCTTAACGGCAACACGCGCCTCACGATGAGTCAGGAGGCGGTGCGCGAATTCCAGGTGGTGAGCAACCTGTTTGCCCCGGAGTACGGAAATGCGGGAGGAGGACTGGTCAACGTCATCTCCCGCTCCGGCACTAACCAATACCACGGAAACGTCTTCTTGTTCGTAAGAAATGAAGCCATGGACGGGCGCAACGCGTTTGCCGGAGGCGGCGAGAAACCCCCATTTCGGCGCAAGAATACCGGAGCGACGCTCGGCGGCCCCGTGCAACGAAACAAAACGTTTTTCTTCGCGGCGGTGGAGTACATCAAACGCAATGAAAGCGACATTACAACCATTACCGACGAGGCTGTGCGCACGATCAACAGCGTGCTGGCGAGCCGTCCGATCCCGGGTTCGAACGTGAAAAGCATTTCCAACGGCGTTTTTCCAGTGGACAGGATCGATACGCTGGCGTCTCTCAAAGTCGACCACTCTCTCAGTTCGCGCGACAACCTCATGTTCCGGTACATTTTCGGGCAGACGCGCGAATCCAACGGAGGCGGCGTGGCCATCGGGCAACTGGTGGATGTTTCGGGAGGCGGCGGGCAAAAAGGGCGGGACCAGTCGTTTTTGTGGGGCTGGACGCATATTTTCTCGCCGACGGTGCTGGGCGAAACGCGCGTGCAATATGCGCCGCGAAGACTAACGCAGTATGCCAACGATCCTATAGGACCGCGGGTGACCATTTCAGGAGTGGCTACCTGGGGCCGGAGCACCAGTTTTCCGGTGCTCCTGGACGAAGGCCGCTGGCAGTTTACCCAGTCGGTGAGCAAGCAAGCGGGCCGTCATTACTTCAAATTCGGCACGGATATTCAGGACATCCGCGCGCACACATCGTTTCCCAGCAACTTCGGTGGAACCTTTTCCTTCTCCAGCTTGGCGAATTTCGTCGCTGGACGCGTGAACTCGTTCAGCCAGGGATTCGGGAATCCGGACATACATTTGCCGGATACGCTTCTGGCCTTCTATGCACAGGATACCTATCGCCCCACAGAAAAATGGAGCCTCACCTACGGGGTGCGCTATGACTACGACATGCAGCCCCAGAACATACCACGAGACCGAAGCAATCCGCTGGAAGCCAACTTGCAAGACGGAATTCACCGTGACGGAAACAACATCGCTCCCCGGTTAGGACTAACTTACAATCCGGATGGACACGGACGGTGGCTCGTACGTGCGGGCTACGGGTTGTTTTATGACAAGATCTTCCTGCTGGTGGCGCGCAACGCGCTGATTGCGCGCTCCACGCTGACTTTAGCTTCCGATCAGGCCACGGCGCAACTGGCCCGTGGCGCATTTCCGCAGAGCAGCCGTTTTCCAACCGGATTTGATCTGCCCAAGCAAAGTCTGAACTTGGTGGATTCGAACATTGAGATCCCGTACGCGCAACAGGCGAATCTGGGAATAGAGCGCTCGCTGGGCAATAACTGGTCCGTGGGCGTTACCTATGTGCTGGTGCGGGGCGTGAAATTGTTGCAAGCCATGAACGTGAATCTACCTCCCCCGATCATACTGACGGCATCCAACGCTGCGTCTTTGGGGGTTGCCCGGCCGTATCCGCAACAGATTGGAAGGCGCTTTTATGGCTCTACGCGGCGGCTGAACCCGGATTTCAACAACATATTCGTAGTCAGCTCCTCCTCCTCGTCCACATACAACGGAGGCACGCTGACCGTGCAAAAACGGTTTAGCCGCGGCTTCCAGTTCCGCGCAAACTATACGCTGTCGAAGACGATCGACTTTTCAAGCGACTTCACACAAGCAGAGGCGCCGGCTGACACCTACGACATGAAATCCCAGCGCGGGCTCTCAGATCAGCACCAGAAGCACCGGTTCACGCTGACGGGCGTCTGGGAGTTGCCGTACAAAACCGCGGGGAAGAGCTCGGCGGCGCGCTGGCTGCTCGGTGACTGGATCCTTTCAACGCACTGGGTGATGCGTAGCGGCGTGCCGGGGACGATTCTGGTCGGCGCAGATGCAAACGTGGACGGCAACAGCAACGATCGGCCATTTATCGGGCAGTATACAATCGGCCGCAACACGTTCATCGGCGCCGATAGCCGGGTGATCGATCTGCGATTATCCAAAATAGCGCCCGTTCGGGAGAAATTCAAGATACAGATTCTGGCGGAGGCTTTTAACTTACAAAACCGTGTCAATTACACGAGTCCCAATCTGACATGGGGAACGGAACTGGCGGCCCGAGACACGCTGGGGCAGTTTCAAGGCGCCGACAGCCCGCGGCAAGTGCAACTGGGCCTCAAAGTATCTTGGTAAAGTCGCCAAAAGGATAACGGCGCGCCGGTGGACTGAAGTGACCCTCCGTCCAGGGAAGATGCCGCTTCCGGCGGCGAACTGACAACACGGCGCTCGGATGAATGGAGGAGTTGCATATCTGATGCTCCGCATCCGTTAATGGAAGTGTGGTCCGGCATCTCGCGCAACGCTTGGTGTTCGTTCTAACCGTGATCGTCGTCCTCGTGGCGGCGTTCTCGGGCTTATTTACCTTGACCGCCGAGGAGCGCCAGATGCTACGCGCCATGATCCAAGGGGCGGATCAGTTGTCGCGAGGCATTACCAGCGCCACCTGGCACGCCATGCTGGCCGACCGGCGCAAAGACGCGTATCAGGTGATGGAGACCATTGCGCGCAAGCAAGGCATCGACCGCATACGCATGTTTGACCGCACTGGGAGGATGACATTTTCGACGAATCCCGAAGACGTGAGAGGGCACCCTGAAACCAGCGCGCATACCTGCACGGCATGCCATACCTGGGCGCTGCCGCTCCAAAAAGCGGATCTCAGTCCAAGCACGCAGATCTACCGTAGGGGGAAAGGGCGGATCCTGGTAATGTACACACCGGTGCCCAACGAGCCATCTTGCAGCCAAGCGGCATGCCATGCACACCCGGCTTCGCACCCCGTGCTAGGACTCGTGGAACTGCATGTCAGTCTGGAACCGGTAGATAACGAGCTCGGGGCAATGAAAGCGCGGGTGCTGGTGCGGGTGCTAGTAGAGATTGCCTTGATCAGCATCTGCATTCTTGTCTTCACACACCGCTTCGTAAACCGCCCCATCCGCCAGCTCGTGGAATCCGCCAGGGCGATCAGCAACATGGACCTCGATAGACCCGTGCGGGTGGATGACACCAGTGAAGAGATCGCCGGCCTTGCGCGCGCCCTGGAGCTGATGAGAATCCGCTTGAAGGCCGCTCTGGCGGAAATACGGGAATTTGCGCAAACCCTCGAGAGAAAAGTCGCGGAGCGAACACAGGAGCTTCAAGCGGCGCAGCAGAAACTACAACAGAGCGAGCGCCTGGCGTCTCTGGGGCAACTGGCAGCCAGCGTCGCCCATGAGATCAACAATCCCATTTCGGGTGTTTTGAATCTGAGCATGCTCATGCAGCGAATCTTGGGGGATGGGCCGCTGCCGGCTGAGCGAACGGCGGAGTTCAAAAAGTACTTGGCGCAAGTGACCCACGAGACGGCGCGGGTGGGACGCATCGTCTCAGACCTGCTAGCCTTCAGCCGGAGAGGTAAGCCGCAGCGCGTGAAGACGGACTTAAACCGCGTGCTGGCGGCGACGCTTGCGCTGGTGGATCACAAGCTGAAACTGGCGAATATCCAACTGGAAACGAACCTCTGCGCAGACTTGCCGGAGGTCTTATGCGACCGGTCGCAAATGCAGCAAGTGTTTCTCAACCTCATCTTGAACGCCGCCGAGGCGGTCCAGACCAAATCCGACGGGAGGATCTGGGTGTCGAGCGGAGTCAGCGCGGATGCGCGCAGCGTGTGGGTTTCCATACAGGATTCGGGAGAAGGAATACCGGAAGAAAACCTAGCGCGGATCTTCGAGCCGTTTTTCACCACAAAGCCGGAAGGCAAAGGGGTCGGACTGGGGTTAGCGGTCAGTTACGGCATCGTGCAGGCGCATGGCGGCGAGATCGAAGTGCGAAGCCAGGCGGGGAAAGGCGCCGTGTTCACCGTTACGCTCCCCCTGCAAGCGCCGGAGGTCGTGAACGGATGAGGTGTTTTGTGCGGCGGAGATGGATAGGCGTACGGCATTTCCAAGAATCTTCTGAGGCGGACGCGAAATGAACTCGCAGTGGCGCATCTTGGTTGTGGATGACGAAGAGGTGATGTGCGAATCGCTGGCCGCCTGGTTGCGCGAAGACGGCTATGGGGTGGACACGGCGTTTTCGGGGCGAGAGGCCATCGAATGCGCCCGGCGACGGGATTACGCGATTTATTTCATCGACCTTAAGATGCCGGGGGGCATTGATGGTCTGCAAACCATGGCCGAAATCCGGCGCATACACCCGGATGCGTCGATCATAATCATCACGGCTTACGCCACAGTGGACACGGCGGTGGCGGCGATGAAACAAGGCGCGCAGGAATATATCGTCAAACCGTGCAACCCCGAAGAAATCTCGCTGCTGGTAAGCCGGATTCTCAAGTTGAAAAGGCTCCAGCGCGAAAACCTAATCTTGCGGAAGAAGCTCACGCGGCAGTATCAGTTTGGAGACATCCTCAGTAAAAACGCCCGCATGCAGGAGATCCTGGCGCTCGCCCGAGAGGTGGCGGACCTGCGGAGCACGGTGCTGATCCAGGGTGAAAGCGGCACGGGCAAAGAGCTGATCGCGCGAGCGATCCACAACAGCGGAAACCGGGCATCGAAGCCGTTTGTCGCGGTCTCGTGCGCAGCGCTGGCGGAAACGCTGCTCGAATCGGAGTTGTTCGGTCACGAGAAGGGCGCCTTCACAGGAGCGGATGCGCAGCGCAAAGGGAAATTTGAAATCGCAGATGGAGGCACCCTGTTCCTAGACGAGATCGGCGATATTTCTCCGAAGCTTCAGATGGATCTGTTGCGGGTATTGCAAGAAAAGGCCTTCTGCCGCGTTGGGGGAACGGAGGAGGTTCACGTAGACGTGCGTGTGATTTCCGCAACCAAGGTTGATTTGCGAAAAGCTGTCGCCGAAGGACGTTTTCGCGATGACTTGTATTACCGGCTAAACGTCATTGAAATCCATGTCCCGCCCTTGCGCGAGCGGAGGGAGGACATTCCGCTGCTGGTGGAGCATTTTCTCTTGCATTTAGGGGGAGAACTCAAGAAAGAGATTCATGGCGTCTCAGAAGGAGCGCTCAAGTTGCTGATGGATTATCACTGGCCGGGTAATGTGCGGGAGTTGGAGAACTGTCTGGAGCGAGCTATGGTGACTTGCCGGAATCGTGTGTTGACCGAGGAAGATTTCCGTTTTCTGACCCGCCTGTCAGGTGAGTCATTATGGACGCCGCCCGACCTAAGCCTCCAGGAGATGGAAAAGCGGATGATTGAAGCCGCGATCGAACGAAAAGGCGGAAACATCAAAGAGGCTGCCGCTGCTCTAGGAATCGACCGTTCGACTCTATACGACAAGATCAAGAAATATCAAATCCGGCGCCCCTAGACGGGCTGTCGCCTTTCGTCGTGGCTTGCCGTGGCCGATGGACCCGCAAACTACCGCCGCCCAGCAGTTGAAGTAATACTGGCGCCAGGGGTAACCAAAGGTTGCTTTCCCTGGCTAGCCATGAATTCTTTCCACTCCCGGTCGAAATCGCGGGCGGACCAACGTCTGCGGAGACGCGGCAGAAAGTCGCAGCCGGCTCCGTAGCACAACACCGCCAGGAAGATGACGACAGCGATGCCCAGCACGAGGTTGCTCACGTTAAGTAACAAAGTTTCTAAATTCATTCAAACCACCATGGGCGCACGTGCCCTTTCCGGTGAATGCAAGTGGGAGGCCAAAGCAGTCGCCTTGAAAAGAAAGGAATTGGCGTGACTTGGATTCGAATTCGTGTAGGCAACGCCAACATGCAAGCTGCTTTCGCCTACACGCCGGCGCTTCAGAGCCTTGAGGTATGGCCTTACGATGTAGGCGCGAGACGCCGCCGGATAGCAGCCGCGAGATTCGCAAGCGCGCGCCGTGCGGAAGGGTCCTCCTGATAGAGAATCATGCGTACAAAATATGGACCCTCATGGAAGGTCAACGTGGATCCTTGATCCGATTCGTAGATCTTACGAGCCCCTTCCGGCGTGCTCATTTGGTGGACGTCGACCACAGCTTCAAATTTCCCTTCAAATTCGAAGCGCTGGGTGTAAGTCTGAACCACTCCTGCGGTGATAAAACGGTCTGCGTCGCCGTCGATATATTGCCACAGGCTGGCGGCGTCAAACGTGCGCGTAGGGCCAACGCGGTTCCAGCCTGGAGCTTCTCTGCCTTCCGGGAAATGAAATGTAACCGGCCGCCGCTTGAGGAGAATCTGGTTCGTTGTTGAGCGGCTCTCGCCGACACTAGTGACGTAAATGGCGGGACGGTCGGCGACAGGACAAGCTTTTTCACACGCACCGCAGCCCACGCAGAGCTGCGGATCGACATAAGGTTGCCGCACGACCTTACTCTGACCATCCCGGCCCACTACCGTAGCAGGGCGGAGGTAGATGGCTTTGGGAGAAGTAGGGCACCACTCTTCACACACAAGGCATTCGGTCGCCATGGACCAAGGAAGGCAGCGTCCGTGATCGTAGAAAGCGGTGCCAATGCGGATGGGTGAAGGCGCCGGCGTGCTCCACCCTTTTTGTTTGGCGCTAAACTCCCAGATGGCGCCCGTGGGACAGACTTGGCCGCATAAAGTACAGTTCGGTTCACAGTAGCCGATGCGCGGAACAAGGACAGGGGTCCAGAAGCCTTCGCAACCCGCTTCCAAGAGTGCGGGATGAAGCGCGTTATTGGGACAGACCTTCATGCACTCGCCGCAGCGGATGCAGCGCGCCAAAAAGGCGGATTCTTCGACGGCGCCAGGCGGGCGAATCAGCCGCTCGTTACGTCCGGCGTGAAGGCCGGTGTTTGCCCGCAAGAATGGGACCGAAACCGCACCGGCGCTTAAGCTCCCAAGGACGGCGCGGCGCTCAAGGCTAGGCGCAGCGGCTGTGCTTTGGAGTGGAGCAAAGAAACGGAACGCGAGGCTGCTTTCCGGACATTCCGCAAGGCAGTTGAAGCAGAGGTGGCATTCCTCCTTATGCCAGGTAGCCCCGGGGATAGGGTCGTCTCCGCCTTGACAGCCGATAAGGCAACGGTTGCAATCGCTACACTGGTTGGAGCGCTTTTCGAGCCCCAACCAAGACCATCGGGACGCCAAACCTAGAAGCGCGCCCAGTGGACACAGAGCGCGACACCAAAAGCGAGTGACGAAAAGGTTCAAAGCGAGGACCAGCAAAAACAACAGGCCGATGAATGCGCTCTGGCGGAAAAACGGCTGCCGAAAAGGAAGAAGGCTGTCTTTGAGCAGGAATCGAAGAGCGTCAGACAGGAATTTGAAGGGCGCATAGCCGGTGTCGTATAGCGCCTGAGCTGTGCGGTCCAAGGCATAGTGCAAAGCAGGCAGCACGGATAAGGAAAGAGAGCGAACGGTAAGGGAAATGGGGTCGAACACCCCGACTAAGCCGCTGCCAAAGATAGCTGCGACAAGCAAAGCGAACAACAAGTAGTATTTGAGGCGCTGCCACGAATGATAGCGATTGGAATCGATGAGCCTCTTGCCACGCTTCCGAGAGGAGCGCAAACTGCTCACAAAGTGGTTCAACGTTCCTAACGGGCAGATCCAGCCGCAGAAAAAACGTCCCAAGAAAAACGTCGGTATCAAAACCACCAGACTCCAGAGCAGACCTCGGTATAGCGAACGTGCGGCAAGCGCGTTTGCCAGAGCCGCGAGCGGATCCGCTTGCAAGAAAATACTGACCGGGTACGGGAGGCGCAAGTCCTCCGGAGCCGAGCGGAGCGAACCGGGGAACCCGGTGCGAAAGAGCAAAAACAGAAAAAGCGCCAGGAACGCGATTTGGGAGTAGCGGCGTAGCTTTGCCGGCGATTTTCCGCTCACGCTGGCAGATTAGCAAATCCGGAGAGTGGGCATGACGCCGCCAGCGACCGCGGCGTGAACACGCCGCCGAGCTGCGCGCGAGCCGGTGACGGTCCGTTGTACCTTGGGTTATGGAGCGCCGTTAAGCGTGCCTGTGACGAAATGGGGATGGGAGATCACCCCGCAAGAGCTTGCCTGCTGGACGGTAGCCGAATGTGAATCGTGGATGGCGTTTAACAAGCCGGCTGGGGTGGTGTGCCATCCATCCAAGCAAGGGCCCTGGTCGAGCTTAGCCGGCGCTTGCCGGCAATACTGGGGTTTACAGCGCGTGCACATGCCATTCCGGTTGGACCGCGAGACGAGCGGCGTGGTGGTGGTCGCGAAAGATGCCGCCACCGCCTCCCAGATGCAGCGCAGCGTACAGCAGCGGCGCGTGCGCAAAACCTACATTGCAATCCTGTGCGGGGAGATGCGCGCTGCCGTGACCGTCGAGGCCGCGCTAGGGCGACATCCGTCGTCGCAAGTAACGGTCCGGCAGGCGGTTGTTGAGGGCGGACAGGCCGCTGTCACAAGGTTCGAGCCGCTGGCGGCGCGACGGGGCTACACCTTGGCGCGGGTTCATCCCGAAACGGGACGCCTGCATCAAATCCGGGTCCATGCGGCGCACATCGGACATCCTCTGGCGGGCGATAAAATTTACGGCCCGGATGAAAGGCTTTTTCTGGAGTTTTTAGCCCACGGCTTTAGCGGACGGATCGCCGCGGCGCTCCCGCTCGAGCGACAGGCGCTGCACTGTTTGGAGGCGGAGTTTCAGCCCAGCGCCTGGTTTCCCGAAGGTCTGCATTTTTTCGCCCCGCTAGCGCCGGATTTGGAGGCATTTTGCCGGGAGCAAATGGGCGTGGAAGCGGGCCAGGTAGTGAAACAGCAGGCGCAAGCGCACGCCTTTCACGCCGATTGATCCGATTTCACGCATGTCGGAGAATGGACAGTGGCGGCTGAAGCGCATTGCGCCGCCACGAATGAGGAGATTCGCATGCAACGCATAGCGTGTTTTCTGTGCTGCACCGTGCTGAGCGCAGCCAGTTTCCAAGTGAAGGAATCAGCCGAAGCCATAACCATCGGCGGTCCAGATTACGAGCTGGCTGTGCAGCGAGCGGGCTTCGGACTGAAGCTGACGCGGGGCGGGAGCACGGTGCTCGAAGCGCCGCCGCAGCGCGGGGTAGGAAAGTTGCGCTCTTGGCGGCGCGACGACGGCGCTATCTTATTCGAATTCGACGTGCTGGCGGGCGGCGCCACGGTGATGCTGGCCGAAGGAACGCCGGAAAGAGGCGCGACGCTCCGAGTGGAGGTCGTTCCGCAAACCAAAGCCATTCGTTTTACGCTTTGGCGTTTCCACGTGAGTGGCAAGGCTGCCCCGGGCTTTCAAATCAAACTGGAGCCGTCGGGATTATGGTACGGAGGCGGCTTTCAGGGCTGGAGGGCTCCCCAAATTTTTCCGTTAAATCAGGCGCAAATCAAGCCCAGGCTTTTTCTGGCGGAAGGCAATACACAGGGCACGCCCGCGTGGTATACGACCTCCGGCGTCGCCGTCTGGGTGCGGACGCCGCAAGACTTTTTGTACTCGATCAACGATGGTGGAAACGGCTTATTGACGGTTGAGATGCCGGGGGCTTCTTCTCTAGTTTGGGACGTTCTGGTGGAGGCGAACATTCGCGAGGCTGCGCACCGTCTGATTCGCATGATTGGTTTGCCGAAAACCGTCCCCCCGGATGAGTATTTCCGATTGCCCATTTATACGACGTGGGTGGAGCACAAAACGGAGGTCAGCCAGGAGAAGGTCCTCGAATACGCTCGCGCCATCCGCCAAAATGACCTGCCTTGCGGCGTGATCGAAATCGACGACAAGTGGGAGAGCCGCTACGGCGACATGGAGTTCGACGCAAAGAAATTCCCCTCTCCAGGCACAATGGTGAGCGAGCTTCACAAGATGGGGTTCCGGGTCACTCTGTGGGTTCACCCGTTCGTCAACGCCGACTCAAAAACGTACGCGGACGCGCGGATGAAGCCGCTGTTTCTGGCCGACCGGAACGGGCGGCCGGGACTGATCCGGTGGTGGCAAGGCATCGCAGCCGTATGGGATTTCACCAATCCGAAAGCGGCTGTCGAGTTTCGCAGCCGCTTGACGCGCCTTCAAAAACTCTACGGCTTTGACGGATTCAAGTTCGACGGCGGCGATGCCAATCTAGTGCCCCAGGACCTGCTCGCTTACAAAAACATCACCCCGGCGGAATACTGCGACATTTACAACCGAGAAGCCACGGCTCACTTCGCATGGGAAGAAACGCGAGTGGGAGTCTTGAGCCAGCCTACCGGGGTGGTGCAGCGGTTGATCGACAAACACTCGACCTGGGGAATCGACAATGGCTTTGCGGCGATTCTCCCGGAAGCCATCACCGTTTCTATGCGGGGTTTCGCCTACGTGATGCCGGACATGATCGGGGGCAATGAGTACGACAAGGATCGCATCGACAAGGAACTCTTGATTCGCTGGGCGCAAGCCTCCGCGTTAATGCCGCTGATGCAGTTTTCCAAGGGACCATGGCGCTTCGGAGAAGAGGCGGTCCGGTTGTCGCGGGAGGCCAGCCGGCTGCATGTCCGCTTCGCTCCTTACATCATTGCGCTGGCTAAAGAGTTCCCGAGAACGGGGCGCCCCATTTTGCGGCCGCTTTGGTACGAGTACCCGGACGATGAGGCGTCCCGGAAGATTATGGATCAGTTCATGGTGGGAAGCGACCTCGTAGTAGCGCCGGTGCTGGAAAAAGGGGCGACGAAGCGCAAGCTGTATCTTCCGGCGGGCGATTGGAAAAACGTACAGACAGGGGAGACGCATCGAGGCGGCGCGTGGATCGAGATCGCCGCCCCGCTGAACGCCTTGCCGCTGTTTGTCCGTCAGGGCTCAGAAGCCGCCAAGTACTAAACGGCGGATTTCCGCCGGGCTTCATATGACGCAAATTCCTCGCGGTAAGTCTCGAAGCCCTTCCGGCCCATTAAAGCGTAGGTGAACTTCTTTCCGAGCTCAACGCCTTCCTGGTCAAAGGCGTTGATATTGAGGAGTTCACCCATAAAAGCAGTCTGGAATTCGAGCATTTGGAAGAAACCGCCCAAGTGCTCGGCATCCGTGCGACCCAAAGTATAGGTGCAATTAGGCCGTTTCTGCGCAGTGAGCGCAGCTTCCGTGGCCCGCCGTTCAGCGGCGATAAGTTTAGCGAGACTTTGGCCCGCGAGCGCGTCGAAAGATTCGAGGCCCAGTTTGCATTTTGGAATCTGGCCGGCGCTGGCTGGCTTGGCGACGGCCCAAAAGCTGAAAACCTTATCGTTGGGTCCTTCCATGTAAAGCTGGACTTGAGAATGCTGGTCAGTAGCGCCTAAGGCAGCCACAGGGGTCTGGCCGGCGTGGGTCAGTTTGCCTTGGCGATCATGGGCTTTGCCGAGCGATTCCGCCCAAAGCTGGCGGAACCAGAAAGCAAGCCCCCAGAGGCGGTTGGAGTATGGAAAAGCCACATGAATGCTCTTGTGCTTCCGCGTCCAGACAAGGTAATGCAGCAGAGCAGAATGCAACGCCGTGTTCTCTGTGAGCGCCTTGCTCCAAGAAGCGCGCGTGACGGCAGCAGCGCCCTTGAGAAGTTTCCGTATATCCACCCCTGTAAGGGCAGCGGGAACCAAACCCACCGGAGACAGAACGGAGAAGCGCCCGCCTACGTTATCCGGAATGTGGAAGGTGACGTAATTTTCGGCCTGGGCTAGCAATTTGAGATCGCCCCGGGTCGCGCTGGTTACGGCCACGATTCGCTGGGCAGCCTTCTTACCCAAGGCCCGCTCCATCCAATCCTTCACGATCAGAAACGTAGCTACGGTTTCCGCCGTTCCGCCGGACTTGGCTACCACCACAACCAGCGTTTTCTTGGGATTCATGGAGCGGAGCGCGGCCGCGATGAAGTCAGGGTCCACGTTGTCCAAAATGACCAAACGCGGAAACTTCGTTGAAAATTCACCTTGAACGGGGTGAGGGCCGCGAAGGCAACAATCCACCGCCCAAGCGCCGAGTGCGCTGCCGCCTATGCCCACCAAACAAACAGCGTCGTAGCTGCCCTGCACCTCGTCCGCATAGGCGAGGATCTGCTTGGCGCTGCTGGCGTCCGAAGGTAACGCCGGAAATCCGTATTTGCCGGCTTCAAATTGCTTCCGGAAACCGGCTAGCGCTGCGGCAGCTCGGGGAGCAGCTTCCGAAATCTCCGATGGCGTAAGTCCGTGCTCTTCGCCGACCATCACGGCGTAGAGGTTTGTGGGATCAAAATGAATGCGCATCATGGGGTTTCCACTTCAGGATACGACATATGGCGCAACCACCTAACCTTTCAGGGGACGGCGGACTCAACGGGCGGCAGTCGACTCCGCCACGGATTCGCAAATCCACTTCTGCGTGCGCACATCGTACTCTACGCTGCTGGGCTCGCAGGCGAGCCTCGAGCGGTTTTCGGATAAAACCGCTAGAATCGCTAGTAAGGAGGAAGTGACCGAGTGAAAGGCGATCCGAAAGTTATCGACATATTGAATGCGGCGATCAAAGAGGAGCTGACCGCAATCAGCCAGTACATCATTCATTCCGAGATGCAGAACAACTGGGCGTACACGCGTCTTGGGAATTTCATCAAGAAGCAGGCGATTGATGAAATGAAGCATCTGGACGGACTGGTGGAGCGCATCCTCTTCTTGGATGGCACGCCCCGGCTGGATGTCATGCCGACTCCCAAAATCGGGGCTACGGTGAAAGAGCAGTTCCAAAATGATCTGGAAGGGGAACTGAGAGCCGTCAAGATGTACAACGAAGCAGTGGCGTTGTGTGCGTCCGCCGGGGACAACGGCTCCCGCGCATTGTTTGAGCGGATGGTGAAGGACGAGGAGAAACACACGGACTGGCTGGAAGCACAGCTGGGCATGATCCAGCAGATAGGCGCAGATAACTATTTGGCTCGACAGGTCGAAAAGGAAGACTAGAGCCGATGGCTCCCGAACGGACCGGCGCGGCCGCCGGACTTCAAAAGAGACGCTGAGAGGTCTGGCGGCCGTCAAACGAAGAAAAGGGAAACAGGTGGGAGTAAAATTAGTTTCATGAGGATAAGTTGCGTGAAAAAGATACAGCGCGTATTTTCCGCTCTCTGCGCGGCGGCGCTTTTGGCGCTGCCGGCGGCGGCTCAGGACATCAACGGGGCGATCTCCGGCACGGTCAGTGATCCTAGCGGAGCCGTGATTCCCGGCGCAAGCGTGACCATTCTCAACAGCGCCACCGGCGTAGTGGTATACCGAGGGCAAACGAACGAATCCGGGATTTATCTGGCTCCCGTGGTGCCCGTGGGAACCTATGAGCTGACGTTTTCAGCGCCAGGCTTTAAAGCGCAGAAGATCCAAGGCGTAACGCTGCAAGTCAACCAGCGGGCGCGCGTAGATGTGACGCTGCAAACCGGTGAACTCACCGAAACCATCACCGTGGAGGCGGAAGGCGCGGGGCAACTCGAAGCGGAAAGCTCTTCGGTAGGAGCGGTGATCAACACATCCCAAGTGAGCAGCCTCCCATTGCCAAGCCGCAATGTTCTGAATTTACTGACTTTGATTCCTGGCGTTTCCAGCGGCGGCGCCGCTACGGGCATCAATGCGAATCAGATGTCCATTAACGGCAGCCGCACGCTGAACAGCGAGTTCACGGTGGACGGGGTGTCTGTCGTGTCCGGCTCGACCGGCGGATTGACGCGGCTGCCTTCTACGGAAGCTATACGAGAGTTCAAGGTCTTGACATCCGGCTATTCCGCGGAATACGGGCGGACCTCAGGCGGGTCGGTCAGTATGGTCGTGGCTTCGGGAACCAACGAGTTTCACGGCGGCGCCTACGAGTACTTTCGCAATGAAAAGATGAACGCCAATAACTTTTTCCGCAACTTGCGCGGAGAAAAACGCCCCTCCGATCGTTACAACCAATTCGGAGGCAAACTGGGCGGCCCGGTGCGAATTCCAAAGCTATACAACGGCAAAGACCGGACGTTTTTCTTCGCCAACTATGAAGAGTTGCGCCGGGTGGTTCCATTCAATCAGAGCGTAACCATCCCCGATGCAGCCTACCGGAGCGGCGACTTCTCCGCAGCGCCGGCGCCTGTCATTGATCCCACAAGCGGCGTGGCGTTCCCTGGAAACCGCATTCCCGTAACGCGTATTGACAGCGCGGCGGCAAAGTATCTTGGCTTGCTGCCGGCCCCCAACTCGCCGGGCACCATCGACGCAGCCGCCAACCGGAGAATCAATAACTATGTCAACGCGGGCTCAACGCATCCCTACGACCGGGAGATCACGACCCGCATCGACCACTCCATCACGGACAAAGCCCGGCTTTTTGGGCGTTTCACCCATTATCGCGGACTGAGTCCGGCCACTCCGGATTTGCCGTATCCGCTGAGTAATCAAACAGGCGACAGCTTCACCACGGGGTATCAGACTTCACTGGGCTATACGCACACTTGGAGCCCGACGCTCATCAGCGAAATGACCTTCGGCTTCATGCGCGACAACCCGAAAATCGATCCGCCCAGCATGGGGCTGGACGTCACCAAAGTGCTGGGAATCGAGCGCACCACCTATCCGGGAACGCCCAACGTCACGGTTTCCGGATGGGCGACTATGGGCATGAACAGCAACACGCTGCGACGCCAGATCAACAACAATTATCAGTGGACGGCTTCACTCACCAAAGTCCGCGGCGGGCACGTTGTAAAAGTGGGCGTTCAGAGACGGAACAACCAGTTTAACGTGTACAACCCGCAGGGCGGCGATTTTGCCGGGATCTACAACTTCAACGGCTCCATCACGAACATTAATAAAAGCAGCGGCAACGCCATCAATTCGTTGGCGGATTTTCTGCTGGGCGCCGTAAAGACTTCTCAGTACAGCTTGCCGCAGCCTCCTACGGGCAGGCGCAATTACAACATGGCTGCATACATCCAGGACAACTGGAAAGTGAATTCAAAGTTGACTTTGAATTTGGGGCTGCGCTGGGAATACGAGTCTCCCATGACGATCGCCAACGATATTTATTCGCGCATCAGCCCGGTGACCGGCCGCTTATTGGTGGCGAAGTTGAATGCGTCGAGGACGCTGGATCTCGAAGGGGCCAAAAAGGACTTTGCGCCGCGGGTGGGTTTCGCCTACAGCTTGGATAAAAAGACCGTGATTCGTTCGGCTTTCGGAATGTTTTACAGCCAGATTTTCTCGAACCTCGGGGGCCAAGTGCTGTATCCCGGCTTCACAGTGGTCCAGCGGTTCCTCGATCTGGGGCCGGGAATTCCGCAGCCTTTCCAGTTCCATCAAGGCATGCCGCTGCTGGCGAAGCAAAACCTGAGTGATCCGTTCTTTGTAGAGCGCGAAGCCACGCCGTCAAACCCGCTAAGCGGAGGCGCGCAATTCGGCCAAGTCAACCCCATGCCGTATTCGGAACAGTGGAATTTCGGCATCCAGCGCGAGATTACGCCAGGGCTGATCGTGGATGTCAGCTACGTAGGCACTCACGGCGTGCATCTGCCGTTAAGCCTGCCCTTCAATCAAGTGCCCTTCGAGATCGCGGAGCAAGTGGCGGCGCAAGGCACAACGCTAGCCACTCAGCTCGCGCGTCCGTGGCCTAATGTAGCGGGATTCAGTTCCTTCATGCACGCCGGCGGTTCCAGTTACCACGGCTTGCAACTGAAGGCTCAGCGTCAGTTCGCCCGAAACTTCGGATTTTCTGCGAATTACACCTGGTCGAAATCCATCGATGACGGCAGCGGGTTATTCAGCTTCTCACAACCGAACGGACTGGACCAGGGTCAGTTCATCAACTTGTTCCGGCGTTTGGACCGGGCGCTGAGTCAGTTTGACCGGCGGCAGAATTTCGCAGCCGCGCTCCAATACCGGACCTCCGGACCGAAATGGTTAAAAGGCTTCGAAGTGGACCCGATCTTAGTGGCGCGGGACGGCTTGATGGATACGATCAATCAGAACAATCTGCATCCCGACGCAACGCAGCAACGACCGAGCGTCAAAGGCGCCAACGCGGGAGGATACGCGCCCCAGATGACCCCGGAAGGGACGGCGATCCGCTATCTGTTGTCGCCTTCGGATCCAAACTTCCCGTTCATCCCCACTGGCCCGCTGTTTGTGGGAACCGGCGCCAACCGGCGTAACGTGCTGCCGTTCCAAATCGGCAACCTTGGCCGCAACACCATGCGGCTCCCGGGCGAGTTAAACCTCGACTTGGCGGTGGCGCGGCGCTTCCCGCTCCGGGAACGGCTGGCTTTGACGCTGCGAATGGAGGCGTTTAATATCCTCAATCACACCAACTTCGGCGGTCCGAGCACCGGACTCACCGTCACCGCCGATCCGCGCACCTCGCAACCCGTATTCAATTCGCCGGGCTTCGGCCTGATCACCACTGCGAACTCCGCGCGCTTCCTGCAACTGGTGGCGCGCTTTGAGTTTTAACGCTAGCATAACAACATGATTATTTTCCGGATAGCCCTGGTGGCGCTCGCCTGCGCCGTGACGCCGGCGTGGAGTTTTGATCCGTTACCAGCGGTGGATCTGAGCCGGCTGAGTCCGCGCGACTTCGGACCGGATGAGCTCGATTTGCCGTACTACTTGGCGCATTTCCGCCAGTTCGCCGACAGTGTGGTGGCGGAGGGTCCGAATCGCGGTTTTTTTGGACTTTCCGTATGGCGCGGCCAAACGGGAGCGGGCAAGCCCTATAATGCCCGCGTCATGGAGAACATTTTATCCCTGGCGTGGTTTTACTCCACAAAGCGGCCATGGAACCCGTATTATGCTTCGGCGCCCGTCCGCCAGCGACTGGAAGCGGCGCTCGAATTCTGGTGCAAACTCCAGAGCCCGGAAGGCAAGTTCAGCGAATATGGACCAGGCCAGTGGAATCTCGCCGCCACGGCTTTCGCCACGAAGTTCATGGGAAGGACGCTGGCGCTGTTGCGAGACGGCCCCCGCATAGATCCCGAGTTACATCGCCGGGTGATCGAGGCGGACCGGAAAGCGATCCGGGTAGTGCTGACAGACCCAGCCTTCTATGAGCACGGGAAGCGCTACACAAATCAGTTTACGAATGTCTGGGCGGGAGCGCTCGCCTTCTTGCGTCTCTATCCGGACAAAGAGCTGGAAGAGTTGTTCTGGAGGAAGCTGCCGGAAAGCATGAGAGACTTTCAGAGTCCCGCGGGGTTCTTTTATGAAGCCGACGGGCCAGACGCCGGGTACAGCTCCAGCACCCACCAAAGTAATCTTCGCGTTGCTTACCAGTTCGTGCGAGGAACGCCGAGAGCGGAACCTTTTCTCGAACATGACCGGCGCTGGTTTGAATGGCTGGCATGGAATGCCGTGCCGGAGCCGGATGGAACGTGGACGTTAAACCGGGCGATCGAAACCCGCCAGAAGCATGCGACTTTCCAAGACGTTACTACGCCGCTGGCGGAACGTATCCCGCTGGCCCGAGCGTTTGCGGTGAATTCCCGCGAGCGGGAAGCGCAGCGCGAACAGGCTAGGAAGGAGCTCGAAGCGAACTGGCCGCGAGTGCGGCCGCTACCCGTGGGCGAGTTTTGGGCATGGTCGCCCTACGCCTTCCTGGACCGCGGTCAATTCGAGTGGTTCCCTTCCCCAGAGCAACAGGCGGCTGCGCGGCGGGACTTGCCGTACTTCAAGCGTTCGGAGTTCGTCCGGCAATTGATGGACAGCCGGAATCCTATGGTGTACACATATGTGCGTCGTCCTGCCTATTACGCCGCGTTTAACTCCGGCAAATGGCTGCGTGAACAGCAGCGATACGGGCTGGGGCTGGTTTGGACCCCACCGGCCGGCGCCGTGTTGCAATCGCAGAGCTATAGCGATACCGCCGCTTGGGGAACCATTCTCCCCGGAGAAAGCCGGGTCTGCGAAGCCCACGATCTGTATGCAACCTTCCAGATTAACCAGCAGGCGGTTCATCCCAAACCCGGCTCCCACGAATTGCCCGGCGGCGCACTTACCGTGCGTTATGGCCTCGGCGGCGGAGGCGAGAAAAGCCTGCGCTTCGAGGACCGGGCGATTGCGGTCACCGTTAGACGCAACGGGCGCTTCACCGAGATCCTGCCCTTATTGGAAGAGGCGGAGGGGACCATCTCCATCCGGGGATCTGTGGCGGAGTGGCGCATAGGAGGGACGCCGTTGCGGGTGCGGTTCTCCCCCGGGGTGCGGGCAGAAATGACTCCGAATGCGGCGCAAATCGGCCGGAAACGCTTAGCTGTGCTGCGACTCGAAACGGAGAATCAGTTGGAGTACCGCCTGGAGTTCGAAGCTGGCGCCGGAGGCCGGAGTCCATCCGTGCGCGAACGCTAAGCTTTTGAACCCGGCGCCGAATAGACTTCCCGGCCGGAAAGCCACGTCTTTTCGATCCGTAAGGCCTTCGTCTCCGGATCAATCCGAAACTGAATCAAATCCCCGCGGTCGCCGGGGACTAAGCCGCGCTGCCGGTTGTGTACGCGGCCCACGCGGGCTGGGTTGCGAGTGGCCAGCGTGATCGCGTCGCGCAAGCTGAGTCCCGCCAACCGCATCAGATTGGATACGCCTTGATGCATCATCAGCGCGGAACCGGCTAGCGTGTTGCCGGAACGAAGGCGAACGCTGCCGTCGGAATGAAGTTGAACCTCCATCTCGCCGAGCATATACGGACCAGGTTCGCACCCGGCGGGCATCACGGCATCGGTAATCAAAACGCAGCGTTCAAGTCCTTTAGCACGGAAAGCCACCTTCAGAAAGTTCGGCGGAAGGTGGATCCCGTCGACAATGAAACTTGCGGCGAGCCGGTCCTCCGCCATTTGATCCCAGATGTAATTCGGATGGCGAGGCAACATGGATTGGGCGCCGTTTCCCAAGTGAGTGGAGAGCGTCGCTCCCGCCGCGACGGCGTCTGCGATCTGCTGCGTGTTGGCTGCGGTATGGCCTATTGCCGCCACGACGCCCTCACGCGTCACGGCTTCAATAAAGCGCGGCGCTTCCGGCCATTCCGGCGAAAGCGTGACCATGCGTACAGCGCCTTGAGCAGCATCCTGCCAGCGGCGGAACTCCTCTAAATCGGGCGGGCGCGTCCAGCGCGCGGGATGCGCCCCGCGCGCGCCCTCAAGCGGAGAGATGAAGGGACCTTCGACATGTATACCCTCCATCGCACCGCCTTCCGGAAGCGCCTCTCTTGCCCGCGCGAGATTCCGGATAGCAGCCAGCATGTCCTCCGGCGCTCCGGTGATCACCGTCGGGAAGAACCTCGTCACTCCAGAGGAAAACAGGCGGCGTATGGCGCGACCGATTTCCTCGATTGGAGCATCCGGAGAGTTAAAGTCCACGCCGGCGAAGCCGTTAACCTGAAGGTCGATGAAGCCGGGCGCGAGGTACGGCGGATCCTCCACCGTCCCCAGCCACGGATCGACGCCTTCGATGGCGGCGGAAAACCGGACTTCAATCAACGAGCCATTGCTCGAATCGATGCCGATGCAATTCACAGACATTTTGTTTTATACACACCTTTCCCACAGCGCTTTGGCTCCAAACCGTTGAACCTGCACAGGGATAAACCTGTTGAAATCGGACTCCAAAGCCCCATACGGAGTGGCGGCGCTACAGGAAACACTGATAAGAAGAATAGCAAGATCCCCGGCTGATGCGGCCCGGCAGAATGTCTCGGGGGAGATGCTTCGCCGGCTCGCATCGCCGGATCGTTTCCGCCCTCCAAGTCTCACACAGTAAAATTTTAGTTTAAGGACGAATCGCGGGTTTGAGGACCGTCTATTTTTTCCGTCACGGGCAAGCTGGTCTGCGCGGAAGCTATGACACGCTATCGGAGATTGGGATCAAACAAGCCGAAAAGCTCGGCCGCTATCTTGCAAGCACGCGCGTGCGGCTGGGGCGAATAGTGGTAGGAGCATTAGCGCGGCAACGCGCGACAGCGTTTTGGGCGCGCAGGGGCTGGGAAGAAAGCGGCCTTCCTTGGCCGGAGGAAACAGTCGATCCGGACTGGAACGAGTTCGACATCGAAGGGATTTTCAACGAACTGGCGCCGCGCATGGCGGCGGAAGATTCCGAATTCCGGCGCGAGTATGAGGAGGTGCGATCTCTGGCCTCTTCTCCCGCTTCCTACGTACACCGCAAATGGTTGCCCTGCGACGCCAAACTGTTAGTGGCATGGCTGGAAAGCCGGTATCCCTCGCAGACCGAATCCTGGCCGCAGTTTCAAGCCAGGGTTTTGTCCGCGTTTGAGCGCCTGGTCCGGGAAAACGGCGCCGGCGACGTGGCCGTGTTCACATCCGCGACGCCCGTTGGATTAGCTCTGAGCCGGACATTGGGCTTCAATCCGCTCAAAGCACTCCAACTCGCCGGGGTCTCTTACAACACGTCGATCACTACCATTGGGATACGAGACGGTGAGCCGCTTCTGATCAGCTTTAACGCCATTCCACACCTTCCAGAACCGGAGTTGGCGACTCTCCGGTGAAACCTGGAGTCCGGCAGCCATCCGCCACATGCTTTGACTCTCCCGCAGTACGATTTCGTTGGACACACGTTTGCGACAAGAAGCGAAGCCGTGGCATGACGGTAATTCAAAAACTGTGCCGGAAGTCGGGTACGGTGCAGAGCGTAGGCGCCCGGCTCCAAGCGGTTGAGCACAAAATCGCGTAATTGATAGAATCACACTTGCGGTCAAATCACACTTCAATCCCACGCCGCCGGTTGCTACAGTCCGGTATCGTTTCGCTGGGATGCGCGCCCGCAATCCACGCGAAGGCGCGGACGCCCAACATTCTCTTCCTGTTCGCGGACCAGCATAACGCCCGCGCCATGTCTTGCGCGGGCCACCCGCAACTGAAGACGCCGCACCTGGACGCCCTGGCGAGCTCAGGGGTGCGGTTTTCGCGCGCTTACTGCCAGGACGGCATCTGCGTCCCCTCTCGAACCTCCATGATGACCGGCAAGTATCCGCGCACCACCGGGGTCCTCGACAACGCCGATGCGCCTCCGCTCGTCTCGGAATTGCTCCCTTTGCAACGATATTTACGCGAGCAAGGGTATCTGACAGCCTGCATCGGAAAACGTCACCTCAAGCCCGGCACGGCGGAGGACTTCGACTACTCCGCTACCACCATCAGTCCGAAACAGGACCCTTCGGACGAGAACTATGACGATTGGATTCATAAGCGCGGCAAGGCCGAAGCCTGGGCCCGTGACCACGCGGGCAGCTTGAAAGAGCCGATGGGGTGCCACATCTCGGAGTTGAGCGACGATGAGACACCGGAAGCCTACACGGCGCAGAAGACCGTGGACTTCCTCTCTCGGGCGCGGAAATCGGGCAAGCCATTCTTCTGCTGGACCTCATTCCTGCGGCCGCACCAGCCCTACACTCCCACCGCCACCTGGGCGCGCCTGTACGATCCTGCGGCTGTCGCGTTGCCGGGCAACCTGCGCGAACCCGCCGATCACCTGCCGCCTATGATGGCGCGCTGGCGGGCCAATCGCAATACGCCCTGGTCGCTGGCGCTGGCGGCCGAAGACGAGTCGCTCTACCGCCGCTACATCGCTTACTACTACGGACTCGTCGCCGAAGTGGACTATCATATAGGGCGGATCATGGACGCGCTGCGCCGGGAAGGCATGGCGGGAGACACCATCGTGCTGTACGCGGCGGACCACGGGGATTTTGTGGGCGGTCACGGTATGATCGAGAAATGCGCCCTCGGGCATAACGTCTATGAAGATACCTTGAGAGTGCCTCTGATCTTTTCCCGCCCAGGACAGATTCGTGAGGGTCGGGTCTGCTCGGAACTTACCGAACTGGTCGACCTCTATCCCACGCTGTTGGACCTCGCCGGCCTTCCCCGTCCTTCCGGATACGAATTGGCCGGGCGATCTCTCAGAGCCACTCTGGAACAAGGGGCGCCGGTCGGGCGCCGGGCTGCGATTTCGGAGAATTGGTCGCAGTTGACCGTGATCACGGATCGATATAAATTAGGCCACTGGATCGAGCCGCCCAACCCCAAGTATGATTACCGGCGCCACGGCGACATGCTGTTTGACTTGGTGAAAGACCCGCTGGAAGTGAACAACCTGGCTAAGGATCCGAAGGTCGGAGAAATACGCGCGGGGTTGGAAAAGACGGCCAACGAGTGGTCGGCACGCACGCCTGCTCGCGCCAAGGAACTGTCCGCGCCCCGGGCTCTAGGATTGAGGGCTGCCCAAAAGAACAAACGCTGAAGGATCTGTTCCTATGAATCTGAGGATTCTAATCTTCCTTGCTGGAACAACCGGCGTGCTGTGGGGGCAAAGGCCTACCCCTACCTATGCAAACTTGGTGTACGCCAGAGCCGGCGAATACGAGTTGAAGTTGGATCTCTACATGCCGCCGGCTGCCGTTCATCCCCCGCTGGTGGTGTGGATTCATGGCGGCGGATGGCGGGGCGGCAGCAAGGAAAACATGCCTGGCGCGTTTCTGCTGTCCCGCGGTTACGCGGTTGCAAGCATTTCATACCGCCTATCCAACGTGGCGCAGTTCCCGGCGCAAATTGAGGACTGCAAGGCGGCGATACGGTGGCTTCGCGCACACGCCTCTCAGTATGGCTACGAGGCCGCCCGCATCGGCGTTTGGGGCGCTTCGGCAGGTGGCCATCTGGCGGCTCTCCTCGGTACGAGCGGCGGGGTGAAAGACCTCGAAACTCAGCACGGATACCGAGACCAGTCCAGCCGGGTGCAGGCCGTGGTCGATTATTATGGGCCGACGGATTTCACGCAAATGTCGAAGTTTCCAAGCAAGATGAACCACGACGCTCCAGATTCCCCTGAAGCCTTGCTCCTCGGCGGACCAGTGCAGCAAAACAAAGACAAGGCAGCTCGCGCGAATCCCATCACCTATGTCACCCCAGACGATCCGCCGTTTCTCATCGTTCATGGCGACCAGGATCCCCTCGTACCGCTCAACCAGAGTGAGCTTCTGGCGGCCGCGCTCAAAAAAGCTGGGGTCCCTGTGCAACTGGCCGTCATCCCAGGGGGTGGACACGGCGGACCGCCATTCTTGGATGAGGAGCGCCGCCAATGGATCACCGCTTTTTTTGACCGCCACCTAAAGAAACAACAGCCTTGAGTCCGCACACGGTTCCGCAAGTGATCCTAAGAACCCGAAAGGCCTCGTAAGCGCGCCCGGCTGCGCCTGCACGCGGCGCCTCGAGTTGACAGGGAGGGGGATCGCCGGAGTATGTTTGGCATATTTGGGACTCAGGCGAACCCGCGCGGCGGGTCCTGTGGCTGCGCGTCTGTTTCTTCCTGTCTCCCGGAAAGAAGCGTTGAATGGAATCCAAGACGAAAGCCGCCTCTGCGTGGCGGCAATTATCTGGCTATCAGGCGTTAGTGCTGGTGGTGGCGTGGCTAGGCTGGGTTTTTGACTCCATGGACGCTACTATCTACACGCTCGTAATGACACCCGCGCTCAAGGAGTTGCTCGGCCCCGGGGCTACCCTGGAATCGATTGGCTGGCATGGTGGAATGATTTTCTCCGTCTTCTTGATTGGATGGGCTATAGGGGGAGTGGCTTTTGGAATCCTAGCCGACTGGCTCGGCAGAGCCCGCACTCTGGTGATTACGATACTCATCTATGCCGTCTTCACCGCCATGGCGGGGCTTTCCCACACTTGGTGGGAATTAGGGCTCTACCGTTTCCTGACGGCCCTTGGCATCGGCGGCGAATGGGCCGCGGGCGCCACCTTGGTGGCGGAGGTGTGGCCTGAGTCGCTGCGCGTAAAAGGCGCCGGCGTGCTGCAATCGGCTTGGGGCGCCGGCTATTTTCTCGGTGCGGGCGCATGTTATCTGCTTGCCGGGCAAAGCTGGCGCGTTCTGTTTTTCGTCGGCATCGCCCCTGCTGTCGTAGCTATTCTGGTGCGGCTCAAAGTCCGTGAACCGGAAAAATGGGTGGAGGCTAGGCGCGCCGCGGCTGCGTCTCCGCTTGGCATCCGGGAACTTTTTCGCCCCGGCTTACGCCGCGACACGCTGGTCGGCTCGACCCTCGCCTTTGTGGCGGTTTTCGGCCTCTGGGGCGCAACCAATTGGACGCCTTCGTTGATCCGCGAACTGCTCGACCCCCGCCGCCTGGATCCTGAGGCAGTCACCCGCATGGTTAGTTACGCGGTGATGAGCCTGAATGCCGGAGCGATGGTGGGCTATCTGGCTTTTGCCCCGATCGCCGAGCGTTTGGGGCGCAGAGGCGCGTTTCTGGTGATGCTCCTGGGCGCAGCCATCACAATGCCGGCGGCGTTTCTCCTGCCGGATTCGTACACCGTCTCGATCCTGCTGCTTCCCCTGCTGGGTTTTTTCTCGAACGGCATCTTTAGCGGCTTTCCGATCTATCTGCCCGAGATTTTCCCCACCCGCATTCGCGCTACGGGCTCGGGCTTCTGTTTCAACGTCGGCCGGGTTCTTGCCGCGAGCGGCCCCTTCCTGACCGGATATTTGGTGACGCAGTTCGGCACGTTTGCGCGCGCTGCCAGCGCGATCGCGGGCATTTACTTGCTCGGCGCCGTGGCGCTCATTTTTGCGCGCGAAACCAAGGGCGCTGCGATCCAATAAACCCCGCCGGATTCGCAGGATGAGATCTGAAACAGCTAGCATGAAAAGCGCATGCGAGGTCGGATGCAAGCAGTTCTGTGGTTCTGTCTAGTCGCGCTCTTCTGGGCGGCGAACCGCGCAGCATATCGGGGCTGGTTCTCCGGGGATGACCTGAATAATATCTTCTGGACACGGTACTCACATTGGTGGGATTACGTTTCCGGCCTCTTGACCCCAGTTTATTTCGCCCATCATTTCCGCCCTGTCGGGCATCTGTTTTTTTACTGGATGGGAAACGCCGCAGACCTGGATTACTACTGGTATCTGAGCGCTATTCATGTCTTGCACGGGTGTAACGTCTGGCTCATATATCGCCTGGCGCGCAGCGCGGGATCTTCGAAGCCTGCGGCCATGACGGCAGCGGCGGCGTTCGTCTTGCCGGCGGCGGCATTGGATGCGTTGTGGAAGCCCATGTATGTGTTCGACCTGCTGTGTACGGCATTCTGCCTTTTGTGCGTAATCGCGTATTCGCAGCGCCAGTGGCTTCTGGCGCTCCTATGGATGTGGCTGGCTTACAAGGCCAAAGAATCGGCCGTCATGCTGCCGGTGGCGCTGGCCATTTGGGAATGGAAGTGGGGAATGAAGCGCTGGAAGCGTCTCGCGCCTTTTTTCGGCGTGTCGCTGTGCTTTGGCGTGCAGGCGGCGTTAACCCGCCGCCCCGCCGGCTCCGATTACGCCATGACCTTCACGGGCGGGGCGCTGCGAACTACAGTCGAATTTTATTGTTCCCGGCTGTTTTTCTTCCCGTGGTCCGGCATGGCCACACTAGCGTTGCCGCTCCTCCTGCGGGACCGGCGGGTGTTAATCGCCGTAGCGAGTTTCTGGGCCTTGCTCACGCCGGTGCTCTTCCTTCCCATGCGCTTGTACGCTGCATATCTTTACGGTCCCCTCGCCTTCCTAACGCTCGCCGTGACTCCACTGGCGGAAGGGCGGCGGCCCGCGGCGCTCTCTCTGGCTGCGCTGCTCTGGATGGGCATGAACTATTGGGAATTACGCCAACAGCGTCCGGCGCTGTTAGAGGAGGGAAGACTGAATTGCGCCTTCTATCGGGACGCGAAAGCCTACCTTCAGGGCCGCGTTCAGCCGACCTTTGCAGCCGTAGAGGGATACCCCGCTAAGCTTGGGCCGTTTGGCGCGGAGGCGGCAGTGCGCCTTGCCACGGGAATCCCAGACCTGAACGTGGCGCTGTGGGACCGGCCACAAGCACTGCAATTCCCCGACCAGGCGAGGGCGGCTGTTTTCTCGTGGGATTACGCGCGTGGTCGGCTCGCGGTAAGCTTCCGGCAGCTTGGCGATGTTCCGCCCGCGTACATTTCAGTCGACGACTCTACGCCGGTTTGGTGCTTGGTCGAAGGCTGGCACGCAAGAGAAGGTTCTTTCCGTTGGATCGAACCGCGCGCCACGGCGCTTTTGACGCGTCCCGCCTGGGCTCGCTCGTTCGAACTGAAAGTGAACGTGGGAGATGAACTCATCGCCCGCAATGGCGCGTCGATGGTAGAGGTGCGGATGAATGGGCGGCAGGTGGGAGTGTATCGCTTCACCCGCCCCGGAGAACAAACCGTGCGCTGGAGCTTGCGTGGAACGGCGCGCGGCCTAGCCGCCATGGAGCTGCTGGCCACACCTCCGATCAAAGCGGGCAACCGCGTCCTCGGCATTGCCGTGATGAGCTTCGGATTCCTGAAGTAACGCCGCAATGCGAGGAGCGGTCCGCTTTCGATACAATCTCTGGACATGGAAGGAACTCATCAAAAGGCATTCAACCGCCGGACGTTTTTGCGAAGCAGTGTTGGCGCAGCGGCCCTGGCGTTTCGAAACCTGGTTTTAGGCGCGGAAGGCAAGCGTCCCAATATATTCTTCTGTATCGCGGATGACTGGGGGAACAAACACGCCGGAGCATACGGCGCCAAGTGGTTAAAGACCCCGGCGTTTGACCGTGTGGCGCGGGAGGGCGTGCTCTTCACCAACTGTTTCACTTCCAATCCCAAATGTTCGCCTTCGCGAGCCACCATCCTAACGGGGAGGAATACGTGGCAACTGAAAGAAGCGGTGAACCACTTTAGTATTTTCCCCAATGAGTTTGCAGTGTACCCAGATCTGCTCGAAAAGGCGGGCTACTGGGTCGGCATGACGGGTAAAGGGTGGGGTCCCGGTGATTTCAAATCCACGGGCTGGCCGCACAACCCCGCTGGCAAAGAGTTCCAAAAGCGCACGCTCAAGCCTCCGTATAACGGCATTTCACGTTGTGACTATGCAGGTAACTTCGAAGATTTCCTGGCGCAGCGTCCCAAGGGCGCACCTTTCTGTTTCTGGATGGGAACGCACGAGCCGCATCGTGGCTACGAACTCGATTCCGGCGTGCGGGCTGGCAGAAACCCCGCGGACGTGGTGTTACCCAAATACTACCCCGACCGCCCCGTAATCCGGCGTGATTTTCTGGATTACGCTCTCGAGGTGGAGTGGATGGACCACCATCTCGGATTGGCTTTGAAGAAGCTGGAGGAAATCGGCGAACTCGACAACACGCTGATCGTAGCAACCTCCGACCACGGCATGCCATTTCCACGAGTAAAAGGCCAGATTTACGAAGACGCTTTTCACGTTCCGATGGCCGTGCGCTGGGCAGCGCAGGTGAAAAGCGGGCGGGTGGTGGACGACTTTATAAACTTCCGGGATATCGCGCCCACGTTCTGCGAAGCCGCAGGCGTGCCACCTGCGCCGACCATGACTGGTAAGAGTTTTCTAGATGTATTGAAATCCGGCAAATCCGGCATCGTGGATCCCACGCGCGACGTCATGCTCATTGGTAAAGAGCGGCACGATCTAGGCCGCCCCAACGACTGGGGCTATCCTGTCCGGGCAATTCGTACCCGTGATTTCCTCTATGTGCGAAATTACGAGCCCGATCGCTGGCCCGCAGGCAATCCGGAGACCGGTTACAGGAATGTTGACCCCAGTCCAACGAAAGACTCGTTGACGAGCCAGTTCGACGAGTACTTCCGCATGTCGTTTGGCAAGCGCCCGCCGGAGGAGCTGTATAACATCCGGGAGGATCCCGAATGCATCAAGAATCTCGCACAGGATCTCGCTTACGCCAAAGTCAAGCGTGAGCTTCAAGAGCGGATGAACACGATGCTGCGGGAGCAGGGCGATCCTAGGGCCCTGGGCCACGCTGAGTTCTTCGACACGATCCAGTATGTGGGTCCGCGAGGCCACTCCTATGACAACTGGTTAAAGTACCAAAACCCGTAGCCGGTATCGAAAATCAGCGCAACTGTTCAGCCAGGAGGGCAGCGCGTTCAGCCAGTGCTGCGGCCCGCAACAGGTCCGTCTTCCGAGCTTCTTCGCTCTGTGCAATGAAGGTCGCGACCTGTCGCGCTGTGGCTGCGTCCCGGTAACCTCTTGCCAGAGCCGCGCGTGCGCGCGCCAGACGGGCGTCGATCACTTGATTGAGCTGTTTCTGTTCCTCGGGTGTAAGAACCGGCCTTAGCTGCGGCGCTTGGTCCACCTGCCTGGGAGCCGCCGGCGGCTCCTGTGGCGCCGCCGCAGGCGCGCTTTTCCGTGATGGCCGCCGCTTCTTTCCCGGCGCCGGCGCGGGCGGCCGCGGTAGCTGATCTGGCTCCACCGCAGGCGGCAACGTCGGCGGCAGCTCCAGAGCAGGCGGCGGAGGAATCGTCTCGGGCGTCGTTTGCGTCGGTTGTGAAACCGGTCTCGGGGGCGGAGGAGGCGGCGGCGTAGCGGGCTTCGAGCGCCGGAAGGGATTGCACGAGCACAAAAACAGCGCGGCAGCCAGCCAAGCACAGTTTCTCATGACCTCGCCTCCTGGGCAGACGGGAAGCGCAACCGGAAAACCGTTCCTTCGCCCGGCTCGGTTGAAAAGTCTATCGCGCCGCCGTGCAAATGCGCAACGCGGAAAGCGAACGCCAGCCCGATGCCGGATCCTTTCGGTTTCGTCGTGAAATAGAGCTGGAAGATCTTCGAGCGAAGCTCGTCCGGAATGCCCGGTCCGGTGTCCTCCACAAGCAGCTCCAGCCATTCCGAGGACTGGCGCACGGTCAAGTTCAGACGCCCGCCGTCTTTCATCGCTTCAACGCCGTTGACCACGAGGTTCAAAGCCGCCTGCTTGATCAAATCACGGTCTCCCTGCACGATTGCCCTTCCGGGAGCTTGGGCAACCTCCACAATCACCCGCTGGCGGGCGGCCTGGGGTTGCACTAAGGCCGCCGCCTCCGACGCGATCTCGTTTAGGTCCACCGCACTCCAACGCAGCTCCACCGGGCGAGTAAAGTCCAGAAATGTCTTCACGACGCGGTCCAGACGCGTAATCTCGCGGGAAATGACATCGAGTTCGGTAGAGACTTCCGCCATCCCCGCCTGAAGTTTGGCTTTGATCACTTCCAAATGCAGCGTGATCGCATTCAGCGGATTTTTGATTTCGTGGGCCACACTTCCAGTAATCCGGCTGATAGCCGTAAGGCGGGCGGCGACGTCAAGCTGCGCTCCAATCTGCCGCCGGGATTCGGCGTCGCGCAATGTGAGTAGAAACCCGCCGCGCTCGCGGGAACCGAAAGATTCCAGCAACTCCAGATCCACAAGGACATTCTGTGGCGCCATGTCGTTGCGGTGAATGGTTACGAGGTGGCCGCGTAGCGCTTTCCGCACCCCCGCAGCCCCGTGCACCACCGCACCCAGGTCCGTCGAAGGAGGTAGGATTTCATCCAAAGGGCGGCCCACCATTCGCCACCGGCTTAGATGAAAGAAATCTTCGGCTGCGCGGTTGGCAATCACAAGCTTGCCGTCCCGGCCAAAGAGCAGGATGGCTTCTTCGAGTCGTTCCAGAAGCGCCTCCACCTGCGAGCGCGTTTGCTGGGCTTCTGCGCGAGCGCCACGGAATTGTTCGCCTAGCATGTCCAGCCGGGACTGCACGGCGGCTACCTCCGCCGGCGCGCGCTCGGACGGAGCAGCCGTCTCGCCTTTTGAAATCCGGTCGATGGCGATGGCGAGGGAAGCGAGGGGGCGTAGAGCAAACCGCGTAACCAGCACGGCGGCCGCCAACGCCAGAACCAAAGACAGCCCAAGCGCCCATCCGAGCTCCCGGATCTGGGGCGCTACCGCGGCGCGCAAAAGCACCGACGACACCAGTACGCGCACATGGAGCCACGGCGCATCTGCGCCGGGTGGAGCCAGTGGGAGATTGACTTCATAGTTTCGGTTTTCCCAGAAGATTTCGCTCATCCTCGCCCATATGCCCTGAGACTGCCAGGTTTCAAGCGGGGGCAACCGTGACAGCCGGGTGTCCCTCAAATTCGGATCGGAGGCGGCTAGCACTAGCCCGTCGGGTGTCGTTACGGCAATCGCAATCACGGTGCGAGACGTAGCCAGCAAATCCCGCAATATCCGGTCCAGGGCTTGGTCGTTCCGCACGGCGCTACGGATGGCGTCTGCTTCCGCCGGCGGCGGCGAGAGGCTCCGCAAGCGCACCATCAGCAGCTCTTGCGCCTGCAACCCGAGCATGCGGCTGCGGTCAAACGTGTCTTCAAACCTCGCTCCCGCTACTCCCGCCAGGCTTACCGCCGCCAGCGCAAGCACGATCACAAGCGCCAGAGAGAGAACCGCGAAGCTCAGCCGGACCTTCAGCGACATGGGCTCACTGATCCGCGCCGGCGGCGTACTCTTTCAATTTATTGTGTAGGGTTTTGAGGCTGATTCCCAGGATCTCGGCAGCGCGTGTCTTGTTGTTTCCCGTGTGCTCCAAAGTGCGGAGGATCAGAGCGCGCTCCGCCTCCTCCACCGTGGTCCCAATCGGAAAGGTAATGGCCTCCTGAGCGCTGCCTCCCGGCGCGACGGCAGCGCGTACGGCCGAATATGGCGCCAGATGTCGCGTGGTAATCAGCCCTTCCCCCGCCAGAATGACCGCGCGCTCCAACACGTTCCGCAGCTCCCGGACGTTGCCCGGCCAGTCACGCGCCGCCAGTACGTCGAAAACTTCAGGCTCAACGCCCGTCACACGGCAGCCGTGTTTGGCGTTGAGGGAAGGCAACAAGGCTTCCACCAGCGCGGGAATATCCTCTTTACGCCGCCGCAGCGGCGGCAGTTCGATGTGGAAGACATTCAGGCGGTAGTACAAGTCTTCGCGAAGCTGGCCCCTTTTCACCGCTTCTTCCGGAACGCGGTTCGTCGCAGCGATCACCCGGACATCCACTTGGATTTCGCTCTTGCCTCCCAAACGGCGCACGCGGGAGTCCTCCAGAACGCGCAGAAGCTTCGCTTGGGTGCCTGGGGGCATGTCACCGATCTCGTCCAGAAGCAGCGTGCCGCCGCTAGCCAGCTCAAAGCACCCCGCTCGGCGCTCCACCGCTCCCGTGAAAGCCCCCTTCTCGTGACCAAACAGCTCACTCTCCATGAGAGACTCGGGCATAGCGGCGCAATTGACAGCAACAAATGGGCCGTTTCTCCGCGGGCTAAGCGCGTGGATCGTGCGCGCCACAATCTCCTTTCCCGTTCCACTCTCTCCGGTAACCAGCACGCTGGCTTTGCTGGGAGCTACCTGCTCCACTAACGCAAACACCGCCCGCATCGCCGCAGACCGGCCGACGAGCTCTCCCAAGACACCCTGGCGGGACAACTCGCGCGCCAGCCGGCGAGCGTCATTCGCCAGGCGGCTTTGCGCTGTGGCGCGGTCCAGCAACAACCGCAAGGCCGCGGGATGAATGGGTTTTTCAAGAAACCAGAAAGCTCCTAGGTCCAAGACCGTCGTGATCGCGTTTTCAATCCCCCCGAAAGCCGTCAAAACAATGGCCGGCGGAGCATCCGGGCGGGAAGCCAGGCGGCGAAGCAACTCCGCGCCATCGACGCGCGGCATCATCATATCAGTGATAATGGCGTCGGCTGGGAACACCTCCAGTTTTTCGAGGGCCTCTTGTCCGTCAGCGGCGGTGTCCGCCACATAGCCCCAGGCCGCCGCCATGGCCGCAAGCCCTTGGCGCTGATTTTCCTCGTCGTCCACAATGAGTACGCGGGCAGGCATCGAACTCATGGTAACAAGCGCAGAGGGGAGCACACGGCGGTTTTCCACAACCTGCCGGACTACCTGCTAAGATCGCGACATGCGCTCGTCATCGAACCGGGAACCGGCCGAGTTAACTGTGAAAGCGGTCGGGCTCGGCATATTTCTGGCATTCGTGTTCGGCTCAGCCAACGCTTACCTCGGGATGAAAGCGGGCCAAACGGTTACAGCCACCATCCCGGCAGCCGTGATCGCCATGGCTTTGTTCCGCATCCCTGCGTTTCGCGGCGGCGTGCTGGAACAGAACATCGCCCGGACGGCGGCCAGCGTGGGAGAAGCGCTCGTAGCCGGCGCCATCTTCACCCTGCCGTCGTTCTTGTTGGTCGAGATACAGGGGCAACGGCTGTGGACAGACTTACGTTCGCACTATTGGGAGGCATCCTTCATCCTTTTGGCGGGTGGGCTGATCGGCGTGTTTTTTATCATTCTCTTGCGACGTCCCTTGTGCGTAGATGCCGGTTTGCCGTGGCCGGAAAGCATCGCCAGCTTCGAAATCGTTCGCGCCGGCCAGGACTCGGCAGATGCCCCGCGTTACATTTTCGGAGCCATGGGATTTGGCGGCGTCATTCAGTTCCTGAAAAGTGACAAGGGCTTCCAAGTGTTCCGCGAGTATTTCGAAGGAACACTAACCTTCCCGGCTACAGCGTTGACGAAAGGCGGTGGAATTCCATGGTCCACGCCGGCCTTGTCGCCTGCCCTCATGGGAATTGGCTATATCATCGGCCCGGAATATGCTGCGGTGAATGTATCCGGCGGGGTGATGGCTTGGTGGTTGCTCATTCCGTTGCTGCTGTTTTTCAACCCCGCTTTAGACCCCCAAACCGCTTGGCGAGAAGTGGTCCGTCCGATAGCCGTGGGCGCCATGCTCGTGGCGGCCGCCAACACGTTGCTCGGAATGCGCGGATCCATTACGCGCTCGCTCCAAGGCGCGTGGAAGGCTTCCCTAAAAGGCGCGCATTCCACCAGCGAGCGCGACCGGATCGAGCGTGATCTCCCAGCCAAGTGGGTGGTCGTAGCCATTTTCTTTCTCATTCTCCCGATTACTGGTATCTACTACCATTTCACCGGAAGCTGGGCTGTCGCCGCAGTGACGGCTTTCGTAATGGCCGTAACCGGTTTCCTTCTCTCCGCGGTAGGCGGTTACTTGGTGGGGCTAGTGGGCGGCTCAAATCAGCCACTTTCCGGGCTCACGCTTTCGGCTCTGGTCATCTCTGCGCTGGTGATGATCGCAATGGGAATGAAGGGATCCGGCGGCGTAGCGGCTGTGCTCGGGGTGGCCGCGGTGGTGGCGTGCGCCGCCTCCGTATCCGGTTCCTTGATCCAGGACCTTAAAGCGGGCCACCTGTTGGGAGGGACGCCCTGGAAGATGCAAGTGGTTGAAATTGCGGCCGTCATCCTGCTCTCCTTCTTCCTCACATGGCCCATCCTCGCCTTGCACGAAGCGAATCTCGCTACCGGCGGCATCGGAGGACGCGCGTTGCCGGCGCCTCAAGCAGGACTAATGGCTCAACTGGCCAAGGGCATCGTTGGGGGCGAGATGGCTTGGGGGCTGCTCGTTGCCGGCGCGGCGTTTGGGCTGGCGCTGATCCTGTGCGGAGCGAAAGCGCCCATGTTGATTGCAGTGGGCATGTACCTGCCGTTCGATACTTCCTCCGCCATCTTTATCGGCGGCGTGATCAAGTGGATCGCAGACCGCTTCACCACCCGGTTGCCCCAGGAGCAGCGGGCCAAAGCGGAAGAGCGCGGAACGTTGCTCGCCTCCGGATTGGTGGCTGGCGAAGCCATCCTGGGGATTGTGCTCGCCGTGCTCTTCCTCGCTGGAATCAGCTTTGGAACGTGGAGACTTTATCCCCTGCTGGGAGGCTGGTTGTCTCTGGCGGCGTTCCTGGCGGTGGCTTGGGTTTTGGTGCGGTTGCCCCTGAAGCGCCTTGAAAGCGGGCATGCGCCAAGATCAGATACTCTATAGGGTTGACAGGCTTCTCCCTGCCCGATCTGGACTCGCCTTCCGGGCGCGTCGCTCGTAAGGATTTCGTACGTCTCTGGGAGGACGAAACCGTCGAAGAGGCGCTGACCCGCCTGCGTTCCGAAAAGCTCGGAGAACGGATCGTTTACTTTTATGTCACCGATCCTCAGGGAAACTTGCGCGGCGTAGTTCCCACACGGCGGCTGTTGCTGTCGGATCCGGGCCTGCCTGTCCGTCAGATTATGGCGGCGCCCGCAGTTTCCGTAGAGGAGTCGGCTCCATTGCGGGAGGCGCTCGCAGTGTTGACCGCCAAGCGTTACTTGGCGCTTCCAGTGGTGGACAAGGAGGGACGTCTCACCGGGGTCCTGGACCTGGCAGGTCATGCCGGTGGGATTCTGGATTGGGAGCGGCGCGAAACCCTGGACGAGTGGTTTCAACTGGTGGGAATTCACCTCGAGCAGGAGCAGCGCCGGAATGCTTTGCAAGCTGTCCGGCATCGCTTCCCGTGGCTGTTGTGCAACCTCGCCGGAGGCGTGGCGGCGGCGTTCCTCTCCCGCCATTTTGACCATCTGCTCTCCTCATTCGTAGCGCTCGCCTTCTTTGTCCCGTTGATATTGACCATTGCCGAGAGCGTAGCGATGCAGTCGGTCATTGTGAGCCTCAACCACATTCAGATCGGCGGCGCACAAAACTCGAGACGGGGCGCATTCCGCGAGCTGGGTATCGGAACGCTTCTAGGGAGCCTGTGCGGCGGTGTGGCGGGCTTGGTGGGGGCTTTGTGGTTAGGGGCCTTAGATGTCACGGCCGTTGCGGCAGGGGGCATCTTATGTGCAGGCGCGGCGGGAGCTGTCCTCGGGTTCCTTGGTCCCCGGCTCATCCGGCGCTGGCATCTGGACCCGAAAGTCGCCGCTGGCCCAGCAGTGCTAGCGGTTACAGACATGGTGGCTCTAACGTGTTACTTTTTATTGGCTGCTGCGGTCTTTCACGCGCGTGGTTAGGCTTGCCCGCTCGTGGTAAGATGGCGGCGTTTGGGTTTAACCATGCGTAAGGTTGCGGTGATAGTGTGGGTGTGCACAGTCGGCTTCCTGGCTTGCCGCCGTGAGAAACCTCTACCGAAGGAGATATCCGAACTTCCGGAGGAGTTTCGGGTAGCCGTGCAAAAAGCCGTCGAAATTGGACAAATCGAGATCCCAGGGGATCTCGCCGGGCTAGTAAGCAGGTCGGGAACGGACGAAGAGGACAGCATCGTCCTGGAAATGCCCGTTGCAACTTATGTCTCCTCCACAACGCCCCTCCTGCGCTGGCAACGTCAACCGCGGTTGCAGCAGTACCAGGCGCATGTCCTGGATTCCGCAGGAAAGGTCGTTGCGGAGAGTCCCATCACTGAAGCGGGAGAGTGGAAGTGCGAACCCGCGTTGAAACCCGGGCAAACGTACCGCTGGAGTGTGACCGCCAAGGGCAAGCGGGCCCAAGTGGGCTCTCCGGAAGCATGCTTTGCCGTCCCGGCCCAGCCCGTTTTGGAGCAGCTAGCCGGCGCCAAACAGCGCTTGGGCGACAATGGCTTGGCGTTGGCTGTGATTTACGCCCGGGCGGGAGTAGTCGACGAAGCCGAACGGCTTCTGGCGGGAGCCATCGTACGCAATCCCACTTCAGAGGAAGCCAAACGCCTGTATCGCAGTCTGAAGGCGCAGCGGCTTCAGCTTAAGCGCAAATAGTCGCCCGCGCGCCGGTTTCGCCGTGCTACGATGCTCAGTTTGATGCGGGTTACTTTCTTGTTTCTTGCGGGTTGCGTGCCTATGATAGCAGCGCAGCCCAACACCCTCAGCGCGGAGGAGAAGGCCGCGGGTTGGGTACTGCTGTTCGACGGCGTAACCCCGCGCGGCTGGCTGGAGGTAACGGGCCTCCCATTCCCTACGACGTCCTGGACCGTGGAAGGCGGCTGCCTGAAAGGTTTTCCGAATCCCGATGGCATTCAAGACATACGAACCGTGGACACCTACCGGTCCTTCGACCTGCGATTCGAGTGGAAAATCCTGAAAGGCGGTAATTCAGGGGTGAAGTACCTGGTCCAACGTACCGACCGCTGGCAGCGTAAAGGGGAGGCGGGCTTTCAGGCGCGGGCGCGCGGGCTGGAGTATCAGATTGTTGATGAAGAGAACAGGGATGGCGCGGATCCGAAACGGAAAACCGGGGCGCTATACTCAGCCATGGCTCCGCGCGGCGGTGTGGTTAAGCCGTTCGGCGAGTTCAACGAGTCGCGCATCCTCGTCCGAAACGACCATGTGGAACACTGGTTAAACGGCGTGCGGGTGCTCGCATTCGATCTCACCCAACCCGAAGCGCTGCGGGTGTTGCGCGACAACCGCCGCTCGGACGACATCGTGCGAATCAGCCCCATTTGTTTGCAAAACCATGGCGCGCCGGTCTGGTTTCGCAATTTGAAAATCCGGCGATTGGACTAGGTGCGGGAACATGAAAACCTGGAGCGCGTTTCTCTTTACAGCTTGTCTTTGGGCGCAGATGCCGGATCGCCCGGCGCGCCCCGACGAGTGGGGCTACCGGCCGGCAGACGGAAGCACAGTGGCGGTGAATCCACCCGCTTTCAGTTGGCCCAGCGACGGTCTACAGTATAGATTCGCTGTCCAGTGGGCCGCGAAAGCAGATTTTTCTGACGCCACCACCGTCAGGGACCTCGACTGGAGCGTGTACACCCACAATCGGCCGCTGAAACCGGGAACTTGGTACTGGCGGTATCAGATTGTCAGCCCAGGGGGAAAGACTTCGCCCTGGAGCCAAACTCGCCGATTCATCATTCCTCCTGATGCGGTAGTGTTCCCGCAGCCCACGATGGCGGAACTGGCTGCCCGAATTCCCAAGAGCCACCCGCGGCTGTTTGTGACGGAAAAGGACTTGCCCCGCCTGCGCGAGTGGGCGCAGTCCGGCGGCGCCAAGCAATGGCGGCGGCTTCTGCATCAGGCCGAAGCCTTGTTGAAGGCCGAGCCCACACCCGAACCTACGGTAATGGGAACCATCAGCAATCCGGAAACCCGCGCCTATTGGTGGCCGAACCGGATGCAAACGCTGAAAGCATGCCAGGAAGGGGAGGTCCTGGCTTTTGCCTACCTCATGACTGGAGACAACCGTTTTCGGGATGCCGCCCGGCGATGGGCGCTGCATCTAGCAAGTTGGAATCCCGATGGGCCCACCAATTGGCGACTGAATGACGAAGCGGCCATGCCAATCCTTCACCGTCTGGCGCGTATTTACGACTGGGCTTACGGCGCTCTCAGCCCGGAGGACCGCCAAAAGGTGCGATCCGTGCTCTTGCGGCGCGCAATGGATTGCTGGAAGGGAGGCCAGACCGGAGAGGGGGGAGGGCACTTGAACCGTCCGTACAACAGCCATGGCAACCGCTCCTGGCACAAGCTTGCGGAGAACGCCATCGCCACCTTCGGAGAGACCCCGGAATCCGAGAGATTCCTCTCGTTTGCGGTGCAAAAGTTTTTTGCGGCGTACCCTGTCTGGTCCGATGATGACGGCGGCTGGCACGAAGGACTCGCCTATTGGGCGAGTTATATGGTAAAGGCTACTTGGTGGTTGGATGTGGCGCGCACCGCTCTGGGAATCGACGGCTTCAAAAAGCCATTCTTCACCCATTTCGCCGATTACGCCCTGTATTCCGCGCCCCCTGGCAGCCCGGAAATGGGTTTCGGAGACCTCTCTGCCCGGCCCCCGTCGAGCAGTTGGACTTTCGTACGCTATTTTACGGCGGGAGTCCGCAACCCTTATTGGGCGTGGTGGGCTGATCAGTGGAAGATTTCTGATGAGCATGAGGAAGCCGTGATGGCGTTCCTCTGGGGCGCCATGCCGCAAGTCCAGGCGAAAGCGCCTACCAACCTGCCGGCCTCCAAACTGTTCGCCGGCATCGGCGTGGCCATCTTAAATTCGAATTTGACCAGCGCCGCTCAAAACGTGCAGGTGCGCTTCAAATCGAGCCCCTTTGGTCGCCAGAGCCATGGGCACGATGCGCACAATTCGTTCACGCTCACCGCTTACGGGGAAGCATTGCTAGTGAACAATGTCTACCGGGACTATTACGGCAGTCCCTTCCATAGCCAGTGGTGTTGGAGCACCAAAGCTCAGAATGCGCTGCTGGTGAACGGCGAGGGACAGAAGCCTCACTCCGCGGATCCGTTTGGAAGAATCGTGAAATTTGAAACCAAACCGGACGTGGACTATGTTGCGGGCGACGCCACGGCCGCTTACGAAGGGAAGCTGGCCAAGTACATCCGGCACATCGTGTTTGTGAAGCCGGACCTAGTGGTGATCGCCGATGAGTTGCAAGCGGCGCGTCCCTCCACCTTCCAGCTTATGCTGCACGGAGGCGTGCCCTTTCACCCGGACGAAGAGCGGCAAACCGCAGGGATCGAGAGGGGCAACGCAGGCGCGCAGATCACCTTCGGCGGTGGGCGTTTTACCCTGAAACATTGGACAGGCTATACGCCCGAACCGGATTGGAATTACTTGAAGGACGCCTCCAAAACGCGCATTCCGCCGCAATGGCATCTGGAGGCGTCTACTACGGATCCCTCCCTCCAGGCGCTCCTGCTCACTGTGATCCAGCCCTATCGGAAAGGTAGCGACAAGGTGGAAGCCGTTCAGGTGGAAGCCGCCGGCGGCAGAGTGACGGTGCGGACCAAAGATAAGTCGGTTACTCTCCAGCCGGCTAGCAGGTCTTACATGATCCGCTACAGTAAATGAAGGCGTATGGACATATTCACGGGTAGTATCGGATGGATTGAAGTCATCTGTGGGCCGATGTTTTCAGGCAAAAGCGAGGAGCTGATTCGTCGGCTACGGCGCGCCATGATCGCTCGCAAGCGGGTCCAGGTATTTAAACCGGTTATCGATGACCGGTACTCGCGCGAAGAGATCGTCTCGCATGGTGACGTCCGAATGCGGTCCGAAGTGGTCAGCAACCCGGCGGAAATCCTGGGGAAGCTCGACTGGCGCACGCAGGTGGTGGGGATTGATGAAGCCAATTTTCTGGGCAAGGATCTTGTCGAAATCGCCAATCAGCTTGCCGATTCCGGCAAACAAGTGATCATCGCGGGTTTGGATACCGATTATCTGGGGCGCCCCTTCAGCCCCATACCGGAACTTTTGGCGCACGCCGAGTCCATAACAAAAACGCTCGCCATTTGCATGCGGTGCGGCAATCCCGCCAAACACACGCAAAGGCTCGTGGAGTCCGATGATCTCATTGTCGTGGGCGCCGCAGGGATGTATGAGGCGCGCTGCCGTAGGTGTTTCGAACCCGGAGTTCCCAAGCAAGAGCTTCTCGAATTTGCCCGGCCGGTGCGATCGGACCGGAGGTAAACGGCAAACGCCGTACAAAACCGAAACGATACGCCTCTGGAGAAGCGTCTATTCTAGTAGTATGAAATTAGAACGGAGATTCCAACCGTGAGCACCCTGTCTCAACCCCCTCTACCCCCCTTGGAGCCCGCAAACTCTTCGCGAGGCAAGCTAGCCATCCCGATTTTAGCGGGAGCAGTCATCGCGCTGATCGGCGCAAATGTATATCTGTTCATGGAACTCAATAAGTTCCGGGCAGAAATGCGACAGGCCGACGAGCGAATTTTAGAGCAGATCGCCAAGACGCACGAACAAACCTCGGTCAGCGCCGCCACGGCTCACCAGCGTATGGAAGCGTTGCGCGATGAGCTCGAAGCAGCGCGCCGGCAGGCCGCAATGGCGGCAGGCCAAGCCAAAATCGAAGCGGAAAAGCACGCCGAAGAGCTAGCGAAGCGGCTGGAGGCCGAGCAGAAACGAGCGGCCGAGCAAGTGAACCGGGTGAGCAGTGAAGTCTCCGAAGTGCGCCAGACTGCGACCACTACCAACACGCGGCTGGGCGAAGTGAGCACCGAAGTGGGCAACGTGAAAACGGAAGTCGCCTCCACAAAAGCGGAGCTGGATAAGACCATCGCCAATTTGAAGCGTGTGGTGGGCGACGTGGATCAACACGCCAGCCTGATCGCCACCAACTCGAAGGAACTTGCGGCCTTGCGTGCGTTAGGTGAGCGGAATTACTATGAGTTCAACATTCGCAAAGCGAAGACTCCAACTAAAGTGGCGGACGTCAGCATTGCGGTGAAGAAAACGGATCCCAAGCATAACCGTTTCACCATTGAAGTGATCGCCGACGACAAGAAGGTGGAAAAGAAAGACAAGAACATCAACGAGCCGCTTCAATTCTATGTGCCGTCGAAAGCGCGGCAGCCGTGGGAGATTGTAGTCAATGAGGTCCGTAAGGACCAGATCATAGGCTACCTCTCGACGCCAAAAGTGCAAACGGGACGTTGACGGCTCAGCCCTGGCAAATCAAAATCTGACCGAATAGCGCCCCCCCAGGGGCGGTCCGTATATAATGACCGCATAGCTCAGGTTTGAGCTGGAAGGGAGGCGCATGTTTTTCCTTCGGACGGTAGCCATCGGGACTGGAGTCAGCATAGCCTTCATGGTGAGCGCTGCCTGCGCTCAGGATGGACGGGGAACCCTTCTTGGCCGCGTCACAGATAGTTCGGGAGGGGCTGTTCCCGGAGCAAGCCTGGAGGCGCTTAACAAAGCCACGGGCGTCCGGATTAGCTCGAAGACAAACGATCAGGGCAACTACGAAATTCCCTTTTTGCTGCCCGGCATCTACCGGGTGAGCGCTGAGGCGGCTGGTTTTAAAAAGAGCGTCTACGACAACATCGAGCTCCGCGTGGGCGACCGCTTGAAGCTGGACGTGGTGCTGGAGATCGGCCAGGTTGCCGAAACGGTTACGGTTACAGCCGAGACCCCGCTGATCGAGGCCGCCAGCGCATCTTTGGGCCAAGTGACAGACCGCCGCCGGATTCTGGAGCTGCCGCTGAGCGGTGGCAACGCTATGACTCTGATCCGTTTGGCGCCGGGCATCAGCAACACAGGCGCACCGAATCACCCTAGCCTTCTTCGAGCGGTAGGCGCCATCACAAGCTTCACCGTAGATGGAACTCCACCTGGCAATACGCAATACAACGTCGATGGGGCGCCTGCTATGTCCGGAACAGGCCCGGCATTCATGCCCCCTGCTGAAATGGTTGAGGAATTCAAGGCCAACACGGCCGCCTACGACGCTTCCATCGGCAATTCGCCGGGCGCGAGCATTAGCGTGATCCTCAAATCGGGGACGAACGACTTCCACGGCTCGCTGTACTGGTATCACAATGACATCGTTCTGCAAGGCATGGACATGTTCCAACGCCAGCAGCTCTACAATCCTGCTACGGGACCGGTTACCCATGAGAAGGAACGGTCGGTCGCTCCCCAGCATGTGATCAACCGTTATGGCGGCGCCGCCTACGGCCCCGTACTGATACCTAAACTATTCAATGGCAAGAACCGCACGTTCTGGTCTTATGGTTTTGAGGGGTTTATTCGACCCAGCGTCGAGCGAGGAAACTGGTTTTTTACGGTGCCCACGCTTAGACAGCGCCAGGGAGATTTTTCCGAATTGTTGCCGCTGGGGCCAACCTATCAAGTCTACGACCCGGCCACTACCACTCCGGCGCCCAATGGCCGGTTCGCCCGGCAGCCCTTCGCCGGAAATGTGATTCCGAAGTCGCGCCTGGATCCGCTGGCGCAGAAACTTCTACGCTACTGGCCGGAACCGAATGTGGCCGGCAGCCGGGATGGCTCGCAGAACTACTTCCGGCCCACTCGATCCCACAATGAGATGGGATCCCATACGGGGCGCATCGATCACGCCCTTAGCCAGACTCAGCGCCTCTCCGGGCGCTTCAATTACAACGATGCGCCCTTTGTATCAGGGCAGGTTTTCCCCAACGAAGTTACCGGCAACATTGAAGACCGGAGCAATCTATTCGTTGGCGTGGACGACGTGGTCACGCTTAGCCCGAATTTGGTCCTGAGTGTGCGGGCCAACTTTACGCGATACAGCATTCTGACTCAACCCCAGAGCGGTAAATACGATCTAGTCGCAGCCGGTTTTGATCCCGGCTTTGTTTCCTATATCGACCCTCAGGGGCGTTTTGTGCCTGGCCTTTCCATCACCGGATATACGGGCATTGGCGGCGTTGCCCCGAGTTCGACCTACACAAATTATGGGCACGCGGGCGGCGACTTGCTGGCGGTGCGCGGCAATCATAGCCTCCGTACAGGCGTCGAGTTCCGCCTATACCGTCAAAATGATTACCGGTTTCAGCAGACCACACCCGATATCGCCTTCGGATCGGCATGGACCGTGGGACCGCTGGATAACAGCCCCGCTGCCCCCATAGGGTTAGGGCTGGCTTCCTATCTATTAGGCCTACCGACTGGCGGCGCCATGAGCGTGAATGCCTCTGACGCCATGCAGTCAACGTACGTGGCGGCTTTCGCGCAAGATGACTGGCGGCTCACAAACCGTCTCATGTTGAACCTAGGGCTGCGATACGAATACTTTGGTCCGCTGACAGAGCGCTTCAACCGCACGGTGAGAGACTTTGACTTTAATACCCCGAATCCCATTGACGCAGCGGCGGCTGCCAATTATGCCCGCAACCCGATTCCTGAGATCCCTCCCGGCGCATTTCGTTCCTATGGCGGCCTTCTGTTTGCTGGCGCAGGTGGCCAGCCAAGAGGCCTATGGGAAAGCATGCACCGAAACTTTGCTCCACGAGTAGGGGTAGTCTGGCAGGCCACACGGTCCATGTCCATACGGGCAGGATACGGGCTCTTCTTTTTCCCACGGGGCGCCGACCGGAACGCAGTCATTCAGACCGGTTTCAGCCGCACAACAAGCCTGGTTGCGAGTGAGGACAACGGGCGGACCTTCATAGCTTCGCTGGCCAATCCCTTCCCGCGCGGCCCTCTTGCGCCCGTGGGCGCTGCCGGAGGCTTGAGTACAAACACCGGCAACAGCGTCTCGTTCTTCAACCCAAACCTGAAGTTTGGGTACGCGCAACGCTGGAGCCTAAGTTTGCAGCGTGAATTGCAGGGCAGGGTCGTTGTTGAAGCGTCGTATGTAGGAAACCGATCCGTTCGCCTCGCCGCCACGCGGGAATGGGATCCGGTTCCGGCACGGTATCTCAGCCGCTCTCCGGAACGCGATCAGCAGACCATCGACTTCCTTTCCGCCCGTGTGCCAAATCCCTACTACCCGCTCCTCCCGGGAACGGGCCTTTCTGCGCAAACCGTAGCCCGTTCTCAACTTCTCCGCCCCTATCCCCACTTTACGGGGGTGGCAGGGAATGAACCTGTCGGTTATACCTGGTACCACTCCCTCCAAATCCGCGCCGAACGGCGCTTCTCGCGCGGTTTCACGGCACAGGCGGCTTACACGTGGTCAAAATGGATGGACGCGAGTTCATTCTTGAATGCAACCGACCCCTTGCCGGAAAAAGTGATCGCCTCTCAGGACCGCCCCCAGCGATTGACATTTAGTGGCGTGTGGGAACTCCCCGTAGGCCGTGGCAGACAAATCCTCAGCCAAATTCCCGGATGGGCAGATGCTCTAATAGGCGGATGGCAGTTGCAAGGCTTCTATGAAGGGCAAAGCGGGCCGCCTATTGGCTTCGGAAATATCATTTTCCGGGGCGACCTTCATCAACTGGTGCTGCCCATAAGCGAGCGAAAACCCAGCCGCTGGTTTAACATCGACGCTGGTTTCGAACGCGACCCGGCAAAACAGCTGGCCTCAAACCTTCGTGCTTTCCCTAGCCGACTCACGGGACTCCGCGCCAAGGGCATGAATATTTGGAACCTTTCGGCAATCAAAAACTTCCGCTTGACCGAACGTTTTCGCTTACAGTTCCGTTCGGAATGGTTAAATGCCATGAACCACACGCACTTGGCGGCTCCCAATACCACCCCCACCAGTCCCCTATTTGGAACCGTCACCTCGGCGCCGGGCTACCCCAGGCAGATCTACTTCGCACTAAAGCTGACGTTTTGATAACGCCGCCGGCGGGCGTTTCAGTCCAACGGCAAAGCGGAAATGGCGTATTTCCCCGGCCGGCGGAGTTCAATCTTAAGTCGCTCGCCGAGCGAAAGATTGCCGCTCACCGTGAGGGTGTACGCGGAGCGCGCCACTTCCATGATGAGCGGCGCCGGCTTGGCGAGCTTCAGGTCCCGCAGGGAAAAACTGGCGCCCCCGGTCTGGCGAGCCAGCGATTCAAACAGGCTCCGCGCCGCCCCGGTAACAAATACCGGATAGATAGAGATGCCGTTGCGCCGCGCCATGCGAATGACTTCCCGCTCCGTGACGCGGCTGGGACCCTCAAGCCCCGTGGTCAGAAGCAAAATGACACGCCGGAAGTCGGAACCTCGAAATCCGCCGTCAATGGCTGCATACAGGGCGTCCAGCGCGCGAGGCGAGTTTCCGTACTTAACCCTAGATAACGCACGCGCCAGCAACTCTTTGCTGGACGTGAAGTCTTGCACAAGATCGGCGGAAGAGTGATAGGCCACCAGCGCCATTTGCTCCGGATCACGAAGCTCCGCGATGATCCCCATCGCCACCGGCTGAACTGCTTCGCCGACTAGGCTGGTGTCGACCAGCATCAGAAAATCAATCAACCGGCCGGCGTTTTCAATCTGTTCGACACGCCGCGGCGTCCGGTCATCCAACACAGTGAAATCTTGCGCAGTCAAACCCGGCACGGGCTTCGAGCTCTTTTGTTCCACAACGGTGACAAGCACCTTCGACGACCCCAGCAAGAGCCCCGCTGAACAAAACATCCACAGCAGAGACCGAGTCACACGCTCACCCCGCTTTCTTGCGCCCAGCCTTTGGCTCTTCTCCCGTCACCACTTTCACTTTGACGCCGTCGTCCAGCCGCGAAACGCCCGTAGCAGCAACCATCTCGCCATCCTCCACGCCTTCCAAAACCTCCACCATATCGTCTACGCGATCCCCCAGTTTTACTTCGCGAGCCTCAACGGCATCTCCTTTGATCACATACGCCCGGTTTGCCCCGAGCACATAATTCACCGAGCGCGCTGGGATCAATTTGGTCCGCTCCACCTTATCCGATGGAATCTTCGCGCGGGCATAGGAGCCGGGTTTCAACTCACCCCGTGGATTGTCGATGAGCGCTTCGGCCACGAAGGTTCGCTTGGTTTGATCCACCGTGGGCGAGATCCGCCAAATTTTCCCTTGGAATTTGCGGTCTGCAAACGCTTCCACGGATACCTCAACCACCTGTCCTACACGGATCCAAGGCGCCATTCGCTCCGGAATCTCAACCCGCAACCGCACCGGGTCTACTTTAACCAGTGTCAGCAAAGGCGTATTCACGCGCACATACTGTCCCTGCGTAGCCTGCCGTTCTTTCACGTATCCCGCAAAGGGAGCTAGAACGGTGGTGTCCCGCAACTTTTTGCGCTGAAGCTCCAGCGCGGCTTTGAAGCGCTCCACCTCCTGCATCAGGTTGCGTGTAGCGTACAGGGAGTTGTCGTACGCCGCCTGCGCCGCTTTGAAACGGGCGGTAGCCTGATCGAGATCCGACTGCGACCCAATTCCCTGATCCACTAGCTTACGGACCCGCTGATAACGCTGCTCAGCGTCAAACAGATCAGCCTGCGCCCGCCGCACATCCGGCGCCTCGCGTATGTCTTTTAAGCGGTCCTTTTCGCTCTTGAGCCCCAGCCTCTCCATCGACTGCCGTAGTTGCGCCTCAGTTTGAGAAACCAAGTAACGCTGCTCTTCATCGTTGATCCGGACCAACACCTGCCCAGCAACGACTTTGTCGCCCAAATCCACGTTCACTCGCTCCACCCGCCCATCCACTTCTGCGCTGATAATCGCTTCATCAAATGGGTACAGGGTTCCTACGCTCTCCACCGTCCGGCGGATTTCTTTGCTCACCACTGGCGCGGCGCGTACAAGCACTGGTCCAGCATCCTGTTTGGCCTGTACCGGCCGTTGGCGGCTGCACCCGGCCGCCAGCGTCAGGCCCACAATGATTGCGCTAATAACAAAAGGGTTCATTTCAGCTCAAATCTGATCTTACTGCATGTTGCAGCAGAATCGGAGCCGGTTTGGCTGTGCCGGCCAGACATTGTATTTTCAATAGTGTGAGCGGCTTTATAGTCAGAATTATGTCCCTGTTCGCATTAGGCGGCGCCCTGCTCCCCGGCGGCGCATGGGCGTCTCACGATGAGCACGGCGGAAAGAGCACGCAGGTCGCGCAAGTGGACACGAATCGCGGCCGCGGGCCAGCTTTCGGAGGGGATTCCCTCTCTTTCATCGAACCTGTGAAGCCCTCCGAGCAACTCCCGCCAGAGAACCCCACGGGTCCAGTGGAATGGGGTCCCCTTACGCGTCAAAGCAGCTACTACCTCGGTATTATGCATGGCTTCCGGCTGCTGACCGAGCCTGGAACCCGCTCGGGGTTGCGCGGGCCGTTTTTCGGGAACTATCTCCGCGCTCTCGGCAACTTGCACGGCATCGCCGACGGCGACGAGTTCTATGTCAACTATATCGGCCATCCCATACAAGGCGCGGTCTCCGGATTCCTGTTTCGCCAAAATGACCCTACGTATCGCGATGTGGAATTCGGACGGAACAAAAGGTATTGGAAGAGCCGCTTGCGCAGTGCGGCCTTTGCATGGGCCTTCAGCACCCAGTTCGAAATCGGGCCCGTCAGTGAAGCATCAATCGGCGCCATCCAGAGCAGCTATCCTCAGCAAGGCTTCATCGACCACATCGCGACGCCTACGCTCGGCGCCGCATGGGGGATCGGAGAGGACGCGCTAGACCGCTACCTGATCCGCCGCATCGAACGCGAGACATCCAATCCTTGGATTCGAGGAATCGCCCGCTCCGCTTTGAATCCCGCCCGTTCTTTCTCAAATACTCTTGCCGGAAAAGTTTTCTGGCATCGAGATGACCGCCCGGGCATCCTGGCATACCAACCCGAAACGGATGGAAATCACCGCCGCGCGGATGAAGAGCTTCCGCCGGATGTCGAAGGAGTGCCGCCGTTCGAACTCTACCTCCCGGCGCAATTCACTCTGCTTGGCGGGCGGCCCTGTGCAGGCGGTGGCGCCGAGGCGGCGTTCCGCATCAACCGCGCCTGGCAGTGGGCGCTCCAAGTAACAGGCTGCAACCAGTTCGGTCTGCCTAAGGACTGGAGCGGCGATACACTCACTTATGTCGTGGGTCCCCGATGGCAGCCTGCCGGGGGCAGCCGCTGGAGCCCTTACTTGCACGTACTCATAGGCGGGCAGAAGATTACGCAAGAATGGCTCGACCGCGAGGCGAAGCGGAAACTAGCCAAACCCTCCGACACGGTTGAGCTCCGGAACGAAAAACACCTCCTCTATACGAACAGCTACGAAACCAACGGACTGGCGATGGTCATGGGCGGGGGTGTCCATTTAGGTTTTCATCGCGCCGTCGCTTTTCGCATCGCAGGCCTGGACTACGTACAGGCGTGGAACAACACCCTGAACCGCATCGATTACGGAAGAGGCCTGCGCTTCTCCACGGGCATAACGCTCCGCGTGGGAACTTGGTAGCGACTTGCCCTCGCGGCGTTTCACACACTCAAACGCAGGGATTCGCCAGGGCGAGCCGCCCGGAGCCCGTTTCACTTCGCAGGCGGAAGAATCTTAAACTTCCCTTCTACCCGGAAAAGATCCGGCGAAAGATTCTGATTGATCGTGACGCTTTCGGCGTACATCTCAAAAATCTTCTCGCCATTGCGATACCGCTCCAGCGTATAGGGCCACTGCACGCCGCCTCCTACGTCACGATATTTGGAAAACAGCGTCACCTCTTCCAACCTTTCCTTGGTTTTCGGATCGCGCCGAATGTACACCTGCCGGACCGGAAGCCGCGTAGACATGTGTATGTACGCCGTCACCACCCGGTTCTCAGCATCGATGATATCCAGAATCTCCACGGGCTGGTTTTCAAAAACGTCCCTCCCCCGGTACTCGAAGGTCATGCCGGGTTCCTTCATGCGCATGCGGAAGATGTAGAACACATTGCGGAGGGTGGAGTCTGTCCAGCGGGCGAGGATTTCCTCGCGCACCGGACGGGCCCCCCGGAAGCTGAAGGACCACCCCTTGCCGCCGCTGAAGATGAAACCGCTGTCCTCATTGTTCCCGAACGCCTGCCGCTCTTCGAGCGCCGGTGAACCTTCCTTGAGGTATCGCACTGAGATCCGCGCCTTTGCTAGACCGGAGAGCCGTTCCTGGTAAAACGAATATGCCCGTCCGTATTCGACGCGGTCAACCATATTCAGAAATGCATCGCCGCCCAGCGCAGCCAGCGTTTCAGCCACAAGAGCAGACGCCTTTGGATCGGTGGTTTGCGCCGCCGCCGCAATGACTACCAGCCACCCAAGGAGGATGCGTTTCATGGCTTCTTGCTCAGTTCTTCGGCTTTTAATCCCTGGTTGAGACGAATCTCCTGCACGGCGGCATCGGCGAATTTCTTTCCTCCCTGAGTAATGGAGACTCGGAAAGGCAACTTGACGCCGTTTACCTCCCGCCAGTCTGAAAACTCTTCCTCTACGGGAACCGGTGCGCCAGCTAGTTGCTCGGACTGATACGTGAGACGGAGCGGCATGCCGCTGGCGCCGTCTATTTGTAAACGAACGCTAGCGCCCGTTTTATCCGTGATCTCGAGCGTATTATTGCCGGCCAGATTCACCGTCCGGTTTGGATTTCGGTCGCTCAGCGCCAAAGAAAACCAGATTCGCAGGAGCTCGTTTTGCACCTGCCGCACCACAGGGGAAGGCATCGGAATCACGCCCTGCGGCGTTTGCAGCCAGCCCGTCACTCCGTCCGAGTATGCGATCACTTTACCAAAGGGCAACTGCTGCTCCTGGCGGAGATGAGAAGGAGCTAGCCAGAACACTTTCTGGGCGGCTTTCATGGAGTTCCCGCCCATGGTCATGGAGATCTCCACGGTCTGCGTCATGTCCCGCACGGCGGCGAGCCTGTCCGCCCCGCCCAGCGCTTGCTGCGTGCGCGCCAGCAGTTTCCCGCCCTGTTCCAAGCTCGCAGCGCTGGCCGGCGCCAGTTGCTTCTTAGGTTCAGGTATGGTCAGATCGATCGTTTTCACCTCACCGAGAACCGTTAGGGGAGGATTCAGCTCCGCTGGGTTCGCCACCGCTACGATCGTGAAATGCTCGGGTTTCCAATATTGCTTGGCGACGCGCAACACATCCGCCTTGGTGACGGATTCGATCCCCTTCTGGTACTGGAAGAGAAAGTCCTTGGGATATCCATAGTATTCGTAAGTCAACAACCGGCTGAGCAGTTTGCTGGGGCTATCAAAACGGAACACGAAGCTGTTCAATACCGTGTCTTTGGCGGTGCGCAACTCCTGGTCCGTAACCTCCTGGGTGCGCAGGCGTTCCACTTCCTCGCGAATCACTTTCACTGTGTCGACGGCAGATGCAGACTTTGTGCTCACGCTGATGCGGAACAGCCCCGGGTGGTCGTAAGCCGCACTCCATGCCGCCCCGATGTTGTAAGCGTAGCCGAGTTCCGTGCGCACTTTCTTGAAAAGACGGCTCGAGAAACTCCCGCCCAAGATGTCCGCAGCCACTTCTAGCGCCGGATAGTCTTTGTCCCGCAGCGTCCCTCCTAAATGACCCATCCGGATAAACGCCTGGTTGATGTCCGGCTTCGGCGCTAAGTAAATTCCGGGCGCAGCCGACGCGGTGACAGGCGGAAACGGAGGCACAGGAGGCTGTTTGGCGCTCCAGCCGCCGAAAAGTTCCTCCAGCTTGGCTTTCATGGCAGGCGTGTCAAAATCCCCCTGCACGGCCAGAAAGACGTTTGCCGGAAAGAAATAGCGTTGGTGAAAAGCGATCAGGTCCGCGCGCGTTATCCGCTCAAGGTGGACGTACTCCAAACGGCGCCCGTAAGGCGTATCCTTTCCGTACAGAATCTCGGTGAACTCTCGCGATGCGATGGAAGCAGCGTCATCATTGCGCCGGGCAATCATGCCGCGAAGTTGCGTCTTGACAAGATCGATCTTGTCTTGCCGGAATTCGGGTTCCATGAGGAGATCGCGGAAAATGGCCAGCACCTCGTCCGTGTTCTCTTTGAGAGCGTTGAAGCTTACTGTGCCGCTGGTTTCTCCAATGCTGCTTTCCACGCTCGCGGCGCGATTTTCCAGTTCCACATCGATTTCGTCGCCGGTCTTCGATTTCGTGCCCCCGGTTCGAAGGACCCGACCCGTGATTTCCGCCAAACCGACCTTGTCCGCCGGGTCGAACAGATTACCCGTGCGGATTAGAGCCACCCCACTGACCAGCGGCAGCTCGTGATTCTCCAACAGATACAGCTTCATGCCATTCGACAGCGTGAAGGTAGCAATCTCCGGAATCTTCACCGGCTTGAGGGGCGGGAATTTCAACTGCTGATAAGCGGGCGCCGAAGCAGTCGTCTTCGAACTTCCGGCTGCGGCGGAATTCTTCTTCCTTGCCGGCGCTTCCGCCCATAACGCGCCCACGATGACAATTGCCGCCAGGAAGCGCGCCTTCATCGCGCACCTCCTTTTGTCGTACCTCCAGAATCTTTCGGCGGCGACACCGTGTAGGCGACCGTCCGGTTTCTCTGAGTGAAGTACTCCTTAGCCACGCGCTGCACGTCTTCCGCACTCACTTTGTTAATATCGTCGATTCCCGTGAACATCACTTTCCAGCTTCCGTAGTTGACGTGATACGAGGCTAGTTCCGCCGCCAAACCCGGGTTGCTGTCCAGTTGTCGGATAAGGCCGGCGCGAACTTTGGTCTTAATGCGTTGAAGGGTTTCGGCGTCTACCTTTTCATTCTTGAGACGCCCGAGAACATCATCGATAGCCTTTTCATTCTCTTCGATGGTTTTGCCGGCCGCAGGCACACTGTAAAGAACAAACAGGTGCGGGTACTTGGCGCCCGGAACTCCGGACTGCGCCCCGGCCGCCAGCGCGATCCTTCGGTCCCGCACCAACTCCCTGTACAGCCATCCGGTGCGCCCGCTCGACAAAATGCCCCCAATCACGTCGAACACTGGGTCGTCGGGGTGGCGCTGGTCCGGGCGTTTGTAGCCGATGAAAAGAAACGGCTGGGCGTCTGTTTCCACGACAACGCGCTTCTCGCCCTCCTGCGGAGGCTCCACCGTAATCACCGGAGGCGGAAGCGGACCGGCAGGGATGGGACCGAAGTATTTCTCCGCCATACGCTTGATCTCAGCCGGATTTACGTCGCCTGCAATGCCGATCGTGACATTGCCTGGCACGTAGTACCGTTTGAAAAACTCCTCGGCATCGCGCGCTCGAAGGTTTTCGATGTCGCTGGCCCAGCCGATTAAGGTGCGGTAGGGATGCGCCGCAAACGCCGTCGCCATCGCCACTTCAAACAGCTTGCCCTGCGGACTGGACTCGATCCGCATTCGCCGCTCTTCGCGCACCACGTCCCTTTCCTTATAGAACTCCCGGAAAACGGGACGCTTGAACCATTCGGAGGCCAAGACAAACCACAGTTCCGCCCGGTTGGCAGGCAGGCTGTAATAGTATACGGTGCTGTCGGCCGACGTGCCGGCATTGAAGCCTACCGCTCCGTTTTCTTCAATCACGCGCACATAGGCGTTAGAATCAACATAACTGTTGGCCTTGTCAATCGCCGCCTTCAGACCTGCTTCCAGCTCCTTGAGCCTTGCCGCTTCCGCCCGCACGCCTTTCCGGCGCTCCTGCTCCAAACGATCGTAAGCCGCTTCCACTGCCGCCAGCGCTTTTTCCTCCTCCGCCCAGTTTTTCGTACCCACCGACACAGTGCCCTTGCCGATCATGTGTTCAAACATGTGCGCCAATCCCGTATGCCCGCGGGGGTCGTTCACTGCTCCCGCGTTCACATAAGCGTGAAAAGACACTACGGGGGCCACGGGGCGTTCGAGAACAATAAAATGCATCCCATTGGCCAACGTGAACTCGGTTACGCGCTTTTCAAACTCTTGAAGGCTCTGCGCTTGCGCAGCAAAAGCCAGGCACAACAGCACTAGGGGTTTCAGAGCTCGTTCCAGCATCAGAGTGAATCTCCCGGACATCTGACCAGCGTCCGCTTCTTTCAGTGTAACCGCGCTGCGGAACCGCCGCTGAGGCCTAGCCTCGCAAAGACCGGCGAGGCGCTCGAGTTTCCTAGCCCGAAAGCGCTTCAAGCGCCTAACCGCACTAAATCGCGCTTCGATAAATGGTAAATTGCAAGACCCACCCCTAATCCAACCAGATACCCATAAGGGACGGAAGCAGCGAGGACGCCGGCCAAGATCGCTAGCAGAAAATCAGACTTGCAAGAATATAGATCCCGTGGGAGTCCGAGCAGGGTGATCGCTTCAAACAGAAGCAAAACCCCCAAAATTGGCTTGGGGAACACCCCAATGACCGTCTGAAACCCGGAACCAAACAACACCCCTAAGGCAACAAACAGAGCGCCGTAAATCACCACCGATCCTCCGGTGCGTCCGCCGAACGCATAGTGCCCCGCCATGCCCCCGGATCCGTGGCAGGTGGGCACGCCGCCCAAAAACGGGTTGACCAGGTTCATCAATGAATAGGTCCAGCCAATCCGGCGCACCGTGACCCCTCGTTCGGGAAACAGATCCTCCGCAAGCTGCCGGGTCGCCAGCACGGAGTTGGTGATGGAAAGGGGAATCTGGGGCAGTGCGAGCAGCAGAAAACCGCTCCAAATGTCAGCCGCAGCAGGCGTGTGCCATCGGGGCAAGTGAATGGCAATGGAACGCAGCAGGCTAGACGAGTCCAGTCGCCACACCCATGCGTAGGCCACCCCCAACCCCACCAGAATCACCGCCGAGGGAACGCGCCGCCGCCCAATCAACAGCAAAGTGAGGGTGAAGCCGGTAGCTGCGAGCCACCAGCCGCCCGCACCCTCCGAGGGGATGAACTCCCGGAGCGCAATGCCCGCCAACTGAAGCCCCAAGCCGAACTGGATGCCACGCACTACAGGCTTCGGCGTCGCGCGGTTGATCCAGTCAATCAGTCCCGTCACCGTAAGCAGTAGCATGGCGATGCCTATCGCCAATCCGCCGCCGTAGATGATATTGGCGGGAAGCTTCTGCGCGATCACAATGGCCGCCATGGCCTTCAGCGGTTGAACCGGCATGGGCATCCGGTAATACAGGGCCGTGCCAACCTGCATTAAGCCGAAGACCGTGAGAACGCTGGCGGCATCCAAACCGGACGCCAGAATCATCCCCACAACCAGAGGCAAATCGGTTCCTAGATCTCCAAATGCGCCTGACCACTCATTGCGGTCGAAGCGAAGCCGGCCCCCTGAAGCTTGCACAGACTGGACGGAAACAGCCATTACAAGCCCATCCTACCGAATGCCCGTCTCTGAAATCCGCGCTTCCCAATCTTGCGCTTCATCCTCGCGCTTGCTCCACCCAGATAGGGCTCGACCACGCCAGTTGTCCGTTGGACTGAACCACACGAACGTAATACCAGTCAGCCTGGCTCCCATCGCCGCTGTCGCTGACTTCGAAATGGGTCTCGTAATGCTCGGAAAAGACGATGCGGTTCAGCAAAGCCGACTCCCGCGGGAATTCGCCTGTGTAAAGCGTCTCACTCGATTCCGCGAGTTCCCGAAACGTCATGGACAGCGACTGGCGAGCGGGCGCGCTCAGCGTGATCGTCAACTTCGTATCCGGGCCGCCACGCATTTTCAACACTACAGCCTTCTGAGAACGGTCCTCTATCTGCTGTCGGAGCGCGGTGAACGAGCGTACGCGCACGCTCCGGTCCGTGCGTTCCAGAACTTGATCCCGCCGTTCCTCTTCAAGCGGACCGGAGAGAAAGCACGGGTGGACGTCTTCGAGGATGCCGTCCTCTAGGCGGCAGGTGAAGTCCCAGTCGCACGTGCGGGTAATTCCCAGCGCCGGCCACGGTCCCCAGCCATACTCAAATCGCGCTAGCACGGGTTTGTCCCAGCTGGCCCTGGAAGTTTCACGGTCCATGGGGAAGTTCCGGTGAATGACGCGATTGTTCTTCAAAACCTCGACGCGGTCCACTTGATCCCAGCCCATAACCCGAATCTGCAAGCGGCGTTCGCGCGCATAGGGCAGCTCGCGACCCATCAGCCGCCCATTCAAAGTAAATTGCAGCCGGATTCGGTCTCCTGTGACCGCATAAGTGCGGCGATCAAACAGCGCTTCCAGAATCGCTCTGCGCGAAAGCTCCGGCGCCATCACCGCCGCCAAGCCTTCTCCCCATGCCCCGGGGTAACCGAGATGATCGTCCGTCGACGCAATGACCCCAAAACGGTGACCCCGCGCGAGCGCGTATTGGAGCGTGTTTTTTGTCCAGCGTCCAGGTTCCGTATGACGAAGGAAGGGGAACGGCGCCCGGTCTGATTCCGAATTGCCCCACTCCGAGTAGATCTCCAGCAGAGGAGAAACCTTGGGATCCCGCCGGGTAAAATTCGCGCCGCGTTTCCCCTGGCGCACGGATGGGTGATGTGGAATCATGATGCAGCCTCGCCGGGCTGCAAAACGCTGGAGCTCGGTGAGATCATCGGGCGTGTATAGCTCCGCATCCAAGTCTGGAAACAGGATGTGATAGTCGCCCAAACTCGTGGAGTGCCACTCATAACCGGCTAGCGTGACGAATTTCCCTGGAGCGTCGAATTCTCTAGCCATCTTCAAGACTTCCGGCCAGCGCGCACGCGTAATGTGAAACCCGTTGATCCACTTATCTTCGATATTGCCCTCGAAGTGCCGGATATCGTGCCAGTGGGCATGTGGAGTGAACGCGAAGAAATCCAAGTGGCTCCGAGCGATTTCATAAACGCGCCGCAGCGACCCTTGTGCATAGCCCACATTGGCGTGATTGTGCAGGTCGCCAAAATAGATATTCATCTTTTCTTCGCGCTCCGGCGCCGGCGCCGCATCAGCCCCGGCCGCGAGCGCCGCGGCGGACGCCAAGTACTGCCGGCGAGTGATCTGCACATTCATTTCAAACTCTCCTGCCTCGAAACGTAATAGCCGCTCGCGCCGCCATGCCCCATCTTAACGCGGGTGGAGCCGGCGTCTCTCATGTGGAATTCGCGATAATGAAAGCACAGGCTTCAAGTGCCTTTCCTGGGACACGGAAGTGGTGCAACCATGTTCACACGCGTTTTTCCCAACTTTCAACGAAAAGTCAGCGAGCTCCTCCATGAGGTGAGATGTCCGTCCGAAACACGGACGGCGGAACTGCTCCAAGCGAGCCTCAGCCGCCCCCTCGAGCTGCCCGAACTGGCGGAACTATTGGAGATTGGCGTAGATCCCCAAGCAGCGCCGCAGTTCGAGGCCCTGCGCTCCTTCACCGCCTCCCAGTTTCGCAAACCGGAGGGAAATTATGTCCGTTACATCGCCCCCATTTACCTCTCCAGTTTCTGCGTGGACCTGTGCGGCTACTGCAATTTTTCAGCGGCTCGGAAAAACACAGCCCGGCGACGGCTAAGCCTCAATGAGTTTGAAGCGGAACTCCTGGACGTGCTCGCAGCGGGAGCCCGCGTGATCGAACTTGTGTTGGGAACCGATCCCGAAATGCCTTGGCAGAACCTGGTTCCTTACATCTCCCTAACGGCGGAGCGACTAGGCGGCGAAGCGGGGAGCGGTGTGCTGCTGTGTTCCGATTATCTTTCGACAGAAGCCTACGCTGCTTTGCGGGAAGCCGGACTCAGCGGAATGGTTCAATGGGACGAGACCCTGGACCCGGAAGCCTACCGCCGCTGGCATGACGCCAGCCCCCGGAAGCGTCATTTTGAAGCTCGCGTCGACAACCATGATCGCGCAATGATGGCGGGTTTAGAAGTGGCCGCCGGGGCGCTATTCGGTCTCGCCGATATTCGCTACGAAGCCCTAATGCAGATCGTCAAAGTCCGCTATCTCCGCCAGGAGTACGGCCGGAAACCTTTTGTCTTCGGCGCCGCGCGGGTAAAGCCGATCGGCGAGCAGACGCTGCCTTCGAAAATCGCTGCAACGGACCGCGCTTTTGAATCCGCCTTGATGGTGTACAAAATCGCCGAACCCGAGATCGGGCGCTGGCTGCAAACGCGGGAAACGCTGGAGCTGAACTTGCGGAATGTCTTGGATGGCGACGCGTTCACCTACCGCTGCGGCGAGGTGCGGCCAGGAGGGTACGGCGCCGGCGGAAACCACCAGCCCGCAAGCATTGCCGGTCAGTTCCGTGTGCACGAGCTGGACGCTGGAACCGCCGTGGCGTCGCTGCGGGCCATCGGTTTCCGCATCGAGTACGCCTGGATGCAAAGCTCTGTGCACCGCCCCTGCGTGACAGCGCCTCGGGGCTGAGCGCCGGCCCGCCCCCGCCCTCAAGCCCGAGTGGCGGACGTGGTTTCCTCCCTGCCCCAGAGTCCTGACATGAGAGCATACGCGACAATAGTCATGCCTCCCGCGCCGCCTTCCGCCAGGGTTGCAAGCAGGGCGCACTCCAGTCCCTCCGGGTCCACTTCCACCGCACAGCGGATTTTCTCTTCGTCGCTGACTCCCTGGTAGCAAAGCTCACAAGCGCCGAAATCCTCCTCCCCGACCCGCGTGACAGGCCCAAAAGTCCGGCACGTGATAGGCCGTGCGTCGTAAAGGTCGCACAGCCCCGTATCTGGATCCAGAGCCGGACAGGCCACGCTGTCCATCGAAGCGGGAAGAGCGTCTTCATCCTGAAGTTCGCCGGATACAGGATCGCCTGGATAAAAAGGCGCCATCGCCTCCACATAGGAAGCCGCACGCTCGCGTACGCGCTTCGCACGGTCCGGATCGGTCATTTCCAGTTCAGCCAGCCCTCGCCGCAGACGCCATGCATCCAGCGCCGTGATGGCGAAAGGCCCGATGCAACACTGCGTGCACCCGGGGCGGCAAGCCAGCCACGCGCCACTTCGCCGCGCCGCTTCCGCCATGGCTTCCGCAATCTGCGCGAGCAGCCTGCGGTCCCCATCTTCAATCTGAATGACACTGCGCATGGACCGGTTACGCCGACGCCGCCCGAGCAGGCTATCCCACTTCTTTTCGCAAAGCAGGCGGAACAAAACGTTGAATGAAGTGCGTATCAAAACGCCCGGCTAAGAAATCAGGATCTTCCAATATGCGCTGGTGCAAGGGGATGCTCGTAAAAATCCCTTCCACTACAAACATCTCCAGCGCCCGCGCCATCCGCCGGATCGCCTCCCCGCGGTCCGAACCATAAGCCACCAGCTTTGCCACCAACGAGTCGTAGTACGGAGTAATCAGGGCGTCCGTGTACACCGCAGTGTCTACGCGGATGCCGATGCCTCCTGGTAAGTTCAAGCCTGTAATCCGCCCTGGGCACGGGGCAAACGTCTCCGGGTGTTCGGCGTTAATCCGGCATTCAATGGCATGCCCCCGGATCTCGACGGGTCCTCGGAGAATATCCCGCAATTCGTAGCCTGCCGCAATCAGGATCTGAGACTTTACGATATCCACGCCGGTCACGCACTCGGTAACAGGATGCTCCACCTGCACGCGCGCATTCACCTCGATGAAGTTCAATGAGCCGTCTTCGTCCATCAGGAACTCCACCGTCCCGGCATTCGTGTATCCTACCTCACGGATCGCCTTTTTCAGGTGCTGGGAAACTTCCTCCCGTAGAGCAGGCGAAAGCGACGGGGAAGGCGCCTCTTCCAGAAGCTTCTGGTGGCGTCTTTGGATGGTGCACTCCCGCTCACCCAGAATCTCCACGTTTCCATGTTCGTCCGCCAGAACTTGAAATTCGATATGACGCGGGGAGGCGATGAATTTCTCCAGGTACAGATCCGGGCAAGTAAACGCCGCTGCGGCCTCCTGTTGCGCCTGATCAAACAGCGCCGGAAGATCTTCCGGACGCTTCACCACGCGCATGCCGCGCCCACCCCCTCCGGCGGCCGCTTTCAGCATCACTGGATAGCCAATTTGCGCCGCTAAAACGCTCGCCTCGTCGGGACTGCGGAGGCTGCCGTCGGAACCCCGCAGCACAGGTACGCCGGCGGCTTTCATGGCTTCCCGCGCCTCCTGCTTGAACCCCATCATGCGTATCAGTTGCGGCGAAGGTCCAATGAACTTGATGCCGGAGGCCTCACAAACCTCCGCGAACTCCGCGTTTTCGCTCAAAAACCCGTAGCCGGGGTGGATGGCCTCGGCGTTGGTGATCTCCGCAGCGCTGATAATGGAAGGTATATCCAAGTAGCTCAGGGCGCTTTTCGCCGGACCAATGCACACCGCCTCATCCGCAAAGCGCACATGCAAGCTGTTCCGGTCCGCCTCCGAATACACGGCTACGGTAGGAATCCCTAAATCCTTGCACGCGCTGATAATCCGCAGTGCAATTTCACCTCGGTTCGCAATCAGGATTTTTCGAAACATCGGCAGTGCAGGCGTGAGCTAGGATGGCTTGATCGCAAACAACGCCTCGCCATATTCAACCGGCTTGGCGTTTTCCACCAGCTTGGCGACAATGACGCCGGATTCTTCCGCCTCAATCTCATTCATGAGTTTCATGGATTCGATGATGCACAGCACCTTGCCTTTTTCGACACGGTCTCCAACCCGCACGAATGGCGGCGCGCCGGGCTTCGGAGCCTCATAAAACGTTCCGACGATGGGCGCCCTTTGAATAAACAGCGTCGGGTCACTCATTGGATCGTCGCTGGCGGCAGGCGCAGGCGCCGCAGCCGGAGCCGGAGCTGGCGCCGCCGGCAATGCGGTTGGCGCAGCCACAGCCGAAATCGCAGGCGCAACCGCCGCCACCACGGGCGCCACAGCTTCGCCGGCGCCCAACGTGCGACGGATGCGAACTTTATTCGCTCCGCGCTCCACTTCGAGTTCGGCTACGCCGGACTCCACCACGAGCTGGATCAGTTCCTTGATATCCTGGTTCGTCATTTCATTCATCGCAGCGTTCCCTATACCACCACAGGCTCTTTGCTGGTGGGCGTGAGGACTTCGCAGCCGTTCTTCGTAACTAACACGGTGTCTTCTATACGAATACCGCAGAAATCCTCGATGTACACGCCCGGCTCAATCGTAATGACCATCCCAGCTTTGAGCTGTGTCTTCACTTTCTTCCCAAGACGCGGCGCTTCGTGAATCTCCAAACCCAAACCGTGCCCGGTAGAATGCACAAAAAATCGGTCGAGACGCCAGCGGGCTAACGTGATGCGGCATGCCGCGTCCACCTTTTCCGCCGCTATGCCTTCTCGCACAGCTTCCACGCCCGCCATCTGCGCTTCGCGGACGGCGGCATAGTAATGAAGCAACCGCTTCCCTGCCCCGCCCACGAACAACGTCCGCGTCATATCACTCAGGTAGCCCCCGAGCTTCGCGCCCATATCAATCAGTAGCACCTGCGCGGCTTCAATGCGGGCCGAGGTAGGCTGCGCATGTGGCAATGCAGCCCGGGCGCCAGACGCCACGATGGTGTCGAAAGCAGTCCCCTCCGCCCCCAAGCGCCGCATTTGATAATCGATCTCCGCCGCCAGATCCGCTTCGCTCATCTCCGGCTTCAACCGCTTCAGAGCGCGTTCCAGAGCCCGCGAGTTCAGTTCAACCGACGCCCGGATGGCCGCAATTTCTTCAGGCGCTTTCACCATCCTGTATCCTTCCACCCAGCCTCTGACCGCTACGGCGCGGCTGCCCGGCCGCAACCCCTCGCATAGCTCCGTATAGGAGTCAAACAGCACGCGATGGGATTCAAATCCTACACGCCGTAGTTTGCGGCGCCGCACAAGCTTCAGCGCTTCCGGAATCAACGGCCCGCGGGCGACTTGAACGGCGCAATCGCATTCTTCCCCTGCCTGAATTTCATAGCGCCGGTCCGTAAATAGCACAGCGCCGCCCTCCCATAACAAAAGCAAAGCGTTGCTGCCTGTGAACCCCGCTAAATAACGGATGTTCGGCAATGCCGAAACCAGCAGACAGTCCACCCCCTTCGCGCGAAACTCGCGCACGAGATTCTGGCGGCGCTGGCTATAAATGGCTTTCTGCACAGAGCTGGCGATCGGCTTGTATGAATATAACAGCTTGATTATAGCGAACCGGGCGGGCCTGTTCGGACCAGGGTGGCGCCGGCGCGTTTAACCCCGGCGCTTGAGAACCTCCTTACTGGTTCTCTTTCCACTCCTCATACCAAGCCATTTGTATCGCTTCCAGTTTGGCTTCATTGGACGCTAGGGGATCATCTGCAAAATCTTCAAGCGCGGTGATCCACTTATGTAGGTCGGTGAAGCGCACCGTCAATGGATCCGTATCGGGATGCTCTTCATACAGTCGCAAGGCAATATCTTCAATATGGCTCCACGTCAGACCGGGCATCAGATTTTCGTTCCTTTGAGCGCCGCTCGAACGGCTGTATCCATCATGGTTTCCGCAAGCTTGAGAGTAGCTTGATTGAGAGCGTCAATTTGTGCGCGAATCAGAAGGTGATCGTCGCAGTGATACGCCAGCAGCAGCTTATTCACGGCCTCGTCGACCGCTTCGCGTTCGGCATCGCTCAGTTCGAGCCAAGCCTCGTTCTGTTTCGCCTTCTCCACTGCCGCCAAGATAGCGTCCGCTTCCACCCGCGCCTCCCGCACCTGCCGCTCCCGGAAATCCGCCTCCGCCAACTCAATGGACTCGCGAATCATGGCTTCCACTTGCTCATCCGTCAGCCCGTAAGACGGCTTGACCTCGACGCTCTGTTCCTTGCCCGTACGCAGATCTCGCGCGGTCACGTTCAGAATGCCGTTGGCGTCAATCAAAAACCGAACTTCAATGCGAGCCATTCCGGCTGGCATGGGCTCGATGTCTTTGAGGTCAAAACGGGCCAAACTGCGACAGTCGCGGGCAAGCTCCCGCTCGCCCTGCACCACGTGTATCAGGACGTTCCGTTGCCCATCCACCGCCGTGGTAAACGTCTCCGCCGCGCTGGCCGGTATGGTCGAGTTCCGGTGGATCAGCTTGGATACCACCCCTCCCATGGTTTCTATGCCCAGCGAGAGCGGCGTTACGTCCAGCAGCAGCTTGTCCTCTATGTCGCCGGACAGGATGGCGCCCTGCACTGCGGCGCCCAGCGCCACCACCTCATCCGGATTGAGTTCGGTGTGCGGGCGCGTTCGGAACAACTTCTCTACTGCGGCGCGCACCATTGGAATGCGGGTCGAGCCGCCCACGAGCACCACTTCATCGATCTGCTCCGGCTTCACGCCGGCGTCAATCATACAATTACGGCACGGTCCGAGCGTACGCTCGACGACCGGCGCGATCAGCTTCTCGAACAGCTCGCGGTCGATGCGGCGCTGATACCTCCGCCCTCTGTATTGCACTTCGATGTGAGTGAACGGAACAAACGATAACTCCTCTTTGGCTTGGATGACCGCGCGCCGCAACCGCTGTACCGCTTCATGGTCGGAGGACACGTCCACGCCCCACTCCGAGGCGACGTCTTCCAGGGCTATGCGGAGCAGAAGGTTGTCAATGTCGTCGCCTCCCAGATGCGTGTCGCCGTTTGTCGCCAGCACCTCGAAGATGCCCTCGTGCAGCTTGAGGATAGATATGTCAAACGTGCCCCCGCCCAGATCGTAAACCGCCACGATCCCTTCTTTGCGCTTGTCCAAACCGTACGCCAGCGCGGCGGCTGTCGGCTCGTTCACCAAGCGCATCACTTCCAAGCCTGCAATCCGCCCCGCATCTTTGGTCGCCTGACGCTGGGCATCGTTGAAGTACGCCGGGACGGTAATTACGGCTTGCTTCACTTCTTCGCCCAAGTGCAGCTCAGCGTTTTTCTTAAGCTGGCGAAGAATGAACGCGGAAATTTCTGGGGGCGTGAACGTCCTTTCCCCTAGCTGAAGCCGGATCACGGATTCGCTGCCCTCCGCTATCTGGAAGGGGAACCATTTCAGCTCCTCTTGAACGTCCGCAATGCCCCTCCCCATGAGCCGCTTCACTGAGTACACGGTCCGGTGCGGCTGGGTGAGCAGGTACTCGCGCGCTGCATGACCCACCACGATCTCTCCGCCCTCCGTGTACGTCACCACGCTTGGGACAAGCTTGGCGCCGTCCTCGCCGGGAATCACGCGGGGTGAACTCACATCCATGTAGGCGACCAGGCTGTTGGTCGTCCCCAAGTCGATGCCCACTACCCGAGCGGCTTTCTTATGGCCGAAGTCAATCTGAAATGTCGCGCCCACTGCTCCTCAAACCCCCGTTTCTTTGTCCACTTCCACCACCAAGTTCTGGATGTATTTCCGGCGGTCGAGCAGGTTCCGAATCTCACCTAGCACCGCACGGTCGCCGCTGGCGTCATACTTTTCAAACAGCGCCTGTAAGTCCCGGTCCATCTCGTCGCGGAGCTTTATAAACTTCGCGCGCGCTTCCTCAAGTTGTGAACGAGCCTCTTGGTCCCCCGCGCGCAGCTCCTCGAGCGCCATGTTCAGCTCGAAAACCTCCTCGAGCAGCTCCGGCGGCACATCCCTGGAGCGCTGACCCGCCACCTCAAAACCGGCTTCCTTCAACACATACTCGGCTCTCAGCACAGGGTCGCGCAGAACCCGGTAGCCATCGTTCAGGATCGAAGTCGCCTCGAGGGAATAACGCTGTTCTGTGGGCGCCCGCTGCAAGAAACGATCCGGATGAAGAATGCGGCTCAACTCATAAAAACGCCTCTGAAGTTCCTTGGCGTCCAGCGACAACCGCTTGGGGATGCCGAAAAACCGGTAATAATCCGGCGTCGGCCGTTGCAAAGCGTTGCACAACTTGCAAAACAGCGAATCTCCAGAGGAGCTGCCGCACTGCCAGCAGGTGTCCATCAGACCGAAAACGAGGTCCCGCAGCCGCACGTCTTGGCGGCGTTAGGATTGTCGAAAGCAAAACCGGAGTACATCAGCGACTCCTTGTAGTCCAGCGTCATTCCGTCAAGGTATAAGTAGCTCTTCGGATCGATAAAGATCTTGATGTCCTCAAACTCGAAGACCTTGTCGTTAGGGCGCTGGACCGGCTCATACTTGAACTGGTAGCTCAAGCCTGAGCACCCTCCTCCCAAAACGCCCAATCGCAGGCCTCCTCCTGAGACGCCTTCTTTGGCGAACGCTTCGCGAATTTTCTGGATCGCCTTCGGAGTCACCTGAATCATGCTGCTCCCCACCTCAGGATACTGCTTCGGTGACTGGACGAGATGCGCCGGCGCCATTCGCCTGCTTTTTCTTGTAGTCGGCGATCGCCGCCTTGATGGCGTCCTCCGCCAGAACCGAACAATGAATCTTGACCGGCGGGAGGCTTAGCTCATTGACAATGTCCGTGTTTTTGATCGCCATCGCCTCCTCCACCGTCTTGCCTTTCACCCACTCCGTAGCCAGCGACGAACTCGCAATGGCGCTGCCGCAGCCGAAAGTCTTGAACTTCGCGTCTTCAATAATCCCCGTAACGGGATTCACTTTCAGTTGCAGCTTCATCACGTCGCCGCACTCCGGAGCGCCCACCATGCCCGTTCCTACGTTGGGGTCGTTCTTGTCCAAAGAGCCGACGTTGCGTGGATTGTTGTAATGATCCAAGACCTTGTTTGAGTATGCCATCCCAGTTTCCTTTCTAACCCATTCCGTTCTGTGGAAACCAAACCGTATCAGGGAGCCGTCCACTCCACTTTGCTCAAGTCCACCCCCTCCTTATGCATCTCCCAGAGTGGCGAAAGTTCTCTCAACTTGTTTACCACCTCCACGACCCGGTTCCCGACGTAGTCAATTTCTTCTTCGGTGTTAAACCGCCCGATGCCAAACCGGATCGAAGAGTGCGCTAGATCGTCTCCTTTGCCTAACGCCTTCAGCACATAACTCGGCTCCAGCGTCGCAGAGGTGCAAGCGGAACCGCTCGACACCGCGATATCGTTGATCCCCATCAGTAACGACTCGCCCTCCACAAAGGCGAAGCTTACATTGAGGTTATTCGGCAACCGGCGCTCCATGCTGCCGTTGATGTACACCTCATCCAGACTGCCGAGCAGCTTATCCTTCAACCGGTCACGTAAGCGCGCCATACGCGCCATCTCCTCCGGCATCTCTTGCTGGCAGATTTCGCACGCCTTGCCCAGCCCCACGATCCCCGGAACGTTCAACGTGCCTGAGCGCATCCCACGTTCGTGCCCGCCCCCGTCCATTTGCGCCGTAAGCTGCACGCGCGGGTTTTTGCGCCGGACGTATAACGCACCTACCCCTTTAGGTCCATAAATCTTATGGGCGGAGATAGACATCAAGTCGATGTTGTCGCGAATGACGTTCACCGGAACCTTGCCCACCGCCTGCACCGCGTCCGTGTGAAACAGGACTCCTTTTTCTTTAGCGATCTTCCCGATCTCCGCGATGGGCTGAAGGACGCCGATTTCGTTGTTAGCGTACATCACGCTGATCAGGATGGTCTTGTCGGTAATGGCGTCGCGCAGCATATCCAAATCGATCAACCCGTCCGGCTGCACCGGCAGGTAGGTCACGCGATACCCGTGCTTTTCAAGTTTCTTGCACGTGTCGAGCACTGCCTTGTGTTCGGTCGCCACAGTGATGATGTGGTTGCCGCGCTCGGCGTACATCTCCGCCACGCCCTTAATCGCCAAGTTGTCGGACTCAGTAGCGCCGCTGGTGAACACAATCTCTTTGGGGCTGGCCCCGATCAAATCCGCTATCTGCTTGCGCGCCTTCTCGACGGCTTCTTCCGCCGCCCAGCCGAAACTGTGATTGCGGCTCGCAGCGTTTCCAAACTGAGTGGTCAGGTACGGCATCATCGCTTCCAGAACCCGCGGGTCCAAAGGAGTTGTGGCGTGATTGTCTAAATAAATCGGAAGTTTCATGGCGTCAATGCCCTTTCATATAATCGCTGCCGTTTTCGGCTTCAACAGCGAGTTTGCCTCTCCGCCCGCAGCGCAGCGGTGCTCTTCACCCTCCGGGCGACACAGATCCCGGATGGTGGTGGAATCCAACAAGCGTAGGATCCCTTCATGCACCCGCTTCAAAGGCGCCCGGACACTACATTTACCCGAAATGCAACAGTTTTGAAAATCCGTGAAGCAATGGGTCAGAATAATCGGTCCGTCGATGAGTCGTATGACTTCCAAAGCGCTGATTTCCTCCGGAGCCTTCGCTAACCGGTATCCTCCGTTGGTCCCGTGTTCCGACCTCAAAAACCCGTGCCTAGCAAGCCGCTGAAGCACCTTCGACAGCAACGGCAACGGAATCCCGTAAGCCTCGGCGATCTCTTTCGCGCTGGAACTCGCCTCCGGCTCCATCCCCGCCAAGTGCGTAAGCGCGATCAGCCCGTAATCCGCTTTCTTCGTGAGCTTCAGCATGTTCTAATATGGGACCGATTCGGTCCTAAATCAACTGTACCGCGTTTTCCGGAATTCGTCAAGTCAAAGTTCGTCGTGTCTAGACTCAGTAGCCTCCGCCCACGAACGTTGTCCCTCGACGGGGATTAGGAGATACGAAGCGGTTGGGAATTTCCGCGCTGGCGTATCCGCCTCGTATACTAGAAAGAAATTGCCCTCCTTAGCAACCTGGCAGTGGACGCTCGGCGGCGCGTGCGCCTTTTTCGTGGGCGTAGCCAAGACAGGTGTGCCCGGTCTTGGCATTTTGGTGGTCCCGGTGATGGTGCTGGCCATCGGCGACGCCCGGCAAGCTGCGGGGTGGCTGTTGCCGGTGCTTTGCACGGCAGACGTATTTGCGGTGATCGCCTGGCGTCGGCACGCCGCCGCTAAGAAGTTGTTCGACCTTGCGCCCTGGGTGCTAGCAGGGATGGCGCTGGGCGCGTGGGCTTTGGGTTTTAGTGAAAGGACCCTGCGCCCGGTGGTGGGCATCATTGTGTTGGCCATGCTTGCTGTCTACTTATGGCGCCGCTTGAGTGCTTCTTATGGTTTGCTTTCCAGCCATCCAGCGCTTTACGGCGCCACGGCCGGATTCGCAACCACGGTAGCGAATGCAGCTGGACCCGTCATGAACCTTTACCTGCTGAGCAAGCGCCTTCCGAAAGAGGAGTTCATCGCCACCGGAGCGTGGTTTTTCTTTCTGATCAATCTCGCGAAGCTACCCATTTATATCTGGCATGGTTTGATCACGCCTGAAAGTCTGGCGGCGGATGCAGTGTTCGCCCCAGCCGTAGTGGCGGGCGCGGCCACCGGTCGCTGGCTGGTGAGGCATATTCCCAACCGGGCATTCGAAGCTCTGGTGGCGTTTCTGACGGGCATTTCGACTTTCTTGCTTTTCCGATGACGCAGAGCTCTTGTGCTATCCTGATGGGGGAAAGTCGT